>WBZN01001154.1_pt1 | contig 16690 bp, 15 predicted proteins | sample 5204281 | NCBI WGS metagenome assembly WBZN01 (sample SAMN12344347, study PRJNA552823) | activated sludge metagenome | biome: Activated sludge suspended growth; feature: Nitrification reactor; material: Wastewater; isolation source: activated sludge from nitrification reactor of wastewater...
GATGGTAAGCCCGTTCGACAGGTGTGTATCCAGGTTGCGGACGGATTTCCACCCGGTGTAGTCCACATCCAATTCCAGTTTCCACTCGCGCTCTTTATTGCGGACGGGCCAGAGGGCGATGCCGCCGGTGAGGACTTGAGGCACTACAAAGGTCGTGCGGGCATCCGCGACACGGGCGCCGCCGGCGAGTAATTGGCCGTCGAGGTGCAGCGTGGCCTGGCTGCGATAGATGAGGCCGATATTGACGAGCGGGCGGCCGTCTTCATTTCGCAAAGGGGTATAGAGCAGGCTGGCATTGAACCCTGCGGCCGTGTCCCGCCCGTTTAATTCCATGCCGGTACCGGCCGGGATGCCGAGGCCTCCCGGCCAGCGAAACTGCCGTTCGACCTGTCCTTCTCCGAAGGCTCCTGAAAAGGTGTACACGTCCGCTCCCAATCCAATGGCCAGATCCGGAAGCGGTCTGAAGGCGATGGAGGGACGAATGTCGATCAACTCGAAGGCGGCTTTGGTGGTGGCCGTGGAAAAGGGGCTGCTGTCCGGCCAGCGGGTCAAGGTGCCGAACGGGCTGAAGACCGCCAGACCGACGGCGGTACTGTCGGAGGAGCCGATACCGAGGTCTTTCAGATTGGCCGTGATGTACAGATTGGAGGGAGGTGGAACGGCCACACTCCCGCGAAGATCTCCATTCGCCTGCGTGCCTGTGGCATTCTGGAATGAGAATCCGCCGGCAATGAGCGTGGTCCCGGCGGAGAGCTGAACGCCGCGCAGCTGAGTCATGCCCGCCGGATTGTAGTATCCGGCTGACGCGTCATCGGCCTGAGCCGTGAAGGCAGAGGCCTGACCGGTCGCCGAGGCGCTATGGTCGTAGATGCGAAAACTTCCGGCCAATACCGGCGCGGGAACCATGGTCGCCAGAGCGGCGAGAAGGGCGCTACAGGCAAGAAAGACGTGCGCGGCCGCGCGACCGGGCTGTTTCCATGTATCGTCCTGTTGGCACGCACGAGGGTGCGGCAGATGCGCCGCAGTGAGATGAGTTACTTGTAAGGCCTTGGCAGTCAGGAGGCGCATCGTGTTCAACGGTCATTCCTTTGTGTGAATCGGTCTTAGGTACAAGAGCGTAGCCGGCCCGTCTTGTGGAGCCCATCTAAGAGGACGGAAGGCGCTTTGTCAAGCAGGGACTCCTGTCGGGAAAATCTGACACCCTGTTTCCAAGTGTGATTTCATCCGCGGGATCGCGTATGCTCGGCGACATGGGGATCCGGTGGTGACGTCCGCGAGGCGCTGGCTCGTTCGAGGGCTTTTAGGGTTGGTGGGCGTCGTGTTTCTCGCTGCGGGGAGCGCGTTGTCCTACGGACTCTATCTGTCTGCCAGCCTGGCGCTGCCGACAGGCGACGAGCATCCGCCCCGCCTCATCTATGGCGCGCCGTTTCTGCTGAAGCCTGACTTGGACATTGCCTCCTCGCATCTGATCGAGCGCCTGAACCGCCTCGGGTATCAGGCCGTCGATACGGCGGTGCGCGCGCCAGGGGAGTACCGCGTCGCACCGGCCGAGATCGATATCTATCTACACGAGTTCGCCGACTTTCACCTGCGACCGGTGCCGGCCCGGTTGATGCTCGATCAGGGGCGGGTGGTGCGGGTACTCTCCATTCAGACCGGCGACGAGTTGTTTCCCGCCTATCTGGAACCGCAGTTGATCAGCGGGTTGCGCGGCGCCTCTCGCCAGGTCCGGGAATGGGTATCGTACGACGACCTCTCTCCTCGATTCCTGGACATCCTGCTCGCCATCGAGGACCGGCGATTCTTCAGCCATCCGGGCATCGATCCGATCGCCGTGGGGCGGGCGGTGTGGACGAATGTGATCCGGGGCACGGTCATTCAAGGCGGCAGCACGATCACGCAACAGTTGGCCAAAAACCTGTTTTATTCTCCGCAGCGCACCTTCGGGCGGAAGCTGAAGGAATCCATTGCCGCATTGGTGCTGGAAGCGAAATACCGGAAACAAGCCATTCTCGAAAGTTATGCCAACGAGATTTACCTCGGCCAGGTCGGCTCCGTGTCGATCTATGGGGTCGGGGAGGCCTCCCACCGTTACTTCGGTAAACGTGTCGATGCGCTCAGCTTGGAGGAGGCGGCGTTGCTGGTGGGCATGATCAAGGGGCCCAATACCTATTCGCCGTTGAGGAATACCGCATTGGCCAAGCAGCGTCGTGATGTGGTGCTCGGGCGGCTGCATGAACAGGGACTCATCGGCGATGAGGTCTGGATGCAGGCCGTCAAGGCGCCGGTTCAGGTGATGCCGCCGCAGGACACATTGGCCGATGCGCCGTTCTTCGTCGATTACCTGTTGCGGCAGGTGGAAGAGGCGACCGGCGCACCGCTCCCGGACGGCGTCAGGGCTTATACGACACTCGATCCTGTCTTACAGCGGCTGGCCACTCAGACGCTGGAGCGCGAACTCACCAAGCTGGAAACGGCCTATCCGGCACTGAAGGGACATTCGAATGTCGTACAGGGGGCGCTGGTGGCGCTTGATCCCAAAACCGGCGGCATTCTTGCGATGGTGGGCAGTCGCGACTACCGCGCCAGCCAATTCAACCGGGCGGTGCAGGCGAAGCGCCAGCCCGGTTCGCTCTTCAAGCCGTTGGTGTATCTCGCGGCTTTGGATGCCCGGCGCGAACTGGCCGGTGGGCAACCGATTACGGCGGCGACCTCGATCGTCGATGAACCGGTGACCTTTGAATCAGGTGCAGGCCGATGGGCTCCGCAGAATTACGACCATAAGTTCCACGGTACGGTGTCCCTGCGAACGGCGTTGGAACAGTCGCTGAATATTCCGGCGGTCAAGATCGCGCAGGTCGTCGGCACGAAACGCATTCTCCAATTGGCTGAGAAACTGGGGATCCGGAGTCCCCTGGCCGAGAATCTTTCCATCGCGTTGGGCACCTCCGGCGTCTCCCTCCTGGAAATTACATCGGCATTCGGGGCGCTGGCTGACGGGGGGGTGCTCGTGTCGCCGACGGCGTTGCAGGCCGTGATGACTCCGGAAGGGGATCCAGCCTGGCACCATACCCCGGCGCGGCATCAGGCCGTGTCGCCCCAAGCCGCCTATGTCATGACGTCGTTGTTGAAAGGGGTGGTCGAACGCGGGACTGCGGCCAAAGCGAAGGCGATGGGCCTTCGCGGCATCGTAGCGGGGAAGACGGGGACGACGGATGGTTATCGCGATGCCTGGTTCGTCGGCTATACGCCGGATGTGGTGGTGGGTGCATGGGTAGGCTTCGATGAGGAGGAGGCGTTGCACCTGACCGGGGCGCAGGCGGCGTTGCCGATGTGGGTGGAGTTTGTGCGTCAGATCATGCCGGCCGCACCGCATGACTTTGTCATGCCACCGGCCGTGGTTGCGCGCGACATCGATCCGCAGTCCTCCCAGTTGGCGACCTCGAAATGTCCGCAACGTTCGGCGGAGCTGTTTATCGAAGGCACGGAGCCGTCGGTATACTGCGAAGTGCATGGGAGCGGGCTCTGGGAGCGGGTGAAGCGCAGTTTTGGTTTTTTCTAGGTGTGATCGAGGAGCTGGTGTAGGCTCGGCTCATGTTGAGATGGTTCTCCGGTTCATCCGCCACTGTCTGCGACAAGGAGCTCGTGATGATGAAGAAGCCCGGCTTTGTGGAAAGCGACAATATCACGCTGTTGGCCAAAGGTGTCTTGCTCAGAGGGGAAATTCATGTGGAAGGCACGGTACGCATCGACGGCCGGTTGGAGGGCGATCTTCAGACCACCGGAACCGTCGTGATCGGCGAAGACGGGATCGTACAGGGGACCATCACCGCGGGGACCGTCATCTGCAGCGGAAAAATCAAGGCGACGGTGCGGGCGACGGAGCGACTTCAGTTGTTGAAGACCGGTCTGCTCGTCGGCGAAGTGCATGCGCCGGCGTTCTCCATGGAAGACGGCGCGAAGTTTCAGGGCATGTCGGATATGGGTGTGACCTCGTGGGGCGACGAGGCTCAGAAGCTCCCCGGCAATGTGCGGGATATTTCCTCGCAGCGTCCCAAGGCGGTCGCCATGGCGGGAGAAAACGCCTGAGCCGTTCCTCCTCCCGGCCTGAGGCCGCCGGATCCGGCGTGCCTTCCAGCTCACCTCTGCTCGTATCCGCATAGCGGCAGCACTCTGTCAGGGACGGGGGGCGCAAGACTTGCGCGTGACATCCCGGGCAGGTTCTGTTATCAACGGCGGGAACCCGTTCGGCTCTTCAATCTATGAATCGACGACAGATTTTTGCAGTCTGCTTCTTCGGCGTGCTGCTGGCCCTGCTGTATCAGATGGCTCTGATGTTTCGCCCCTTTGTCTTTCCTGTCCTCTGGGCGGTGATTCTGGCGCATCTCTGTTTTCCGCTGCATATCCGATTGACGGCCTGGTTGGGCGGGAAAGAGTCGCATTCCGCCGTGCTCCTCACCCTGGCTGCCCTCGCCCTGGTGGTGGTGCCGTTGGTCGTCCTCAGTGTCATGCTGGTCAAGGAGGCTGGGTCCGCCGACCGCGCGGTGCGTGAATGGATCGCCTCCGGAGGCGTTCAGCAGCTGCCCGACCGCCTCTCGGGCCTTCCCGGCGGCAGCGTTGCGCGCGAGTGGTTGGAACGATTTACGGGGCAGGAGAGCGATCTTGAACAGTTCCTGTTGTCGAGTGCGAAGACGTTCAGTAAGTTTATCGTCGGGGAGTTGAGCGATCTCGTGCGGGACGTATTCATGCTGGTTGCCGATTTTCTCGTCATGGTGTTTACGCTGTTTTTTTTCTTTAAGGACGGCCGGCATTGGCTTGCATCACTCTACGGTTTGATTCCGCTCGAAGCCTCGCATAAGGACAAAATTCTTGTCCGTTTGGATCAAACCATTCGAGCCGTGGTTAAGGGGATCGTCCTGACGGCCATTGCGCAGGGACTGCTCGCCGGCGCGGCCTATGCCGTGCTGGGAGTGCCCTTTCCGATGGTGTTGATGGCTCTGACCATTCTGTTGGCTCCGTTGCCCTTCGGCGGCACGGCGCTGATCTGGGGGCCGGTGGCGGCATATCTTTTATGGGCCGGCTCTGTAGGCAAGGGTTTGGTGATGCTGGCCTGGGGGATCGGCGTGGTTTCGACCATCGACCAGATTCTGAAGCCGCTGTTCATCGGACAGGGCGCGCAGATTCCCGTCTTGTTGCTGACGTTCAGCGTGCTCGGCGGGCTGGCGGTCTACGGAATCCTCGGCCTGTTTCTGGGGCCGATCTTGGTCGGACTGTTCTTAACCGCGTTGCAGATCTATCGCGATGAATATCAACCGCCGCTGGCTGCACCCTCCGAGAAGTCCTGACCGGTCCCCTGCTCGCCGTTGTCGTCAATCGAGGGGAATGGTGATCGTCATCCCGCCCATTACATCGTTGAGTGCGAAATCCCGCTTGGGGCTCAAGGGGTGACTATTGTGGCATTTGACGCAGGCGACTGAAATCGCGCGATCCGAATACACGGCTTGAAAGTATTGTTTGCGGCCGCTGGTGACGATGCCCGTGAAGGGCCGATCGGGGGTCTGCGCAAAACTTTCCAGAGCCCGGCGCTCCAAATCCGTGGCCGGAGCGTTGCGTTGGTAGATCGGCCAGAGGCTGATGAGTCGGTAGCGGATGCCGCGCCCGGATTCGGCGACCAGCTTGCCCGAGTGTTGGAGGAACTGCGCAGGCAACGGCAGGGCGTTTTCATGTTCCCAATGTTCCGCGGCGGACACGATGCCTTTCGCCTGCATGCGGTTGACGACCTGGTCCGTGTAGATGGTCCGGTCGGCATCCAGGACGGCATGGACGAAGTCCGCGACTTTTTCCGGAGAGATACCGGGCGGCGTGACTTCCTTCGCTTGCAAGGCATAGGCGGAGGCACAGGCCAGCACCAGCGCCAGCCACAATGTCCGTGCGTGAACGAGTGTCAGGATGAGACGCATGGCTCCTCCTTCCGTACCGCAGTCTTATCGATCGGTAGTGTGATGATACAGGTGGTGCCCTGGCCTTCCGGACTCTCAAGGTGAATCTCGCCGCCGAATTTCTTAATCAACCGTTGCGCGACGGTGAGCCCAAGCCCTGATCCTTCTCCTTGCCCTTTGGTCGTATAGAACGGATCGAAGACTTTGCCGAGATGCTGCTTGGGAATGCCGGGCCCGCTATCCCGGATTTTGATGGTGATCAGGTCGCCCTGCTCCTCGGTCGTCAACCAGAGGTCGCCCCGCCCGTTCATGGCTTGAATGGCGTTGGTGAGCACGTTGAGGAAGGCCAGACGGAGCTGGTCCGGCAGTGCCGTCACCGGAGAGATCGCCACATAGTGTTTCTGGATATTGAGGCCGAGGCACTCATGCGAGGTCTGCACGATGGCCAGGGCCTGTTCCAGTTGGGCCGTCACATCGACCGGCATCCGTTGACTCTTTGATTCGCGCGTTGCCACTCCGGTGAAGTCGCGAATAATGGCCGCCATCTTCCGGCCATGGCCGACGATGTCCTGTGCATACCCCTTCGCGCGTGCCAGATCTCCTTCCTCCTGGATGGCTTCCCCGAGGCCGAGAATGCCGAAGAGCGGGTTGTTGAGTTCATGTCCGATGCCGGCTGTCAGGACGTCGAGGCTGCCGGATTTTTCGGCTTGAATGAGCTGATCCTGCAGCCGGCTCTCATCGGTGGTATCGCGCAGGACGAGCCCGAACCGCTTTCCCGCTCCGCTGCGGCTTTCCAGCGGAAACCATTCGTACTGATACAAATGGGGCCCGATACGCAGTTCGCGCCGGGTCGATGACGATGCGGGGCTGAGCGCCTGATTGAGCGGATCGCGCGCCTGCTTCGGCGACTGTTCCAGGTCGGGGCGAGGTGATGCGAGGGCAGGCCCTGCCTCCACCAGTCGCAGATCCCGCCGCAGGGCCTGGCGATGATCGTCGTCGATGGGGAGCAGCTCGAACAGCGGGCGGGACGACCAGTTCTCCTCCTGTGCCTGTAAGGATTCACGCGAAGCCCGGTTCATATATTGGATCAGGCCCTGCTGGTCGATCATGATGATCGGGGTCGGCACGGCGTCAAGAACCTGATCGGTGGATTTTTGGAGGTACTGCACTTCCTGCGTTTTCTCCTCGACCTGGGTATTCAGGCCGGCGAAGGCAGCCTCCAACTGAGTGTGCATGCGGTTGAATTCGGTCGCCAACTCCTCCAACTCATCACCCGTGTGGATGTGAATCGGTTCCTGCAATTCACCACGGCCGATGAGGCGAGCCGCTTCCTGTAACCGGCGGACCGGCGTCACGATCCGGCTGGCGGCGAAATATCCCAGGGTGGCGAGCAGGCAGAGCGCGATCGATGCCAGGACCATCATCCAGGTCATGAGATGACGGATGGGCGCGAAGAGTTCGTCGGAGGATTGCCAGACGAAGGTATGCCAGGCGCCGTTCTCGAGCGCCCCGTTCGTGGCACGACTGGTCTCGGGAAGCAGCGAAAATCCGATGATGGCGGTGCCTTGTCCGCCGTGCCCGTCGCTGTCGGCCGTGACCCAGCCCGGCTGTCGCCCGGTCACCTGGGGAATCAGCGACGGGTCTGAGAGTCGAACGCCCGTCGGGAGGATGGGGCAGCTCAGCACGATTCCCCGACTGTCGATCAACATGACATGGCCGGTCTTGCCGAACCGGATCGGGTGAGTCGAGGGGGAGAAGAACTCCTTGGCATCAATGACACGATGGAGGACGCCGACCACCTCGTATCGAAGGCTGTCCATGATCGGCAGAGAGATGCTGAAGACATAGGTGTTGGCCTGGTCATCGAAGTGGAGGTCTTCGATGTACAGTTGCCCGACGCCTTTGTTGAAGGCGCCTTTCCACCAGAGGCTGTCTGCGTGGGCGAAGCTGGGTTTTGCCGTCAGAGCGGCGAACAAGTTCCCCTGCACGTCCGTGATGAACAGTTTCTTGGTGGCGGCGCGCACAACCTGGGGGAGCAGCAGGTCGGATTCGTTTTGCGAACCGGCATAAAATCCTCGCAGGAGGAGGGCGGTGACATTCTCGGTGAGGGCTTTGACTGCGGCCGGGTCTCGCGCGGCCCAGCGCGTCCTCTGTTGCGTGATGGCCGTGGAGGACAACGCTTTGTCGGCCGTTTGCAGCCGGTCGCGGTGGTGTTCCAGTTGGCGGATGACATCGGGGTGGACGGCAATGCGCGAGGTTCTGGCCACTTCCTCGGCCACGAGCAAGTCCAGTTTTCGGGCGGCCTCCGTGGCCAGGGCCTGAAAGCTTTCGCCGCTGACGACCTGAATCTCTTTGGAGCCTTGCAGGAAAGCCATACCGAGGCCGAGCAACAGAGGCACCACGCCGACCAGCAGCATCGAGACGATGAGCTTGCGCTTGAGCCCCCAGCCGAGAGGGTTGGAAAAGGGGCGCCGGGTGGTCGTCATAGGGGCGCGCATGATGTTGTCGGCTGCACCTGTGGAAATTCGATCCGGAAGGTTGTGCCGACACCCACATCGCTGTCGACGCAAATGTGCCCTTCCATTTTCGAGATCACCGACATCACATTGTACAACCCCAACCCCGTGCCTTTCCCGGGGGGCTTGGTGGTGTAGAGCGGTTCAAAGATTTTGGAGAAGGCTTCTTTGGGAATGCCGCATCCCGTATCGCTGACCGAGACGCTGACCAGTCCATTCGGCCCGACAGTGGTTTGGAGGGTCAACGTGCCGTGATCGTTGATGGCTTGGACCGCGTTGGTGATCAAATTGACGAAGACATGGAGTAGTTCGTCGGGGTTTCCCAACACGCTGGCCTCTACCGCGTACCGTTTCATGACGGTGATGTCTTGCAGCGTCACGGCATAACGGGCGATTCTCAGCGCTTCATCCAGTTTGGTGTTGAGGTTGACCATGACCTCTTCGCCGCCGCCGTTTCGTCTGGCATAGCGGGTCAGATCGCGACAGATTGCGCTGGTGCGTTTGACCGCTTGAGTGATGTCGCGAGCCTGCTCATGGACGACCGCGAGGTCCTGTTCTTCCTCCAGATTTTCGGCGAGTCCGAGAATCAACTGCAGTGGATTGTTGATGTCGTGCGCAATGCCGGCCGCAAAAGAGCCCAGTCCGGCCAGTTTATCGGCCTGGAACAATTCGGCTTCCAATTTCGACTGGTGTTGGACGAGCTTCCAGAGCAGCCTGGTGGCGGCCCCGCTCAGGACCTCGGCACCAGGACGTTTCAGAGTGTGGATGAGTGGTTCCATGGATGGGTCGCCGGTCACATCCATGATGAGATTGACCCCATGATTCTGGATCAGGTCCTGCACTCGTTCAGCGACCAGGACATTCAGGTCGCGTGCCCGCTTGAGCCCAGGAGCCGTCGGATCCTTGTCGGAGATGCCGACGATCTCCACGTCGGGTATTTGATGGAGAAGATCCAGGAGGGCGGTCCCCCCTTTTCCGGCACCGATGATGGCGATTCTCGTCGCGCAGAGTTTCATGGCCGCATTCCACAGTGTGTTGCGAGGTCCGGTCGGCAGTCAGCCCCGCTGACTTGCACCTGTTCGCCGGGGAGGCTTGGGAGACCTCCCCGGCGTGGAGGGTGGGGCGCTGCCTGTCGGCACTACGGGCGACACTACAGTTGGGCCAGCTCACGCTGTTCCATCGCCCTGGCCACGGCGGTGCGTAACTTCTCTCCCTCGACTGGTTTCACGAGATAGTCGACGACGCCACTGCGCAAGAAGGAGGTGGCCATGTCGGTGTCGGGAAAGCCGGTCAGCACAATGATCGGGACCCGCGGCCATTCCTGCTGGAAGTAGGCAATGGCCTCGACGCCGTTGATTTTCGGCATTCGAATGTCGCAGATGAGGACGTCCAGCAACAGCCGGTTTTCTCCGGTATTGATGGCCTCAATCGCTTTCTCTCCGTTCTCCGCCTCAAGGACTTCGTAGCCGGCTTTCTGCAGCGTCATTCTGACGACTTTGCGAATATCCGGTTCATCATCGACGACGAGCACACGACCATTGCAGGCTGATTCGCTCATAAAGAAACCCGATTTGAATTCTCCCATGGTGCCCTCCTTCTGGTGTGACGATCAGTGGTTTCCAATGCCGTGCTTCTTGATGCTGGGGTACAGCAACAGACGTGCCTTGGATGAACGCGAGAAGGGCATCATGATTTCAATGTGTTAGGGATATACGGGCAGGGGGGATTTGAGGGCCGGTGGTTGAGAACCACCAGTCCTGGTGAAATGCACCACCGATATCCTCAACAATCGGGAGAAGCGAGACATTGAGATGGTTGATAGAGCGTCGAGGAAGAGAGCGGCTGGGCGTTATTTGGGTTGCACAGTTTCCGAGAAATGCAAATCCTTCTCGCCGTGGATATGCTGCGGGGGTGATGACGTACCTCCCGCCCATTGCCGGTCCCCAGATCTTGTCGGCCGTAGCATTGTCGCCGCCGGTAACGATAAACCCCATTCCGACGGCAACTGCTCTTAATGCCGCAACGGCCATCTTGATGCCGCCATACGGCAAGGTCAAAAAGTAACTCCCTAAGCCTTGAATGGCTTCCGAGCCGGAACCGGCGGCGGAGGCAGTCTTCACCGACAGGCTTGCCTGGGATCCGAGCGCGAACAGGAGTGCGCACAAGGTGATTCGCGTGAGCGGACGAGGCTGCCGTGAAACCGTCGAATCATGGGAATGCTCCGTTGATTCTTCGTGAGCGCATGGCAGGCACTTAGCCATACGAATGCAGCGGGCGAATGTCAGCGGTTCAGATTGCCTTCGACTTCCCGGATGCGTTATTCTGCTGACAGATGATTACCGCCGAGGCCGTGACTACCTATATCCGTCAAGTGTTTCCCGATGCTTCCGTGACCGTGATCGATAAGACCGGTACACAGGACCATTTGATCGTGCGAGTCATCTCGGCGGGGTTTGTCGAAAAGAATCTCCTCGACCGACATCGAATGGTGTATCAGGCCTTAGCCGTTCCGATGAAAGACGGGCGTATTCATGCCCTGGAGATTACGGCCACGACGCCGGATGAAGTGAAAACATAAGGGGGGAGGGACAGATGGCTGACCCGATCGAAGAAGAGATTCAGCGGGAAATTAAAGCGAACAAAATCTTGATCTACGGTAAGGGCACCAAGTCGATGCCCATGTGCGGATTTACGCGGGAAACCATGCACTTTTTTGAAAAGTACGGGTATCCCTATGAACTCATCGATGTCTTGTCTCAACCGGCCAAGCGCGAAGTGCTGACCAAGTTAACGAATTGGCCGACCTTGCCGAAGGTGTTCATCGACGGGCAGTTTTACGGCGACACGGATATCCTGGACCCGATGGAGGCAAAGGGTGAAGTGATGCCTCTGCTGAAAAAGGCGTTTGGAGCTGATTCTTAGCCGTCGGTCCAATTGCCCGGGGCGGGCGCTCATCGGTACCTGTCCCTCGTTTCTCCATCAGTACGAGTCCTCTCGTTCTCTACGGGGCGAGGCTGTGCTGGAGCTGAACTCCTCGTAATTTCTTGCGCGACTGTTCCCCTGCCGATAGAATCTCTCCCGGAACCGATGGGTGAGGACTGTACAGGCAAATGCCCGCTCTGTGTCGATCTTGATGGCACGCTCATCAAGACCGATCTGCTGTGGGAATCTCTGCTGGCGCTTCTCAAGCAGAATCCGTTCTCGATCGTTCTGCTTCCTTTCTGGTTGCTCAAGGGAAAAGCCCATTTCAAGCACGAAATCGCCTGTCGAGTCACGCTCGATGCCAGCACATTGCCCTACGATCAAGATCTGGTGGAGTTTCTGTCCAATGAACGCCGGTCCGGGCGAGAACTTTTGTTGGCAACGGCGAGTCATGTGAGTTTCGCCCGTGCAGTAGCGTCTCATCTCGGATTGTTCGAGGAGCGGGTGTTCGGGAGTGATGCGTCGACCAATCTCAAAGGCAAACGCAAGGTGGCACTCCTGGTTGAGCGGTATGGAACCCGCCGGTTTGGCTATGCGGGCAACTCCACTGCCGATTTGCCCGTGTGGGCCGAAGCCAATGAGGCCATTGTCGTCAACGCCTCGGCCGGATTGGTGAGCCGTGCTCAAGCGCTCACGACCGTCAGCCGGGTCTTCAGCCAACCGGTGACGTGGCTGAAGCAGGTGGCCAAGGCGTTACGCGTGCATCAATGGGCCAAAAATGTGTTGGTGTTCATTCCGGTTGTCGCCTCACATCAACTGACCAACCGCACGTTGATGATGCAAGCCGGTCTGGCATTTCTCTCATTCAGTTTTTCAGCATCCTCGATCTACATCCTTAATGATTGCCTCGACCTTTCCTCCGATCGTCGGCATCCCCGAAAAAAACATCGGCCGTTTGCCTCGGGCGACCTGTCCATTCCATTCGGGCTTCTGTTGGCTGCAGCCTGTCTTTCCGGAGGTGTCCTGCTGGCCTTTGCGCTTCCCCCGTTGTTTCTGATCGTGCTGGCGGGGTATTTGGCGCTGACAACCGCCTATTCGTTCTACCTGAAACAGTTCGTCCTGTTGGACGTGATTGTGCTGGCTCAGCTCTATACCGTGCGAGTGTATGGGGGCGGCGCTGCGACAGGAGTGGCCCCGTCTCATTGGCTGCTGACGTTTTCGTTGTTCCTCTTCCTCAGTCTTGCTCTCGTGAAACGATTCACAGAATTACGCCTCACGAGCCAGGCCGACGGTACGGAGTTGCATGGGAGAGGGTATTGGGTGACGGACCTGGAGCATATATCCAGTATCGGTACGGCGAGCGGATTGCTGGCGGTGTTAGTGTTGGCGCTCTACATCAGCAGTAAAGAGGTGCTGCTGCTGTATTCACATGCGGATGTGCTGTGGCTGGTGTGCCCGGTCATGTTGTATTGGATCAGTCGAGTATGGATGCTGGCGTATCGAAATCGCATGGATGATGATCCGGTGGTCTTCGCCGTGAAGGACCCCAAAAGTTATCTCATGGCGGCTCTGATCGGTGCCATTCTCTTCTTTGCCAGATGAAGGGTCGCGGCCTTAAATGCCCCATCCGCCGCTGAGTTGCAGGTTGGCGCCGTTGACGTAGCGAGCGCCTTCGCTCAACAGGAACCGCACTGCGGCGACCGTGTCCTCCACACTCCCGACGTACCCGGCGGGAATCCGTTTGACCACTCCTGCCAGCTCTTCCGCGGGCGCACTGCCTGAATCGATAAATCCTGGTGAAATCGCGTTGACCGTAATGCCGTAAGGGGCGAGCAGCTTTGCCAGCGTGCGGGTGAGGATCAGGACCCCGGCCTTGGCGATATAGTGTCCCGTCACTTCCGGTTGGGCCACCATCTGATCGGCATTGGCCATGCTGAAATTGATGATCCGTCCGTGTTTCCTGGCCTTCATGCCTGGCGCCACCGCTTGCCCGAGGTAAAAAATCGGGTGAAGATTGCCGTCGAACATCTCGCGCCAGCCCGCCGTGGTTTCGTCGAAGAGATTCACGCGATGGTAGGGCCCTGCCCCGTTGATCAGGGCGTCGATCTTTCCCCACTGTCCCTCGATCTGTGTCACTAACCGCTTGGCCGCTTCCGGATCGGACACGTCGCACGGCAGGGCGAGGGCTTGGCCGCCGCGTGCCACGATGGCCGCGCGGGTTTCCTCCGCGGCTGCGGCACTGGTACGGTAACAAATGGCGATGGCCCAGTGTTGTGCGGCAAGATCGAGTGCAATGGCGCGGCCGATTCCCTTGGCTCCGCCGGTGATGAGGGCGACGTTGTTCGGCATAGGTGTCCTTCTTCTAGGTCCGGCGTGTGCGAAGGCGTTTGGCGAGCAACTCCAAAGTGCCTGCCGTTCGCGTTGAATACACTCGCTCCTGTTTGGGGCGTTTCTTATCCGCTGCGCAGTCGTCGATCAAATCGTGGAGATTCTCCACGGTGTCCACATCGTTCCAGACCGGCAGCAGGGCAGTCTTCAGGCCTGCCGTGGCGGCCTTCTGTTGCGTGAGTGTCAGGACCTGGTCCGTTGACCAGGGAATATCCGCGAATAGGTCCGGGTGAGGTGTGGTCATCCCGATCAGGTAGTATCCGCCGTCTTTGGCGGGACCGAGCACCAGATCATGGCGGGTCAGTGACTCAACGGCATCTCGATAGTGTGTGAGCGGCAGCGACGGTACGTCGGTTCCCACCAGATGAATCTGCCGATAGCCGCGTGCAAAGAGGCGGTCGAATGCTTGCCGCATCCTGGCTCCAAGGTCATCGCCCTCCTGGTCCAGGAGCGTCACTCCATGGCGCGCTTCCATGATCCTGAAAAACACGTGCGCGCTCGACGGCGCACAGGCGAGAAACCGATCGACGGAAAGTTTGAACTTGTTTGCCGCCGCCTTGGTGCGTTCGAGTGTGTCGAGGACGAAGCTCCCATGCAGCGTCGCGGCCTCGTCTTCGGTCAGGGCGGGACAGAGCCTGGTTTTTACCTGTCCAGGAATCGGGGCCTTCGCGAAGATCACCAGGGCTGCGGACGCGGGCTGTTTACGGTCTGGGGGGTGGGCACTCATTGATTTATCTCACCATGCGGTAAAAATGTTGAAGCCGATGCGGGCTGACCCCGATCCAGTACAGGAAGCGGAGGGTCCACATCAACAGAATTGTGCGGAGAGGGCCATTCTGCTCCCATCGACGGAAGGCGGTCACGACCTGATCTTTCAATGGGGCGAGGTGTCCGGCTCGTTTAAGGCGGCGCGTGAACTCGATGTCTTCCATCAGGGGGATCTCCGCAAATCGCCCGATCCGCTCGAAGACCTCGCGCCGGACGAAGATCGCCTGGTCGCCCGTGGCGATTCCGCTCCAGCGCGAACGCAGGTTCATCAGGCGGCCGATGACGCGGGCCGGCAGGCGTCGGGAGTCGAAGCGGACATTAAATCGTCCACCGACGCAGGTCCGGTCCGACAATGCGGTGGAGACGGCCTGTCTGGCGTTCGGCGGGAGTTGGGTATCCGCATGGAGAAACAGCAGCACATCGCACAGGCTGGCGGCTGCGCCCGCATTGAGTTGCCGCGCACGACCGGGTGGAGCGGCCACGAGGCGTATGGAAACAGGTGCCGGTGCGGGGACGGCTCCAGGCCGGTCGGTGAACGATTGGACGATGGCACAGGAGTGATCGGAACTGCCGCCGTCAACGACGATGATGTCGTCGAAGCCCAGTGCAGCGGTGTGTGAGAGCGTCTGGCCGATGCAACGGGCTTCGTTTAGGACCGGAATGATGACAGCAATGGTCATCGGGACAGAAAGAGGGGAAGGGTGTTCAGTACCGCCTGCGGCAATTCAGGCGGCCGGTTTGGGATCTTTGAACATGAAGTACATGACTACGGCGACGGTGGACCAGAACACCACCTGCTTATGCCAGAACAAGACCTCGCCGTAATGAAAGAACGCCAGACTGATCAGGACGGATCCCGCCATCAAGGAATAGCGAATGGTCGGATTTTCGACCACGGCATTGGCCCAGACGGCGATGCCGCTGAAGTAGATCAGCAGCGGCACCACATTGATTTCGAATCCGCCGCTGATGGAGAGGAACACGTCCAGAAAACCGATGAACATCAGGGCCGTGCCGATCATCATCCCGAAGACGTGCGCCTGGCGTTCGGAGGTGCTCTCGTCGTCCGGGCGATGCGGCGGGGGCCAGGAAGGGCGGGTGGACGAATCTGGAAGGTTGCTGGGAGGTGCCATAGTCAGGCCTTAAAATGTTTGCTGAGGGTGAGGGCTTGTCGTTGGTACGACGAGCCGAGCGCCGATCCGTATACCTGTGTCGGCACCGTGAGCATTCGATCATACACTACTTTGAAGAAGGTTTGCCCGTCATGAATGAGGAACGGCACATCATGCGGGCGGACCTCCAGGACCACCTGGGTGCCCCGCATCGTGCCTCCCCCATAGCCAAACCCCGGGTCGAAGAATCCAGCATAGTGGGTCCGCAATTCGCCGCAGGCCGCTTCATAGGCCACCATCTCGGCAGCATAGCCCGGCGGCACCCGTATCCGTTCCTTGGACGCCAGGATATAAAACTCCTCCGGTTCCAAGAGCAGGCTGTCCTGCCGGTGCCGTTTCAAGGGTTCCCAGAAATCCAGGGCCGCATAGTGTCCGATCTTGGCCAGGTCGATGACGTGACTGTTTTTCTTGGCCCGGTACCCGATTACGGCATCCTCATGCGCGCTGCCGGTAAGGTCGATCCGCAAGAAAAGGCCTCGCTCCGTGCGGAACTCTTTTGCAGGGAGCGGTTTCGGAGGGGTGGCGTTACGGAAGAGCAGCGGATCGGCGCCGTGCAATTTCTGCAGGGCGGTATCCGAGACCGTCGCATCCCCGCGCACGAATCGGATTTGGTTGAGCGAATCACCGGTGCGCACCTTGATGGCGAAAGAGCGCGGCACCACCTCCAGGTAGAGCGGCCCCTTATAGCCGGCCCGGATCTCATCGAAGCCGGCATTCAAGTCGGTGACGACACGGGTGAACACATCCAGCCGCCCGGTCGTACTTTTCGGATTGGCGCGGGCCCGGAGCGTGGCGGGCAGCTCAAGGTGCTCCAGGAGGGGCACCAGATAGACATGGCCTTTCTCCAGGATGGCGCCTTGCGTCAGGTCCATCTCGTACATGACGAGATCGGACTGATAAAAATCGAGCACGTTGAGGCGGCTGCTGATGGCCGACAATTCCGGCAGGAAGCTGCTGATGAGCCGATAGGCTTTTTTCCCCAACC
>WBZN01001157.1_pt1 | contig 16669 bp, 14 predicted proteins | sample 5204281 | NCBI WGS metagenome assembly WBZN01 (sample SAMN12344347, study PRJNA552823) | activated sludge metagenome | biome: Activated sludge suspended growth; feature: Nitrification reactor; material: Wastewater; isolation source: activated sludge from nitrification reactor of wastewater...
GGTGGCTTCGGGCACGCTCGAATGGTGGCCGGGCTTCCCCGCGCAGCCGTTCACGATCACGGCCGATGCGCTGTCGGCGCCGTTCCTGCTGCTGCTCGGGCTCGTCTCGGCCACGGCGTTCGCGGCGTTCGACCTGTCGGACCGTTCCACGGGGACCGCGGCCCGCCTCGCGCTGCAGGCGGGCTTCACGCTGGCGCTGTTCGGCGCGCTGGTGGCGAGCCACGCGCTGCTGTTCCTGCTCGCTTGGGAGGGCATGACGCTGCTGTCGGCGCTCCTGGTGGCGCACGATGCCGGCAGCGCGCGGGCGCGCGGCGCGGCGTTCACGTACCTGGCGCTGTCGCATGCCGGTGCCGCGCTCGTGGCGCTGGCGCTGCTCACGCTGTCGGCGCGCGCGGGCGGCTTCCAGTTCAGCTCGCTCGCGGTGGCGTTCGCGCAGCAGACACCGGCCGAGGTGGCGCGGCTGTCGTGGCTGTTCACGATCGGCTTCGCGGTCAAGCTGGGCGTGGTGCCGCTGCACGTGTGGCTGCCGCTCGCCCACCCGGAAGCGCCGGCACCCACGTCGGCCGTGCTGTCGGGCGTCATGGTGAAGGCCGGGCTCTATGGACTGCTGCGCTTCGCGTGGGCGCTGCCGGGCGCGCCGCCGCCCGAATGGGGCACGGTGCTGCTGCTCGCGGGCATCGCCACCGCGCTCACGGGTGCGCTCTACGCCACGGTCGAGAGCGACGCCAAGAAGCTGCTGGCGTGGTCCACGGTCAAGCACGCGGGCCTGCTCACGCTCGCCACCGGTCTCGCCGCACTGCTCGTGACCGCCGGCCGCCTGGAGCTCGCGGGGCTGGCGTTGTCGGCGGCGTTCATCCATGCGCTCGGGCACGGGCTCGCCAAGAGCGCGGCGTTTCTTGCCATGGGTGAAGCCGTGCACGCGTCGGGGGTGCGCAGCCTCGAACAGATGGGCGGGCTCGCGCGGCGCATGCCGGGCACGTCGCTCGCCGCACTACTCGCGGTGCTGGCGCTCGCGGGACTGCCGCTGTTCTCGTGCTTCGCCGGGGAGTGGCTCATCTACCAGACGCTCATCCTGGGCTACTCGGCCGGCGCCGGTGAACTGCGACTGCTCGCGCCGTTCGCGGGCGCCGGGCTGGCGCTCGCGAGCGCGCTGGCCCTGGCGGCCATGGTGAAGCTCTACGGCATCGCGTTCCTGGGCCGGCCGCGCAGCGAGGCGGCCGCCCATGCGCACGATGCGACGCCGGCGGTCTCCAACGCGCTGTTCGTGGCCGCGCTGCTGCCGCTGCTCATGGGCGTGGGCGCGCCGTGGATCGCGGCCTGCTTCGCGCGGCCGGTGGCGGTGCTGCTGCCCGAGTTCGACGCCGGCACGCTGTCGGCGGCGAGCGGGTTCCTGTTGGTGCCCGCGGGGCTCGCGCCCTCGAGCGTGTCGCCGTTCGCGGTGGCCGTGCTGGTGGCGCTGTTCGCGGGGCTCGCGTTCCTGTGGCTGCGCGGTCACGGTGGCGCGCGCGAAGTGCGCCGCGCACCGTCGTGGGCGTGCGGCGCGGCGCTCGATGCGCGCATGCAGTACTCCGCGCTCGGCTTCACGAAGCCGATCCGGCTGGTGTTCAAGCCCGTGCTCACGCCCGAGAGCGAACTCGAGGTACTGGAAGAGGGCTCGCCCTACTTCGCGCGCAAGCTGCGGCATCGCTCGGGCGTGCCCGAACGCATCGAGCGACTGGTGTACACGCCGGTCGTGCAGGCCGTGCTGTGGACCAGCGCGCGTGCGCGGCAGCTGCAGGACGGCAGCCTGCACCTCTACCTCTCCTACCTGCTCGCCACGCTCGTGGCGCTGCTCCTGTGGGCACGATGAGCAACGCGAAGAGCCTCCCATGAGCGAAGCCCTGCTGGTGGTCGGCCAGACCGTGCTACTGGTGCTGCTCGCCCCGCTGTGGGCGGGGCTCGTGGCGGCGTTCAAGGCGCGGCTGCAGATGCGCCAGGGCGCACCCGTGTGGCAGCGCTGGCGCGACCTCGTGAAGCTGGCCTCCAAGGAGACCGTGCTGTCCGAGGACGCCTCACCGCTCGCGCGCGTGGTGCCGTACGCCGTGCTCGCAGCATCGTTCAGCATCTGCGTGTTCACGCCGGTGCTGTCGACGCACGACGGACTGGGATTCGCCGGCGACCTCGTGATGACCGTGGCGCTGTTCGCCGCGGTGCGCGTGCTGCTGGCACTGCTCGCACTCGAGGCCGGCACCACGTTCGGCGGCATGGCGGCGTCGCGCCACCTGGCGCTGTCGGCGCTCGGTGAGCCCGCCATGGTGATGAGCGTGTTCACGCTCGCGATCGGCGCGGGCAGCACGCAGCTCGCGCGCATCAGCGCCGCCGTGGCCGCCGCGCCCAACGAATGGCTGTCGCCCTCGCACCTGCTGGCGCTCACGGCCATGTGGCTGGTGGTGCTGGCCGAGATCGGCCGCGTGCCGGTCGACAACCCGGTCACGCACCTGGAACTCACCATGGTGCACGAGGGCATGCTGCTCGACACCTCGGGCCGCCATCTGGCGCTGCTCGAGTGGGCCGCGCATGCGCGTACGCTGGTGCTGCTCACGCTCGTGGCCAACCTGTTCCTGCCCTGGGGCATCGCCACCACCGACACGCCGGCCGCGCTCGGCCTCGCGTTCGCGGTCTGGCTCGCGAAGCTGGTGCTGTTCGCCGGCATCGTGGCGGTGACGGAGTCCGTCACCGCGCGCATGCGGCTCTTCCGCGTACCCGAGTTCCTGGGCATGGCGTTCCTGTTGGCACTGCTCGCACTGTCCACCGACACGATGTTGCGCGGATGAACCTGTTCCCCGGCTGGCTCCCGCACAGCAACACCGTGAACCTGCTCGCGGGCGCGTTCCTGCTCACCGCGCTGCTCGTGGTGTCGCGGCGCCGCCAGCTCGAGTGCGTGAGCGCGCTGCGCGCCAACGCCGTGGCGCTGGCGCTCATCGCGCTCACGGTGTCGTCGGCCACGCACACGTGGCACATCGCGCTGGCCGCACTGCTGGCGCTCGTGGTCAAGGCCGGCGTCATCCCGGCACTACTGTCGGCGCGCGCGCGGCGGGCCAAGGCCGACGTGCGCTCCATCGTGAGCCTGCCGGCCGGCGCACTGGTGTGCGGGGCGCTGGTGGTGATCTCGTTCAGCCAGACGCGCGCGCTGTTCGGCTCGCGCGAGGACATCCTGGCCGCGTGCCTGCCGGTGTCGGTGGCGGTCACGCTCATCGGGCTGTTCATCATGGTGACGCGCCGGCAGGCGCTCATGCAGGTGGTGGGGCTGGTGCTGCTCGAGAACGCCATCTTCCTGGCCGCGGTCTCGCTCACCTACGGCATGCCGCTGGTGGTCGAGGCCGGCGTGCTGCTGGACCTCATGGCGGGCGTGGCGGTGCTGGGGCTGTTCGTGCAGCGCCTGGAAGAAGCACTCGGCGAGGCCGACACGTCCTCGCTCAAGGGATTGAAGGGTTAGCGGCATGGCGTGGATCCTGCCGCTCGTCCTGTTGCCGCTCCTGGCCGGGCTCGCCTGCCTGTTCCTGCGGACCTCGCCATGGATGCCGCGCGTGGCGCTGGCCGGAGCTGGACTCACCACGGTGGCGGCCGGCGCGTACGCGACGCGTGTGGTGCGCGGCGGGCCGTTCCTGAGCGCGGGTGGCTGGTTGCACGGCGATGGGCTGTCGGCACTCGCGGTGCTCGTGGCCGGTGTGGCGCTGCCGGCGGTGATCGCGTACGGCGACGCCTACATGCGCGTGGTGCGCGAGCTGGAACCCGGCGACGCGGGCTGGCCGACGGGACGCTGGGAGGCCGTGATGTTCGGGCTCACTGCCTGCATCATGGTGTCGGGCGTCGCCAACAACCTCGGGCTGCTGTGGGTCGCACTCGAAGGCGCCACGCTCGCCTCGGCCGTGCTCGTGGGCTACTACCGCCGCAACGACGCGCTCGAGGCGGCCTGGAAGTACCTCGTGCTGTGCTCGGTCGGCGTCGCGCTCGCATTGTTCGCCACCGTGCTGCTCTACTACTCGGCGGTGCCGCTGTTCGGCATGGGCGGTGCGGGCATGCAGTGGGCGGCGCTCCGCCCGGTGGCCGCGCAACTCGACCCGCGCTTCGTGAAGCTGGCGTTCCTGTTCGCACTCGTCGGCTACGGCACGAAAGTCGGGCTCGCCCCCATGCACTCGTGGGTGCCCGACGCCTACAGCCGCTCGCCCGCGCCCGCCACCGCGCTGCTCGCCACCGCGCTGTCGGCGGTGAGCGTGGCCGCGCTGCTGCGTTTCTTCGCCATCGCGCGCGCGGCACTCGGGCCCACCTGGCCCGAGCACCTGCTGTCGCTGTTCGGCGCGCTGAGCATGGTGATCGCGGTACCGTTCCTGCTCGTGCAGGGCGAGTACAAGCGCCTGCTGGCGTGGTCGAGCGTCAAACAGACCGGGTTCGTGTTGCTGGCCGTGGGGCTCGGCACGCCGCTCGCGCTGTTCGGCGGGCTGCTGCACCTGCTCGTGCAGTCGCTCGCCAAGTCGCTGGCGTTCATGCTCGGCGGCACGCTGCTGCGGGCGTCCGGTTCGCGCCGGCTCGACCACTGCACCGGCGTGCTCACGGCCGATCGCAGCCTGGGCACGCTGCTCGTGGTCGCGGGCGCGGGCGTGGCGGGCCTGCCGCCGGCGGGCACGTTCGTGTCGGAATGGCTGGCGCTCGCGGGCGGCTTCGCGGGCCCACGTCCGGTGTTCGCGTTCGTGGCGCTCGCTGCACTCGCCGCGGGCTTCTTGGGGATCGCATTCCACTGGACGCGTATGGTCATGGGCAAGCCGCGCGAATCGTTCCGCGATCCCATGCCGCGCCACTCGCGCGGACCGCTGTGGGTGCTGGCGGTGCTGCTCGTCACGCTGGGCGTGTGGCTGCCCACTCCCGTGCGCGCGCTGCTTGAAAGCGCGATGACGTCGGTGCGGCCATGACAAAGGCAGCCATGAAGCAGGCAGCCATGCGAGGGCAGCCATGACCGCGCCCGGCCTGTTCCCGCTCGACGTGGCGTTGCGCGGCATCCGCGAGCGCTTCTCCGACGCCGTCATCGACTCCGACCGCACGTCGCTGCGCGAGCGCACCGTGGTGGTGCCAGCCGCGCGCCTGGCCGAGGTCGCGCAGGCGGTGGCGCAGGAGTGGTCGGGGACGTTCGTCACGCTGTTCGGGCTCGACGAGTGCGCCGAGCACGGCCGCTTCCGCGTGCACGTGTCGTTCAGCATGGCGCCCGAAGATGCCGTGCTCACGCTGATCGCCGCGGTGCCCGCCGACGCGCCGCGCTACCCGGCGGTGAGCGCGCGGCTGCCCGCCGCGGCGTGGTGCGAGCGCGAGCTGCACGACATGCTCGGTGTGACCGCCGAGGGCCACCCCGATCCGCGCCCCTTGGTCGCGCACGACGGCTGGCCCGCCGGCACGCATCCGCTGCGCAAGTCGTTCCGCGCACCAGAGCCGTGGGACTGGTCGCCGCGCTTCCGCTCGCCGCGCGTCGAGGGCGAAGGTGTGTTCGAGATCCCGGTGGGCCCCATCCACGCCGGCATCATCGAGCCCGGGCACTTCCGGTTCTCGTCCGTGGGCGAGTCCGTGCTGCAGCTCGACGTGAAGCTGGGCTGGACGTGGCGCGGACTCGAGAAGCTGGCCGAGGGCCAGTCCATCCAGCGCGGCACCGAGCTGGCCGAGCGCATCTGTGGCTCGTGCGCGTTCGCGCATGCGCTGGCGTGGTCCAAGGCCGTGGAGGAACTGGCGGGCATCCCGGTGCCGCCTCGCGGCCGCGCCGTGCGCACGGTGGCCGCCGAGCTCGAGCGCATCGCCAACCATCTCTCGGACCTCGCGGGCATCGCCAACGACGTGGCCTACGTGGTGGGCGGTGCGGAGTTCATGCGCTGGAAGGAAGTCGTGCACCAGCTGGCCGACGCGCTGTTCGGCCACCGCTGGCTGCGCGGTGTGTGCGTGCCGGGCGGCGTGCGCGTGGATCTGGACGACACGCAGCAGCAGTGGCTGCGCAGCGTGCTCTCCGAGGTGCGCACCGGCGTGGGGCTCACGTCACGCGCCGTGCTCGCCAACGAGGCCGTGCTCGACCGGCTCACGAACACCGGCGTGCTGCCACTTCACGTCGCGCGCGACCTCGGCGCCACGGGTGCGGCCGCGCGCGCGAGCGGGCTCGACTTCGATGTGCGTCGCGACCACCCGTACGCGTTCTACAAGGAGCTCGACTTCCAGGTGGTGCGCCGCACCGCCGGCGACGTGAAGGCGCGTTTCGAGTTGAAGACCGACGAGATCTTCGAGTCCATGAACCTGATCGACCAGCTCGTGAACCGCATGCCGGGCGGGCCGCTCGCGCAGCACCTGGGGGCAATGCCGGGCGACCGCTGGGGATTCGCCATGGTCGAATCGGCGCGCGGATTGTTGTCGCACTGGCTGCGCCTGGGCCCCGACGGGCAGATCGCGGACTGGCGCGTGCGCTCCGGCTCGCATGCGCTGTGGCCCGCGCTCGCGCAATCGGTGCCGGGCAACATCGTTCCCGACTTCCCGCTCATCAACAAGAGCTTCAACCTGTGTTACGCGTGCTGCGACAAGTGAGGCCCTGAGCCATGTTCGAGATCCTTCGCCATCCGTTGCGCGCCGGCAGTCTGGCGGGCCGCACCGCGCTCGGCGTGCCGGTGGCGCTGCCGGTGCCGCTGCGCGAGCGCGCGGGTGACATCGAGGTGCTGGGCCACGCGCTGCGCGAAGAAGTGCGCCGGCTGTTCGCGGGTTCGCTCAAGCTGCGTCATCTGGACGTGGGCTCGTGCAACGGCTGCGAGGGCGAGCTCACCGCACTCCTGAACCCGTTCCACGACGTGCAACGCTTCGGCATCGACCTGGTGGCCTCGCCGCGGCACGCCGACGGCCTGCTGGTGACCGGCCCCGTGTCGCGCCACCTGGAAGAAGCGCTGCGGCTCACCGAGCAGGCCACACCGCGCCCGCGGCTACTGATCGCTGTGGGCGACTGCGCGTGCGACGGCGGCTTCTGTGCGGGCTCGTTCGCCGTCGCGGGCGGGCTCGCGGCCATCCTGCCCGTCGACGTGCGCATCCCCGGCTGCCCACCGCACCCGGTGGCCATCGTCGAAGCGCTGCTCGCCGCACTGGGCCAGGCCCACGTGCGCGCGATGCTCAAGGCCTAGCGCGCCACGGGCTTCCGCTGCAGCTTCCAGACATCCTGCAGCACGAAGTCGATGAGTTGGATCGCCTGCGCGCGCTGGAAGTACCACGGCGGGAAACCCGAGAACACGAACAGCGGGCCCTCGCGACCGTGGTAGAGCGTCATCACCGGCTTGCCGGTGCCGGCGTCGCCGCCCTGCGTCTCGTACAGCGTGTCGAGCACGGCGACACCCGGATCCGTGGGCACGGTCGGGTCGGCGTCGATGATCGAGTTGGGCTTGCTCAGGAACTCGGCGATGAACTGCCCCTGGTAGAACGTGCTCGAGCGCAGCGGTGGGAGCGCGTCGGTGGCGGGCGACTTCTCGTCGAGCGTGGCCGGCAATCGCGTGTAGTCCGGTGCCCCGCTCCAGCCACCCACGGCCCGGCTCGAACGCGTGGCGCGGAACGTGCGCAGCATGCTGATCTCGCTGCGCCAGTGCGCCCAGTCGTACATGGGCCGCCCCTCGGCGAGCTCTCCGGTGGTGGACGAATAGACGTTCACGGGTGTCCCCGGCGCATCGTAGGGCCGGAGCGAGGCCAGCGCGGCGCCGCCCCCCATCAGCCACAGCCGGCCGCCCTGCTGCAGCCAGGTGACGAGTGGGTTCTGCACCTGCGGCGCACACCACGCCCGCAACAGCGGCATGGGGCGTGTGGCGACACGCGGGTCGAGTTCGAACGTGAGTGCGGAGTTGATGTCGGAGATCCAGATGATGTTGCGGTAGCGGCCGAGCAACTGCAGGTTGAGCACCGAGGCCGGCACGAGATGCGTGCCCAGCGTGTCGAACGCGTAGCCCGCGAACAGTCCGACCGGACTGCGAGTGCCCGTGGGGTAGCAGCGATAGGGCTTGTCGCCCGCGGCATACAGGAACGTGTCGAGCTCGGCGGCGGTCGGCCAGTTGCCGCCCGGCGCCTGCACACAGCCGCCGGCCCCGGACCGATCGGGGGCGAACCAGCTGTCGTCGATCACCAGCAACTCGCGCTCGAACGAAGGGCGGACGACGGTGAACTGCACCACCGCCACGCTGCGCAACCCAAGGTCGTCGGTCGCCTCCAGATAGAAGAAGTGCGACTCGCTCGAACGGCCCACGGGTGGCGTGACCGCGGGCAAGGTGATCCCGGTCGACGTGGTGGAACGGCTCCAGTGGGCGAGGTCCAGGTCCTCGTCGGACCTCGGGGTGATGTCGTCGATGCTCGCCAGGTCCACAGCCCAACGGTAGCCGCGCACGAAGCTGCCCGAGGCCGGCTTCGCCGACCATGCCAGCGGGATCACGCGATCGGCGGGGAACTCGACCTGCAGCCACGAGGCCGGCGAGTTGAAGATGCCGCCGCTCGGGTAGGTGAAGCTGAAGTTCGAACTCGACAGTGAGATGACCGGACCCAGGCTCGCGGCGCTGGTCACATGGAACCAGAGCAGGTTGCTGGTGAGCTTGAACACCGGCGAATAGGCGCCCGCGCGGTCGATGGCCACCACCGCGAACACGTAACTCTGCCCGGGCGTCATGTTGCGCAGCTCGGTGCCGTGCACCGAGCCCGCGAGCGAGTCCCAGCCGGCGAAGTCCGGCGCGAACCGGCGTCGCAGCGTGTCGGGGTCGGCGAGGATCGCGTCGAGCGGCAGGTCCGGTGTGTCGGGGAACAACCGCGTGCGGTAGGCGACCGGCTCGCGGCTGCCGATCCCATCCAGATCGTCACCGATCCATTCCACGTGCACCGAAGGCGCGAGCCCGATGGACAGCAGCGCATTGGGTCCCGGCGACACGATCTGCACGGTCGGGGCCACCGTCGTACTCGTGAACGACGCGAACACCACCGGCGACCGCGCCCCGTGGTCGTCGACGCCGTACACCGCGACGGTGTGGAAACCGCGCGCACGGGTGGCCGTGCCCGCCCCCAGGCTGTCGGAGCGGAACACGAACGTGGCGCGATTGGCGCGTGTGGCCACCCAGGTGGTCTCGGCGCCGTTCGCCGAAGGCGGGTCGACCGCGTAGAAGAACCCGGTCACGCGACCGTCCGGGTCGAAGCCCGCCCAGCTCAGCTCGTGGACGTACGTGCCCATCGTGTCGGCGGGGACCGGAACCTGCGACAGCTCCACCGTGGGGCGCTGGTTCGGGATGGCGATATCATGCCAGCCCCGCGGGGAGCACGACGCGAGCGCGATCGTCGCGGCGCAGACGAGGGCCAGCCGCGCGCAGGGCGGAAACGGGGCGAAGCGGATGTGCGACTCCTTCCTTCCGGTCCGCGCGAGTATCGAGGCGCTCCGCCGTGCGCGCAACGGGATTTTGGCATTGCCACGGTTCGCAGGCCGAACTACCGTCATCGCGACCGGGCAGGACTGTCCGCGTGCCCAGCGCGGCACGCCCCCAGGAGGCCCCACCATTCCCCTGCTGTCGCGGCGAGCCGCACCGCACTGGCTGCTCCTGTCGGTGCTCGGCGTGCTCGCATCCGTCCCCGCCCATGCCGTCATGGACATCAAGAACCGCGGCCCGTTGCTCGAGGCGGGACGCTTCGCGCTGCGCGTCACCAATGTCGGCGTGCTCGGCAATGCGTTCTTCAACAACGGGCTGTCGTTCGACCCGTCGTTCGAGTTCCCGCGCGGCAGTGGGCACGAGCTCCTGAACCACGCCGAGCTGTGGGTGGGCGCGCGCGACGAGTTCGACCGCACCCGGGTCTCGGGCGGACCCATCCTGGAGTGGCGGCCGACGCTGGATCCCGCCGACACCGTGCGCATCGCGAATGCCGGCGACCCCGGGAGCCGGCCGTACTTCGACGACGACGGCGACGGTCGCACCGACGAGGATCCGCTGAACGGCCGCGACGACGATGGCGACGGCCGCATCGACGAGGACTTCCGGCTGCCCGCCCAGCAGATGCTCGCCGCGGACTACACGGACGACCAGCAGACCGCGGTCGACTACGCCTATCCCACCGGCGAGCGCCACCTGCCGCTCGGGCTCGCGGTGCACCAGGAGACCTTCGCGTGGTCCCTGCCGGGGCACGAGAACATCGCCGGTATCGAGTTCACGATCACGAACCGCGGCGACCGGACGCTGAGCGACGTGCGGCTCGGGTTGTACGCGGACCTCGACTCCCGCGCGCGCGCCGGCGGGGCCGGGCACCTCGATGACCGGCTCGATGTCCTGCCTTATTCGGTTCTCCTGTCGCCGCATGCGGACACGCTGTTCCAGGGCATCGCGATCCCCGGGCCGCCGCTGTGGATCAAGCAGTGCGGTGAGCTCATCGCGGGCCAAGGTGCCGTGCTGCGCGATGCCTCGGCCGGGAGCACCGCCCCGGGCATCGTGCTCGTGCCGCTCACGCACACGCTCGATCCGCTCGGCCGGCTCTCGAACGACGCCTTCCCCGGCGTGCGTGCGGCCCGGCTCGCGGCGCAGGAGCGCGCGCCCTACAAGGACACCACGTTCCGGTTCGTCGTGTTCCAGGCCGACGCCCCGCCCGGTCAAGGCGGCCCGCCCGTGGTCGATGTCGATCGCTACGCCGCGCTCGCGGGCGACTACCCGGCGGCCACGCGCACGGGCGCTGACGACTATGCCGTGCTCGTCAGCTGCGGCCCCTTCGGCCGGCTGGCGCCCGGGCAGTCGTTGCGCTTCGCGCTCGCGTTGGTGGCGTTGCCCGCGCCCGACAGCGCCGCCGCGATGGCGTTCGAAGCCCGGCTGTTGTATCGCGGGCAACGCCTCGACCTGCAACCGAACGGCCGTCACGGCCCGGTGCAAGGCGGTTACCGCATCGGCGAGACCGGCGTGAACGGCCACGAACTCTGCATCGAGCCACCCGCCGGCACGGTGTTCGACTACGACCCGCACTGCCCCGAGAAGTTCGGGTTCGACCCGCTCCTCGTGAACGTGGGTGGTTCCAACAATCCCGGCACGACGGCGGCGGAGTCGACCTACCACGCCGGGAAGTGCATCTGGACCGATCTCGACTGTGATATCTGCACGGGCGACGATGGCGTCGATGAAGTGCGACCGTGGCTGCTCGACGTGCGGTTGCCGCCGCAGCCCACCGCGCGCAGCACGCCTCAGGATCACGCCGTCGTGCTCGAATGGGACAACGAGCCCGAACGCGCGATCCGTTCGGGCCGCGTGGGCACGTCGGAGTTCGAGTTCGCGGGCTACAAGGTGTACCGGCTCGATGACTGGCGGCGCGAATCCACGCTGCCCGAGCCCGAACGCTGGCAGCGATTGGCGGTGTTCCGCCCCGACGCCGCACTCGGCGGCCGCCCACTCGCCGATGTTACCGTGAACAGCGTGCTGCCCGACGCCGACGGCCCGGGCGGGCCGCACTACCCGGTGGGGCGCTATCGGTTCGTGGACGAGCGCGCGCTCGACGGCTTCGACTACCACTACGTGGTGACCGCGCTCCTGCGCGAAGTGCTGGGCCCGTCGGCCACGCGCGCGCCGCTCGAATACGAGAGCCCGTTCTTCGCCTCGTTCGACGACCGCGTGGTGCCGCATGCGGCCGCTCGTGCCGCCGCCGGCGAGGTGTGGGTGGTGCCGAACCCGTACCGCGGCAGCGCGGACTGGGAGCGGCCGCAGGTGCCCGGCGACGTGTTCACGCGCCACATCGACTTCATGGGATTGCCGCGCGCGCGCTGCACGGTGCGCATCTACACGCTCGCGGGCGATCTCGTGGCGAGCGTGGAGCACGACGGCTCGCAGGGCGACGGCCAGGCGTCGTGGAACCTGATCTCGCGCAACGGCCAAGATGTGGAGTCGGGTGTCTACCTGTTCACCGTGAGCTCGCCGCTCGGCCACCAGACCGGGCGGTTCGTGGTGATCCGGTAGGGCCTCAGGCGCCCACCTGGTGCAGCTGGATCCAGTTGCCGCACGTGTCGTCGAACACGGCGATGCGCACCGGGCCTGCGGCGGTGGGCGGCTGGCGGAACTTCACGCCCCGCGACTCCAGCCGCGCGTGCTCGGCCGCGAGATCGACCGACTCGAACGATGTGGCGGGGATGCCGCCGTCGTACATCGCGCGCTGGAACTGCAGGCCGGCAGGGTTCGCGTTGGGTTCCAGCACCAGCTCGACATCGGCATGGCCTTCGGGTGACGTCACCGTGAGCCAGCGGTACTCGCCCAGCGGGATGTCGGTCTTCTTCACGAACCCGAGCACGTCGGTATAGAACGCCAGTGCCTTGGCCTGATCGTCGACCATGAGGCTCGACAACGTGATCTTCATGGCTGCCTCCTGCTGCCCGGCGCCGGAATCAGCCGCGCTTGGCGGCCATGTCGCGCTGGCGCTGCTCGCGGCGTGCGGCACCACGGCCGCGCACGAAGCCGTACTGGTAGGCCAGCATCACCGCCACGAAGTGAACCACCCACCAGCCGGCCTTCAAGAACTGCAGTCCCTCGGGGAGTGCCATCGCGGTCGCCCTTCCTGGTTCATACCGACGGCTTGGTCGCGCCGTCGGGTGCTGTGTGGTGGATCCCGCCGGGGCCCGGCCCAGTGCCGGCTCCGGCCTTCGAACTAGCCGCGCGCTCCCATGCCGCGCAGGAACTCGCGGTCGGCCTCGAGCACGTGCGCGACGTCGATCTCGGACGGCTCCTGCCAGCGCGCGTCGTTCACTTCGTCGCTCAACGTGAAGTCATGCGAGTCGAGCGTGCAGCGCACGAACACGATCTCGACGCGCGTGCCGTGCGGGTAGTCGTGCGACACCTCGTGCACGCGCTCGATCGGCGTGGCGTTCACGCCCAGCTCCTCGCGCACCTCGCGCACGATCGCCTGCTCCACGGTCTCGGCGCCCTCGATCTTGCCGCCCGGGAACTCCCACTGCATGCCGAGCGCGCCACCGGGGGCGCGCTGCGTCATGAGCAGGCGCGGGCCGTCGAACACGACCGCGGCCGCCACGCGGATGCGCCGGATGCGGGTCACGCGCGCACCCCGCCGCCATAGAGCGCGACCATCGCGGCCTCGAACTTCACCAGGTAGCGCCGGTCGCCGGCCTTCTGCGCCTCGATCGCCTCGCGCGCGGCCGCGCACATGGCGTGCGCCTGGTCGTTGGTGGGCCGGCCGCGGCGCAGCGCACGCGGCAGCCGCAGGTAGTTGGGCGCGGCATCGATCAGGAGCGGCGAGCGCGCCAGCGCCCACAGGTCGCACTGCCGTTCGCCGCGCGGCACCAGGTTGCGCGCCTGCAGCAGGTGCGTGAACTCGTGCGCGATCGTGAACAGCTGCAGCCGGCGCGGCCGCACCCACACGCCCGGGCGCTCGGGATCGAGCGAGCCCCAGCCCAGCACGCCGCGCTTCTGCGCCAGTCCCACGCGGATCTCGAGGCCCTCGAGCTCCGGGTAGAACTTCCGCGCGAACTCCAGATACTCGAGGATGCGCTCCTTGTGCGCCGACGCCACCACGAGCCGCGACAGCTTCCAGCGCGGCCGTTCGGGGCCCAGGTCGAGCGCCAGCTGCTCGAGCAGCTTGGGGCCCTTGCGCCGGCCGCGCACCGGGCCGCTCGGCAGCCGGTAGGGCGCGAGCGCGTCGTCGGCGACCACCGAGGCCGCAGCGCGGCGCGGGGCGCGCGCGGGCTTCGTGCCGCCGGCGAGCGACAGCTCGCGACGGGCGCGTTCGAGCTTGCGGCGGGTGAGCGCGCGCCACAGGCGCTGGAGCAGTGTGGTCCGGGCCATCGTGCGCAGTCTCGGGCCAAGTCGGCCACCGGGTCAATCGGACCACACCCCGCGCGGAGTGCGCTTCGGGAGGCACGGCCGCTCGTCCCCGGGGCCTACCCTCTCACGTTGCAGTTGCACGGGAGCGCCCCCGCTTCCATTCGCACGGCCGAACGGGCATCCTCGCGACCCTCATGACCATGCCCCCTGCCGCCCCCCAGCTCTCCGTCGTCGTCCCGGCCTACAACGAGGTCGAGAACACGCCCGTGCTGGTGGCCGAACTGCTCAGCGCGCTCGCGGCCACCGGCCGCACGTGGGAGCTGTTGCTGATCGACGATGGCAGCAGCGACGGCACCGGCGCGGCCATGGAGGCCGCCGCGGCGCGGGAGCCGCGCATCCGCGTGCTGCGGCTGGTGAAGAACGCCGGCCAGAGCGCGGCCCTGGCGGCCGGGCTCGTGCGCGCGGCGGGCGAGGTCATCGTGACGCTGGACGCCGACCTGCAGAACGACCCCGCCGACATCCCGCGGTTGCTGGCGGCCCTCGAGAACGCCGATGTGGTGTCGGGCGTGCGCGCCAAGCGCCACGACACGTGGATCCGGCTGGTGTCGTCGCGCATCGCCAACGCCACGCGCCGGGCCGCCCTCGGGGACTCGGTCACCGACATCGGCTGCTCGCTCAAGGCCTACCGGCGCGAATGGCTCGCGGACCTGCCCATGTTCGTGGGCGTGCACCGCTTCCTGCCCGCGCTGTGCGCGTTCCGCGGCGCGCGCGTGGTCGAGGTCGAGGTGCACCACCGCGCGCGCACGATGGGCGTGAGCAAGTACGGCATGGGCAACCGACTGTGGCGCGGCATCCACGACCTGATCGGCGTGTCGTGGTTGAAGCACCGGCTGGTGCGCTACCAGGTGCGCGGCGAATAGCCCCTCGGGCGTGGCCCCGCCACGTCCAGCCCATGAAAATCCCGCGCGTGCGCCCTTGCGCCGCCGTGTGCCGGGCTCCTACTGTCGGTGTGCTTCCCTTCCCGACTCGTGACAAGGAGGTCACCCGTGCGACATCTCGCTCGTTTCATCTCGGCGGCCAGCATCGCCGCCTGCCTCACCGGCCTCGCCACGGCCGCGCATGCCGGCGGCGGCCTCACCGGGGTCGACGCCATGACGGCGACGGTGTTCCAGGAAGGCCAGAGCTCGTTCTCGGGGCTCGCCGTGCGCTTCCGCGTCCAGGACCCGCGCCTGCTCGAGAGCATCGACCTCACGCCCACCATCGAGTACTGGCGTAACAGCAGCACGGTCGACGCGTTCGACCTGCACGCGGTGCGCCGCGACGCCACGCTCGGCGCCGACATCCGCTACATGCTGCCGGGCGACGTGTGGCGGCCGTACTTCGGCACCGGTCTCGCCGTGCACTTCCTGTCGAGCGAGGTCGACGCGCCGCGCTTCGGCATCATCAAGGCGAACGATTCGCTCACCAAGGGCGGCCTCACGCTGCTCGCGGGCGTGGCGTTCGGCACGCACTCGCGCATCGGCAACTTCGTCGAGGTGAAGGGCCACTTCGTGGGCGGCTACCGCCAGTTGAAGCTGAACATGGGGCTGAGCTGGAACCGCTCCCCGAGCCCGCCCCCCACACCGACGCCGGGCAACTGACGCCGAACCAGCTGCTGAAAACCGAACGCCGTCCCGAGCACGCGAAGCGCGGGACGGCGTTCGTGTTCGAGAACGGCGCGGATTCTACGGCGTGCAGCCGTAAGCCGATGCGCTGCTGCCGTAGGCGGCGAGCCAGATCGACAGGTCGTTGATGCCGACGCCGCCGTTGCAGTCGTAGTCCGAGCGTCCGAACGGCTGCGCGCTCGAGAAGTCGGCGAGCCACGCGGACAGGTCGTTGATGCCCACGCCGCTGGCACCGTCGAGGTCGAGTACGGACACCGTGGGTGAGCCGATGATCCGGCCATCCGAGAAGATCCTGCCACCGCCCAGCAACGTCGTGGCATTCCCCGCGCCGTTCGAGCCGCCCACGAGCGAGATGGTGATCTGCCCGAGCGCGTTCGTCCGGCCCTCCGCGTACATCGACCCCGCGCTCGTGTTCACCACCAGCCCCGCCTCCTGCGTGCCGCACAGGAACAGGTCCGGTGCGGCGCCGAGGTCGACCCGCACGAGCGCGTTGGCGACCGGATTGTTGGCGAGGTCGCGAATGATCACCGTGAACTGACCACGAGGGTCGGCGGCGCCCGTGCCGTCACGGCCCACCAGGGTGATGCACGCGGGGACCGAGGAGTTCGCCGGCTCGATGCAGCCACCGCAGATCGTCTGGGCGTTGGCGGCCATGGCCGTGACGAGCGACATCACACATGCGACGAAAAGAACGCGGACTCTCATCGGAGCCTCCTCTGCGAAATCGATCGGCAGTACGGACCTGCGGATTGTCCCATTCGGGCGCCGACCCTCGCCATCGAATTTGTCGCCAAAACCCGGGCGGCACCGCACGCCCAGGGACGCCAACGCCGGTGCCCCATGCAACTCCAAGCCAGAACGCACGATGGCGGCGCTCCCCATGGGGAACACCGCCATCGCGCAGGTATCGAATAGGCGCAGCTCTAGTACGAATACCCCAGCAGCCCCGGGTCCGGCATCATGTCGGGGCTCCAGGCGTCGGCCAGGATCTCGACCTCGCACGGCTGCGGCACCGCGCCCTCGGTGGCCTGCTTCACGTCGGCCATCATCTGCGGCGCGTACGGGCAGAACGGCGTCGTGAGCATCATACGCACGAGCGTCTTGCCCTCGAGGAAGTGCACCTCGCGGATCAATCCCAGGTCGATGACCGACAGGCCGAGCTCGGGATCCATCACGGTCTCGAGCACCGCCTTCACGGCCAGCTCCTGCGCGGTG
>WBZN01001158.1_pt1 | contig 16667 bp, 14 predicted proteins | sample 5204281 | NCBI WGS metagenome assembly WBZN01 (sample SAMN12344347, study PRJNA552823) | activated sludge metagenome | biome: Activated sludge suspended growth; feature: Nitrification reactor; material: Wastewater; isolation source: activated sludge from nitrification reactor of wastewater...
GAACAGCCGCGTGTCGCTGGCCGTGCGGCCGCCGCGCCGCGACTGCATGAAGCGCTCCAGCGCCATCCAGCCGCCATGCCAGGCGCCCCACAGCACGAAGGTCCAGTTGGCGCCGTGCCACAAACCTCCCAGCACCATGGTGAGCAGCAGGTTGCGATAGGTCTTGGCCTCGCCGCCGCGGTTGCCGCCCAGCGGGATGTAGAGATAGTCGCGCAGCCAGGTCGACAGGCTGATATGCCAGCGCCGCCAGAACTCGGTGATCGAGTGGCTGACATAAGGCTGGTTGAAGTTCTCGATGAAGCGGAAGCCCATCATCAGGCCGAGCCCGATGGCCATGGCGCTGTAGCCGGCGAAATCGAAGTAGAGCTGCGCGGTATAGGCGAGCGCGCCGAGCCACGCCTCGGCGAAGGACGGCGCCGGCTGGTCGAAGGCCATCGCCACCGTGGGCGCCACCGAATCGGCGATCAGCACCTTCATGGCGAAGCCCTGGGCGAAGCGGTAGACGCCCTCGCCGAATTTGGCCCAGCTGTGCTCGCGGTAGCGGAACTGCCACTCGAGATCCTTGTAGCGCAGTACCGGACCGGCGATGAGCTGCGGGAACAGCGACTTGAAGGCGGCAAGATCCGCGAATTTCCGGGCCGGTTCGACGTCACGGCGATAGACGTCCACCAGATAGGAGATCGACTGGAAGACGAAAAACGAGATGCCGATCGGCAGCAGCACGTGCCAGGCATCGAGCCTGCCCTGGCCTGCCATCGCCAGCGCGTCGTTCACGCTGGCGACCAGGAAGTTGAAGTATTTGAAATAGACCAGCGCGCCGAGGTTGACCCCGACGCCGAGGATGAGCAGATGCCGCCGTCGGTCCCCCGCGGCCTTGTCGATGCCAAGGCCGACGCAGTAGTTCCACAAGGTGACCAGGAACAGCAGCGCCAGGAAATCGACCCGCCACCAGCCATAGAAGATGTAGCTGCCGATGGTGATGACGAGCGAACGGTGCCGGAACGGCACCGCGTAGTAGACCGCGAGGAACGCCGGCAGGAAGGCGAACAGGAAGATGTTGGAGGAGAAGACCACCGGCGCCCCTTCCCCGTCTACTTCGACCGCGTGGCGCTGCGCACCCACTGCGCCTGCAGCTTGCCGCCGATATCGGTGACGATGACGCTGTAGGCGGCACCCCGCTCGATGCTGACCTCGTCGATCTGGGCGATCGGCTGGTCGCCCTCGAAGACGGCGAACTGCACCTTCAGCGGGTTGACCTGGCGGTTGCCGGCGGCATCGGCGCCGACCGCGTCGATCACCGCCACTTTGCCGTCGGCCGTCTTCAGGCTGAGGCCGGGCTTGTCGGTCAGGTTGTAGAGGCTGATCAGCGCCTTCGCCATGCTATCGAGCTTCGGATCGGGCAGCACGGTCAGGGCCGGCGCGGCGGCGTCGCCGTCGACCACCACGGAATAGAACTGCCCGGCCTCGACGGAGAAGCTGGCGCTCCTGCCGCCGATGGCGGTCTCGTGCTGCCCGGCCGGAACCGGGCGATAGGCGCTGGGTCCCGCCGCTTCGGTCTTGGTCCAGCCGGCGCCGTCCAGCGTCGTATCAAGCGCCGGCGTGGCGGTGGCGTTGATCACCCGCACGAAGGCGGAGCCCGGCGGCGGCGCCGGATCGTAGAGGCCGGATTCGGCATCGACCCGGATGATCTGCGCCGGACTAGCCTGCGGCAGCGGCGACAGGGCGAAGGCGGCGCCGCCAATCAGGGCGAGCCCCAGCCCGGCCACGGTCGCGCGAAGTGCGATGGTCTTCATGGTCGCTCTCCCTATTCCGCCGCCATGGTGCGGCCGTAGACGTCCTCGACACGCACGATGTCGTCCTCGCCGAGATAGGGGCCGGACTGCACCTCGATCAGCTCGAGGTCGATCTTGCCGGGGTTCTCCAGCCGGTGCGTGGCGCCGAGCGGGATGTAGGTCGACTGGTTCTCGTGCAGCAGCATGACCTCGTTGCCGTTGGTCACGCGGGCGGTGCCGCGCACCACGATCCAGTGCTCCGCGCGGTGATGGTGGTACTGCATGGAGAGCTTGGCGCCCGGCTTCACCACGATGCGCTTCACCTGGTAGCGGCTGCCATCCGCCACGCCGCGGAACGATCCCCAAGGGCGGTGCACGGTGGAGTGCATCTTCGCCTGGCGGCGGTTGTCGACGTTGAGCTGCTCGACGATCTTCTTCACCTGATGCGCCGCCTCGAAACTGGAGACGAAGATGACGTCGTCGGTCTGCACCACCGCGACGTTCTCCAGGCCGAGCGCCACGACGAGCCGGTCCTCCGCATGCAGGTAGCAATCCTTGGTATCCAGCGTGGTGACGTCGCCGATCCGGACGTTGCCTTCGCCGTCCTTCGCCCCGATGCGCCACAGCGCCGACCACGAGCCGACATCGTCCCAGCCGATCTTGCTGACCGGCACCACGGCGGCATGCTCCGTGCGCTCCATCACCGCGTAGTCGATGGAGATGTCCGGCGACTTGACGAAGGCCTTGGCGTCGGGGCGCAGGAAGTCGGCGTCGTTGACCGCCTTGTTCACCGCCTCCTTCGCCGCCTCGTAGATCTGCGGCTCGTGGCGCTTCAACTCGCGCAGATAGACGCTGGCCTTGAACAGGAACATGCCGCCGTTCCAGGAGCAGTCGCCCGCCGCCAGCATGGCGGCAGCCTTCTCCTGGCTGGGCTTCTCGACGAACTTCTTGACCGCGAATCCGCCGGGGACGTCCTTCGTTTCTTCGCCGCGGATGATGTAGCCGTAGCCGGTCTCCGGTCCCGTGGGCTCGACGCCGAAGGTCACCAGGTGGTCGCTCTGCGCCAGTTTGATCGCCTTGACGACGCCGGTCTCGAAGGCGCCCGGATCCTGGATCACGTGGTCGGCCGGCAGCACCAGCATCATCGCGTCCTTGGACACCTTGGTGAGGTGGAAGGCGGCGAGCGCGGTGGCGGCCGCGGTGCTGCGCGGCGCCGGCTCCAGGATGATGCGCTGGGTGGCGAGGCGGATCTGCTGCAGGTGATCGGCGATCATGAAGCGGTGCTCCTCCGCGCCCACCACGATGGGCGGCGCGTAGCGGTCGCCGGTCACCCGCGTCAAGGTCTGCTGCAGCAGGCTCTGTTGCGAGGTGAGGACCAGGAATTGCTTGGGGAATCCCATGCGCGAGAGTGGCCAAAGCCTGGTGCCGCTGCCGCCACACAGGATCACCGGGTGCAGTCTATGCCGCTCGCTCATCGTGTCCTCCGTCTTCATGCGTTGTGTGCGCGCCAGTCGCAGCCGGGCGTGCTCAGCTGAACGGGTTCAGATCGACCAGGCCGATATGCGCCTCGATCGGCTTGCCGACCAGTTGCGCATCGATTGGCGTATCGAATTCGATCACGACGGTGCCGCGCCGCGCCTCCGGCGGCGTGGCCGCGATGGCCTGGGCCGAGGCGATCGGCAGGCGGATATCGGCAACCCGGCCATAGACCGCTTCGCGCCCGTCGTAGAACGAGACATAGGCGCGATCGCCGATCGCGACCGTGCGGAGATCGTCGAGCACCACGTCGACATTGGCGCGCACCGCCGCCGTCACCGGCACCAGCGTGATCAGCGGCTGGCCCTTGCCCACCGCCGTGCCGTTGCCGGTCAGCGGCTGGCCCACCAGGCAATCGCAGGGCGAGGTGACCGATTCGCCTTCGGTATCCGAGGTCATCACCCGCGCCACCAGGGTGCCGGGCGCGACACGCTTGCCGGGCTCGATGCCGGCCATGATCGCCGTTCCGGCGCGCGGCGCCGGGGCGATCACCGTCTGGGCGCTGTCCAGCGTGCCTTCGCCATGCACGATGAAGAAGCGCTCGAACAGGTTGAGGCAGATGACGGCGACGAGGACGGTTCCGGCCGCCAGCAGGCTGGCGAAAGCCGCCCCGCGCGCTGCCCGTTGGACCAGGCCGCGCAACCCCTTGGGCTGCTGGACCGCCGGCGGCAATTTGCGCTCGGAGCCGAAATTCTCCCGCGCCGCGATGGCGATCAGATCGCCGGCATCGGCGATCTCGCCGGACAGATAGGCGTCGACGAAGAAGTGCAGCATCGCCTGGTGGCGGGGGCTGATCTCGACGAAGCGGCAGCCGATATAGCTGCCCTGGCCGGCGCCGACCGCCTGGATGTGGCGCACCTCGCAGCGCACCTGCATGGCGAAGTCGAAGCCCTCGAAGGGAAACCGCAACCGCGCCATGAACAGATCGCCCCTGCCGAGCGGCAGGGTGACGCCGCCGACCGAGAAGCCGGCCACCGACCAGTCCTCGACGCGGAAGGTCTGGCCGCCGAGTTCGATGTCGATCGGCAGCTTCAGGCGCACATGCTGGCGCTGATAGGAGGATTCGTGGACGATCTTGGCGACCTGGTTCATGACCGGCTCTTCCTATTGCAGCAAGGTGAGGTATTTGACGTTCGGCAGGTGGATCGCGCGCAGGTAGAGGCCGAGCCCGACGACGAAGGCCGCGCATCCCAACACGTGGACATAGGCGGAGGTTGCGTTCTGCAGCCGCGCGCTCCAGCGATCGAGGCCGCGCTCGATGGTGGTCTTCTGGCGCGTCCATTTCTGCCGGTCGAGGCGGAAGAAGACATAGGTCTTCACCAGCGACCCGTAGATCTGGTTGAAGTAGAGCAGGAACGGATAGGTCCACGAGACCCGGTCGCGCGCCGTCAGCAGGGTCAGCGTCTGCACGAAGCGGGTCAGCGCCACCCAATAGACGTAGAGAAAGATCAGGTTCGAGCCGGTCGAGATCCAGATCAGCAGGACCGCCGTGGGGCCGCTGAGGCTGGTCCACATCGACAACCGCTGATCGACGATGCACCACCAGGTGAACCAGCCGATCCGCCGCGGCCCCAACGCGATCGCCCGGCTGTTGGTGCGCAGCATGTTGCCGAACCAGCGGATCATCAGCATGGTTGCGCCGGCCCAGAAGCGGCTGCTCGGCGGATATTCGACCGTCACCACCTTGGCGTCCGGCACGTAGATCATGCGCAGGCCGCGCCGCAGCACGAAATACCAGCTCGACTTGTCGTCGCCGGTCAGGAACTTGAAGCGGCCGAGGCGCCAGTGGTCGATATAGTCGACCTCGATGGTGCGGATGAACTCCGGGTCGGTGGCGATCTCGGCGCGAAAGGCGGACATGCGCCCCGTGAGCGTGAGCACCCGGCCGCTCAGCCCCATCGACGACATCAGGATGTGGCGCTGAGCGAAGCGCATATTGTACCACTCGCGGAACAGCGGCCGGCCGACGACCTCGCAAGTTTCGTCGGTGGTGAAGGCGCCGACATCGGGGAACAGCCTGAAATAGGGCAGTGACTTCCGCAGCAGCCCGGGCTCCAGGATCGAATCGCCGTCGATGACGCAGACCGCGGCATCACGCGGCGGCCGGTGCAGCGAGACGGCGCGGAAACCGTACGCCAGCGCGTCGCGCTTGCCGGTGCCGCCGATGCGCACGAAGCTGAGGTCCACCCGCTCGGCGCCGCCCATCCGCTCAGTCGTGCGCTGGAACAGGCGCTTGATCAGGCGCTGGTCCGCCATTTCGACGATCGAGGCGACCACCGTGGCGCGGACGCCGCAGCGCACCGCCTCCTCGATCGCGGACTGGTAGACCTTGCGCGTCGTCTCGCCGTCGATGCGGAAGCTGGTCACCAGCAGAAAGACGTGGCTGGGCATCCCGGCGGCACCCAGCGCATCCGCCTGGCGGCGCCAGCGCGGATAGACCAGCTTGCGATAGATGAGCGAGCGGGCCAGGTGCAGCAGGCCCCAGCCATAGCGCCAGGCGCCGATGCCGCCCAGGATCAGGATGAACTCGGGCGAGGCGGGGTCCCACCACACGCGCGGCATCACCAGGCCCAATCCGGCCAGACACAGCGCATAGATCGCCAAGCCTATCATGCCGGCTCCCTGTTCCAGTGGCACCCCAGCGCGGCGCAGCGGCGGGCGTTCATGCGGGCCGCCCTACCAGCACAGGCCCTGGTAGTTCTCCGCGCTGCGCAGACTGGGCTGGATCCGCACGAAATCGACCACCGTCTGTTCCGGCGTCGCCCGGTTGACCGCGTCCTTGAACTCCGGATCGGCGTTGCCGACGACGATGATCTCGGCGTGGTCCCACACCTTGGCGATGTCGTCGACGATGAGCGCGGACAGATGCGGCAGGTGCGAGCGCACGTAGTGCAGGTTTGATCCGGTCAACGCCGCGTAGCGGACGTTGCGGTCATAGATCCGCAGGTCGTAGCCCTTGCCGTAGAGCCGTTCCGCCACCTCGACCAGCGGGCTTTCGCGCAGGTCGTCCGTGCCGGATTTGAAGCTGAGGCCCAGCATGCCGACCCGCTTCTTGCCGCCCGAGGCGATCATCTCGAAGGCGCGATCGATCTGCAGCGCGTTCGATTCGCTGGTGGCGTCGAGCAGCGGCGTCTTCACGTCGACGCTCTTGGCCCGATAGCGCAGCGCGCGCAGGTCCTTGGGCAGGCAAGAGCCGCCGAAGGCCATGCCCGGCTTGAGGTAGGCCGGCGAAATGTTGAGCCTGGTGTCGGCGCAGAGCGCGTTCATCACCTGGTGACCGTCGATGTCGAGTTCGCGGCAGATGTTGCCGATCTCGTTGGCGAAGGTGATCTTCACCGCGTGCCAGCAGTTGTTGGCGTATTTGATGGCCTCGGCCGCCGCGAGGTCGACCACCAGTTCCTTGGCCTGCAATGCGATGTTCATCTCGCGCAGGCGCGCCAGGGTCTCGTCGTCCATCACGCCCATGATGATCGCGGCCGGATTCAGGTAGTCCTTGATCGCCGTGCTTTCGCGCAGGAACTCCGGATAGATGGCGATGCCGAAATCCTTGCCGGCGCGTTTGCCGGAAACCCGCTCGAGCACCGGAATGACCGTTTCGCGCATGGAGCCCGGCAGCATGGTGCTGCGCAGCACCACGGAATGGAATTTGTCCTTCTCCTTCAGCGCCTGGCCGATCTCCTCGCAGACCGCCGCGACATGGGACAGATCGAGATTGCCGTTGGCGAGGCTCGGCGTGCCGACGCAGATGATCGACAGCACGGAATTGGCGATCGCCATTTTCGCGTCGGTCGTCGCCTGCAGGCGCCGCCCCTCGACGCCCTCCTTGATCAACTGGTCGAGGCCAGGCTCGACGATCGGCGCGAGGCCGCGATTGATCATCTCCACCTTGCCGGGGTTCATATCCACGGCGATGACCTGGTGGCCCTGCGCCGTGAGGCATCCGGCCGTCACCGCGCCGACATATCCGATGCCGAAGACACTGATCTGCATGTAACGCCCCATTCCGAGTTCCTGGTTCCACCCGGCTCGCAGCCGAAGCAGTCTCGCGCCCGCCGTCCACCCCGCGCCGCGCGACGGCCGGCCGCGCCCCGTTTGCCGGAAGCGGGCCAAGCAATCCCGTGGCGCGCCGATGGTTCGACGCGCTTCGTCAAGGTTTTGGCGACGCCATGCGACGCCTGTCCCTGACGGTGTTGCCCTCAATTTCCCCGTGTCTTTCCGCTGGAACCGCGAACCCTATCGCCCCAAGGCCGGTTCCTTAAGAAAGTATGAAAACTCTAACCGAAGGGATTCGCCCTTCAAACAAACAAATAATGCAGCGCAGCAAGATCATCTTATATTCAAGAAGCTATATAGGATGATGTGGGCGCAATCTGTTATAAAATGGACACCAGTAATTCATGCCAAGTTTCTGGTGTAACCAACAAAGCAATGTCCGTGACATAATGAGAGCATCCGCTCCACTACTTAAGTCCTCCAATGTAATACAATTTAAGGAATACTTTTTCTCTACATCGCGACGTGATTGTGCGGCGCATCAATCTTTGTTCGCATCTGCGAATTCACGTCGGATACTGAACACTGGGACTTCATTACCAACTTTGGGCCGCACTGCGCCGCGCCGGCGCCCCTGCGGAACGCGGCGGTCCCATGGAATGACCCGCCAAGGCGGTCCATGTCCAAGGGCAAAGCCATGACAAAGCGGTGGCCTTCTCAAATCGGCCGCGCCATGCGCCGCGGCGGGAACGCTCAGCGCGGATAAAGGCCGGCGAGAATCGCCTTCTGGCGCGTCAATGCGAAGATCGCATCGATCATCGGGCAAGGCACATCGACGATGCGGCCAAGTTCCGCGACCGCACCGACGATGGCGTCGAGTTCGATCGGCCGGCCGCGCTCGAAATCCTGCAGCATCGAGGTCTTATGCGCGCCGATTCCGGCCGCGCCGTCGATCCGGCGCTCCACATCGATCGGCATCGTGATGCCCAGCCGGGCGGCGATCGCCTGCGCCTCGAGCATGATGGTCTTGGCGCAGGCACGCGTGCCCGCGTCTTCGCAGATCTGCTGCAGGGTTCCGCCGGTCAGGGCGCTGATGGGATTGAAGGCGACGTTGCCCCACAGCTTGACCCAGATCTCGGCGCGGATGTCGCTCTTCACCGGCGCCTTCAGGCCGGCGGCGATTAGAGCCTTGCTCAACGCGACGGCGCGCGCGGATTTGCTGCCGTCCGGCTCGCCCAGGGAAAAGCGGTCGCCCTCGATATGGTGCAGCTCGCCCGGCGCGCTGATCTCCGCCGCTGGATAGACGACGCAGCCCAGCGCGCGTTCGGGCCCGATGACATCCCATTGCCGGCCGTCAGGATCGACGCTGGTCAGACGACGGCCCCGCAACGGCCCTTCGACGCCGTGGAAATACCACCACGGCACGCCGTTGACCGCCATGACCACGGCCGTCTTCGGCCCCAGCAGCGGCGCCATCCTGTCGACGATCCCCGCGACGGCCTGGGCCTTGAGCGCGACGATCACGTAATCCTGCACGCCGACCTTCGCAGGATCGTCGGTGGCGCGCGGCGTGACGGTGAACGCGCCGCCGGGTCCGGTGACGGTCAATCCCCCGCCCTGCATCGCCGCCAGATGCGGCCCGCGCGCGATCAGGGTGACATCGGCGCCCGCGCGCGCCAGATAGGCGCCGAGCAGGCCGCCGATCGCCCCGGCGCCATAGACGCAAATCTTCATGAGGCGAGACCGAGCTTCTGGGCCAGGCCGATGCGCTGCAGCTTGCCGGTGGCGCCTTTGGGGATTTCCGGCAGGAACAGGATCTTGCGCGGCACCTTGAAGTCGGCAAGCCGGGTGGCGATGAAGGCGCGCAGCTCCGCCTCGCTCACGCTCTGGCCCTCGCGCAGCACCACCGCGGCGGCGACCTCCTCGCCGAGCTTCTCGTGCGGCATGGCGAAGGTGACGACCTGCGCCACCGCGGGATGGTCCATGATCACGTCGTCGACCTCGCGCGGCGCGATCTTCTCACCGCCCCGGTTGATGATCTCTTTCAGGCGCCCGGTGATGCTGAGATAGCCCTCCGCATCCATGATTCCCTGGTCGCCGGTGCGGAACCAGCCATGGGTGAAGGCTTCCGCGTTGGCTTTCGGATTGTTGGCGTAGCCGAGGGTCACGTTCTCGCCGCGGATGACGATCTCGCCGGTCGCCCCGCGCGGCAGCAGCTTGCCCTCCGGGTCCATGATGGCGACCTCCGGCCCGGCGGCGATGCCGACGCTGCCCGGCTTGCGCGGTGCCGGCGGCAGTGGATTGCTTGCCATCTGATGCGCCGCTTCGGTCATGCCGTAGGATTCGATGACCGGGCAGCCGAACGCCCCCTCCAGCGATTTCATCACCTGCGGCGGCAGCGACGCGGAGGAGGACCGGATGAAGCGCAGCTTGCGCCGCGCCACAATCTCGGCGTTGCGCTCGGCGCGCGACAGGATCATCTGGTGCATCGTCGGCACGGCCGTGTACCAGGTGGCTTCGACCTGGTCGAGCTGGTCGAAGAACTTCAGCGCGTTGAAGCCGGCCGGGCAATGCACGCTGGCCCCGGCGGCGAGCGAGGACAGCAGCGCGCCAACCAGGCCATGGATGTGGAACAGCGGCATGATCACCAGGCAGCGGTCGGCCGGAGTCAGTGCCAGGGTGCGCGCGATGTTGCACGCCGAGGCGGCAAGGTTGCGGTGGGTCAGCGGTACGATCTTCGGCCGCGACGTGGTGCCGGAAGTATGCAGGACCAGCGCCGCGTCACCCGGCTTCGGCTGCGCCAGGCCGGCATCGGCAAAAGGCACCGAGAGGGTGAAATCCCCCGCCGGCCCTGCCGCGCGCGGCGTCAGGTCGATGACCGGGATGCCGCGCTGCGCGGCGACGGCGCGCGCCGGCGCGTCCGGTCCGGCCTGGATGATCAGCGCCTTGGCGTCGATGTCGCCAAGATAGAAATCGAATTCGTCGGCGCGATAGGCGGGGTTGAGAGGGGCCGCGCAGGCCCAGCAGGCGACGGCGACGAAGGCTGCCGCCATCTCCGGCCCGTTCGGCATGACGATGGCGACATTGTCGCTGGCCTTGACGCCCATTTCGCGCAGCGCGCCGCCGACCTGGTTGGTCAGGCGCCACAATTCGCCGCGGGTCATGGTCCGGCGATCGGGCGCGCCGATGGCGGCGGCGGCGTGGTCGCTGGTCTGCAGCAGTTCGGCCAGGGTGGCAAAGGCGGTCATGATCTTGGCAATCCTCTACTCGCTGATCCTGTCGATGGCACAGGCGACGCGTCCACCATCCGACGGTGCCGCGCAATGGGCCGTCGCCGCCGGCGCGGCCCGCTGCCGCAAGGGCGTGAAATCGAGCTGGCCCAGGGTCGGCTGCCAGTTGTCGGCGCGACCGCAGATCACGTTCTCCACCATCATCTTCTTCTTGCCGTCGGGTCGCATGACATAGATCCCGCCATCCTCCGCCGCGCGCATCAGGTCCAACTGCACCGCCGCGCCGGGCGCGACGTCGCCCAGGCCGCGCTCGACCCAATGGCCGAAGATGAGCTGACAGCGAAGCGGCACCGCGCCGCTATTGTGCAGCGAAACCGCGAGCGGCGCATCAGCCGCGTCCTGCCGCGCGGCGACGCAGCTTGCCAAAGCGAGGGACAGCGCCAGCGTGGCGAGGCGCCTCAGGGCGATCGATCGCTTGCGCATGGGCAATGCCGTTCTCCTGCTGTTCAAGCGGCGCGGCCGCGCGGCGCCAGGGGCGCCTTGCCGCGCAGCAGATCGCTGAACCGCTCGGCGATGGCGACGATGGCGGCGTTGATCGGCCCGGTGGTGATGCTGGGCAGCACGGAGGCGTCGCAGACATAGAGCCCGTCCATCCCACGCAGCTTCAGCTCCGGGCCGACGACGGCCTCGCCGCCGGTTCCCATCCGGCAGGTGCCGGTCGGATGGTGATGGGTGAAGGCGGCCTTTTCCAGGAAGGCGAGCCGGTCGGCGCGAGTCCTGACCGCCGGCCCGGGCAGCACCTCCGCGGCCCGCCAATCGGCGAGCGCCTGGGCGTGGCCCACCGCCTGCGCCCGCTCCAGCGCCTGCAGATAGATGTCGCGGTCATATTCCTCCGCCAGGTAGTTCGGATCGATCAGCGGCGCCACCGCCGGGTCGGCGCTGGCCAAGCGGATCGACCCGCGGCTCCGTGGATGGGTGAAGCCGAACATGATGGTATAGGCCTCGCCGAAGGGCGGCGCGGTGAATTGCTCGGTCACCACCGGCGCCACCACGCAGGCCAGCACCATCTCGGGCGCGCCGCCGTCTTCCTGGCGTGTCAGATACATGAGCGATTCGGAGTTCTGGTATTTCGACGGCGGCACCGGGCGCTTCGACCTGTAGACATTGCCGCCGGACAGCAGGTGATCGTGCAGGTTGCGCCCCACGCCCGGCAGATCGTGGCGCGGCGCGATGCCGACCCGCTTCAGTTCGTCCGCCGGGCCGATGCCGGCGCGCAGCAGCAGCAGCGGCGTGGCGATGGCGCCGGTCGCCAGGATGATGCCGCGTTCGGCCCGCAGGATGCGCTCGCCCGCGCCGTCCCGCACCGCGACGCCGACGCAGCGCGCGCCCTCGAAGACCAGCGACTGCACCAGCGTGCCGCTCAGGAGGGCGAGGTTGCCGCGGCCAAGGACGGGCGTCAGATAGGCGTCGGCGATGGTCTGCCGCTTGCCGTCCTTGATGGTGAGCGTGTTGGTGCAGGGTCCCGCCATGCGCGGGCCGTTATGGTCGTCGCTCGGCGCGATGCCCGCCTCGATGCCGGCCTGCATATAGGCCAGGGTGACCGGATTGGGTTCCGCCGGGCGGATCAAATGCAGCGGCCCGTCGCCGCCGTGATACGCCGAGGCGCCGGGCGTATAGGATTCGGAGCGAATGAAATAGGGCAGCAGGTCGTTGAAGCCCCACCCGGCGCAGCCGTCCTTCGCCCAGCGATCGAAATCCGATGGATGGCCGCGCACATGGGCCATGGCGTTGATGGCGGTGGAGCCGCCGATCACCTTGCCGCGCGGCCAGTCATGCACCCGGTTGGCGCAATGGCGCTGCGGCACGGTGCGATAGGCCCAATCGATCTCGCTGCCCTGGAGCAGCGGCCATTTGGCCGGGGCGGCGATCAGCGGATTGACGGCAGCACCGCCGGCCTCGACCAGCCCGACGCGCAGCTCCGCCTGCTCGCTGAGCCGCGCGGCCAGGACCGATCCCGCGGTTCCCGAACCAATCACCAGGAAATCGAACCAATTCTCGGAAGAAAGACCCATGACGCTTCGAACCAATCCCCTGCTCCGGCGGATATTGTTTCCACTTTTCTGTCCTCGAGTCTATCATTCGTGAACAAAGCCAAGGCCAAGAAAGCTCGAGTTGGGGGCATCAAACCATGAGTTCATCGCTGAAAGAACCGCTCATCACCCTGTCGGCCGGACCGGTCGCGGCATTTCCGCGCGTGCTGCGCGCCATGTCGGCACCGGTTCACTACGACTACGATCCATTCTTCCAGGACTTCTACCAGGGCGTGACCATTAAGTGCGCAAAGGCGCTGCGCACCAAGGCGCCGACGCTGGTCCTGCACATGGAACCGGCGCCGGGCATCGAGGCCGCCGCCGCCTCGCTCATCAGCCCCGACGACGTGGTGCTGAACCTCGCCTCCGGCGTCTACGGCAAGGGCTTCGGCTACTGGTCGGCGCGCTACAACAAGGAGCTGGTCGAGATCGAGGTCCCGTACAATGAATCGATCGACCCCGCTGCCGTGGCCGAGGCCTTCCGCAAGCGCCCCGACATCAAGGTCGTCTCGCTGGTGCATCACGACACGCCGTCCGGCACCATCAACCCGGCGAAGGAGATCGGCAAGATCGTGCGCGACAACGGCGCGTTCCTGATCGTCGACGCCGTCTCATCCTTCGGCGGCATGGACATCCATCCCGACGATTGCTTCGCCGACATCTTCATCACCGGGCCCGGCAAGTGCCTGGGTGGTGCCCCCGGCTTGACCCTGATGGCGGTCACCGACCGCGCCTGGGCCCATATCGAGGCCAATCCGAAAGCGCCCTTCGCCTCGGTGCTGAGCCTCAAGGACTGGAAGAAGGCCTGGAGCAAGGACGAGCCCTTCCCCTTCACGCCTTCGGTCTCCGAGATGAACGGCCTCGACGCGGTCATGGACCAGTATCTCGAGGAAGGCCCGGAGAAGGTCTGGCACCGCCACGCGCTCACCGCCAAGGCCTGCCGCGCCGGCATCAAGGCGATGGGCCTGGATTTGTGGGCCAGGACCGAGGCGATTGCCTCGCCCACCTGCACGGCGGTCAAGGTGCCGGCGGGGGTCAGCGATTCCGACATCATCGCGGCGGCACGCGAGCGTTTCGGGGTGGTCTTTTCCACGGGACGCAACGACACCAAGGGCAAGCTGATCCGCATCGGCCATATGGGCCCGGTGGCGGAGCCGATCTACGCCACGGTGGCGGTGACCGCCTTCGGCGGCGCCTTGCGCAAGCTCGGCCGCAAGGTCGATGTGGCGGCCGGCGTCGAGGCGGCGCTCGCGGTGATCGAAGCCGATCGCGGATAATCTCAATCGCAGACGACAGGACAGAGGGGCAATCAATGCGCAGATTCGAAGGTCGCGTGGCGGTGGTTTCCGGCGCCGCGCAGGGCATGGGCAAGGCGGTCGCCGACCGGCTGGGCCAGGAAGGCGCCACCGTGGTCGCCGTCGACATCAACGGCGACGGCGCCAAGACGACGGCCCAGTCGCTTGGCGGCAAGAGCTATGGAATCGCCTGCGATATCGGCGACGAGGACCAAGTCAACAAGCTGTTCGCCGACGTCGCCGCCAAGTTCGGCAAGCTCGACGTGCTGGTGAACGTCGCTGCCATCGTGCCATTCGTGAAATGGGACGAGCTCAACTTCAAGGAATGGCGCCGGGTGCTGCGGGTCAACCTCGACGGCCTCTATCTGATGTGCCGCGGCGGCTCCGATCTGATGCGCAAACACAATTACGGCCGCATCGTCAATTTCAGCTCGAACTCGATCTTCGCCGGCACCCCCAACATGGCCCATTACGTCGCCTCAAAGGGTGGCGTGCTGACCTTTACCCGCGCGCTGGCGACGGAGCTCGGCGGCTACAAGATCACCGTCAATTCGGTCTGCCCCGGTCTGACCGATACCGAGGGCGTGCAGCAGACCCCGCACAAGGAGGCCTTCGGCTTCGTCGAAATGCTGCAGGCGATCAAGGGCAAGGGCGTCCCGGCCGATATCGTGCCAGCCGTGGCCTTCCTGGCCTCGGAAGAGGCGCATTGGATCACCGGCCAGGCGCTCAATGTCGACGCCGGCATGGTCCGCTGGTAGCACCGCTGCTAAGATCGGGGCGGCGGCGCGAGTCGCCCTGATCTTCTGCCTGCTCCAAGCGGAGGGCGCGATGGCGGGTTCGGCGGATGATGCCTTGTTGCGGGCGGCGGCCCTGGGCGACAAGACCGCCGCGGTGGCCGCGCTGAACGCGGGCGCCAGCATTGATGCCCGCGACGCCCAGCTGCAGACGCCGCTGCTGATCGCCATCCAGAAGGACAACCGCGACGTCGCCGCGCATCTGATCGCGCGCGGGGCTGACATCAACGCCGTGGCGGCGAATGACGACACGCCTTGGCTGCTGGCTGGCGCGCTCGGCCGCGCCTCGCTCCTGGCGGCGATGCTGGAAACCGGCAAGGTCGACTACACGCGGCGCAACCGCTATGGCGGCAATGCGCTGATCCCGGCCTGCGAACGCGGCCATGTCGAAACCGTGCGCCTGCTGCTCGAGAGCTCGGAAATCGACGTCAATCATGTCAACAATCTCGGCTGGACCGGGCTGCTGGAGGCCGTGATCCTGTCCGACGGCGGCCCGCGCCATCTGGAGATCGTGCGCCTGCTGCTCGCGCATGGCGCCGATCCCAACATCGTCGACAAGGACGGCGTCAGCCCACTGAAGCATGCCCAGGATCGCCGCTACGATGCCATCGCCGCGCTGATCAAGGGCGCCGGAGGCAGGTAGAGCCTAGTCGCAGACCTCGCCGGCGAAGATCGCCTTGTTCCAGCGCCGCACCACGATCTTGCCGCGCAGCCCCGCCTTGGTCGCCGGATCGGCCTGGATGATGGCCAGTGCGTCTTCCCGTGTCGCGACGTCGAGCACCAGCAGACTGCCGTCGGGCGTCTTGCCGTCGTCGCTGCGCAGGCTCCCGGCGCAGAGGATCTTGTGCTTGATGGTTTGCTCATAGGCCCAGTGCGCGTCCATAACAGCGCGGTCGGCGCGGATGGCGGCGGCGCCGGGCGCATCGTCGCTGACGATCATCCAGGGCATCGGCGCCGCGTCCTTCCCGCCTCTAGGAGTAGAAATTGGCGCCGGTCTGGTAGCCCTTGAAGCTCTCGAGATCGTGCGAATAGAACAGCTCGGCGTCGTGTTTCTCGGCCAGGTCCTTCAGCCGCTTCATCGACTTGACGCTCTCGGTCGGATCCAGGTGGAACGACGAGATGCACATCATGTCCATGTTCTTCTTGGTGTAGCAGGCGTCCGCCGTGAACAGCATCGGCCGGCGGTTCTTCAGCTCCACCATCAGGCTGTAATGGCCGGCGGTGTGGCCCGGCGTCTCGAACAGATGGATACCCTTGGCGATCTCCTGATCGCCGGTCACCGTCTCGAACCTGGGCGTGAACATGTCCAACGCCGGATCCGGCGGCAGTTCCTTGCCGGCGTTCTTCTTTTTCATGATGTCCGGCGCGAAGGTCAGGTCGGAATAGCCGAGATGCTCGAACGGCTGGCAATTCGCGCTCGCCTCCAGCTCCTTCTTGTGACAGATGGTGCAGGCCTTGTGCAGGTGCTTGTTCCCGCCGCAATGGTCGAAGTGGTAGTGCGAGTTGATCACGTAGTTGATGTCGTCGGTCTTCAGGCCGAGAGCGGCGAGCTGGCCGGGAATGGTCTGCGCCTTGTCCTGGATCGGCTTCTCGAAGGGCAGCACCCGCATCACATGGTCGAAATCGTAGCCGGTATCGAACATGTAGTAGCCGTCCTTGTGCTCGATCAGCACGGCGTAGCAGGGAAACCGCACTTCGCCGCTCGGGCCGCGGTTCCAGAACACATGGAAGCCGTCGATCACCAGCGTGCCGCCGTCGAGCAGATAGACTTTCGTGTCAGACATGAGCCCCTCCCATCAAGCCGCGGGTCGCCGCCCGCCGGTCCAGAACACCGTCGATACTCTACCGGTCGCCGCGCACATAGGGCAGCCCCAAGGCGGGGGGCAGCACCGAGTGCCGCGCGAAGATCACCAATACCAGCATCACCATCGCGAAGGGCAGCATCTGCACCACGTCG
>WBZN01001160.1_pt1 | contig 16663 bp, 12 predicted proteins | sample 5204281 | NCBI WGS metagenome assembly WBZN01 (sample SAMN12344347, study PRJNA552823) | activated sludge metagenome | biome: Activated sludge suspended growth; feature: Nitrification reactor; material: Wastewater; isolation source: activated sludge from nitrification reactor of wastewater...
GCCGGCGCGCGGCCTCCTCGAAGGTGGCGTCGAGGGCATACTCGCCAGCCGTCACTCGCAGAACGCGTGCCGTGCCCACGAGATAGATCGCGATCGCGCTGTGGGACAGCAACGCCAGCAAGCTGGCGCCCATCGCCCAATACAGATGTTGCTGCAGGGCGCTCTGGTTGTCACTCCCCTGGTACCCGCGCCAGCCGGAGAGCAGAAAGCCCACCGTCGCCACGAGCCCCAGCACGAGCAGGGACTTGCGCATCATCCTCGTGTTTCTCCTCCGGCGGGATCAGGGGAACGACACCCTGGCTGGGGCAGCCTCCCGGCGCGCCGAACGGCAAGCCTACCCCAGGCATCAGCCCCCGGCAAACTGCTCGTAGCGGCTCTTCACCCGCGGCTCCACGCGCTGGCGCAGCGCGCGCAGCGCCGGCTCGCCGAGTCTGGGCAGCAGCTCGCGGGCGTCGCTGCGCGCGCGTTCGAGCCAGTCGCGATCGGCGATCAGGTCGGCCACGCGCAGCTCGGGAAGGCCAGCCTGCCGCGTCCCGAGGAGGTCGCCGGGGCCGCGGATCTGCAAGTCGGCTTCGGCGATACGGAAGCCGTCGGTGGTCTCCGCGAAGACGCTCAGACGCTGACGCCCTTCTTCCGAGAGCTTGCCGTGCAGCGCCACGCAGCGGGACGCTCCGCGACCGCGGCCCACACGCCCGCGCAGCTGGTGCAACTGCGCCAGACCGAAGCGCTCGGCGCTCTCGATCACCATCCAGGTGGCGGTCGGCACGTCCACCCCGACCTCGATCACCGTGGTCGCCACCAGCACGCGCAGGGTCCCCGCCGCGAAATCGCGCATGATCGTCTCCCGCTCGGCGGGTTTCAGCCGGCCGTGCAGGATCGCGCTCGGATAGTCGCGCAGGAAGCCGCGCACTTTCTCCCCCATCGCCACGACCGACGCGGCCTCGACCTGTTCGCTCTCCTCGATCAGCGGGAATACCACGTATGCCTGCGCTCCCGCCGCGAGCTCCTGGCGCAGGCGCTCGTATACGCCCCGTCGCTGCCCCGTCGGGTGCACCTCGGTGGCGATCGGCGTGCGCCCCGGCGGCAGCTCGTCGAGCACGGAGGACTCCAGATCACCGTACGCGCTGAGCGCCAGCGAGCGCGGAATCGGCGTGGCGGTCATCACCAAGACGTCCGGATGGTCGCCTTTGCGCTGCAGCAGCTGCCGTTGCAGCACGCCGAAGCGATGCTGCTCGTCGATGATCGCAAGGCCCAGCCGCCGGAACTCCACGCCTTCCTGGATGAGAGCGTGCGTGCCGACCGCGATCTGCGCCTCGCCGCGCGCCAGCAGCTTGCGGTCGGTCGCGCTGCGGCCGACCGATCCGCTGAGCAGCACCAGCCGGTAACGTTTGCCCAACAGGCGCTGCAGATTGCCGAAGTGCTGCTCCGCCAGGAGCTCGGTGGGAGCCATGAACGCGGCCTGCAGCCCGCTCTCGACTGCCAGGACCATCGCCAGCGCCGCCACGATCGTCTTGCCGCTGCCGACATCGCCCTGCAGCAAGCGGAGCATCGGGTACGGCGAGGTCAGGTCGTCGGCGATCTCCTTGAGCACGCGGCGCTGCGCTCCGGTCAGCCGAAACGGCAGCATCGAGCGCACCACAGCGCGGACCCCGTCGTCGATGCGATAGCCGTGCTCCTTGCGAACCCGCACCTCGCGCTGGCGCAGCAGGGCGAGCTCGAGCTGCATTTCGAGCAGCTCGCCGTAGATCAACCGCAGGTGGCTGGGGCTGCGGCGGGAATTCAGCTGCTCCAGATCCTCGTCCTCGCCGGGCGAGTGCAGGGTCGCCAGCGCGCGGTGCAGGCGCGGCAGTGCGTACCGGCGCAGCAGCTCCTCCGGCATGGGATCGGGATTCGTCGCCGCCAGGTCCACCGCCTGCAGGACGTTCGCCATGATCCGTCGCAGCACCGCCGGTCCGAGTTTCCCGGCGGCGGGATAGATCGGCACGATGCGCGCTCCATGCAGCGCTTCGTCCGCGCGCTCGCAGGTCGGATTCAGCATTTCGAGGCCGGCCGCTCCCAGGCGGACCTCGCCGTGCAGCAAGTACTCGCCGCCCGCTTCCACCTGCGTGGTCAGGTATGGCCGGTTGAACCAGCTCACTGCGAGAGCGGCACCCTGGTCGGTCAGCACGCCGCGCACGATCGAGAAGCCGCGACGGCGTGTGCGAATCAGGCGCAGCTGCTCGATGCGCGCGCGCACGGTGAACGTGCCCGCGATGGTCACCTCGCTCAGCCTGCCGATGCGCCGCCGGTCCTCGTAGCGAAACGGCAGGTGCTGCAGGAGGTCGCCCACGGTCGAGAACCCCGCGGCGGCGAATGCCTCCGCGCGGCCGGGGCCGACGCCCTTGACGTATTGCAGTGCGGTGGTGAGGTCCATGGCGCCGTGGGACGCGCAGCGATTCCGCGTCCGAACGACGATGATAGGCGACGCGCCGTCGTCTAGCCCAGCCGCGGGCGCCGTCGGACGGCGATCGTCGAACGTCCGCGACGCAAGCGCGGTCTTACGCCATCTGGAACGTGGTCTCGATCACTCCGAAGCGCACCTCGTCCCCCTGCTTGATCTCGACCGGCACACCGGTCTCGATGCGGACGTTGTTGACGAAGGTGCCGTTCATGGTGCCGATCTCCTCGGCGACGAAGAAGCGCTGGCCGCGCCGGTAGATCTTGGCGTGGCGGCGGCTGATGGAGCGCTGGCCGTCGACCGGCGTGAGGTCGATGTCCGGATGAATGCCGGTCACCGGGTCTTTGCGCCCGATGGTGGTCTCCGAGGTGTTGGCGAGGAAGAACTCCATTCCAGACTTCGGGTGCAGCAGCCGCTGCGGACCGGTGCCTTCCCCCGGAGTCACGTTCGGCGACGGCATCTCGGGCGCGCCCTCGCCCGAGACGTTGCCGGCCGCGTCGCGCAGGAGCTGGTCGGTCTCGCGCAGGCGTCGCGACAGCTTGCGCATCATGCGCACCGCGATCTCGGGATTGGTGCGCAGCATCTGGTCGAACGTCGAGCCGTTGATCTGCAGCAGCTTGCTGTCGACCAGCGCGCGGGCGCCGGCGGTGCGCGGCAGCTCCTCGAGGATCGACATCTCGCCGAAGAAATCACCTTTCTCGAGCACGGCGACGGCGCGATCCTCGCCGTCCTGCAGGCGCTTCAGGATCTCGATCCGACCGTCCTGGACGATGTACATCTCGGTGCCGAGATCGCCTTCGCGGAACACGAGCTCGCCCCGCTTGACCTCGATCGTGAAGTTGCCCTGCGGCTTCTCCGCGGTCTTCTTGCCGCCGGTCTTGAAGACGGGTTTGTTCATCGCAGAGCAAGCTCCAGGGTCGCCGAATCGAGGCGGGCCAAACGGCCGAACGGCAGCGTCCAGTTCGGGGCTCGATGTCCCATCGGCAGGCCCCATGCAACCGGGCCCGGCACCGCCTGCGCGTGCTCGCCCAGGCTGGCGATCACGCCCGGCGGCGCCGCCGGTCCGGGATCGGATCCCGGCGACGGACAACTGCCCATCACCATTCCTTGCACGCGCGAGAGCGTACCCGACAGCCCCAGGTGGGTCAACATACGGTCGACTCGATACAGCGGCTCGTTGGTGTCTTCCCACACCAGCAAGGCGCCCGCGGCGTCGACAGCGAACTCGGTGCCGAGCGTCGCCACGAGCAGCGACAGGCATCCGCCGAGCAGCAGTCCCTCCGCCCCGCCCTCGCGCACGAATCCCGCAAGCGGCAAGATCGGCAGCGGCGTGCCCGAAAGGGCCGCAAGCAGTGAGGCGCGCTCCGCTTCGGTCAAGCCGCGCGCCAGATCCGCGGCCACCATCGGGCCGTGGAAGGCGGCGATTCCGAGCCGGCGGACCGCCTGGAGCAGGAACGGCGTGAGATCCGAATAGCCGACGTACGCGCGCGGACGCGACCGCAGGAGATCCCAGTCCACCTTGGGCAGTACCCGGAGCAGACCGTGTCCGCCGCGCGCAAAGAAGATCGCTCGCACGCTCTCGTCCGCCGCGAGCTCGTGGAACGCGTCGAGGCGATCGGTGTCGGAGCCGGCGAAGAGTCCGTCATGGCTCTGCTGTTCCAGAGCGAGGTTGCGCGCCAGCACCGGTTCGAAACCGAGCTCGCGCAGGGCGTCGAGACCGCGCGCCAGGCGATCGGGGCGTGCCGGCCCGGACAGCGCCGCCACCCCGACACGATCGCCGGGGCGAACCGCGGGGGGAAACGAAGCTGGGCTGATCATGAAGAAAGTGGGTCGGAGAACGCCATAAGCCGAATTCTGTCTGGCCCGCGGATGCGGGGAGCGATCATTCCTCTCGAACCGGCGTTACCGCCGGTCTCCAGCAACCTACCCGGGAGCGACGCCACGAGCTCGCGCTCGCGGCAACGGGACGGGCGGCCCGTGTCTTCGCCCCCCTATTTGGTCTTGCTCCGCAGGGGGTTTGCCATGCCTCGCAACGTCGCCGTGCGAGCGGTGCGCTCTTACCGCACCGTTTCACCCTTACCCGGCGACTCGCGCCGCCAGGCGGTCTATTCTCTGTTGCACTTTCCGTCGCGTCACCACGCCTCGCCGTTAGCGAGCCTGCCGCCCGTGGGAGTTCGGACTTTCCTCCCCGCCACCGAAGCGGCGGGGCGATCGCCTGGAGTTCTCCAACCCGCGGTCATTCTACCTCGCCGCGAAAGAACTTCTCCCAGAACTCGACGTCCACTGCCTCACTGGACTTCTTGTTCTCGGATTCGTTCGCCGGCACCCGCCGCAGCAATTCGTCGATCCGCAGGCGCCGGGCCCCGGCATCGCGCACGCGCCGCGCGAGATCGGCATCGTCGGTAACCACCCACCAGTCCTTGGGCCGCGACGACACCAGGCGCAGCAGCACGGTGTCGGCACTCTCGCGACCGCTCCAGCGCAGCTCCAGCCCGCCGATGCGATGCGCCAGGTCGCCGCGCTGTGGCCCGTCGAACACCAGGACCACCCTGCCGGTGCGGGCACGCAACCACGGGCGCAGCAGGGTGAGAACCGCCACCGGATCGCGCGCGCCCTCGCGTCCGCCGAGCGTGCCACCCAGATTGCTGCCGTCGATCGCGAAGGGCACGGCGGCCGCGCGCGCCGTCAGGTCTTGCGACCCGAGCGCATCTTCTTGAGGTAGGTCTCCACCTGCACGCCGAGCGTCGACGCGATGCGTCCGAGGCCCTCGCTCGCCTTGACCTGCTCAGGGTCGCGGTCGCATACCCACAGGTACTCCTGCGCGGCGTCGTCGAGCTCGCCGAGAGCTTCGAGAGCTTGTGCCAGGAGGATATGCAGCGGCAGGTCGGTCGAACGCAGCCGCAGGCCGGCACGCGCGCTGTCGAGGGCGTGGTGTACCCAGTTCGGATTGCGTAGCTGACAGGTGCCGAGCAGTGTGTAGTACTCCGGCTGCGGATCGAGCACGACCGCCTGGCGCAGCAGCTCGATCGCGAAATGGAAGTCCTCGGTGGCCGCGAGCTCCTTGGCCTGCTCATAGGCCCGGCGTCCCTCGAGCTTCCGTTCCTCGGCGCGCTCGGATTCGCCACGCTGCCCCGGCGAGAATCCCATCTCGAGGTTGTACGAGGCCCGACGGCGCGGATCGCTCAGCGTCAGGTAGGCGCGCGCGCCGCGCTCGAAGAGCAGCTGGAGGGCGGCCTCGCGGCCGGCCAGCGACAGCGGCGCGGCGTGCGACGGATGCACCAGCCGTCCGAACTCGGTGAAGGCGCGGTGGATCTGATCGTCCCCCGCCTCCAGGCCGACGTTGAGCAATTCGTAGTGGGTCATGCCGCCGCACCGTGCCAGCAACTGCGCTACCCGGACGCGGTGCACCGTGCGGTCGAGGCCCAGCGGATTCTCGTCCAGATCGGCCCCCAACCGATCCAGCAGGCGACTGAGCAGGCCGGCCGAGAGCAGCGCGTTGCGATCGTCGCCGCCTCCGGCCTCGACACTCGACGCGGGCATCACCAGCTCCACGGCGCGCAGGCGCCCGAGGCGCTGCAGGATCGTGCGGCGATCCATCGTGCCCTGATACAGGATGTCGCCCAGCGCGGCAGGATGTTCTAGACGCGAGAGCAGGAACGCATCCTCGGGATCGAGAGCCGGCGCGCCCGTAGAGCGCACCGGCGGCGCCACCAGGTGAGCGCGTTCGCCGCCCAGGATCTCGATCAGATCGTCCTCCGAGCGACCGCGGATGAAGCCTTCCATCAGCAGCCGGGCGGTCGGTAGCGGTCCCACCAGCCGTCGGTCTTGCGGCGGCATGTCGAGCGGTCGCACCGCGGCGGGCGACCAGCTCGCCATGGTCTCGAGCACTTTCGCGAGGCCGCCGCCGTTGAACTGAGCGGCCACGGAACCCTCCGGCGGGACGAACAACTCCCCACCCCGGAAGAAGAGGTGTTCGATACCGCCGGGAAACGTGACTTCCAGGCCGGCGGTGGCTCGAGAGAGGTGTAATCCACGCGCCGATTCGAGGAGCTTGCGCGCGATGGGATGTTCGGAGTTCTGCATCATCGCAAGGGCTTGAAGTCTAGCCCGCGCGCCGTCAAAACGACAGGCGACTCCGTCTCATCAAGGTATCCACGCATGGCTATGAATTGGGCCCTTCGGGATGGAGCTGCGCGTACACCGCGGCGCCGAGCACGGCACCGAGCACCGTGACCAACTCCTCGAGGGTGGCCGCCTCGACCGCGCGCCAGCCGCCGAAGCGCTGCACCAGAGCCTTCTTGCGGCGCGGTCCCACACCGCGCAGATCGTCGAAACGGCTATGGAGCGTGCCAGCCGCCCGCCGCCCGCGGTGACGGGAGACGGCGAAGCGATGAGCCTCGTCCCGAATCTGCTGCAACAACTGCAGACCGGCATCGCTGCGCGCCAGCCGCAAGGGCAGCGGTCGTTCCGGGCTGTAGATCTCCTCTTCCTGCTTGGCGAGCGCGGCGAGCGGGGTCTCCTCCACGCCAAGCTCGGTGAGCGCCGCGAGCGCCGCGTTCAACTGCCCGCGGCCGCCGTCGATCAGGACTAGATCCGGCATCTCGCCCACCTCCTCGAGGCGACGCCGGTAGCGGCGTTCGACCGCTTGGTGCAGCGATGCGAAGTCGTCCTGACCGGGCAGGCCGCGAATGTTGAAGCTGCGGTACTCGCCCTTACGCATCCGACCTTCTTCCCACACCACCATCGAGGCGACGATTTCCGCGCCCTGCAGATGCGAGATGTCGAAGCCCTCGATGCGTCGCGGCGGTTCCGACAGGCCCAGGTGGCGCGCCAGCGCATCGGCGCCGGCGTGACTGGCGGCGCCGCGGAACCGGCGGCGGTACGCCATCTCCGCGTTGTGCATGGCGAGCTGGACGCGATCCGCCTTCGGTCCCCGCGAGGGCAGCCGCAGATATACGCGCTCCTCCTTGCGTTGCGACAGCCAGGTTTCGAGGGCCTCGTCGCCTTCGACCGGCAGGGGCAGGTGGACTTCCTTGGGAATGAACGTGGTGCGCTCGTAGAGCTGCGGCAGCACCTCGCCGAGCAGCACGGCCGCATCCACGGCCTGTTCGCCTTCCCAGAACAACTCGCGGCGATCGAGCACCTGGCCGCCGCGCATCACCAGCACCACGACGGCCGCGTTGCCGCCGCGGACGTGGACGCCGAAGACATCGACGTCGTCGCCGCTCTCGGCCGACAGCTTACGGCGCTGCGAGATCGTTTCCACTTCGCCGATCGCGTCGCGCAGCCGCGCCGCGTGTTCGAACTCGAGCTTCTCGGCCGCCTCCTCCATCTCGCGGCGCAGACGTCGGATCAACTGCTCGCCGCGCCCGGAGAGGAAGAGTCGCGCCTGGTCCACCGCAGCGGCGTAGTGCTCGTGCGTCGTCAAACCGTCGACGCACGGACCGAGACAACGGTGCATGTCGAAGTACAGGCACGGGCGCGGCAGCTTGCCGTCGATCTCGATGCGGCAAATGCGCACCCGGAAGAGCTTCTGCACCAGCTTGATGGCCTTGCGCGCCAGACCGGCGGGCAGGAACGGTCCAAAGTACTCGGCGCCGTCGTTGCGAATGCGGCGCGTGAACACCAGCCGCGGCCAGCGCTCCTGCACGGTCAGCTTGAGGTACGGGTACGTCTTGTCGTCGCGCAGCCGGATGTTGTAGCGCGGCTTCTGCCGCTTGATCCAGTTGTTCTCCAGCAGCAACGCCTCGGCCTCGGAGTCGGTGACCACGAACTCCAGCTCGACCGCCTCGGCGACCATGACCTGCAGGCGGATTTCGAGGTCGCCGCCCAGGTAGTTCGCCACCCGCTTGCGCAGCGACTTGGCCTTGCCGACGTACAGCGCTTGGCCGCCCGCGTCCTTGAAGATGTAGATCCCGGGTTGGTCGGGCAGCGCGCGCACGCGCTCCTCGACGTGCGGCAAGGCGCTCATGGCATCGATCCGGCCGTCGACTCGCGCATCCGCCCGACCATCAACTGGAGTAGATCTGCTGCTCGCGCAGCTCCTTCAGTTGGTCCCGCAACGCCGCTGCCTCTTCGAATTCGAGACGCTTGGCCGCGGCGCGCATCTCCTTCTCGAGCCGCGCGATGCGCTCGGTGAGCGGCAGATCGTCGCCTTCCGCGACCGCCAGCAGGCGCGTCGGCGCGCCGGCGACACGATAGTCGAGCTCGCTCATCCGCACCAACGGATTGTGAATGTCCTTGAGAATGGTCTGCGGTTCGATGCCGTGTTCCAGGTTGTACGCGACCTGCTTCTCCCGCCGTCGGCGCGTTTCTTCGAGCGCGCGATCCAGCGAGTCCGTGCGCCGGTCGGCGTACAGGATCGCGCGACCGTGCACGTTGCGGGCCGCGCGGCCGATGGTCTGGATCAGCGACGTCTGGCTGCGCAGGAAGCCCTCTTTGTCGGCATCGAGGATGGCGACGAGCGACACCTCCGGCAGGTCCAGGCCTTCGCGCAGCAGGTTGATGCCCACCAGGACGTCGAACTCGCCGCGACGCAGGCCGGTCAGGATCTCGACCCGCTCGAGGGTCTGGATGTCGCTGTGCAGATAGCGCACCCGCATCCCGAGCTCGGTGAAGTACTGGGTCAGCTCCTCCGCCATCCGCTTGGTCAGCGTGGTCACGAGCACGCGCTCGTGGTTCGCGACGGTGGCCCGGATCTCGGTCACCAGGTCGTCGACCTGACCCTGGGCGGGACGCACGATCACCTCGGGATCGACCAGACCGGTGGGGCGGATGACCTGCTCGGCGAAGACGCCACCGGCGCGCTGGAGCTCCCAGTCGGCCGGCGTGGCCGAGACGTAGATCCGCTGGCCCACGCGGGCGTCGAATTCCTCGAAGCGCAGCGGACGGTTGTCGAGCGCGCTCGGCAGACGAAAGCCGAAGTCCACCAGCGTCTGCTTGCGCGAGCGGTCGCCATGGTACATGCCACGCACCTGGGGGATGCTCTGGTGACTTTCGTCGACCACCAGCAGAAAGTCCTTGGGGAAATACTCGAGCAGGGTCGGCGGCGGCTCGCCGGGCCCACGCCCCGACAGATGCCGAGAGTAGTTCTCGATGCCCTGGCAGCTGCCGAGCTCGCGCAGCATTTCGAGGTCGAAGCGCGTGCGCTGCTCCAGCCGTTGCCGCTCGAGGAGCTTGTTCTCGCTCTCGAGCTGCGCCAGGCGCTCCTTGAGCTCGATCTGGATGGTCTCGATGGCACGCAGCATGCGGTCGCGCGGCGTCACGTAATGGGTCTTGGGATAGACGGCGATGCGGCTGGTGGTCTCGAGCGCTTCGCCGCGCAGCGGATCGAAACGCGTGATGCGTTCGATCTCGTCGCCGAAGTACTCGACGCGGATGCCGCGATCCTCGTAGGCGGGCAGGATCTCGAGGACGTCGCCGCGCGCCCGGAAGCTGCCGTGGAAGAGGTCGTATTGCGTGCGCTCGTACTGCATCTCGACCATCTTGCGCATGGCCGCGTCCATGCCGCCGGGCGAGTCGCCGAGCTCGAAGAACTGCAGCATGCCGTAGAAGGCCTCCGGCGAGCCGAGGCCGTAGATGCACGACACGGACGCCACGATCACCACGTCCTGGCGTTCGAACAGCGACTTGGTGGCCGACAGACGAAGACGCTCGATCTCCTCGTTGATGCTGGTTTCCTTCTCGATGTACGTGTCGGTCTGCGGCACGTACGCCTCGGGCTGGTAGTAGTCGTAGTAGGAGACGAAGTACTCGACGGCGTTGTCGGGGAAGAAGCTGCGGAACTCCTGGAAGAGCTGGGCGGCGAGGGTCTTGTTGTGCGAGAGGACCAGCGTGGGCCGATTGATTTCCTCGATGACCTTGGCGATCGAGAAGGTCTTGCCCGAGCCGGTGACGCCCAGGAGGACCTGCTCGCGTTCGCCTGCGCGGACGCCTTCGACGAGTTGCTGGATGGCCTGCGGCTGGTCGCCCGCTGGAGCGAAGTGGGACGCGAGACGGAATCTGTTCACCCGGGAATTCTATCGGGGAAGGCAAGCGTCTTCCGGCGGCTCGCTCCTCCGCCGGTTTTCTGGCACGATACCGCGCGGTGACCCTGCGCGACCCAGACGCGAATCGAGCTCCGGCGGGCGGCCGCTCGGCCTGCGGCTCGTTCCGAGCTCTCCGCTTCCGATGGGTGCTGGCGCTGGTCGCAACCCTGTGCTCCGGCAGCGCCAGCCTGGTCGCGCAATCCGACGGTCCCCCCGAGAGTCTCGATGGCGATCCAGCCTGGCTGCGCGTCGGTGATTTCTCCGGCGTCCGGGATCCGAGCGGCGCCGACCTTCTCGCCGACGAGGTGTTTCGAGACTCGCGCAATGGCGACCTGTTCCAGGATCTCGGCGACCTCGAAGTCCAGTTCGGACGTTCCTGGGACGTCGTGAGCACGAGTCTGCGCGCCAACTTCAAGCGGCGGGTGGTCGAACGCCACGCGCAGCGCGAGCCCGGCGCACTGATCGACGGGCAGGATTTGTCCTATTTCCAGACCATCAACTCGGCGCTCGGCAAGGGCGAGCTCGACGTCGACTATCTGAAAGACCGGGTCGATCCCTTCGGCGGCGGATTGTCGTCCGAAGCGGGATTCGTCATCACGGTCGCGCAGTCGAAGGAGCCGATACCGCTGGGCGAGCGGACCTCGCGCCGCCTGCACGTGGGCACGCCGGCCGAGGAGCTCCGCAGCTATTGGCAAAGTCACGGCGTGCGGTTCGATCGCCACATCCTCACCGACGTCGGCAAAGGCCTGGTGGACTTCCTCGGCCTGTTCGCGGCGCAGATCGGGGGCCATTTCGAGGACACCGAGGCGGGCGCCGAGTACTTCGAGGGCTTCGTCGAGCCGCTGACGATCTGGGCCGACCTCGGCGTGCCGCTCCGTCCCGAGCTCTTCTCCGGTCCCAATCAGACGCTGCGGACGGGCGACGCCGTCAGCTATCTGGTGTTCATCGAGGTCGCGCCGATCTCGGCCGGCATGGACAAGTGGTCCGTCCAGACCAGCCTCAAGGGCTTCTTCCGCTTCCTGCGCGAGACCACCATGGTGGAGCTCGGCAACGATCAGTTGCTGGTGCGCGTGAAGAACATCGCCGCGCAGGGCATCGAGGCCACACCGATCAAGATCCGACCCGAGCTCAAGTGGTTGTTCCTCCACTACGGCTACACGTTCCTCTCTGACCGGATCGACGATTCGGCGTTTCGCGCCTCGGAGCTCGTCTACCGCATCGATCTCAAGAACGAGCGCGCGCGCAAGGCCTTCGCGGCCATGCTGGCGACCGGACACGAGGTACGGTTCAAGCCGTTGCTCGAGGCCGGGTTGGCGAACGACGGCGTGCGCATCGTGTCCAATTCGTACACCGACGGCCGGCGCCAGGAACACTCGTTCCTGGCGCGCTTCCCATCCTGGTTTCGCGGCGATCACCGCGACGTCGAAGTGGTCAAGAACGTGGTCACGCCGGCGCAGGAATTCGAGGAGTCCACGCACGCCCGCTATCAGAACTATCGCCAGCATTGGGGCGGCGATCGTCAGCGCAGCACTCGTTCGCTGCTCACTCTGCAGACCGAGCCCGCGCCGCGCGACGCGAAGAAGGACCGCCCGCTGCGCGCGTCGTCGCTGAGGGTCAGTTCCCAGATCCGGGACAAGGACGCCAGCACGGCGAAAATGGCCTACCTCGTCGGACTCCTGCGTGGCGTCTTGGGTACTCGCGCTGCAACGCCCAAGCTGGCCGACGTGCGGCGCGCCGACCTGACGCACGGCGAAGGCATCACGCTGTCTCTCGCCGTCGACGCCGGCCACGACGAGCTCGAGCGTCTGCAGGCGCTGCGCGACGAGGATCTCTGGCAGGAGCTCGCCGAGTTCTACCTCGGGCCCACGCTGCGCGATGCCTGGGCCACGGCCGATCGGCGTGCTTACTGGCGCCTGCGCGGCGCCATCCGTCCGAAGACCGGGCCGGCGGCCGCGGATATCTCGCGCCGCTTCGACTCGTGGTTGGCCAAGCATCCCGACGTACCGCGTGGGATCGGCGTGAGCGCCGACGCGTACCGCCAACCGACCCACGAGCTGTTCGTCCAAGCCGACGGCTTCATGCGTCGGTTCCATCGCCTGCAGGAGGAGGCCGGTGCGGGACGAGTTTGCATGTCGTGCTGGGCTTCCCTGACCAGCGGGTTCCAGGATTTGACGTTCCTGCAACTGCTGCTCGCCCGAGCCTGTCCGGCGGGCGATACCACCCTCGGATATGACGCCACCGTGTGGACGGACAGCATGTTCCGCCCGGCGCGGATGACCAACGGCGTCTCGCACGAGGTCCTGCATCGAGCTCCCGTGGTGGCGCCGCCGCCGACCACCAGCGAATCCAACACGCTGACCGGCAAGCCCGCGAGCGTGTCGGACACCGCGATTCGATCCATGGACGCCCGCGCGGAGGTGCCCGACATCGGTAGCATCGACTCGTCGGACTCGCGGTTGCGGCTCGGGCGGATCTTCGTGCCGCGCGACCCCGTGCAAGGGGTGGATGCATCGCGCCTGCGCCTGGAGTTGTACAGTGACTTCCGCTACGCCCCCGGCCTCCGACTGCGCGCCGAGCTGCGGCGAAGCCTGCTGCGGGCCGACATCCCCCTGCGGGTGCGGATGTTCGAGCTGCCGCTACCCGTCACGCTGCGCGACTCGCCGTTCATGATCTCGCAGTATCGCTACGACGTGGACGTGGACATGGGGACGGCCCTGCGGCGTGGGGTGGCCTACTCGATCTATTTTCGAGTGATCAACGAGAACGGCTTGCCGGTGACGGAAGAGGAAGCGCTCCGTTTTCGCGTCCCGAAGAAGATTCCGCCGCCGCCCGTCCTCCCGGCTACCGGTCCCGCGAACTGACGCTATTCAGGTCTTCTGGGCCGGCGGACCGGACTCCGCCGGCGGCGGATTGGGAGCCGTGCCGGGTTGGCCATCTGGAGCCGGCGCGACCGGAGGCTCGGCGACGCCCAGTTTCTCGAACGCCTCGGTGAGCGCCACGAAGGTCTCGCGGCTGACCGACCCCGGTCCTGGCTTTTCCACCGCCTTCATCAACTGGGCCTGCACGAGTTGCAGCGCCACCGGGTCGATCTTGCCGGCGCGGATCCGCGCCAGCGCGGCGGCGAACGCGGTCTCGAAACGCTCGCGATCGGCCGGCGTGACATCGGCGGCGAGGTTGGCGACCACGGCGGGACGTGCCTTCTCGAGGCTCCAGGCCAGCAGCTCCTTGGCCTTGAAGACCAACGCCACGCCGGCGATCCCGAGCAACAGGAAGACGATGCCGCAGCCGACGAAAACCGGTTTGCCGCAACCTCCGACGCGCGGCTCGTTCGGCGCCGCCCCGAACGGCTGCGGCGCCAACGGCGGCGGCTCCGCCTGACCGCCTTCCTGCTGCGCGGGGATCATCGGCTCGTTGTCGGACATGCGTGCTCCCGTGCTCCTGAAATCAGGCGTAGTACTTGCCGAGGATCGGCCGCAGCTTGGCGAGCGTCTCCGGTGGAACCAGGCTGCGCTCGGTGATCAACGAGTGCGCGAGAGCGCTCGCGCACGGGCACTGCCGCGGCTCGCTCCCCAGACCCCGCACCACGCGCCGCACCACTTCCTGCGCCATCGCCGAATTCTGCTGGATGACCTTCATCACCGCCTCGCCGCTCACCGCCTCCTCGGACTCGTGCCAGCAGTCGTAGTCCGTGACCATGGCAAGCGTGGCGTAGCAGATCTCCGCCTCGCGCGCGAGCTTCGCCTCCTGGAGGTTCGTCATGCCGATGACGTCGACGCCCCAGGAGCGGTGGATGCGCGACTCCGCCTTGGTGGAAAACTGCGGTCCCTCCATACACAGGTACGTTCCGCCGCGATGTACCTTCGCGCCGGCCGCCGTCGCCGAATCGCCGAACACCGTGAACAGATGCGGGCACACCGGGTCGGCCACCGATACGTGCGCGACCAGACCGTCGCCGAAGAAGGTATCCGGCCGACGGTGCGTCCGATCGTAGAACTGGTCGGGCACCACGATGTCGGTCGGGGCATATTCGAGCTTCATCGAGCCGACGGCGCTCACCGAGATCAGACGCTCGACGCCCAGGGTCTTGAAGCCGAAGATGTTGGCGCGGAAGTTGAGCTCCGAAGGCAGGATCCGATGACCGCGGCCGTGGCGCGCGAGGAACGCGATGCCGCGCCCCTCGAGCTCGCCCAACACGAAATGGTCCGAGGGCTCGCCGAACGGCGTCGGGATGCGACGCTCCTCGTGAACCTTCAACCCGCTCATCGCATACAAACCACTGCCGCCAATCACACCGATACGAAGTTCCGTCATGCGTTCTCCTGAATCCGGATCAACTGGAAAGGATTGCTTCGCCAACCGCGAGCGCCGTCGCCAACGCTCGCCGTCCCTGGTTGCCATCGACCAGCGGGCCCGGCTGTCCCTGGCACGCCGCGACGAAAGCCTCGAGCTCGCGGCGCAGGGGCTCGGCGCGCTCCACCGGCAGATCGTCCGGCAGGATGGTGCGCCCGCCCGCGGCGTTGCTCTCCAGACGGTAGCCCTTGATTTCCTGCTGCTGATAGTCCAGCGAATAGTAACGGTTGGGCAGGAAAGCGCGCAGCTTGCGCACGCGCTCGGCCGAGACCCGCGAGGCCGTCAGGTTGGCGACGCATCCGGAAGCGAGCGCGATGCGCGCATTCGCGATGTCCACCCGGTCGGACAGCACGGCGATGCCGGTGGCGCGCACTTCGGCCAGCGGGCTGTCGTCGAGCGCGTGCAGAATCTGGATGTCGTGGATCATCAAGTCCAGGACCACGTCGACGTCGAGGCTGCGCGGCGTGAAGATCGCCAGGCGCTGCACCTCCAGAAAGCGCGGCGCGCCCACCCCACGGAGGGCCTGTACGGCGGGGTTGAAGTACTCGACGTGCCCAACCGCCAGAACGCGATCACCCTGCGCCGCCAGCAGTCGGTCGGCCTCGGCGAGCGAGCCGGCGAGCGGCTTCTCCACCAGCACGTGCACGCCGCGCCGCAGCAAGTCGCATCCGACCTCGGCGTGGAACTTCGTCGGCACCGCGACCACCGCGGCGTCGAGTTCCCCGGCGAGATCGTCGAGCCGGTCCCACACCCGTACACCGTGCTCCTGGGCGACCGCCGCGGCGGCTTCTGGCCGTGCGTCGTGGATGCCCACCATCTCGACTCCGGGCAGCGAGGCCAGGATCCGGGCATGGTGGCGGCCCAGGGCTCCGGTGCCCACCACGCCGACGCGAAGCTTGCGCTGGTCAGTCAGAACCGCCTCCCCGGTTCCCGCGTACTCCGGGCACCGTCTTGATGACGCCGCGCTCCGACGCGGCCACGAAATCGGCGAGATAGGTAACGTCGGCATCCCCGGGGAACTCGGCGCGCAGGCGCTCGAGGGCCGACGTGGTGCTGAGCCGCTCGCGGGTCAGGATACGCAAGGCCTTTTCGATGCTGCGCAGGCGCGCCTCGTCGAATCCGCGGCGCTCGAGCCCGATGCGATTGACGCCGTAGATCGCCGGCTTCTGCCCCACCGTCTTGACGAACGGCAGCGCGTCCTGCGTGATGACCGAGACGCCGCCGATATACGCGTGCCTGCCGATGCGACAGAACTGGTGGACGGCCGTGAGCGCGCCCACGGTGGCGTCGTCCTCGACGATCACGTGGCCGGCCAGCGTGGCGTTGTTGGCGAAGATCACCCGGTCACCGACCTCGCAGTCATGCGCCACGTGGGCGTAGGCCATGAACAGGCCGCCGCTGCCAATGCGCGTCACACTGTTGCCCGCCCCCGTGCCGCGATGCACCGTGCAGAACTCGCGGAAGACGTTGCCGTCCCCGACCTCGAGCGTCGTGCGCTCGCCCCGGAACTTGAGATCCTGGGGTTCGAAGCCCAAACACGCGTGCGGAAAGATCCGGTTCCGGCGCCCGATACGCGTGGGGCCGAGCACCACGGCGCTGGCGCCGACTTCGGTACCTTCGCCGATCTCGACCTCAGCCCCCACGACGGCATGCGGACCGACCCGTACCCCAGGCCCGAGGCGGGCCGTGGGGTCGATCACCGCGCTGGAATGAATCGCGTCGTTCACGAGCCCTCAGCGCGCCGGCGCGGCAGTGGTGATGATCGCCTCGGCGGCGAGTTGATCGCCGACCAGGGCGCGGCCCTTGAGCTTGCAGTGCCCGCCGCGCAGCCAGTCGAGCTCGACGTCCA
>WBZN01001162.1_pt1 | contig 16659 bp, 25 predicted proteins | sample 5204281 | NCBI WGS metagenome assembly WBZN01 (sample SAMN12344347, study PRJNA552823) | activated sludge metagenome | biome: Activated sludge suspended growth; feature: Nitrification reactor; material: Wastewater; isolation source: activated sludge from nitrification reactor of wastewater...
CCCCGGTGGTGCTCGTGTTGAGGGAGGTCGCCATGAGCACAAGGTCCGGCTGGAAACCCACCCCGGTGATGGCCTGCGAGCCGGTTGACGCCGGCCCGGTGACGATGCCGGTCTTGACGCCCGTGAGGTCCGTCCCGCCGAGCGCGAGGTAGTGGATGAGCACCGCCGTCGCCGGTGCGCCGGAGGCCCCCCAGTCGATGGTGAAGCCGTCCGCGTCGAGGCTCGAGAGCGCGCCCTGGCAGTCGAGCACCGCGCCGGAGCTCGCGAACACGATGCACTTGGTGTCCGTCGAGATCCGGTTGGCCTCGGTGGTGGTGACCGCATCGTCATCGTTGTACGAGAACGCCCACTGCGAGCTCGAGGAGACGCCCACGCCGAACGAGTGGTAGGCCCCCGCCCCGGAGCCCGCGGCGGTGAGCGCCACGCTCCAAAAGATGACCACGGACGGCTGGAAACCCACGCCCGTGACGGCCTGGGTGCCGGTGCCGGTGGAGGCTGCGAACGTGCCTTTCTTGGCGTGGAATGACACGCCGCGGCCTCCGGCCTAGACCCCGAGCCGGGTTGCCACCTCGGCCGGCGTGGAGTAGCCCGGGGCGTGGTGCTCCGCGAGCATGAGCACGTTGTCCACCTCCACCGCGCGCGCGAGCTTGGCGGTGGCGGTGCCGGTGAAGGTGGCGAGGAGGGTTTGCGCCTCCGTCACCTCGGAGCTCGAGAGCGCCGACCCGGAGAGCGCGTTGACGATGGTCTGAGCCTGAGCCCCGGTGAGCCGGCCGCGCGCGTACTCCGCGAGCGTCGCCATGAAGCCGTGCACGGGGATCTTGTCGCCGTCGCCCTCCACGCCGATGATCCGCCCGTAGAGGCTCATGCGGGAGCGGGGGTCGGAGTGCCGGCGAGCATCCCGCGCACCTCACGCTCGAGGAGCTCCGCGTTGCCGGCGAGCTCACGAGCTCGAGCTCCGCGTGCCGGATGGCCGATGCTCTCGAGGTAGTCCGCGAGCGCCTCCGCCCGGCCGGACTGCTGGCGGCCGCGCGCGGCCACGAGCTCCGTCACCGCGCCGGCGGCGCTCTCCGCGAGCTCGAGCCGGTGCGCGAGCGCGACGGAGGTGGCCTGCTCCTGCGCGAGCGCGGTGCGCGTGCTCACGAGCTCCGCGTGCACCGCCGTGGCGTCGCGCGTGGCGGCCGCGAGCTCGAGGGTGAGGCGCGCGATCTTCTGCGCGTCCGTCTCCGCCGGTGGCGGCGGTGGCGGCGTGGTGCCCGGCCGCACGTGGCCCACGCCGGCCGGCCACGGCCCGTTCCGCACGCTCGAGGAGATCGGCAGGCGCGGAGCCACCTGATAGGAGCTCTGCCCGCCCACCGCATCGAACACGCCGAGCTTGGACCACGCCTCCGCGTCGGCCGCGGTGCGCTGGATCCCGCACACGCGCCGGCGGACGGTGCGCTTCACGTAGCCCGCCTGAGTGCGCCAGAAACCGGCCTCCGACGGAGCGTGGTTCTCCACGAGGATGCCGTCGATGTGGTCCCACGGCCCGGCGAGCGCGTTGTTGACGACGATGATGGCCCGCTCCCCGAGCACGCCGCGGAGCTCCTTGACGAACCAGCGTTCCCCGGCGCTCATGGCGGCCTTGTCGGTGGCGGTGAGGCCCGCGAACGCGCCCCAGTAGCCATCGCCGGTCACGTCGAGCATCACGCCGGACGCCTTGCCGGCGTCGATGAGAGTCCGCACGCCGGGGTAGAAGTCCGCGAGGAGGTGCTCGAGGTAGGGGGAGCCCTCGCGCACGTCCATGACCATGCCCGCGTAGGCGGGGACGGTGACGCGCGACGGGTTGACCGGATCCCACGCCCACTCTCGCCTGGTCGGCTTGCCGGTGCCCCCGCCGGAGTAGTAGAGCGCCTGCTCCGGCTCGGAGTAGTTGCCGGGGTAGTCGTGCACCGGGAGGGAGTAGATGAGCACCTCCTCCCCGCGGTCGATGCTCTTGACCGCCGATGCCACCTGCCGGCGAGCCACCCACCAGTTCCCGACGATGACGCCGGAGTCCGCGTCGGCCGGGAGCTCCTCGGTGTACGCGTAGTGAAGCCGGAACGGGACCGCCATCAGAGGTCGGCCCCGCGCGTCTCCACGAGGCCCGGGAGGAGCTCGAGCGCCTGGGGGGAGAGGCCCTCGAGCGCCGCGGCCGCGGCCTCGCGCGCGGCGAGCTCCTCGTCACGCTGCGCGAGCTCGCGCTTGTAGCCCTGTACGTCGCGCATGAGGAGCTCCGCGTCCTCGCGCGCCGCGGCCACGGCCTCGCGGTCCTCGAGCTCTGCGATCTGCTTGGTGGTGAGCCGCTTGGGGAGCGTCACGGGGAGCGCCTCCTAGGTGTCGAAGTTGACGAGCGTGCCGGCGGCGACGGTGAAGCTGATCGTCCCGCCGTTGGGGGTGACCGGCATCCCCGCGGCGAACGTGTCCCACACGTAGATGACGATGGAGCCGCTCTGCTTGTAGAGCACCACGCGATCGCACGCGGTGCCGGTGACGGCTCCGAAGTTGCCATCGCTGGCGTCGAGCACGCCGGCCGTCACGGTCTTGCCCGTGAGAGCGCCGCTGTTAGCGATGACGTTGGCGATGCCGAAGTCCGCGAGGGTCTGGAAGGTGGCGGCGTTGAACGCGGTGCCGGCGGTCTGGACGAGGCCGAGCCGAATGTCGTCCGTGTCGAGGTCGATGGATCCGGCCAGGATGTTCTGAATGCCCCACTTGCACGCGTCGTTTGCCATGTGCGCCTCCTCTCGAGGTGGTTACGCGGTCACGCGCTCGAGGTACGGGAGGAGGGTGCGCGCGAGCCGCTCCGCCGTTTCGTAGGAGTCCCCGAGGAGCGTGTTTCCCTCGAGCACGATGGTGAGCCCGCCTCCGCCCGCGGCGCTCGAGCTCGCCGGCGTCGCGGCCACCGCGGCGGTCGCGCCGACGGCCGGCACGCTCGCGGAGCTCACGCCACGATAGAGCGCGTCGTTCAGCGTGGAGGTGAGCGCGCGCCGCATCGGGTCGAGATTGTCGACGGTGCCGGCGATGAGCGGATCCGCGATGTAGAGCTTGGCCCCGTGCTCCATCGGGGAGAACGGGTTGAGGCTCGAGAGCACGGAGCGCGCGGTGCTCTCGAGCTTGCTCTTGAGCGCCCCGTAGAGGCCCCCGAGCCCGGAGAGGATGCCGTTGGTGATGGCCTGCCCGATGGCGACGGCCGCGCCGGCGGCCGCGCCGGCGGCGCTCGAGATCGCGGACTGGACCTTGGAGCCGATCTCCCCCGCCACGGACGCGAGCGCGGAGAGCCCGCTCCTGATCCCACTCACCACCGCGGTGCCCACGGCATCGCCGGCGGACCGGACGGAGCCCACCGCGTCACGGATCTCCCCGATGAGGTTGCTCATGAAGGTGCGGGCGGCGGTGACCATGCCGGTGAATGCGCCCGTGAGCGCGGTCCGGACGCCGAACGCGTCGGTGGCGAGAGCCACGAGCGGCGCGAAAGGCCCGGAGACGATGGTGGCGATGATCGGCCAGTTGCTCCGGACCCACCCGACCACCGCGCGGAAGGCGGCCGGGAGCGTGGCGGTGAAGAACGAGACGAACGCCATCACCACGCCCTGCACCGCGGCAAACACTCCGTTGACGATGTTCCGGAAGTCCTCGGAGCCCTTGTAGGCGGCGATGAACGCCACCACGAGCGCCGCGATGAGGCCCGCCACGAGCACGAAGGGGTTGGCGGCCATGACGACGTTGAGCAACATCTGAGCGGCGGCCCACGCCTTCGTGATGCCGACGATGACGAGGATGCCGGTGCCGAGCGCCGCGATCACGCCGGCCGCCACCTTCACGATCCCCGTGTGCTGCTGCATCCACCCCACGAGGTCCGCGATCACGCTCACCGCGGCCTGAGCCGCCGGGAGGAGCGCGGTGCCGAGCGACGCGGAGAGGTCGGTGATCTCGGCCTTGAGGATCCGCTGTTGGTTGGCGAGGCCCCCGCTCGTGTTCGAGAAGTCGTCGTTTGCCACCGCGGAGTCCCGCAGGAGGAGGGAGTAGCGCGCCTGAAGCTTCTGCTGATCGGTGAGCGTGGCCCCCTGCTTCACGAGGCCCATCCTCACGGCCTCCTGAGCCACGCGGCTCTCGGAGAGGAGGATGCCGTACTTCTTGAGCGGCTCCATCTCTCCGGAGAGCCCGCTCCGGATGTTCTCGAGCATGGCGCTCGGGTCCGCGTTGTGGAAGCTCCCCATATCGGCGGCGAGCTTGAGGATCCGCGTGCTCATTTCGGCGGATGCGCTCTTGCTCGTGCCCATCGCCTGAACCATGGCCGCGATGCCGCTCGCCTGGTCGAGCGCGGCCGCCCTCGAGATCCCGAGGGAGCTCGCCACCGAGCTCGAGAACCCCGGCACCTCGCTCGCGTACTTACCGAACGTCACGCGGCTCTTGTTGAGCGCCTCGTTGAGATCGGACGCGTCGCTCACGGTCCGCATGGCTCCGAGCGCCAGGGCCCCGAGCCCGACCGCGGCGGCCTTGCCGGCGAGCGCCCACTTGCTGCCGAGACTCTTGGCGGCCGCGCCGCTCTGCGCGTCGGCGGCCTTGGACGCGGCGACGGCCTCCGCGAGCGATCCCTTGAGCTCGGAGGTGTCCCCGCTCACCTTGACGATGAGCTCCGCGAGAGTCATGCCCACGGCCGGGAGTGTAGACGGGGGGCCCGGCGGCCCCCGCGCCATCACCGCCGGCGAGCTCGAGCGCGGCGCGCGGCCGCGGCCTCGCGCTCCCCGCGGAGCGTGAAGAACCCTTCCCACTCCACGAGCTCGCGGAGCGTCATCGTCTGACGGAGCTCCGCGATTGTGTGACCGAGCTCGAGCGCGAGGCTGAACTCGAAGTAGAGGAGGTCATCCCTGGCGAAATCGCGCGGCCTGCTTGCGGACCGCGCCCGGCTCGAGCCCGTTGGTGCTCATCACCTCGGCCACGAGCGCGCCCCACACTCCGAGGGTGGCGGCCTCCTTCACCTGGGCCCACTCCTCCGCGGTGAGCTCCGGCTCGAGCACGGTGGCGGCCACGATGTTGAGGAGATCCTCCTCATCGGTGGAGTCCTCGGTGATCTTGTCCGCGTGCTCCCCGCGGCCCATCGGCCGGAGTCGCACCTCTCCGATCACGGGGAGCTCCACCTCCCGCTCCCGGTGCCCTGCCTTGGCCCGCTCGAGGATGCCGGCGAGATCGCTCCCGCCGGCATCCGCGCCGGCCGCGCTGCCCCTGCGCGTGCTGCCCATCGGTTGCCCCTTGGTCGTGGTCTACGCGGTGCCCGGGAGGATCGTCCCGGTGCTCTGCACGTCGAAGCTGAACGTCACCGCGGCGTCCATTTCCGCGGGGATGGAGTGCGAGGTGACGAGGCCCGTGCCCGAGAACCGCACCGAGCCGTTCGCGGTCCCCTGCGGGTAGTAGACCCACGGGAGCGCGGTGCCCTCCGCGGCGCGGAGCACGATGCTCCCGATGGTGGGGTCATCGTAGATCCCCTCCACGGAGAGCGTGAGGTCGCTCTGACCGCGGACGTACTTCTTGTACGTGTCGTTCAGCGTGGTCACGTCGGCCACGCCCCCCTCGCCCTCCATTGACACCTTGGTGCACGGGATGATGGTCCCCCCGAGAGAGAACCGCGTCGCCATCGAATGCCCGACCGCCATGGAGCTCCTCCTCTACGTGTGCCAGAGACGGAAGAGCCCGCCTCGGTGGTTGAAGCGGACGCCCCCCGGCCCCGGCTCCGGATAGTCCACGTCCGCCCGCCGGCGACAGTAGAGCACGCTCCCGCCGGAGATCGTGAACCGCGCATCCGCGAGGCGCGCCTCGAGCGCCGCATCGATGGAGCCGGCCGAGAGGCTCGAGTGCCCCGCCGTCACGCCGCGGACCACGTACTCGTGCCACCGCGCGCGCGTGCCGCTCGTGTCGTCCACCGGCTCCCCGGCCTGCTTGCTCACGAGCACCGCGGGGAGCGTGGCGTCCGGCGGGAGCTCCTCGCGGTAGACCGCGGTGGCGCTCGAGAGGAGCGCGGTGAGCGGCGCGTAGCCCGTGAGGTGCGTCCGGAGGCCCGCCTCGAGCGCGTCGGTGGTCGCGGTCACGGGGAGAGCGTAGCCACGAGTCCGGCGGCCCTCACGCTCACGGCCGCGCTCGCGGCCGCCGGACCGAGGAACGGGCGCGCGGCCATGTACCGCGTCCCGAGCTCCACATAGGCGGCGTAGTGCGCCGACGCGGCCACCTCGTGCTCGAGCGGCCCGATCTGGCGCGTGCCGATGCTGGCGCGGAGGTGCCCGGTGTCCACCGGCGCGGCCTGCTGCGCCTGGGCGACGATATCCGCGGCCACCTTGGCGACGACGTTCCCGATGAGCGCCTCGAGCGCGCGCTCGCACTCCGCGATCCTCACCGCGCGGAGCACTAGACGGCCTCCGAGCTCACCTCGGAGAGCGTGGCCCGCGTGGCGATCTCCGCGGGGCCCCACGCGGTCACGCCGGCCACGCGGTAGCTCCTGCCCTCGTAGTCCACGCGCCACTCCTCCCCGAGCTCTACGGACGCCGGACAGGAGAGCACGTAGGCCCGCTGCCCGATGACGCCTCCTCCGAGCGGGCCCTCCGCGCTCGAGAGCGGGTGGAGCACCGCGGCCACGGTGCCCTGAACGGTCCACGACTCTGCCCACCCCCCGGTGGCGTCCACGACGGTTCCGGGGGAGTAGAGCACCGCGGTTCCCGGCCACGAGCTCTCGAGGTCCGCGCGTGCGGCCTCGAGGTCGTCGCCGGCGAGCACTCCGAGCTCCGTCATCACCGCTCCCGCTCCGAATCGCTGGACACCGCTGCCGGCCTCGTCCGCGTTGGCGAGCATCGCCGGGGCCCACGCCGTCCCCGCGGAAGAGTAGACGCCCACGCCGCTGCCGAGCTCCACCGCGGCGCTCGAGCTCGCGGCGTACTGGTAGAGGAACCGATACCGCCCGGCGGCGTCGCGGCGGAAGCCGAAGCGGTCGCCGTTCGCCGGCGTCGCGGCGAGCGTGCCCCCGGCCGTGTCGGAGTAGTAGTAGGCCCCCGGCGAGCTCGTGGCCTGCCCCTCCTCGTATCCACTCCACGTCCACACGCCGGCGTCGCGGATGAGGGAGAGCCCGACGTTGCGGTGGATCGTCCCATCATCCTGAGTCACCGCGGTGACTCCGAGCACGAGATAGCCGGCCGGGTTCAGGCTCCCGAGCTCCGCCCACACCTCGAGCTCCGGGCCGAGCCGGAGGTCGTCGCGTCGGGTCCACGCGTACTCGAGCGCGCCGGCGGTGGCCTGCCCTCCGGCGACGGCCGCCACCGCAAACGTCGTCGGCGGATCCGGCGGGTAGGCGATGGTGATGGTGCCCCACGCGCTCGAGAGCGCGCCTGACGCGGCCTCTCGCCAGTCCTCGAGCACCGGCGTCCGCGGGAAGAGGCCCACCGCGGAGCTCCGGCCTAGCCGTCCCGCCGGCGGAGGCGCGCGACGCGCGGCCGCGCTCGAGCTCGGAGCCGCTTGGCGGCCTCGAGCATGGAGGTGATGCGCTCCGCGCGGCTGAGGGTTTGCTGATCCTGCGTGAGCGCCCACCCGTCCACGGATCGTGAGCCGGCCCACGCCTCGAGGAGATCCGCGCCGGCGGCCCACGGGTCGTGTCGGCGGCCGGTGAGGAAGAGCTCGGAGCTCGCGGTGCCGGCGGTGAGCGTCACGAGCCCGGTGTCGGCCTCGAGGCTGTACCGCGCCGCGGCGACGGTGCCGCCGAGCGCGTCGGTGAGCACGAATGCCGCGGTACCGCTCTCGAGCGGGAACGGAGCGTAGAACGCCTGATACGTCACGGAGCCGGGAAGCTGGCGCGCCACGCCACGGATCGGCTCCCCGTAGTAGTCCTCCCGCCGCCGGTCTAGGAACCGCTGCACCTCCTCGTCGCTCCACGTGGCGGTGCCGGCTCCCGTGAGGGAACGCACCTCGGCCACGAGATCCGTCATGCCGGTGCGGAGCGTCATGCCGGGAGCGTAGAGGATCGTCCGGCGGCTACGAGATCCACGAGCCGCTCGAGCGTGGTCCACCCGTGGAGCGCCGGCTCCGGAGCGGGGAGCTTGGTGCCGGCCGCGGCCTCCGCGAACCGGGGCCCGTGGAGCTCCACCGGATCCACGCTCCGGATCGGCACCTCCCGGACGCGTTCGCTCACGAGCTCCGCGAGCTCGCGGAGAGTGACCGCGTTCTCTGGCGTCGCGGCGTCCATCGGCCGACAGGCCCACGCGCCCGGCGGAGTCTGCACGCCGTCCACGAGCTCGCACACGAGGTCGGCCAGATCGCTCGCGGCCATGAAGGCTCGCGCCTGGGATCCGTCGCCGTAGAGCGTGAGCTCCTCGCCGGCGGCCGCGGCGTCCACCCATCGCGGGAGCACGAAGCCCTTGGCCGCGCTCTGCCGCGGGCCGGAGACGTTCCACGGCCGGATGATGGCGGTGGGGAGTCCAGTCTCCGCGTAGTGCCGGCCGACGATGAGCTCCGTGGCGATCTTCCCCGCGGCGTACTCGAGGCGCGGCGACCACCGAGCGTCGGGGAGCACGAGCTCTCCGCGCGGCGCGGTGGTGCCGTACACCTCCGAGCTCGAGAACGCCACGAGCGGAGCCTCCGCCCGCGCCGCGAGCCGGCACGCGGCTTGGGTGCTCGCCACCATGCTCGTGAGCACGGAGCCGGTGAGGATCCCGACGGGGCCCACAGGGGCGGCACAGTGGATCACCGCTCGAGCTCCGACCGCGAGCCTCACGTTGGCGGCCTGCGCCTCCTCCACCGACGCGTTGACCCACCGCGGCCGCTCCCACCGGACGCCCTGCCGGCGCGGCCGGAGCTCCGCCGGAGCGCACACGGCTCCTCGAGCGTCGTCCACGATGGTCGCGCCCTCACCTTCCCACGCCTCCACGATGGCGGAGCCGATGAGCCCGAGCCCGCCCGTCACCACGAGGTCACCCATGGTCGGCCTCCTCGAGCTCGTCGCTGTACGCGTCTCCGAGCGGGAGCGCGGCAAGGCACGCCGCGCGGTCCGCCATCGCTCGCCGGCGGAGCCGGTCGATGCCGATGGTGCCCTCGAGGTGGCGGAGCTCCATCGCACGGGAAACCTGCACCTCGAGGCCCATGCGGCGGGCCCACACGCCGAGCCAATCGTCCGCGTAGTAGTGGATCGGCGGGATGCTCGGAACGCCGGCCAGGAACGCCACCGGCCAGAACGGGAAGGGGGAAGCGCCCGCCGGAGCGCCCTCCTCCACCTCCGGCATGAGCATCCCCGCGCCGAGCGTGCCGCAGGAGTGAAGCGTGCCGTCCGGGTTGAGGATCCGCGGCGAGGGATAGACGCCGGCGAGCGCGCACGCCACCGCGGACGCCATCGCTGCCGGTGCCGGCTCCACGTCATCGGCGGAGAGGTGGACGTACTCCGGGAACCAGCCATCCGCGTAGGAGTCCGGCTCGAGCGCCGCGCGCCGGCCGGCTTCCCACCCCTCCCCGATGGTCGCGCACCCCTTCACCACGAGGAGCCGCACCTCCACGCCGTAGCTCGCGGCGTAGGCGGCCTCCGTGAGCGCGAGGAGCTCCTCACGGCCGGCGATGGTGGGGAGCACCACCGCGATGCGGGGAGAGTGCCCCGTCGGCCCGTTGCCGTTGCTCGAGCTCACGTCCGCACCTCCACCACCGGCGCGGCCTCGGCCTCGAGATCCTCGGCGGCCACGGCCTCCGCCACCTTGGCCCACTCCGCGGCGTGGATCTCGCGGACGGCCGGGAGCGCCCACGCCTGCGCGTGGCGGTGCGCGAGCTCGCGGCGCTCGAGCGCGGAGCTCGTGCCGTGCTCGGAGAGCGCGAGCTCCATCCCCTCGAGGATGGCCCCCGGAGACGCGAGCCACTGGAAACTCTCTTGGATCGTCCACCACCGCAGAGCTCCGGCGCGGTCGAGCACGATGCCGGCGGGCCCGGCCACCTCCGGCATGGAGGTCCATCCGCCCACGAGCGCCGGCGTGCCGCACGCCGCGGCCTCGAGGATGGTGACGCCGAAGCCCTCCCCCATGGACGGGTTGGCGAGGAGGTCGAGGCACCCGAAGAGCGCGGCCATGTGCTCCGGCTTCTGCGATGGCGCGTTCTGATCCGAGAACCGCACCGCGCTCTCCGGGACGCCGAAGTAGGACAGGCACGATGCCACGTTGACGCCGGCGTGGCGTGAGTCCATTTCCATGTGAAGCGCGAGCGTCACCTCCCCCGGATGCTTGCGGTGGAGCTCCGCGAACGCCTCCACCACCGCGGGGATGCTCTTGCGGGACGGCTGGCCCTTGTTCGCGGCCACCATCCCGACCACGAAGCCATCGGCGGGGAGCTTGAGCGCTGTGCGCGCCACGCGCCGCGCGTCCTCGGTGAGCGGCCGGTACACCTCCGGGTCGAACGTGTGCGGCAGGTAGAGCGGCTCCGCGCCACCGGGCCCGGTGAGGCCCGCCTCCACCATGGCGTCCCATCCGTGTCGGCAGATTGCCGCCGGCCACCACGCCTCGCGGAGCCGCTCGCGCACGCGGCCCGGCATCGGCTCGTGGTCGATGGGCGCGAGCGCCACCCACCGCTGCCCAGCCTCGCGCATGAAGCGGCCATCGAAGATCCACGCGTCGAGGAGCGTGAGGAACACGTCCGCGCCCCACAACTTTCCGTTGAGCGGCCCGCGCTTCACTCCGTGAGGGTCGGTGCCGTGGTAGCCGGGGATCACGAGCGCCCCGTCGTAGTTCAGCACGTTGCCCTCGAGCCCGAAGCTGGCGGAGATCGCGCGCTCGAGCCCGATCTCTCCGAGGATGCGCGCCAGGTAGCCACCCTGCACGCCGTAACCGCTCCCGCACCACGGAGCGTTCGTGTGGACCATCACCTTCACGCCTCTGCCCTCCTGAGACTGCCCCTGTTGATGAGAGAGTGCCGGCCGGCGGGCGGCGGGGCGTGCCGCTTTCGGTCCGCGTGACCTAGCCGGCCGGCACCATGCTCTAGCTCGAGCTCTCCTCCTCGGCCTAGCCCGTCGGCGCGGACGCGTCCGCGATGAGCTTGACGCCGAAGTCCGCCCGCCACACGCCGTGCGCGTAGACGGTCGAGAGGTTGAGCTCCGTGCCGCGCATCGACGCGTTGCGCTCCGGCTCGAGGCGCGGCGCGCGCCTCCAGTCCAGCGCGAGCGCGCTCCGCGAGAACACGCCCGCGGTGACCGCCGTGCCGGCCGCGAGCGTCACCGTGGTGAAGATGCTCATGTCGCCGGCGCGGCCGACGTACCAGTTCAGCATCACGTCGTCGGTGAAGTTGGGCGCGGCACCCTGCACCGACGCGGCCACGCTCGCGCTCTTGGCGAGGTTGTGCCACTGGTATTCGTGCATCACCGCGTAGTACGGCGGCGGTGCTTTGGTCGCCCGGAGGCGCGCGCGCGCGGCGAAGAGCTTGCCCCACGTCATGGGGTCGCCCGTGCCGCCCGTGCCCACCGTGCCGCCGGTGAAGTTGGCCATGTCCCCGAGGAGCGCCGTCTCCACGTGCTCCGCCATGGCGTTGCCCATGGAGGTCGCGGCGTCGTTGCGGACCTGGAACGGGTCGCTCTCCACGCGGAGATCGGAGAGGAAATACTGCATCCCGAACTCGGCCGGGTCGAGGGTCGCGACCACGGCCGGCGTGAGGTGCTGGCTCGAGAGGTCGGTCGTCTCCGTGAGGGAGCCGATGGTCCCCTCGGTGTACGTGCTGTTCTTGCGGTTCGCGTCGCCGGTGCGGTCGTTGAACGTCGTGGCGAGAGCCGCCATGACGTTGTTGTCACGCGCCACGAGCATCGCGTCCTCGTAGATGTCCTGGATGTAGGCGGTGATGCTGCCTGCCAGAACGGAGCCCGCTGCCATCGTTTAGCTCCTGTCGCTCGGAGGTCTAGGCGACCACGCCCCCGCCACGCTGCCGCGCGAGCTCCGGATCCCACACGCTCGAGGTTCGCTCCCCGCGCAGACGCGCGCGGCGCTCCTCGTCCGTCTCGCGGGGAGCCTTGCCCCCGCGGCCTTCCCCGCCGGCGGAGCCACCGGAGCCGCTCCGGGCGGTGCCCGGCTCGGTGGTGGCCTCCACGACACGGAGGAACGGCTTGGCCTCGAGGAGATCCTCGAGAGCCTCGCGGACAGACTCCGCGGTCGGCTCATCGTTGTCCCACTCGAGCCCGGAGAGGGACGGGTCGCGGTCGCGCATGAGCGCGAGCGCGGCGTCCACGTCCGCGAGCTTGAGCGCCCCGGCCTGCGCGGCGATCTCTGCCCTCACGGACACGCGGCGGAGCCGCTCCGCGGCCGCGGTGCGGCCGGTGCGCTCCTCCTCGAGCTCGCGCTTGGTGCGCTCGAGCTCGTCCTCTCCGTCGGATCCGCCGCTCTTCTCGAGCCGCGCGAGCCTCTCCTCGAGGCCCTTGCGCGCGGCCTGCTCCTCGCGGAGCTCGCGGCGGTAGCGTGCGGCGTCGCGGTTCGCGCGCCTGACGCGCGGGTCGTCGTCGCCATCGGTGGTGTCGCCGTCGCCCGTGCCTGCCGAGCCGTCGGCCCCGCCGCTCTCCTCCTGGGAGCTCGTGCGGTCGTTCTCGAGCTCGCCGGCGTTCACGCCATCGAGCTCGTCGCGGTCCTCGTGCCCCTCATCGTTCGGTGCCACGTGTGCCCCTTTCCGGCTCCCGGCCGTGTCGGGGCGGGAGTGTAGACGCCGGAGCGGCGGACACGCGGCGGAGCCGGAGCTCGAGGGAGGATGGAGGCTCCCGAGCTCCGGCTCCGCGGTGGAGCCTAGTCCTGCCGCTTCCCTCGGTCGCGGCGGGGCGGCTCGAGGCCCGCGGCGCGGAAGCTGGCGGCCTCGCGCTCGAGCGCCTCGTCGGCGGCGCGCGCCGCGGCCTCGCGGTTCGCCTGGGCCCGCTCGCGGAGGTGGCGGCGGTACGCGCGCGAGCTCTCCTCCTCGAGCCGGCGGAGCTCGGTGATGATGCGGTCCGTCTCCTGCTCGAGCACGTCCACGAGGAAGTCCGTATCCGCCTCGTGGACCGCGAGGCCCACGCGCTCCGCCGCGCTCTCGAGGAGCTCGAGGAGCGCCGGCGGCGGGTTGCGCCCGCTCACGCCGTAGACGGGGAGCGTCAGGGAGAGCACGTCCTCCGGCGACGCGGAGCCGTCCTCGAGCCACGTGCTCACGAGGAGCATCATCCACGTGTCACGGACGGTGCGGCCCACCGCGACGCCAATGCTGGCGGTGGCGGCGGTGCGGGAGTCCACCTCGAGCGCCTCGAGGAGCTCGTGCGCCTGGCGGGGGTGATCGGTCATCGGTTCCTCCTGGGGGTCGGTGCGGGTTGCGTGGTCCACAATAGCAAACGCCGCGGGTCTAGTGCTCTCGGAGCACCATCCCCGCGGCGACGGTTCCCTACCCCGCGGCCAGGATGAGCCGGTCCGTCTCCTCGTCCACCGCGGCCTGCACCTCTCTCCTCATGCGCCCGCGCTCGAGGAGCGCCGCGCCCTCCGGCCGCGCCCGGAGCTCCACCTCCGTGCGCCATCGCTGCACCGCCACGATGACGCCGGAGAGCGGGTGGAGCACGCGGAGCTCGAGCACGTGTGCGCCGTACGCGCGCGGCACGGTGCTCCGCCACCTCTCCTCGAGCCGGATGCCGTGAGCGGTCATGCCCCCTCCTCGAGTCGTGCGGCCTCGCGGCGTGCGGCCTCGAGCTCCGCGCGGATGCGCTCGAGCTCCTCCGGCGTGGTCGCGGCGTCCACCGCGGCGGTGAGCGTGGCGAGGCGCGCCGCGAGCCGTGCCCGCCGGATGATGCGCCTGCGCGGCCGGCGGCGCTTCACGTCCTCCACCTGTCCGCACGGGGGAGAGTCGCGGGGATGCCAGAACGGAGCGGCCACCGCGCGAGCTCATCCGCGAGCGTTAGGGGGTGCGTTCGCCCGGATGCCATCCCGAGCCCCTCGAGCGCGCGGACCGCTGCCGCACGGCGCGCCATGTGGGCCCGCGCGAGCTCCTCGAGGCCCTGGATGAACGGGCCGAACGCGGCGGTTAGCCTCCGCCCGAGCTCGCGGAGGTCGCGGCGGATCCGCGCCTCCTGCGCGGAGATCACGCGGCCCATCGGCGGCGGGCCCGCGCGCCGCGCACGGCGGTCGAGAACACGCATCAGTGATCCTCCCTTCGCTCTTGGAGCTCGAGCCACGTGAATGCGAAGAGGCCCGCCGGCTCGCCGGCCATCACGAGGAGCGCGTCCGGCGGCCTGGGGTCCGGTGCGGCCGGCGGACGGCCGGGCCGCTTGCCTGTCGCGGCTCGAGGCTTCCCGGCGCGCCCATGGTGGTGGACGCGCCGGCTCCCGTTGGCGGGCGGCGTCACGTGAGCCCCCTGAGCTCCACCTCGAGCTCCGTGCCGGCCGCGAGCTCGAGCCGCTCCGTGCTCGCGTCAGGAGCGATGACGGTGGCGAACGTCCTCCCGCCCGGTGTCCTCTCGCGCTCGAGGCGCGCCACCACGAGCCGTCGGCCGGTGCCGCCCTCGAGGATGGCGTCAGACGGCCGGAGCCGGTCCGGCGTCATCGTGGTGCGGAGGCGCGCCATCACCGCGCCCGCTTCACGACCGCCACGTGCACCTGCCCCTCTCCGGCACGCGTGAGGTAGCTCACGGCCGCGGAGTAGACGGGGCCCGAGGTGCTGGCGGTGCATCCGATGGTGCGGTGCGGCCGCGCCGGAGTGCACACCCACGGGCCCATGCCCGCGAGGCGCGCCGGGCGGAGCCGGCCGCCGTCGGAGGTGCGCGCGTCCACGATGGCGACGCCCGCGCGGGGGTCGATGCGCGCGCCGGAGAGCGTGGCGCGGTCCTGCGCCGCGGCGATGGTCGCGCTCGAGAGGTTGGCCGCGCGGTTGAGGAACGCGTCGCCGGCGGCGCGCGGCGCGAGCTCACCGAGCACCGCCGGCGGGCGGTGATAGCGCGGCGCGTAGCGGCGGGGGAGCGGGCAGGCGATCCCGAGGAGGCCCGGCGTACCCTTGGGGCCCTGGTACCAGCGGCGGCCGGCACCGGCGGGGATCCACGCACACGTGACGCGCGCCTCCGCCACCGCCGGCGTCGGAGCCTGGCGCGGCGTGCCGGAGCTCGCCGGCGTCCCGCTCGAGCTCGAGCTCTCCGGCGTGGACGCGGGCGGCCCCGGGCAGGGGCCCACCGGCCCGTCGAAGAGCTCCGTCTCCGGAGAGGTGAAGCCGTCGGAGGTGGACACGCTCCCGGCGATGCGGACGTTGCTCACGCCGGCGGGGAGCCAATCCACGTATCGCAGGAGCCACGCGCGCGGCTCGAGCGTCGGGAGCGTCTCGGTGTAGTCCCGCGTGGCGGTCGTCACGTGGATCCGGACGGTGCCGGTCACGCCGTCCGGGAACCCGGTGAGCGTGAGCCCGTAGGCCTCGCACACGGGGGCGGCGCGGAGCGCGTGCGCGGAGCCGAGCTCCGGCGTCGCGGCGGTGCCGATGGCCGCGGCCGCGAGCGCGGCGGCGGCGATGGTGGTGGCGCGGTGCATGGTCGTAGTCCTCCTGGGGTCGGGTTGCGTCAGAACGGAAGAGCCTCGAGCTCGCGCTCGAGGAGTGCTCGGTTGAGGATGCGGTGGAGCCGCTCGAGGTGCCCCTCTCGGTGCTCGTGCGCGGAGATCACGCGCTCCACCACCGCGTCCACCGCGGTGAGGTGCTCGAGCTCCGTCTCCACCTCGAGCGCGGCCGGCTCGAACGCCCACAGGTAGCGGCGCGCGCGGAGCTCCGTCGGCCAGCCCTCGAGCGGTCGGTCCGTTTGGCACGACGGCTCGAGGTAGCAGGGGCCCGCGGTGCACGTGCCGCGGCCGCGGTAGTGCGCGCACCACGAGGGATCGCGCGCCTCCATCAGAACGGGAGCCGGGAGCCGTCGAGCTCCTCGAGCGCGTCGGCCAGGTCGGAGAGCGCGGACGCCGGGTCGGTGTCTGCGAACGCGGTGATCTGGACGGTGCCCTCCTGCGCTCCTGCGATGACGATGGGGCCCGTCTCGTCTGCCGGGTCCGGCCGCATGGTGAGCGTGAGCCCGCGCTCCGCGCAGAGCCGGAGCGCGCGCTCGAGCGCGAGGTGCTCCGCGGTGGCGCGGACGTTGAGCTCCGCCACGAGGCCCGCGGACGCGGGGCCCTCGCCGGCGTACTGCCCGCGGAGCTCCGCGGTGCCGAGCGCGGCCGCGGTCGCGGCGGCCTCGAGCTCCTCCTCGGCCCACGCGCGGCCGGCGTAATCGAGGTTCGGAGCGTGGTGGTCGTGGTGCACGGGATCCTCCGGTGGTTTCGTGTCGGGTTGCGTTTCGGATGCTACTCCGCGCGCGGCCTCTGACGGGGCGGCCGCGCGCGGGTCTGGACGTTCGGCTAGGAGCGCGAGCGGTACACCGCGAGGTCGGCGCGCGCGTCGCCCCACGAGCGGATGAGCTCCGTGAGCTTGTCGTGATCGTTGAGCGGAGCGCCGATCTCGCGGAGGTGTTCCCCGAGGTCGAGCCACGCGTCGTGCTCCGCGGTCAGGATCTCGCGCTCAGTCCGCTTGCGCGGAGCGTCGTGGTCGTGCGCGCCGAACCCGCGCGGGAACACGGAGCGGAGCTTGTCGGCGGTGAGCGCCGGCATCACTTGGCCTCCTGACGCGCACGGATGGCCGCGGCGGCCCTCTCGTATGCGCGGAT
>WBZN01001163.1_pt1 | contig 16657 bp, 27 predicted proteins | sample 5204281 | NCBI WGS metagenome assembly WBZN01 (sample SAMN12344347, study PRJNA552823) | activated sludge metagenome | biome: Activated sludge suspended growth; feature: Nitrification reactor; material: Wastewater; isolation source: activated sludge from nitrification reactor of wastewater...
GAGCGTTCGTCTGTAATGCGCGAGCGTATCGAGAGTTGGGATCGAGATATCAAGTCGGCCCTCAAGACCCACATGGTTACCGGTGTACCTCACGGCGGTACAAAGGTTGGGGCTTACCTGTCCCCGCTACAAACGCAGGCGAGAGAGTCGTTTTTCTATCTGACCGGCTTCATGGATAAGCTCACCTCGGTTCCGGCGTGGCTCGGCGCCTATCGTAAAGCGATGGATGGGCGGGTTGAAAATATAGAAATGGGCGATGAGAAGGCGGCGATTGATTACGCCGACAGTGTCGTTCGTACGACGCAAAGTGCTGGTAGCGTGAAAGACCTGTCCGCTATCGAGCGAACGCCTCACTTGAAAATCTGGACCATGTTCTATTCCCAGTTGGCGGTGCAGTACAACCTCATGCAAAGCGCCACTAAGGATTTCGTAAGAACAAAAAACGCTCCACAAATGCTCGCCGCTATTGCGTGTCTGTGGTTACTTCCTGTCGCGGCCGAGAAAGTGCTGCGAGGGCAGTTGCCGGATGCAGATGACGACGACGACGACGAAAAGAAGGCCGACTGGTGGAAGCAATTTGGAACACAGCTTTTATTTTATCCCGGTCACTCTGTCGTCGGAGTGAGAGATGTTCTCCAGGCTTGGGAGAGATACGTCGGCGCTGGTCGGGCAGATTTTTCGAACCCCATTTTTGAAGCCGCCGAGAGCACCATCTACGGGCTCGGCGCTGGATACAAAATGGCTACCGAAGATCAAGAGGCGACTCGCAAACAGGTCAAGGGCCTTGCGATGGCTGTCGGTTATTTGTTTGGCCTGCCTGCCAGGCAGGTTTGGCTTACGTCAGAATACCTGCACGATTGGCTCATCTCCGGGGAAGAGGCGCCAAGTAATATCGCAGAGGGTGCTTACCGAAGTTTGGTAACCGGAAAAGAAAAGAAGAGGTAGTTAGATGGAAAAAGTATTCATGGCAGTCCCTTGTTACAACCGGCAGGTAAACGTGTCGCTGGTGAATGGGGTTGCCCGAGCAATGAAGGACGGCATCGCGTGGTTCTACCCGAACTCGCTGTCTCTTCTCGCGCACAATTTCAACATCATGTATGCGGCGGCGCTAAACGCCAGAAAAGATGGGGCAACGCATTTTCTCATGCTCCACGACGACATTAGTCCGCAAGAGGATTTCTGGGCGGATAAGCTGATGGATGAAATGAAGAAGCACGATGCGGATATCATCTCCGTCGTCTCTCCCATCAAGTCGAAAGAGGGGCTTACTTCCACCGCGCTCGAGATCGGTGACAAGTGGAAGGTCAGGCGCCTTGCGATGCGTGAGATCTATAAGGATTATCCGGAGACTTTTACCGACGAGAAGCTACTGGTAAACACCGGTTGCATGCTCGTCGATATCCGTAAGCCGTTCGCGGATAAATGTTTTTTCAACATCGACGACGAGATCGTATGCGAGAATGGTGTGTTCAGACCCGTCGTGATGCCAGAGGATTGGGGATTTTCTCGCATGGCTAAGTCTCACGGGGCCAAACTATTTGCGACACGTGCCGTTAAGATTCGGCACCATGGATTTAATGATTTTCCAAACGACCAGCCGTGGGGCACGGCGGAAACAGATCTGGGGGCTAAATGACCATCTCGAGTGCAGTCTGTGTAAATCAGTACACCGGCAATGGAGCAACCGCTACATACGCCTTCTCGTTTCGAATCCTTGCCGAGGCGGATCTCCTGGTTACTTCGGTAACCACTGCCGGAGTCGAGAGCACGCTCGTTCTGGACACCGATTACACGGTGAGCTGGGAAGAGGGAGACGCGGACGGAACGATTACCCTGACGGCAGGTAACCTCACTTCCGGATACGGTCTCACGATTCGTCGCGAGCGCGACATGACGCAGACGACCGACATTCGAAACGGTGGGCCTTTCTTTCAGGAGCTGGTTGAAAACGCTTTAGACCACCAGACCATGCTGTCCCAGCAACTGCAGGCTCAGGTCGACAGATCTCTTAAGGTTGCCGAGACAGATGACACAGACCTGGATATGACCCTGCCCGTAGCGGCTGACAGGGCGAGCAACTATCTCGCGTTCGATGCCGACGGTGAGCCGATTGCATCCTCTGGCGGTATCTCCGCGTCGGTTCCGGTGTCTGCATTCATGGAGACAGTTCTCGATGACACAACCGCTTCTGCGGCGCTCACCACATTGGGGGTTTCGACGTTTGCGAAAACAGTTCTGGATGACACGACGGCAGCGGCGGCTCTCACCACCCTTGGAGTAGCAACATATCCCCAGGCCGTTCTCGCGCAGACCTATGGAGCGCAGAGCACTGGAAGCCCAGATCAACGGTACAATTTTTCCATCGCGTGCTCGGTCGGTGCTGGCGCGCTCACGATCAACTTGGTTTCTAAGGCGGGTACCACGGCGTCGGCTACTGATCCGGTATTGATTGGATACCGAAACGCAACTCCGGCGACGGGAACATTTTCCGTTGTCGCAACTACAGGAGCCGTGTCTCTCGTCGTCAACTCGACGGCAACTCTCGGACTGGCGAGCGGTTCGCTCACTGAATACGTATACGTATACGGCTTAAATAACGCTGGTGCGACGGAGCTATTCGTTGTCGGCGGAGCGCCGGTTATCGACGACGGTTCGATTGTTTCGACCACCGCAATTTCCACGGCCGCTGACGTTCGCTATACCGCATACTCCACCACAGCGCGGTCGAACGTGCCGTGCAAACTTCTCGCTCGGTTGAAATTCTCGCTCACGACAGCCGGTACCTGGGATGAGGTTCCTGACGAGATTTCCTTGTTCCCGTTCCGTAACGTGTACGCCGCGAGACATTCCGTCGACTCCGACACCGGCAACGGTCACGGCTCGACGGATACGAAGATTCGGCGCATCACAAACTCCACCACCGTCGGTACCGCGATTACCGTCGCAAACTCTGCGGGTAACGGTAATACCTACACGATCAATGAAGAGGGTATGTACTTCATGTCGTATGACGATAGTGATAGCACCGGCGGTCGAGCGATGGGTATCTCGCTAAACAGCGCGGAGCTTACGACGTCAGTTGCGTCGATTGTCGTTGCAACCAAGCTGGCACTCACCATGGGAATTGGCGCTAACGCAGTTGGTTTTTGTTCCGCGTTAAAACGCCTGAGCCCCGGAGATATCGTGCGTCCGCACACTGTGGGCACTATGGATGGAACAACGCACTGCCATTTCCACATTTCAAAAGTTGGCCCGTAATTTTGTGATAAGATAATTGTGGTACCATAATCAAAGTACCACCCCACAAAAACCGGAGAAAAAAAATGAGCGATGTCGTCGATAAACTTGTCGAGGCAAGAGACATGTGTGCAGCCAAGGGAGCTGAGATCATCGCGAAACGGGTTAACCGAGTCGCTAGCGGTCGGTTTCTTTTCCTGTTTTTCATTCCCCGTCTAGCGCGCCTGCGTAACCTGTATCGCAAGGCCGGTGAGTTTCTCCCGAAGGCATGTTGCTGCGAGTGCCACAAATAAAAATGATCCCACCAGACTGGCGAGACTGGGCGATGATTCTACTTGTCGCCGTCAACGGCTTTTTCTTGTCGCGCCTTATCGCGCGTGTCGAGAAGGGTCTGGAGAAACTCGAAAACCTTGCCCCGCAAGTTCGCCTGCAGGGAAAAAGAATTTCTGCGCTGAAAGGTCATGTTCAAGAAATTCACTACAAGGTTTTCAAGAGATCGGCCGGTAATGGTTTGGATGAAGAGTGGGATGATAGCGACGCTGATTCTGAATAACTGATTCGACGGGTCAGGTGATCCGCCAGAATTGCTGTTACCATTTTAAAACGGGGGAAAATATGAAACGCGCCTTTCTATTTCTTGTGGTTGCTTGCCCAGTGGTTTTGTTTGCCGTCGATGTTCCTATCGTAGTTCCGGATGCTGACCCATTCCAATTGCTTCTGCAGCTCGTCACGAACTTCAAGGCGATGGGACCGCTCGCTATCGGCGCAGCGATCATCACCCTTCTGGTTCAAGTGCTCAAAAAGTTTGTTGGCGATTTCCCGTACAAGCGGGCCGTGGTCGCCTCACTTGGCGTCGTCTACGGTGTGGTTCTCGCCATGCTGCAGGGTCTCGGAGTTCTTGAGGCGCTGGTTACCGCTCTGTTCGTATCCGGCGGAGCGGTGGCGATTTACGAAGGTCTCAAACCTGTGATGGCCAAACTTAAGGTCGGCTAATGGACTGGAAGGCCGCACTCACTAAGGCTCTCCTGCAGCTCGGTATTGGACTCCTGTCCAAGTTCGTTCCGTTTCTTGGAACCTTACTTGGCGGGCCGCTCGGGTGGATTGCTGGATGGCTTCTCGGCAAGGCGACCGATCTCCTGTACCAACTCGTCGAGCGGTATCTGAAATTCAAGGAGATCGACCGAGTCGTCGCCCAGGATCTGGATAAGGCGCGCATCGCGACAGAGGAACTCAAAAAATCGACAGAGGAAGATAAGCATGCAGCCCTTGAAAAATTTAAGCTGGCTGTTCGCGATCTGGGCCGTCTCCGCCTGCAGTAAGATCGAGATCAAGGACATCCCGCTGTACTGGGACGCGGGTCCTAGCGGCGCGGTTGAAACCCATCTCGTTTCTGACGTTGTGCGCGAGGTAGATAAGCCGACGTGGGATGCCCAGCGATTTGGATATGCCTGTGTGTCGCAAGAGGACTTTGCTTGGCTACGTGCAACGCTCGAGAAGGCGTGCGCGATGTCGAAAGTCGCGTGCGGTGCAGAGGAAAAAAAAGCCATTAAGGAGTTCACACGACGCAGCGACATGGGAATGAGTAGGGCGCGTCATTTGGGGGTCAAATGAAAAACCTAGTTTTCCTAGTTCTCGTCATTCTTGTCAGTGCGTGCGGGAAGGTTACCGACTTCATCGTCGACAATTCCTGCAGCCCCGCTGCGGTCGCAGACGCGGGCGCTGACCAGTACATCGCTTATGACCCCGATCCGACGGTGATTCTACCCTTGCCGGATCGGGCACAGATCGGAACCCCCCAGAAGGCGGGACTTTCCTATCACTGGGAGCCCGCCGAAGGGTTGTCTGACCAGAACGTCGCGCAGCCTATCGCGAAGCCCGTAAAGAACACGGTCTACACGCTGTCGGTAAAGTCCGAGCGGTGTGGAACCGAGAAGGTTTCTCCGGTCACCGTGTTCGTGATGCGTCAGAAGATGCGTGCTGAGGATATGTCGATTGTAATTGGCGGGGAGAGATTTCCCACCGGCTACACTGACCTGCACCAGTTCGTTGATCAGTACCGCGCTTCCTATCTGCATATGGGAACGGGGTACTACGCCGCGATGAAGGCTGTATCGGACGTAATCGATCTCACTCCGCCCGGCTTCCACGTAAATCGCCAGCCGCAGGGCTCGTGCTGGGCAGAGGGCGCGCGTTCTTGTGGTGAAGCGACATACTTTTACGTCACCGGGAAGCATGAACATATTTCTACGCAGCGAATAATCGACTGTTCCGGATTCGGTTCTGCCGGAAGCGGTGGACAGATTTCGGTCGACGATTTCGTCTCTCACGGTCTCGTGAAAGAGGCTGACTATCCGTACAACGGTCACGATAATCGCTGTAAGAAGGACGTGCTGGGCTTCTATAAAGCCAAGTCGACGTTCGTTCTTCGCGATAAGAACGGCGGACGTCCCAAGATGCAAGATCTCTTGCAGGCGCACCAGGCGTTTGGGGCCTCAGAGGATTGTGGTTCTGCGGGCGCGCTCGGTAGCGGCGGGTACATGAAGAACCCTGGCGGCGGAAGTACGAACCATTGTTGGGGCGGATTCGGTATTCGAAAACACCCGACCGAAGGCTGGTATTGCCGTGTCGTTCAAAATAGCTGGGGCACTACGAACTTCGGCGGCGGCGAGGGTTTGAGCCCTGGCCAGGGATGTTATGGCTTTAAGTCCGACGGCTCCATCTCGACCGGCATTATCGCTGAAAACAAATTCGTCGATATGGGTTCGCCGTGTCCACCCCCGAAGGCCGATGCGGGTCCCGACAAGACGATTCTACTCATGCCGAATCTGCCTGACTTCGCGGTTGTTGGAGTTGGCGGACCGGTCGTTGACCACACCTATCAGTGGTCGGTTATCTCGGGCGACATGAGCGCGTACATCGAGAATCCCATTTCGCCTGTCACCCTGGTGCGGGTGAAGAAGTCGACGCGGTTGAAGCTCACTGTGAAGAACAAGTGTGCCGAAGCCCACGCCGAAATGAAGATCACCGTATGGTCGAAGGACACGAACAGAGGCGTGCTAGTCGAAGTAAAATAATGGTGCCCCCCGCCCGACTTGACGGGCAGTAGTTCTACACTAGAGGGGGCATGGTGCGCAGAGGGGGAGTCGAACCCACGTCTCCCTGGTTTAGTGCCAGGGCGCCTGACCGTTAGGCTACCTGCGCATAAGCCGCAAACTCTCTGTTCCCTTCCCGTCTGTCGTGGCAATCCCAGTCACCGCGTTGCCGAGATCCGGCTCGCGATATTCCACACCGACGAATCCATCCAAGGATTCGCATTCGAGCACGACGAGCGCGTGGTTTTCCCACTCGCCTGGTCGGCGCTTCATGAACTCTGCGATTGTGTGGCACGCCTGAATCCAGCGTTGGTTTGATGGGACTGACTTGGGGATGAGAACGAATAACTTTTCAGCAATCTACTGCATGACTCAAATATGCTACCCGTTTCGAAAAAGGCAACCATTTTTTTACTCTTCATCTGGAACCCATTCTCGTGGATCGTACTCAGGCTCGAGGGGCTCCTTCAGTAGTTCTTGCTTTAGGATCGCTCTCCACTTTCGGTTGAGCATTTTCTTTACGCTCTGTCCAAACCCCGCGCACCTTCCGAACGCCCTCTTGCTCCAGTAATCGTACCCGATTGGCTTCTTTCCTTTTTGAGTCCGGCTCACGTTTCCCCTCGAGTTTGCGTTTCGCGCTCAAGAAACTCATCGTCATTCGCTGCGCCTCGCCGTAGGTGGTGAAGTGCTCTTTCGCGTCGGCTTTCACGTAAACAATAAGGCACGACGCGCGGTGCGGGTTCTTCATTCGAAGCCGCTCGTAATACCCCTTCGTTGGTTGTTCCATCCACCCGTACCCCTTGCAGTACGTCTTAAATTCTTCCAGGTGATTGAAATGCAGTAGGTCTCGGCTTCGGTCACTCATTGTCCCACATCTCCACGAATTCGCTGTAATCGAAAACAGGGCAGGTTTTGTGCGGGTTGAATTCCCGGTGTCCATGCAACGTCGCGTACGGGTATTTGTCTTTCAGGATGATGAGCAAATCCTCGAGCGACATGAATTGATCTTCGGTGAAGTGCGATAGCCCGGTGAGACATATCCCAATCGAGTCCGCGTTGTGCCCCTCGACGTGCGCGCCTATCTCTTCTTCGGGTCTCCCCTCTTGGATCGTCCCGTCAGCGGTGATTACCCAGTGGTATCCCACGTCGGAGAACCCGCGTTTCAGGTGCCATTCGCGGATCATCGCGATGTCCTGATCGGGCAGGTCACTGGCACTACAGTGAAGAATGACCTTGTTTATGTCTCTCAATCACAGTTCTCCCAGGTTTTCGAAATGCTGATCTACGAATTGCCTATTCATCCATATCGGAAACGGACAGATCTCTTTCGGCACTTGGATGATCCAGCCGTCGTGCTCGTGAATACCGACAGAGAGTCGATACACTGGGCTCGGTGCGATGTCCGACGACCATTCAAAGTCCGGCTTATCGAACATGGAAACGCGATAGCCCTCTACGAGCTGTCCGTTTTTCTTGTTCAAGAGAACGAACGAAGGGATCGGCTTTTCTTGTTTCTCGACCGTCATTTCTTTTTCTTTTTCTTGGCCTTCTTCAAGACCCGCGCTGTTACGTAGCGGGCTGCCAAAATATCCATCGCGGCCCGAAGGACATCTTTCACCTGGGCGATGTTCACTTGAACCTTCCCGCCCTCGAATGCACAAATTTCCTGCGCCAAATGGTTTAGATTTATTTTTATCATGTTGTCTCCTTAAACTTTCGGGGGCCAATTCCAGTGGCCAGGCTTCGGTTCTTCGGAATAGGGTGTTGTATTAAAATACAACCCGTTCGGATTCATTACGAAGAGCTGACAGGTAGTTCCGTCAGCGTGGACCTGAGTGATTACTGCCGGGCTCGGCTCCGCTTTGTGTTCGCCGCCGGGGCTGCCGTATCGTTGATAATGTACCGTTCTTCCGATGCTTGGTTTTTGTTCCATTATCTCTCCTTTTATAAGCTCTGCACGTAGTTGGTTGATGATAAAGTCGAAAACAGGCTCGAAAATCTCGTTGAGGCGTTTATGAAGGCGCCTGGTTGCTTCTTTATTCCAGGCGATCATTCGCTTTTCTACCTCAGTCGCCGTCAAATTGGTGCGTCCTCATTCGCGGAACCGCTGTCATCTGGCGTCTGATTACGCTCTTCCACCGGAATGATTGTGGCTTCCACTATCTTGGACATTCGCGATTTCTTTTCTGGCTTGGGTGCATCCGTCGCTTCCTTATCTGAGCCGTCCGGATATTCTCCCTCTCCGTTTGCCTCGTCGTACACGATAGCTTGCTGCATTTCGATTGAGAGAACCCCCCACTTTGAGAGCGCCTGTTTCGTGACGGTTTTCAAAGCCATCGAATCGAAGTCGTCTACCCAAGGTCCGTAATTCTTTTTGAAACTGGCGGAGTATCGCTTACCGTGTTCGTGACATTTCTCGATGGTCCAGTACGTATACTTTTCGAAACCATTCAGGAGTTTGAAGTAGAACAGGTAGCCCACTTTTTTGTCGGACGTAGCTCCCTTCTCGCTGAATTTGATATCGCCAGTGAACTTGTTTACGTGTTCGATTTCTCCCTCGAGAACGACCGTCGCGTTCATCGTCTTGTACTGACCTGAGCGCATACCGAGCTGAACGAATCCCTTCCATCCCATTTGGAATGTGGCGACGTCTTTATATGGAACGATGTGGGCAAGCCCCAGTGAGGGATTGATCGGAAGGTCGAGCGTCGCTGCGATCATGGCAGACGATATGATCGACATGGGTTCACACTTCTGTAGGTAGGTATTTGTCGACAGCGCCGACACGATAGAAGATGTGAACGCGGGGGCTTTATTACCCAGCACCTCTTGAAACCTTGATTTAATCTCTGGCGTGTCGAGAAGCCCCTTGAGTCTACCTGTCGGCGTGGGCTGTTTCGTGACCGCTTTACCCTGTTCTGTTTTTACCATCTGGGTCATTGTACTAACTCCTGACTGATTGCCTTCTCGTACTTCTCGCATGCTTCCGACAACTCACGTAATAGAGCCCCTTCCGGCGTGTCCTCGTACGGGTCCTCGTCGATAAGAAGTTCGATCATTAGTAAGATGCCATTATAAATGTCCCGCACCCGTCTGTTCATTTTTTCCTCGTCGATAAACGAAACGAACGGTACCCTTTTCGGTCGTACGCTTCAATCCGCGTTGGTCCAATCATGCCAGCCGAGATGGAGAACCCGTCTCCGACAACCTTCTCAACGTCTCCGATCATCGTGAGAAGCCGCGCCTTCATTTCTTCTTTAATTTCCTTGGCCGATGCTTCTTTTTTCTGAGCCTCGGAATACGCTGCGGCTAGCTTTGCGATTTCTTCCGTCGCTTGGATGGCTTTACCTGGCTCGGCGTGCTGGTAGAGCGATATGACGGCACTAGAATCTCTAGGAAATTCTGGGGGTGGGCAGCGATTATCGTCGATAGATTTCCAAAATTCCGACGCAGCTCTTCGGATAGAACTAAAAACCGTAGGTGATGGCTCACGATTAATGACCTCCACTTTGTTTCCGCCGATGAGGGCGCCGATGTAGCCGAAGGGCTCGCCTGATACCAGGAGCTGGGTTTGCAGTTGGAATTCGATGTGTGGCGGGGCTTCGATTTCGTCTCCATCGGAGAGCCATCCTTGTTTGAAGATCAGGGCGTCGACGTTCTTCACTTCCAATATTCCCTTGGGGAGAATTTGGAAATCGAAACTTGCAGCAAGGCGCTCTTTCGGGAGTGTGATGAATTCGTTTTTCCTTCGAATGTCCCAGCCCTTATCCTCAGCGATGCCCGCGGCGATGGAGTCTTGGAGCCTCTGCCCCCAGATAACCCGCTCGCCAGGCTCAAGGCTGCCAATGACCTTATTCTTTTTGTTGTGCCACAGCTCAAACTTAGTGATGTACGGGTTGACCCCGAACAGAGCCGAGACCTCGGTGCTGGTGAGATACAGAGACCGCATCTCGAGCCATCGCTCTTCGGACAGTGGTTCCACCAGCCCGTACGCTTCTCGACACTCCCTGTTCGGATCTTCCGGCAGTAAATCGAAGCTCAATGGACCCCCTCTGAGAGGTTAAACAAAATCGTAGCGTTCCCCACTGGCTTTTCTGCCTTGAGTCTTTTCCTCGCGGCCGTGAGATCGCCGTTCATCTTGAGAAGTTCTTCCAGGGCGCTATTCGTTGCCTTGTCGATGAGTTCGCTTACGATGTCCATCGCTGCCGACACGCCAACGTAGTACGCGGCTTCAATGTTGTGGATCTCCGACTGCGAAATCTTCCCCTCAAGACCCGCCCGAAGCCCTTCGAATGTATCGCAAATCTTTTTCATAACCGTTTCGCTTTTCGAAACTTTATATTCCCGGCCCGTCACACTGTCATTGATTTTTTTCTCTTTTTTAGCTAAATTCGACGCACGATGACTCTTACTCCTGCGGAATATGTAATCAGTGTTTTAGGTGGTGTTCGGGCGACTGCGCGCGCGTTAGGGCGGTCGCCTGGGACTGTTTCGAAATGGCAGAATGAGCTGCGCGGCGTCTTGCCCGGCCGTGTTCGTGACGAGGTTCTTGTGCTAGCGAAGCGGCGTGGACTGCACATAACCGAAGCGGACCTCATGGTGGGCCGCAGGGTGAAGGGGAAAAAGAATGGACCGCAAATCAAGACAACTCGACGCGGCTCTCAGTCACATCGTTCAAGAGCTAACGGTTCTCTCGCTAAAACTGGCTGAGGCCAGGTCTCTTCTTATTTCGAATGCTTCTCAGGCACCAGTCGATCAGAGCCCGCCGCCGTTATCACTCCCAGCCAATCCTCGGCCTTCAAAGCCTCGTAAATCAGTTCGTGAATAGTCATCTTGAATTTCTTTTCCAGTTCGGCGATTTTTTCTTCCTTGATCGCGACAGAGACGGTAATCACCCTCGTTTTCTCGACGAGCTTTTTCGCCTTCTCGTAGGAATAGCCCTGGCGCACGAGGGCTGCCAGGTTTCGCATGTGCTGACCAGTGAATCCATCGCGAGCACCCAGCTCGATAAGCTGGTTAACCTGCGCCTTGGGGAGTTTTAACCTTGCCCCGATGCTCATCGCTACCCCTGCCGTGGTAGAGGGAACCTTACCGCCCTTGATCTGCATCCCAGCGCGACCTTGGCTCACCATCGGACGCATTGATTTTGGAAGCTCGTTGTACACGCGAAGAACGTTCTTCACTTTTCTGGCGTCGATACCGATTCGGGCGGCTATCTCGTGCGGGGATAGACCGGATTTTTCCAGCGAGTGAAAGATGCGGCCCTGTTCCGAGAATGGCACGTCCTCTCGCTGCATGTTCTCGACCGCGTTCACGATGAGCATGTCCTCGTTGCTCTCGACATCGGAGACTTCCATGCACTCGATAAATTCCCAGCCCAGTTTCTTGGCTGCCATGAGCCTGCGGTTACCGAACACCACTTCCCATTTCCCGTTTTTAAGTTCCCTGACGCCGATGGGAGATAGAAGCCCTCGTTGCTTCATCGACACCATGAGTTCTGCCATCTCGGTTTTCGTGTACGTGATGCGCGCGTTTTCGAGCTGTTTTATATCGGCGATCTTTAACTGGAAAATTTTACGGTCCATAATGACTGTTGTATAAAAGGAAACACTGTAGATGTCTAGATGGTGTTTGTGATATATATCGGGCGTGAGCGAAAGAATTGAAATGCTTTGGAAAACCATCGGCGGAGTGACTGCAATCGACCGCCTGGGTACCGCTAAGCACAGGGTCGTTTTTCTGTGGGAATGCTCTTGCGGGAAAAGATTCGTCAGAAGCGGCGCCGAAGTCCGGCTGGCAGTTAAACGCAAAGGCAGAACAAGTTGCGGCTGTCTTAAATCCATCGCCGGAAAAGGAAAAAACAAGACTCATGGACTATCTGGGACCAGACTTTACGACGTTCACCGTCAAATGATGCGTCGGTGCTATCTGAAAACGAATGCCGATTTCCATAACTACGGCGGACGTGGGATCGGCGTGTGTAAGCCGTGGCATTCTGTATCGACGTTTGTCGCGTGGGCCACAACGTCTGGCTACAAACCTGGGCTAACCCTAGATCGAATTGATGTAAATTCTGGATATAGTCCGAGAAATTGTCGCTGGATACCAAACGACAAGCAGGCGCACAACACCAGGAAATGTAAGAAACTCACGTTCAACGGGCAAACGCTTGTGCTATCAGAGTGGGCCAAGCTGTACGGGCTGAGTGTTCACACTCTTAAAGGCAGGCTCAAAAGAAAGTGGCCCCTTGCGCAGGCTCTCTCCCTTCAACCAAAACGAGGACGCAACCAATTCAGTGTTTGATCTCTATCCATATCAGCGGGAACTTATTGAAAAGGTGCGTGGCGCTTACCAGCGCGGAAGGAGATCCCCACTACTAGTCGCACCTTGCGGCGCAGGAAAAACCGTAATGTTCAGCTACTTAGCGGACACCATCATCGCCAAGAAAAAACGCGTTCTCATTCTCTGCCACAGAGATGAACTGGTGGATCAAATTTCTCGTGCCTTGGCACAATTCCGGGTCAGGCATACGTTCTGTGTGGCAGATCAACCCTACGACTCAAATGAGCACTGTATCGTGGGTTCGGTGTTTACCGTGGCCAAACGCCTGGACCGAATTCTAGAGCCTGACATCATTATCATCGACGAGGCACACCATGCGATCCTGGGATCGTCTTGGGGGAAGGTCATGGAAGCCTTCCCACGCGCGTGGAAGCTCGGAGTTACCGCAACCCCTCAACGGCTTGGGGGAGAGGCGCTCTCAGATCTATTCGACGACATGATAGTGGGACCCACGACAGCGGACCTCATCAAGATTGGGAAGCTATCCCCATTCAAGGTATACGCACCTACGACAATCGACACGTCGACCATAGGTAAGCGCGGCGGAGACTTCATCCGATCTGCGCTCGCCACTATCTGCGATAAACCGACGATCACCGGCAGTGCTGTGAAGGAATACCAGCGGCTCGCTCCAGGCAGACGGGCGGTTGCGTTCTGTGTGTCCATCGAACACGCGATGCACGTTGCAGCCGAGTTTCGTGCGGCTGGCATCTCCGCGAAACATATCGACGGCAAGATGGATAAAGTTTCTAGACGCGCGCTGATAGAAGAATTCCGTCACGGCGATTTAAAGGTACTCACCTCTTGCGAGGTTCTCGGTGAGGGGCTGGACGTTCCCTCAATCGAGGTCGGCATCATGCTGAGACCAACTCAGTCTCTCACCCTGTGGCTGCAGCAATGTGGTCGCGTACTCCGAATTGCACCCAAAAAAGAGATCGCAATCATTATCGACCATAGCGGGAATTGCTTACGTTTGGGGCTCCCCGACGATGAGAGGGAGTGGACGCTAGACGGGCGCTACACGAATCCTAAAGCAGCATCCGAGACCCCGCCAACGGTACGTATATGTCCTGAGTGTTTCGCCGCCGTGAGAGCTGTTCCCAAGTGCCTCTATTGTGGGCACGAGTTCATCGTTAAATCGAGGGAAGTCGAAGAGGTCGATGGAGAACTGGAAGAGGTGGACTCGGTCGCTCTCAAAGTCGCCCGCAAGCAAGAGCAATGGAACGCCAAAACATTCGAGCAACTTGTCGCTCTCGGTAAGGAGCGGGGGTACAAGAACCCGAATCGGTGGGCCTACTTCATCCATGAATCACGTAAAAAGAAGGGATACTAAACGGGCTTGCTCGCCTCGATGTATTTCTCAGCGATTAACTTTACAAGCTCAGGATCACGAAACGGATAGCTATCCTCGATATCGAGAATCACGACAGGTTTGTTCTCCGTCCTCTCGAGAATCGTTTTCGCCTGGGATTCGTTCATGACAACGATCTCGTCAGCCCACACTCGAACCCTGTCGCCGACTTTAAAGGTCATTTTCCCTCTTGCTCCGCGATCAGCGTGTCGACCTTGTACTTCAATTGTTCCCACTCGCTTTTATCCAGCTCAACGGAGATGTAACCACTGTCGTCGATTGCGACGAGCATAAATCCGTCGAAATTCGGTGACGACCAGAAACCAAGCCCGCTACCAGTGCTGTCCTTGTGGACGTATTCTTGAGTTTTCTTGGTGGTCACTCCAGAACCTCGACCTCGGTTTCACTGACCTCTAGCCCTTTGTCGTCGAGTTCTCTCTTGAATTCGTGAGCCGCATAAGACGACTCGAAGTCTTTTCCAAACTCGACGCCGCCTATCTTCGCGCTGACACGCACCCTCTTCACCATCTTGGGTGGGGCCGGAACAAGGATCTCAAGTTCCCCGTAGGTTCCCTTTCTCGCCTTTACACAATTCCCCGCAGCGTCAGAAAGGGTCACCTCGAAAGGCGAGTTGTTCTTCATCTCGCCATCGACCCTGACGCCAGCTAGTTTGATTTCGTCGAATTTTTTTATCTCTACCCAGTTCATTTTATGCCTCAATCGCTTTCTTCAATTCCAAGATCGTCGGAGTGTTCTCGGTGAAGCCGGAACCACGCAGAAGTTTCAGGGCGGACTGGCATGCGGCGCGCGCGATATCTAGCCGAGTGGGGCGAATCCCACCCATCGCCTCGCCTTCACATCTCCAGCACAAGATTTTACGCACGTCGCCTTCTAACTTCTCGTTCGCAATGTTTGCGGCGCATTTAGCGTCGTATCCAGAGCGGGTCACCGTCATAAAATCATCAGCCGTGAACTTCACCGATTTCTCCACTCGTTTACGCGCGCATTCTGTGCTCGCCGGCACACGTCACACCGGCAGCCGTACTGATACCGAGACGCGCCGTGAGGGCCGAACTCTCCCCACCGGAAGTCCTTTCGGGTTTTCTTTTTGTGGCAACGGACGCACAGAACCTGACACTTTTTCAGCTCCGCTTCTCGCCTACGCTTTGAAAAAGACCACACTTTGTGTGTAACCTTTTTCCCTGGCGATATGTGATCCACATTCAAACTGCGCGTTGACCCGCACTGCGCGCACGCCTTATTTCGAAACCATTTCTTACGTCGAGCCGCTCTCCATTTTCGCTGATACTCGCGCTGTTTTTCCAAATCTCGATACGGCATATAAAAAAGCGGGCGTGAGAATCGAACTCACTACCTAGAGCTTATGAGGCTCCTATGCAACCGGGTACACCTGCCCCGCATGATGTTCCGTTTCACCCGCCTGCAGTAAATCAATATGTCCGACCGGGCACGTCCATCCTCGAGAACTTCTGTGCCCGGTGAGGACTCGAACCTCTCGGCTGCATACGATCAACCGACACCCAGACGCGCTAAAAATTTGCTGGCCTTCACGACTGCAAAGGACGCCAGCTACCCCGTTATGTCACCAGTCGCTGTGCCGAGCCTTATCCTCATTTTGGCTGCCGTCACGTAGTCTCCCTTACGAGAGTGAGGTCGTGGATAATCCCGCTCGAAGCTGACGAAGTGTCTCTTCGGCTTCGATTAATAATTCTTGAATCTTCGGCGTTTTCACATCACGCGTTGGACCCAGAACATATTTCAAAACTTCAACAACCCTATCGAGCTGTTTGATCCCTAAATTTTTCTCCCAGCACAGATAGGCGGTCCTGTGATTGAGTTTCTCGACGAGGTATTCTGGGTTCAGTAAATACCCAGCCTCATCGCACAAATCTTTTTCCTCGAAAAACTTCAAAACACCACCGCTACCAATCCCGCCACGGCACCGACTACTAAAACGCCGATACCTACCCACATCAAAATCTTCCGCCGGCGCTGTTTCTGCTCCGGTGTGGGATTGAAAATCTTTCCTTTTCCCTCAAGACCCAAAACTTCATCGTCAGGCGACATCATCATCCTTTCGACACCTCGCAGTGTTTCTTTTTGTGCAACACGTTACTGATAGCAAGCGATTTTACGTCCTGCAACTGACTTTTTCAAACTCCCCAGTTAATATCCCTTGGTGGGGGAGTCTACACTACTAAAAAAATTGCAGCTTGTCGGCACCAAGCTCGGAGCACGCCTTTTTCGGAACACTGTCGGCGAATTCTGGGTGGGACGCGCGCGCTACTTCTCTCAGTCCGCAGACGTCCGCGTACATCCAGGCTCAGTGCTCATCTCCAACGCTGCAAGAGTCCACGCCGGCCTGTGTGTCGGGTCATCTGACCTGATTGGCTGGCGCCCTCTTAAGATAGAACCGCACCACGTCGGGAAAACGATTTGCCAGTTTATTGCCGTTGAAGGTAAAACGGGCAGTACGCGTCTTACAAGTGAACAGACCGCGTTTCTAAAAGCGGTACGCGATGCGGGCGGCATCGGGGTTGTTGCGTATTTCGAAAACGACTTAAGTACCGCCCTTGCAGGGGAACATGGGGCAACACGGTAACGGCAACGGCAA
>WBZN01001164.1_pt1 | contig 16651 bp, 13 predicted proteins | sample 5204281 | NCBI WGS metagenome assembly WBZN01 (sample SAMN12344347, study PRJNA552823) | activated sludge metagenome | biome: Activated sludge suspended growth; feature: Nitrification reactor; material: Wastewater; isolation source: activated sludge from nitrification reactor of wastewater...
CCGGCACCGGTTTCAATTCTTCGATGCTGAGTCCGGAGATGAGCTTTGCCGAACTGCCGCAACCGGTCACCGAACCGGCCATGATGACCGCACCGATCAGCGCACACCGCCCCACTTGCCTCATGCCTATTGTCTCCCCGGTTCACTCGTTGGATCATAAAGCAAACCCCTGCTTGGAGGCGAGGGCCCTCTTCGCAGAGTTAACCCGACCTTAATCCGCTTTGCATCGATGTGTAACGGGGTCTTGCCAGACTGTCAGACCGTAAATGTTTCAGCATCGGCTCTCCGCAGAAAGGACCCCTGTATGACCCCTCCCCCCGTCGAGACCGCGGTCGTCGATTCATTCGAGCCAACCCTCGAAGGAGGCACGTCGCACATCGGCCTTTTTCTCATCCTGCTCCTGCTCACCATCGGCGGAATCTACGTCGCCGGTGAATTGACCTCAGACCTGTCCGACGTGCGCGCCTCTTCAGTCTGGCCGTTCATCCTGCTCGGATGTGCCCTCCTGATCGCGCTGGGCTTCGAATTCGTCAACGGGTTTCATGACACGGCCAACGCCGTGGCGACCGTCATCTATACCCATTCGCTGCCGCCACATATCGCCGTCGCGTGGTCGGGGGTGTGGAATTTTATCGGTGTCATGTTGGCATCCGGAGCGGTAGCCTATGGAATCGTCGCCTTGCTGCCGGTCGAGTTGATTCTACAAGTGAGCGCCGGAGCAGGGTTCGCCATGGTGTTTGCGCTCTTGATTGCCGCAATTCTCTGGAACCTGGGAACCTGGTACTTGGGGCTTCCCTCCTCCAGTTCGCATGCCTTGATCGGTTCCGTCATCGGCGTCGGCATCACCAACCAGCTGCTGGCGGCCGGCGGCACGAATACCAGCGGCGTCGATTGGACACAGGTCCTCAACGTAGGCAAATCCCTCTTGTTCTCACCTCTCATCGGATTTTCAGCCGCCGCGTTTCTCCTCTTGATTGCCATGAAGGCCATCCCGCTCGATAAGTTGTACCGGGCGCCGCGCGGCAAAACGCCGCCGCCCCTGTGGATCCGGGGGTTGCTCATTCTCACCTGTACGGGCGTCAGTTTTGCCCATGGGTCCAATGACGGGCAAAAAGGCATGGGCCTGATCATGCTCATCCTGATCGGAACGGTGCCGACAGTCTATGCGCTCAATCGCACCGTGGACATGTCGTATGCGCCTGCCTTCGTGGACGCATCGGCCGAATCGGAAGCCGTGTTCCAACGGTACGGCAAAACGGCTCTCACCCCGGCCGACCCGCGGCGCACCGTGGCCGAGTATATTCGCACCCACGAGGTTCGCCCGGAGACGTTGCCGGCCCTTCGCGCGTTGAGCGGCATGGTTCGCACACAGATCGCCTCCTATGCGACTGTCGCCCAGATACCGACGGAACAGACCTCCAACGTCCGCAACGACATGTACCTGCTGGGCGAATCCCTGCGTTGGATGGACAAAACCCGCGAGCCGGCCTTTGCAAAATCGGACCGAGCCATCCTGCTCCACTATAAATCCATGTTGGATGATGCCACCAAATACATCCCTGTGTGGGTCAAAGCCGCCGTGGCGATCGCGCTGGGGCTGGGCACCATGATCGGATGGAAACGCATTGTGGTGACGGTCGGAGAGAAAATCGGAAAAACTCACCTCTCCTACGGCCAGGGCGCGAGCGCGGAATTGGTCGCCATGACGACCATCGGCGCGGCGGATCTCTTCGGGCTGCCGGTGAGCACGACACAAGTCCTGTCCTCCGGCGTCGCGGGAACCATGGCGGCCAATCGATCGGGCTTGCAGTGGCAGACGGTCCGGCATCTCGCACTGGCCTGGGTCCTGACCCTCCCGGCGTCCATCGTACTGGCTGGAAGCTTGTTCTGGATCTTCAGGCATTTTGCGTAACGTTCCGACAGGTCGCGGCACAGACATGAGCCGGCCGCCCACTGTTCAACCGCCGACGAACCAATTCAGGAAGGGGGAAGCGTCTTGAGCAATCGCTCGGCTTCGGGCTTGAACAGATGCGTCCAGGCGTAGGGATAGTGCGGATGCTTGGCCTCAATCACGGCGCGAATATGCGTGCGGGCCTCGGCAAAGCGGTGCTGCTTGATATATAACCGAGCGAGAATCAGATGCGCATGGGTATACTGCCCGTCCGCCTCAATGGCACGACGCAAGTACGATTCCGCCTCCTTTTCGCTTCCTCCGAACACCCAGGGCAACTCAGCATAGAGCCCTCCCATCATCTGCAGCGCCTGCGGATGAGTCGGATTGATGGCCAGCGCTTGTCGGAGATGGTTCCTTATCTCTCCCAGCACGAACCCGGCACTCGTAAGGCCCTTCATGCGCTCGGCGCTGCCCCGATTGGCGGCGTAGAGAAAATGAGCGTGGGCCTGCCGCGGGTCGAGGTGTACTGCACGCCGGGCCATCTCCGCGCCGGCTTCATAGGCCAATCGCTTCTTCTCCTCGTCGGCGAATAAATCGTCGGCGATACGCATATAGAGCTCAGCCCCTTGAAGCAAGGTCGGGAGATCCTCTCCCTGTGAGGCCAGCCGCGAAAGCACGAAGGCAAGGTCGCGTTCGAGAGATTCAGGATAATCCGGGGGCAGCGAGTCATGCTCGGCTCGGGCAGGCGAGATCAACTGAAGGCATAGAACCGAGACCAGCACGATGTGACGGAGGGTCGCGCACCGTCGCCCGATCAAATCTGACCCTCGACGACGTGCATCGACAACGTCGCACCGGTGACCCGGCTCCGGCCGGTGAACACAAACATACCGACCCATAAGAGCTGCAGACAGAGAATAGTACCCGGTTCCCACAATGCACGGATTCCGCGCAGCACATCCGGCGATCCGGAGGGAGCGTCCGTCAGCCAACAGGCCAGAATTCCGGCATACACAAGGCCGACCAGGGAGAGCAGCTGATACCAGGAGATGGCCCGGTCGCCGCGGTAGTCGGCTCGTACATATTCCGATCCGAACCGCCAGGACTGCGTGACCAGCACCGTAACCAGAAATGCCGCGACCATTCGTCCCTGCAGGAACAACCAGACGCTGATCACACCGGCGCTCACAGAGACGACAGCGGTGAGCGCCTGAATCGGAATCAACGGAATCGCTTCCAGGTTGCGCTCATAGGCTGCCTTTCTGGTGGGTCCGACAAAGGTCGTGTGGTGACGGGCAAACAAGGTGGAGAGCCAGCGATGGCTCTGCGTCAGGGGAGCGCCGTAACAACAGCCGAAACTCAGACAGGCCAACCGGCCGGTACCTTCTCCGAACGCATAGGCGATGCCCACGGCCGCTAAGACAGCGGCCACAGGTAGCAGATCTTTCTCCATCGCCCGGAGTCCGGCATTCATGACCATGACGACCCACGGCAGGAGAAACAGGCCGAACATGGATGCGCCGCCGACCGTGAAGGTATTGGCTTTCTTCTCGATGACCCGCGCCAATACCCTGGCCGACGGCACGCAGGAACCTAAGATACAGACCGACAGCCACAGGATGGTTTCCGGGGGAACCGCCACGCTTGCCAGGAGCACCACCGCAAACAGCACCGCGACCACCACCGCGGTGGCGGTGAACGCGCCGTAGTAAGTCAGGTTGAGACCCGTCCACTGACCATCCGGACGTTTAGCCAGCGGCACCGTAGCGAGAAACTGCCAGCCTTCACCCGGCAGGGCGCGAAACGCCCACCAAAACAGTCCGGCATACAAGAGCAGCAGTACGGCGACAGCAAGATCGTTCACGGCCATCCTATTATCCCTCCTTACGCCAACCTATGGTTGAACGCACCCGCACATCGGTCTCCACCAGGGAGCGGCCAAACCCTTGCGAGAATCGACTCTGCACGCCGGGACGAAACCGGTTCCGCATCAAGTCTTCACAAAAGGCCAGGCGTCGCGGCTCAAACAGCAGCACATCCGTCGAACTTCCCGGTCGATAGAGACTTTTCGGGCGTCCCTTCTCAAGCATCATCCCGGGGTGGATCGGCCTGGGATCGTCGTACGCGACCGCGGAATAGCACTGATCGATCTGTCCGATCATGAGAGCCACAATTTCAATCATGGCCACGAGACCGACACGCGATCCGCCCGACACATCCGTATCGATGATGGTCACGACCCGTTTATTTTTGGAATACGGAGTCGCGGCGACCACCACCGGTCCCGGATTACACGAATGGTAGCGTCCTGAAATTTCGTACCAGTCCACCACATGTCCGGAAACGGGACAGTGATTGTAGTGGTATTTGTCCGGCGTCAGACGGAAGATCGCCCAATCGCCGCGGCGAAACAGCGCCCGCCATTGTGGCCGGTCTCGGCCCAGCAGTTCGTCGTAGTCGAAAAACTTTCCTTTGAGGAACAGCAATGAGTCGTCGGCAAAGGAACCAAGCAGCAGGCGGGCATCGGCGGGAGACACGACGGTCCGCGGATCATCCTCCATCGGCCGCACCTGCCAATACCGCAACCGCCGCTGGAACAACCGCCGCAGAGTATTCAAACGATCCTGCGGATCCAGACATTCCGAGAGATCGATATCCAACGCCCGGGCACACTTCGACACCGCCGCTTGCGTGGCGGTAAAGGGCCGATCGTAATTGAAAAACCCCAGCACTTGCGTCGTGCGTTGGGAAGTCAGGGCCTTCATGAACCAGCCGGCATCCTCCCAGAGGGCACGATAGGCCCAATTGAGCCATCGGTCGCCGCAGAACCGCTCCGTTCTCACCAGGCTGGTCTCACGCTCGATATATTGGTGCGGGCCGATCATGAGACCAGCAGCTGGTCATCCCGATGACTGGACAAGGTCTTGGATCGGGAAATGGTCAGGATACAGAGAGCCAGACAGCGAAGAATGGTCGGAGCCTCTGCCGTTTCGAGCGACAGGTCCGATTCTGCCTCTGCCAGCGTCTCCGCGGCCGAACGGGAACCGACGACCGCAGTCGCAAGCGCCCGGCAGCAGCGGTCGTTTTCGTGTTGCGCCTGATCGATCGCACGGAGATCATCCTGCACACAATGGATGGCCTCACGGACATATTGCGCGCGTAGCGGCCCGCGATAATACCCTTCCGCCGCCCGGGCGAACTCCTCCCCGGATAACTGCATCGGGCTCCTCGCCCCCGCGAAGTCCAGAATGCCTCGGGTCAGCTTCCCGGCCGTGCTGCAATGTTCCGGCGCCAACAGCCGTTCGCGCAATCGAGCCAGATGTTCCCTCAGCTGAAACGCCTCGATCAATTCCGGCGCGTCCTCTTCCAAAGTGCTCAAGAGGGCCAACCGGTAGTCTTCGATCCGCACGCGCAAATGCCCGCCATAACGACGACTGACTCGTGTCTTGTGAGTCCGGCTCAAAATACGCGCCAGAAACCGGTTGGGTCCGGATGCACGCACATTGACCGTGCCGACGCCGATGGCCGAGGCAAACATACATTGCCGCCGTTCACTCTCGGTAAACGGATCGTCGGGGATATCCTCGTGCCTCACCGCCCCGGTCGCGACGTAGCGAAAGGCCAGCGCCGTCACCAGCGCCTGCAGGCTTGCCGCGTCGGCAAAGTCGTCCAGATGATTCGAGAAGAGACTGTACTGCCGTCCCTCGAAGCCGGAAAATCCCATCACCGACTCCTCACGCAACTTGTAGAACAGGTAGAGCGACATGCGTTCGTCGAAAACCCCGAGTTGTCCGAGATCGCGTTTGAGCCGAAGATCATTCCCCTGGATCCCGTTGAGGGCCGGACTCTGATCGGTCGATAGCAGGCAGACGAGGTAGTCGATCAACCGGAAATCGGGAAGCAAGTCGCCGCGCAAATGAAAGATCGCACTGATGGCGCGGTCCACCCACAACGGACCGACCGGGGTCATGGAGCGGCCGAAGACCGAAAGGCCCGCTTTCTTCTTCCAACGACGCCACAACATGCCCAAATGGGTAAAGTCCAGTTCGTGCGGCAAGAATCCCAACGCCGTTTCCGGATGGAAATCGCGAAAGTTCATGCGGTAGGGCGCGGCGCTATACGTACCGGCAAACAGCGGCAGAAAATGCTCCACGATCTTGATCACGAGATCGCCGACGACCTTTTCATGTGCAGCCGAAAACCCCTTCCCGCCGGATTGCAGCACCTGCGTCAGGATGCGACTGCCCAGACTGAGATGCGTGCCATTGTTGGCAAGGCTGATATTCGAGGTCGACGGCAACACGACGAGGTTGCGCGTAATGATGCCCGCATCTTTCAGCCGGACGACCGCGTTGAGTTGACTGCGCGACAGCACCTCGTGACAGAGCCCCATGTACCGAGACTTCTCCTCGCCTTGCTCCCACCCCGACAAGCAGGGGTTCATGAACAACTCGCGGTAGAAGGCATCGGACACCAGTTCGTTGAGGCGGCGCTGTCGCAACGGCGGATGGGGTGAGGCATAGACCAGGACATGTTGGCCGCTCTCCTGCAAGCCGAATTGCTGATTGGCATACAACACCAGCAGATGCGTCAGCAGAAACCGGACCGCCGTTTCCCGCGCAATGCCGGTTCCCATCCCCTGCGCCCGGTCCATCCGGGACACGTAGAAGGAGAAGGTTTCGGGTGAACTGTTGTCGTTCAGGAAGTGAGTCAGCAGGCGCCGGCCCTCCGTCGCGAGCAGCGGCGCGTCCCGTTCAAACTCCTCGATCACCTGGGCCAGCGTGAGCTTCAACAGGTAACTGATCGGGAGGCGGACCCATTCCTCGCCCTGTTCCGTGAGGAGATACCGATGGGCATCGGCCCGAAGCGGCCCCTTGCTGTCGCGCTTGTCGGCTGCGAGATCGCCCTCGAAGAGTTGATCGGCGGTCCGGTTTAAGAGCCGCCGAGGAAACCGCACCCATGAATTTTCCCAGACCGTCGCATCCGGCGAAGTCAGAAATTCCTGCAGCTGCCTGATGACGATCCTCGGACTCTCGCCAGCCGCTGTCCGTTCCCGGATATTTTTCAGATAATTGGAGGTGTGAATCGTGCGCGCCAGATCGACATCGTCGGAGATACCGCAGACCGCCGCTTGCAACTCACTCTCGGAACCTGCCGTGATGTCATCATGGGAGAACGGCAGAACGGGAAGACCGGCAAGAAACTGCACCGCCTCCCCTTCGATCACATGGCGAGGCTCGGCCGCGCGCAGAGGGGAATTCGAGGAGATCGCAGTCGTTCGACTCATGACAAACCTCCCGGTGATCACCTGCAGAAATCCGGGGCTGATACAGGTCGAGCCTACCGCCGGTTTGTTACAAGCGCCTCATCACGGTAGAAATGTTGTGTAACATGGCAGCCGCTATGGGGAGAGCCGTGATGTTCAGAGGGAGAACTGTGTGAGCAGCCGGCTCAAGGGTAATCCGTGAAGCGACGGAACGACAAGATCGGCTTGCGCAAGACGACTCGCGGGGAGTGTCGTCGCCACCCCGACGCAGCGTATCCCGGCCTTGTGGGCCGCTTCGATCCCGTGCGGCGTATCCTCGAAGGCCACGCATTCCTGGGCCCGCAACGGAGACCGTCGATTCAGCGCGTCGAGCGCATGCAGATACAGGGCCGGATCAGGTTTGCCCTGACGGACATCCTGCGCCGCCGAGATATGCTCGAACATCGAGGCCATCCCCGCCAGTTCCAAACACAGGGCGATCTCCTGACGTAACGCGCCGGACGCAATCGCCGTGCGGCAGGTCTTCGTCACGGCCCCGACAAACTCCCTGACGCCGGACAGAACGGGCAAGACCTGGCGCAGCGCTTGTTGCATGAGATCCGTTTTGCATTGCACGAGTCGGTCAAGAGTCTCGGCCGATACTGCAGGCCAACCGCAGTCGGTCAAAACTGCGCGAAAGCAGGCCTTATCCGTCAAGCCGACATAGCGCCCATGGTACCGGTCCGGGGCAAGCGTTACACCTTCCATTCGAAGCACCTGCCGGAACATCTCGAAATGGAGCGGTTCGGTGTCGAACAACACGCCGTCGAAATCGAAAATGACTGCTCTGATTGTCGCCATGTGTGTCCACTCATACCCGTTTTCAGCCGATCGACACAACCAGCCTGCGCGGGGTTCATACGAACTTAATCATTTCCTTATCTTGTTGTAATCCCGTGCCGGCAGGATGGCCGGGCTGATACCTCCAGCCCGGCTCGCTGCAGCCGCACATTGCCGGCCTCGTAGCCCGCTTGCAGTCTTGGCACATATCACCCATCATCAGATGCATCTTCCAGGAGAAACGCCCATGGCACCCCTTGACGCTCCCCCGCTGTTGATCGAACAGGGGACCTGTTATGCCCTGTTCGCCTATGACATCGGCTTGGCCATCAATCTCGATGAGGCGGAACGGCACGTCACCGCGATCAAGGAACGCGGGCGCATCCGCCACAAGGCGCGGGCCCCGCACTATTTCGACTATCGTCCGGCGCCGCTACGCCTGACCCAGGAGACCGTCGCCCTGACATTCGGCGACTACCGGTCGAGTGAAGCCGTGGAAGTGATGCTGTACGACTTCGGCGCGGTCACCGTCATCTATCGCATTCCGATTAACGGGCCCTTCGAGGGCCTCCTGAGCTTGAGCGAATCGCTCTACGAGAATGAGACGCTGCTGGCGGAATCGCGCCACCGCCTGGATCAACTGGTGCGTGACATCCATCCGGCGATCGAGCGGCCAGCAACGTCGAATGAGGTCGAGGACTATCTGATTTTTTCCATTGAGCGGTGCACGCCGTCGGCCATCCAAACCTTCGGCGCTCCCTACGACCCGCTGTTTGCCCACGTGCTTCGCAGCGAACGCACGCGACTCTCCGACCAGGAAATCCACGAAGCGACGTCCTGCCGAATTTCATTCAGCCGGGATGACACAGCCCTGATCGACTGGAATGCTGCGATCGTGTTCGGACCAGACATGGACGACGTGCGGGCAGTCCTTGAATTCGTCAACGTGGAGCTGCTTGAAATGCGCGCCTTGGATGAGCAACTCGATACGGCACTCGACCAGGGTTATGACGCGCTCACAAGGAAGACCGGTCTGAAATCATGGCTGCCCGGTTCGCACGAAGTCGCACTGACGCGCATCGGACAATTGCAGGTCGACAGCGCCGTGCTCTTCGAACGAGTGGCCAACACCCTGAAACTGCTCGGCGATCAATACCTCGCCCGCGTGTATCGATTGGCCTCTCAGCGCTTTCACCTGGAAGCCTGGGACGCCAGCATCCTCAGAAAACTACAGACCTTGGAGAGCATCTATGGAAAAATGACCGACCGGGCCACGACCCGGCGCATGGAATATCTCGAATGGATCATCATCGTGCTGATTACGATCTCAATCGCCGTGTCATTCCTGCCGGGCGGAGGACATTGATCACTTCACCTCTGGCAGGCCTTAAGCCTCCCGTAGACTGATGTGCCGGAAACCCTGCTGCTAAAACGAGACCATTCTCATGGGCCGGTACATCATCCGTTCATCGACACAACTACTCTACTTACGCTAGAATTGGGTGCAGGTGAAAACCTTAGGGAGGGCAGTATTTTGTTGATGGCCATGGATCTTCCGTCCAGAAGTCAAACGCGGTCACACCGCTGGCCGTATTCGGACAGTCGAACGGTAGGGCTCATTGTGCTCATGTGCCTCTGCAACCTTCAGGGATGTGCGACGCCCAAGACGGTGACAGAATCAGCCAATCGGGAAGCGACTCTTGGAAAGTCGAAGGAAGAGTTGTTGCAATGTGCCGGCCAGCCGTTTCGTGAGGCGACTCAGAACGACACTGTCACATTCTCCTACTACAAAGAAGCGCCGATGTTACAAGAGTCATTTCCCGCGTCAAAAGGAAGCTTTCCCCGGCCTCATCACGGCTGCTGGGCGACTGTGCTGCTGAAAGAAGGGCGGGTGACGGACATCGGTTATCGATCTGTTCCCAACACCATCGATGCCATGGATCTCTGCGAAGCGATCTTTAGAACATGCAATTCACAGTAATCAGGGGTCTTTGGGAGAACCTTGCTCCCGGCTTACGAGAAGACATCATTAACGGAATGTTGAGTTGACAGACATTTAACTCTTCTGTAAAAGACTCGTCACCTATCAACAATACTCTTCCTGTAACCTTTCGAAGAGAGGCGACATGGATCCCGACGGTAGTCAATTCACTGCTTTGTTCCACATGCTTAGGCGGTCCTGCGCCTCGGCCGTTTCACGATCCCACCCCCTCGCCTGACTTTTCGGCCTGGTGGCGGCTCTGTTCGGTCCGTGTGACGGATCGAGGAGGGCGACATCATGGCCATCATCTTCATCATTCGAAATATCGTTACGTTCGACGGCTCGCGTGCAGCTTCTGCCCTGCTGCTCAATCTCGTAGTCGGCCTTGCAGCCTGGAACGGCCCCCCGGGGGTGGCGTTCGCCCTTGAAAAATACGGTCGGCCGCTGCCCGCCCTTGAGGGACAGGGAGACACGGACAGAGAAGCAGAAGAAACCCTGTTCGGTGGGTATTTTCTGACCTCCGCATTTGTCTCCAACCCGACATTCGCGGCGCGTCCCGACAATACAGGCCTGGTCGGCCTACGGCATATGCTTCACCTGGAAACGGATCTGTACAAGCAGTACCTTACATTTTATACGGATCAGAATTTCTTCTCCGACCGCACAAACGGCTGGATCACACTCACCGAGTGGGACATGACGTATGCACTGACCGGCTTGATTGATCGTTGGGGCTGGCGGATTCAGTATGAACGGGATGCGCCCCTTGACCGTAGCGGTGTGAAGCAGGTGTACGGAGATGTGTTACTGACCGGCCGCTTCCAAGCGGCCGATGATTTTTCCTGGTGGCGCTCGCACTTTCCGAATCAGAACTTGAATGCCTATGCCGGGGTCGGCTGGTTGTTTCATAACAGCAACTATTTCGCGCGACCCGATAACACCGGGCGCGCTCTCTTTCGGTATGTGGCGCATTTCGATGCCGACCTCTATAAGAACATGGTCGTCTTCTTCGGAGACTTCAATTTATTCACCGATCGAGAGTTGAACAACAAATTCAAACCCACGGAACTCGATTGGATTGTCGGTCTGGCCTTCCGTTTCAAGGATGACTATGAAGTCAGCATCTATCGTGAACAGGATCGATCGTTGGACAAACCCGGCAGCCTCATACAGGAGTATTGGGCCGTCCAGCTGCGCTTCGCATTTGATGTGCCCAAACAACTGTTTTCGCGAAGATAGGAATCATGGGTTATGAGCGAAGTATTTGGGCAGTCGGCTGAAGGAACTTGATACATCCTGCTGGCTAAGAATAAGAAAAGGAGAATGAGACATGTCGCTGTGGTCCATCTTTGTCACGGTATTCTTCGCCGAATTAGGGGATAAAACCCAGTTGGCGACCTTGCTGTTTGCCGCCGACCCCCAGGTGAGTCGGATGGGGGTCTTCTGCGCATCCGCCGGCGCACTGGTCCTGTCCAGCTTGCTCGCTGTGCTGATCGGCGGGCAGCTGTCCGCAATTGTCTCCCCGCGGGTCTTAAAAATCGTGGCTGGCATAGGATTTGTGGCCATCGGCGGATGGCTGTTGTTCGAGGTTCGGGCGTGAGCAGACTGCCGGTGAAACTGTTGTCCCCTTCGCTTCCACTCCGTGCGTTCGCATGGGGGGATGTGGTCGTGGGGCTGCTTATCACCGTGGTGGTGTATGTCGGCGTCCGCCTTGCGATCAGCGCGCCGACAGTCTTGAAAGGTCCGGAGATCTCGCTCTCCTTCACCGTGCTGCCGTGGTATGCGCTGTTGTCGGTCGCCCGCATGTTCGCGGCCTATACATTATCGTTACTGTTTACCCTGCTCTATGGCTACGCAGCTGCCAGATATCGACGTGCGGAGCCCATTCTGGTCCCCTTGCTCGATGTGCTGCAAAGCGTGCCCATTCTCTCGTTCCTCCCCGTAGTCTTGCTCAGCTTCAGCGCCATTCTGCCCCAGGCTGTTGCTGCCGAACTGGCCTCGGTGGTGCTCATATTCACGAGTCAGGTGTGGAACCTCACGTTCAATTGGTATCAGTCGCTCCGCACCATTCCGACTGATTTGCGGGAAGCCAGCCTGATCTTTCGCTTGAATGCCTGGCTGCGTTTTCGGAACCTGGAACTTCCCTTTGCCACCATCGGTCTGCTGTGGAACAGTATGATGAGCTGGGCTGGAGGATGGTTCTTCTTGATGGCCGCCGAGATTTTCACCGTGGGAGAGCGGGATTTCCGGCTCCCCGGCCTCGGAGCCTATTTGAAAGAGGCTGCGACGCAAGGCAACGTGACGGCGATGATATGGGGGCTTGCCACACTGGTCCTCGTCATTGTGACGTTAGACCAACTGGTGTGGCGCCCGTTGCTGGCATGGGCTGAACGTTTCAAGGTGGAAATGGTCGAGAGTCAAAACATTCACACCTCCTGGTTCTACGACGCACTCCGCACGTCGACCATCGCGAGTTGGCTGCGGAGGGCCGTTATCCTCTCGGGCCTCGAACGGCTGGACACCTGGTTCCTGCATCACTTCCCGGTGTCATCCGTACGTCCGCGCTCTGAGAATATCGTAACCTGGAAATGGCTGGGGCTCGCAATCGCGGGCGGGCTCGGATTGCTCTACGGATCGTATCGAGTTGCAGAGATGCTGATGGTTGTCTCTGCACAACAGTGGCAAGGTATCGGTCTCGGTGTCGTGGCGACTCTCGGTCGAGTGGTGGCAGCCTTGATCATCGCGGTCGGGTGGACCGTTCCTCTCGGTGTGGCGATCGGAACGAACCCCCGCGTAGCCGGCTGGCTCCAGCCGATGGTACAAATCGCTGCTTCCGTCCCCGCCACCGCATTCTTTCCCATTCTCCTGCTCCTCCTCCTGGGCCTTCCATGGGGCATGAATCTGGCGGCGGTCTTACTCATGCTCATGGGCACACAGTGGTATCTCCTGTTCAATACGATTGCGGGAGTGTCCGCCATCCCGCAGGACCTGAAGGACACAGCGGCCTTGTTGCAGCTGACGCGCAGCGAACGGTGGCGGACCTTGGTACTTCCGTCCTTGATGCCGTCATTGATCACGGGCGCAATCACGGCGAGCGGTGGCGCGTGGAACGCGAGCATCGTGGCAGAATACGTCGAATTCGGCGGAAACACGATGCTGACAACGGGAATCGGATCTCAGATTGCCAGTGCAACTTCCAACGGAGATTATCCGCTCTTGCTCGCCTCCACGTTGACGATGATCTTCACGGTCGTCACTATCAATCGCCTGGTTTGGCGACGACTGTACCTTTTGGCGGAAGAGCGATATCGCATGGAGTAAGCAATGACCAGAGCACCACTGTTTGAATTGCAACAGGTCACACAATTGTTCGGCGGCGGAGAACGCTTCACCGCGCTTCGGGACGTTCAGCTGTGTCTCAATGAAGGCGAGTTCGTGGTCTTGGTCGGACCCTCCGGCTCCGGCAAAAGTACGCTCTTGCGTATTGTCACCGGTTTGCTCCCGCCCACCGAGGGGAAAATTCTCTATCGCGGCACACCCCTGAACGGAGTGAATCCCCATGCCACATTGGTCTTTCAGACGTTTGCGCTGTTTCCTTGGTTGACGGTGCAGCAGAATGTGGAAGTGGCACTCAAGGCGCGCGGATATCGAACCGGAGAGCGCGCAGCCCGCGCCATGGAACTGATCGACAGCGTCGGTCTCGATGGATTCGAATCGGCCTATCCACGGGAACTTTCCGGCGGGATGCGGCAGAAGGTTGGATTTGCCCGTGCGATGGCGGTAGAACCGGAATTGCTCTGTCTCGACGAGCCCTTTTCTGCCTTGGATGTGCTCAGTGCGGAGGCGTTACGTCGGGAGTTACTCGAACTGTGGACAAACGGGAAAATTCCCACGAAGACGATCTTGATGGTGACGCACAACATCGAGGAAGCCGTGCTCCTCGCAGACCGAATCGTGATCATGGCAAAGGAACCGGGCCGAGTCGTAACCGACCTCTCGATCGGCTTGCCACATCCCCGCAAGCACAAAACCGGTTCGTTTCTCATGCTCGTGGATCAAGTCTATGCGCTGCTGTCGGCACAAACCCCAGCTGAGTCGGTAGTCGGGGGAACGGCCGCCGGAGAGGCGGGTTATGTCAGAGGCCTTCCGGCCATCACGATCCACGATTTGGCGGGACTCGTAGAGCACCTGACCGAGGCGCATGGACATCGTACGGATCTCTTTCGACTGGCCGACGAACTGAGGATGGACACCAAACATCTCTTGCAATTGACTGAAGCGACGACTTTGCTCGGATTTGCCTTGATCGGCGAGGGGGATATCACGTTAGCCCCGTTGGGGGAAACGTTCGCTGAAGCCAGCATTCTTGCCAGAAAGGAAATCTTTGCCAGCCGTCTTCGACGATTGCCCATGTTCCAATGGATGCTGACGTTGCTCAAAGCATCAGAACAACGGGAACTGACATGGGATATGGTGCACAGGGCGCTCGAACTGGAGTTTGCGCCGGAAGAAGCGGAACGGCAGCTTGCGACCCTAGTCACCTGGGGTCGTTATGCCGAATTGTTGAACTACGATGAACGAACAGGCGTCATTGCGTTGGAAAACAAAGACGTCTAGTCCAGACACATAGAGAAGATGCTTGCCATCGTCACAATAGATACGTCGGTCGGTGCAACATTCTGCCGTTGATATCGATTGCCGTCTCATTCATTCCGATGGCTGGTCATTGACCGATTCGCCCAGAAAGGCTTCGCTCAGGGAGAAAGCAAGCACCCGGCTTAATTCAATCGGTCCCGCCTCTGGGCTTCTAGTGACAGGTGTGTTAGAAACTTCCTGCTCAACTGTGACGGTCTCCTGTAATCCGATGCATCAACCGTTCACCGACAGACTGCTTCACTCGCTGCTCGGCGCGCTCGTCGTCCTCAACCTTGCAGGTTGCCTCTCTCCCCCAACCTTGAACCGCGCCGTCTTGGCCTATGACGAGGCCATTACCAACGCCCTGTCGAAGGAACTCTTGATCAACATCGCCCGGGCGCAGCATCACGAGCCGATTCACTTTACCGGCGTGGCCAACGTGGCGGCCACCTTCGATTTCCGCTTCAATGCCGGCGCCGGACCGACGCTCACCGGTGAACATGGTCGCACGCTGGTGCCGATCTTCGGGGGATCGGTCGCCGAGAATCCCACGATCAGCATTGCCCCGATCGAGGGTGAAGAATTCACCAAGCGACTCCTCACACCGTTCCCGGAAGGTAAACTCACCCTGCTGCTTCGGCAAGGAGTCGATATCGATCTCCTCCTGCGGCTCATGGCAAAAGAACTCCGTTTGCAAAACAACGGAGAAGAGGTGGCCTATCGCAACAGCCCCGCCGATAAGGGAGGCTATGACATGTTTCGGAAGGTTGTCCTCCACCTGTCGGCGATTCAAGACGCCAACCGCCTCTATGCGGAAGCTTTGGTCTTCGAACGCACCTGGACCATTCCGGCCGAGTCCGTGACGGCGGAAGGGTTCACTGCCCTGGAACAGCAGTATCTGATTATCTACGATTCCGTCCACCGCACCTACAGGCTGCGCAAGCCGGTGTCCGGAAGAATTCTCATTACGAACTATGATCCCGCAACCCTTCCTCCGGAGGAACGCATCCGCTTGCACGAGGAGGCGGATCAACGTCCGGTGAACGATGTCTCCTTCGATATTCGAGCCGATCATTACGGTGGAGACTGGCCGTTGCAGGGTGACTTCAGGCTGCGAAGCTTCAATGCTATGCTGAACTTTCTGGGGCAATCGGTCGAAGAGGAAGAGGAACTTCCCGTGGAGAAGGATTCGCGCACGCCCCCGGTCGCTGAGAATCCGGTGAAGACCATGGACCTCCTTGTCATGGAGACCTCTCCTGCCGGATCAGACTTGGCGGTGCGCTCCCACGGCAAATATTATGCGATCAATGCGACGGGGCCCCAGGCACGCTGGAACCGTGAAGCATTCAAACTGCTCTCTCAACTGTTTCAGATGACCGTCACGGAAGTCTCGCGCAGCGGCGTGCCTAGCATTACGATCGCGAAATAGTCCGGCGTCGGCAACAGACCGCCCTCCATTTCCTGGCTCGCGCTCTTGAAACTCCCCGACCCACTCGATTAGGGTGAGGCCTGGCCAACCAGATTGTGGCACACCGCCTCGACTATGAGCCGCCGGCCCGTCTGAACTCCGGTCTATCACCCATGCACTATGCCGACACTTTCGGCCCCCTGCTCCGGCAGCGGGCACTGCTGATCGTTATTTTGTGGCTAGCCACGCCCGCCTGGGCAGATGAGGTCTATTTGCTGAATGGCGATCGGCTCACCGGCACGATTGTAAAAATGGAGGAGAACGTCCTGACGCTCCAAACGGACTACGGAGGCGAGATCAAGCTCGACTGGGATAAAGTTCGACGCATCTCCGCACACAATCCCTTGCGCGTGCAGGCTCCGGGACATGCGCACGATCCGTTGCGAGATTTTTTCTTCGGTACCGACGGCGTCGCGGAAATGACGGAGTTGACGGCCGATAGCCCGATCCCGCTGACCCAAATTACGGCCATCAACGTGAACCCGGTCCGATTGACGGGCACGATCTCGGTCGGAGGCAACCATAGCTCAGGAAACACGAACACCAAGGCGTTCAACGGGGCGGCTCGACTGACGGTCATCGCCCATC
>WBZN01001165.1_pt1 | contig 16649 bp, 14 predicted proteins | sample 5204281 | NCBI WGS metagenome assembly WBZN01 (sample SAMN12344347, study PRJNA552823) | activated sludge metagenome | biome: Activated sludge suspended growth; feature: Nitrification reactor; material: Wastewater; isolation source: activated sludge from nitrification reactor of wastewater...
GGGACAGAATAGTATGCAATCTGCTAAAAATTACAGCTATTAATTGCACAATAATGCCTATATTAGCTACTCTACTGATAGCTTTGTCACTAAAACTGAAATAAATGACTTAATCAGAGCTTCCTTAATAAGCGTGGTGCAAAACAACAAAGAAATAAGCCAGAGAGCGAGTGGATACATACGCAGATTGAGCCGATTATTGAAATATCGCTTTTGAAGCAGCTTAAGCACGTAGAGCGGCACGTGCTCCATCCTTAATGCTTTAGTAAATAAAATATTTAATCCTGAGCGAGTCAAAGTCATGCTATCTGATATGAAAGAGCGAATTAAAGCCACAAAAGATAGTCAAGATGGGGAATTGAAGAAGCTGATTAAAGGATTGAACGAAACAAAAATCGCTACTGATCGACTTTATGAAGCAGTTGAAAGGGATCCCTGCCGCTGGATGCTTCATTACAGGAACGATCCCACAAATTGCAGGCGAGAAAACAGGAATTGTTGATTCAAGTAGCCGGATACCGCCAACAGCAGCAATTACCTGAAATCAAACACAATCAGGCGGAAATTACCGGCAGTTATTCGGCGCTTGCACATGTTGTGGCTGAATCAAACAGCACCCTTCAAAAAGGGCCCAGATTTGCACCAAATTGGCTCCCCGACCAGGGCTCGAACCTGGGACCTGCGGATTAACAGTCCGTCGCTCTACCGACTGAGCTATCAGGGAACGGAAGTGTCGCCTATAGTAACGCTTTGATATTCATTGGTCAACTTGGTTGTGCTCTGTGATATCAGGAAAATAAGCTTTGTTTAAAGGTAGAGTACATATTTTTTCGTGAATTGAATGAGTTATATTCAGATCAAAGAAAAAAGAATGATTAAATTTTTTGGGGAAGAGTGGGTCGCTTCGGGATATGATCACCGAGTTATCTGTTTGTCTATTGAAGCAGAGATTAAATTCTAAACATATTGCATGAAAAATAATAAGAGCAAAAAGATCTTCCTTAAAGTTGGGAAAGAGAAATCATTATTGCGTCGTCATCCTTGGGTATTTTCGGGTGCGATTAGCCGTACAGAAAATTCACCAACGCTAGGTGACACTGTAAATATTTTTTCTGCACAGGGTCAATTTCTAGCACAGGCTGCTTATCATCCGCAGGCGCAAATTGCCGCTCGGATTTGGTCTTGGGAGCAAGAAGCATCAATTGACGCTGATTTTATTCATCGAAGAATTGCACAGGCCATTGCTTTTCGCCGTCAAATGGGCTTGACTAAGCTAAGTACGGGTATGCGCATTATTCATGGTGAGTCTGATGGGTTACCTGGGCTTGTAGTTGATCAGTATGATCGTGTGGTAGTGATGCAAATTAGCAGTGTCGGTATTGAGCGTTGGCGCGATGCATGTATTGGAAGCTTGCGGAATGAGTTGGATCCCATTTGTATTTATGAACGCTCTGATACTGAAGTCCGTACTCTTGAGTCGTTACCCGAGCGATGTGGCGTTGTGTTCGGTGATTTGCCGGCTAACATAATCATTAAAGAGCATAGTCTGATGTTTCAGATTGATGTCAGTAGTGGGCAAAAAACTGGATTTTATCTAGACCAGCGTGATAATCGTGCCTCAGTCGGTGCGCTAGCTGTGGATAAAGATGTACTCAATTGCTTTTGTTACAGCGGAGGATTCACGGTTTACGCAAAGCAAGCAGGTGCGCGTTCAGTGCTTTCGATTGATGCTTCACAGTCAGCGCTTACGCTTGCAATGCACAATGTTGTGCTCAACGGATTTACCACTGATGAGAACGAATGGATCTGTGCAGATGTTTTTCAAGCGTTACGAAAATTAAGAGATCAGAATCGTAGTTTTGACTTGATAATCTTAGATCCCCCAAAATTTGCACCAACTGCTAGTTTTGCTGAAAAAGCGGCACGTGGATATAAGGATATTAATTTGTTGGGGTTTAAATTGCTTAGACCGGGTGGCATTCTGGCAAGTTATTCCTGCTCAAGCGGCATCAGTAGTGATTTATTTCAAAAGATCGTGGCGGGAGCTGCTTTGGATGCAGGGGTTGAAGCGCACATCATTGCTTACCAGAGCGCAGCAGCTGATCATCCCGTATTGCTTAATTTTCCTGAGGGAGCTTATCTTAAAGGCCTAATTTTAAAAAAGAGACTATAAATACGTTTTGATCGCAGACTAGGAGAGTAGAAGTCTACTTTGATTTTCTGATAAAATTATAGATTCTGATATTAAAAAGCGCCTTGCAAGGAATTTCATCATGACTTATGTAGTAACTGAAAGTTGTATCAAATGTAAATATACGGATTGTGTTGATGTATGTCCGGTAGATTGTTTTCGGGAAGGACCTAATTTCTTGGTAATTGATCCAGATGAGTGTATTGATTGCACGCTTTGTGTCGCAGAATGTCCTGTCGAAGCGATTTATGCTGAAGATGATGTTCCTGATAATCAACGCGGCTTCATTACATTAAATGGAGAATTATCTAAATTGTGGAAACCGATTATTGAGAAAAAAGATGCGCTCTCTGATGCAGATGATTGGGCAAAAGTAACCGATAAGATCGATCATTTAGAGCGTTGAAAATAGCTTGATAGCATTATTCGTACTAAGAGTTGCCCAAATCAGTAAAGTACTAGCTCTTTATTATGAATCAATTACTACCAATGTTTTAAGACTGTAGTAATTGATTCATGCAATATAGTGTTTCTTTCTAGAATTTCCCACCGGTCCCTACTAATAAGGCTGACGTGATTTTATAGCTAAATTCGTTGTGATTGAGACTATCGAGTGGTTCGCCATCAATTAAAGCATGCGGATAGGTAAAAAAAGGTAATTTAGTGGTAAGTTTTCCCTGGCTTAGATTAACATCCTCTCCATCATTCAGTGCAATCCAATTCATTTCCCAAGAACCAAACAATCGATCTTTAAGTGCGGCGACTTTTTCGGGCTGCTCAGCAAGATTTTCTAATGCAATGATTTCACATACTTCGGCTGGGTCAACCGGAACCCATCCGAGTTCTGCAAGAAAGAATTCAGCACGACAGTGATGGGCAGTTGTAATATCGCCCAATTTCCCTAAGTCGCGATGAATTGTAGATTCATCAATACGCAAACCAAATTGCTGACGAGTTGGAATGCCGGCTGCGCGCGCTAGTGCTACAAATAATGAGCTGATATCAGCACTTTTACCGAGCATGGGATCATTGGCGGTAATTTGTTTGATATCACCTTTTCCTGCGCCACGGATATTTTTATCAAATTGAGCGTGGTCAATGACCCAATCGTAAATTGCTCTTGCTTTATTGAGTGGTGAGCGAATCTCTTCTTGTTTGGTGATCGAGTCGGCTAGCTTGCGAATAGTACTATCTATCGCAATATGTTGGGTAGGTTGCAGGAAACGCTTGATATTATCCGGGAAGGTACTTTTAGCAGATGGTGTATAGAATCGTAAATCAACTTTGCGATCAGCTGCTTTTACGATACTGCTAACTGTTACAGTGCGTTCGCTAAGGCCTTGCCATTCAGCATGAAATACATGCGTATCAGTTTTGGGGAGTGTGAAAAGTTTCCCAGCTTTAGTTGTACCATTCCAGACGCTCCCTTGTATTAATTGGTGAGGTGTGTCAATACCGTCTGGGAGTGGTAACCAGAGATGGGCCTGCTTTCCTTGTTGTGGTAAAGTTACTTGATAGGTCAACCGATACCCGCGCCATTTGTTTGGGATTGGCGATTGCGCAAGAATGATTTTACTCGTGGGGAGTAACGTCGCTCCCATGCCAACCATCTTAATAAATTCTCTGCGCTTCATACCTATCTCCTCTGTTATTAAGTTTAGTATAGAATTTTCAAATTTGAATTTTACTATTTTACCAGGGCAAACTACTTTAATTCATGTCTACTCACATTTCAAATCCGCTAGCAACGATCGAATTAACGACTGGACCAAATCCAACTCATGCAATCATATGGATGCACGGACTTGGCGCTGATGGGAACGACTTCGTACCTATTATTGATGAACTTGATCTTCCTGAAACAACATCTATTCGATTTATCTTTCCACATGCACCTAAGCAACCAATCACGATTAATGGTGGGTTTATCATGCGCGCCTGGTATGACATCCGAAACGCTGAGTTGGACCATGCTGAAGATGAAAAAGGTTTAGAGCGATCTCGGCAGTTGATTATACAATTGATTGAGAAAGAGATATCACGCGGCATTCCATTTAAAAATATCGTGTTAGCTGGATTTTCACAAGGCGGGGCCATGTCGCTTTTTGTAGGATTACGACACACTGAAAAATTAGGCGGGATAATGGTGTTGTCCGGCTATTTACCGCTTGCTCAACAACTTGAACGTGATATGTATCTGGTGAATCGCGCTACGCCGATATTCATGGGACATGGCAGTGAAGATATGATCGTTCCCGTCCAACTTGCAAATAGATCAAGACAACAACTCATTGCCCAGGGACATTCAGTGGAATGGCATGAGTACAACATGGCTCATTCCGTTTGTAATGCTGAAATTACAGATCTAAGCAAGTGGTTACGTCGTATTTTGTTGTAGTGCATTCTGAAGGGAACGCTTTACTAGGGTAAAGATCGTGTTCTCAGAATGCACGAGTGATTATTGCCAGCTGTAATAAGCAGAGAAGCCAACGAAATTAACTAATTGATTGCGATCTTGCGTTAAACGCGTTCCATCAGTATAGGGCCAACTCTGAGCGGGAATATTAGAGTTCCATGTCCATTCGTTGGTTTTGAAGTGGTCAAGGATATAGTCTAGCCGGATCCCATAGTTTTTTTGAATAGCATATTTAGCAAATAATCTAAATCTGGCGAGCTGGAAATTGATATTTGGTACCGTATAGGTTTGTGCATTCGAAATAACTGATTGATTAAATTTATCAGTGATATCACTGTACTCAAAATTAGCGCCAATATCGATTTTTTCGGTGGGTCTCCCATTTAAACCAGCACCAAAAGCGGTACTAATATTATCTAAACCAACAGTCCAGCGTTCTTGGAGATGACGAGGAGGGGATGGAGTAAGTGAGGCTTGATCGAGAAACGTTTCGTTTCGTGAAAACCAACCAGTTGCTTGCCATAGTTCAGAGAAAGAATAAACGGCATCGATTGAATAATTTCTCGCAGAGCCTTTTTGAGTACCTAAGTCTGAACCAGCGCGATGACCGTAATTATCCCATGATTCATCAATCATAACTTGAACGGACAGAGGGTCAATCGGTTCCCAGTTGACTGATAATCTTACTTTGTCGCGTTTCCGATCGGCTAGATTAATCGGTGCGATAAAATTAAAAAAAGGATCACCAGTAGCAGTTCGATTTGTCAGGAAGTGTGAGCCAAAGCGATCGCTATGGATGTAGGAGATTGTTCCTGTTACGGTTTCAGCAAGCGTACGCCGTAATTCAGCTCGATAGGATATTTCATCTGTTGTACTACGATGCCCTGTAGTTGCCGGCGATCCTGTGCGATCCCAGTGCTCATAGTCGATACCGCTAATAAATCGGAAATTCATGGGTAACGCATAGCTGCCCTCAAATTTACTATTCCAAGTTCTAAAGGATCGAGGCTGGTTAAGTCCTGACCAACGATTACCATTAAGGTCTGGCTCTAAGGCGATAGGGTTGTAAAAGAATACAGGCGTGTTATCGTTGCGGTCTTCAAATCGTGCATTTGCAAGTAACGAAAGCTTGGGTAATGGGCGAGCAGATAAACTACTTTGTACAAGTGCTGTATCGACTTGTCCTCCCAAGTTACTTCCTATGCCAGGGGTGGCGAATTGAGTAGGAAAAAATGAGTCAGATTGTGTTGCGCGAGTATAGGAAGCTTTCAATATTCCGCGTGTCGTTGGGGTAAAGCTATAGCCCCCGGATAAGAAAGCTTGGTGCGCTTGGTTATCAGGTGGGAGCGCGATAGGCGAAAAGTTATTTGGTGCATAAATTCCACCTACATCACTGCCTCCCGTGATATGAAGTGCTGAATTTTTATTCAGAAAAATTGAACCGTGGTAACCGCCAGTTACTTGCAAATCTTTTCCGGTGTAATCTAATGTCGCTCCAAATTGACGCGTCGTAAAATTAATCGGTTCGGGTGTAAATTCAAACCCTCCCACAGCAGTGGGGCTGGGAGCGCCTAGTCGATTTCCTCGACCAAAAATGCGTGCACCATCTTTTTCTTCGTTACGAAAATGAAGATTCAGTTCAAAATTTCCAGGTAAGAGTTTATTAATGCCTACGTTGATTGATTCTCTTTCTGTCTTAAGCTGGGTAGGATTGCCCGTCGTCGGGATCGTTGGTACTTCCAGTTGAGTACTTCCAATGCCTTCGACTGCAGTTATAGCGGTAAAAGGTTCATAACGGGGTGTTTGATTAAACTCGACAGAATATCCCCAATTTCCTTGTTTGCTATGTTCGAGGCGTATCTCTCGATTCTGTAAGCCAAGATTACGCCCAATTATTTTGAACCAGGTGCCACTATCATCGTTTCTTCTCAAGATATCAACATTGAAAATACCATAGGCTCCCTCATCTCTTAAACCACTAAATTGTCCAAATCGAGCGTTATCATCGGATAAATAACCAGCACCAAACTGAATGGTACTCTGAGGTTTAGTCATTTGTTTAATCATATCATCGCCAAGTGCCGTAAATGGGGTCGTGATGGTTAGTACTGCGGCGATCGTACTGAGGTGAAAAATATTTTGTTGTTTCATGATCTATTTTTCCCCATAAATTACCGCTGGAAGACTTCTTCATTGCGAATATTCTCAGGGTTGTTGCTACCATGAATTTGTGTGTGGCAATTCATGCATCCCCTGGCGAGTGTATTCCGACGGTAATAGCCAGTAAGGGTGGCTGGACTACTTTGATGTGAGTTGGGTTCGTGGCATTGTTCGCAGAGAAAAGGAGAACGTACTTTGAGTAAATTCGGCGCTGTTGTTCCATGAGGGTTATGGCAAATGGCGCAGTTTTCCTGGACGGGGGGGTGGTTATATATAAAAGGCCCTCGTTTTTCCATATGACAGGAAAAGCAAGTTTCATTGACACTATCTCTAACCATTTTGCTTGGCCCTGCTGATCCATGCGGGTTATGGCAATCGGAGCACACGACTTTACCTTCACGGATCGGGTGCCGTGAAGGCCGGTTGATTTGAGCACGTTGCTCTTTATGACATACAAAACATACTTCGGCTTGGGCAACTCGATCACGAATTTTGTCTTGTGCAGCGTGAATTTGATGGCACGCGGTACAGGCAGTATCGCGGTTTGCATGGGTACTGCTTAACCAATGCATACGTTTACCGCCTTGGTGACAATTTAGACAAATCTGATTTCTTTCATCAATGGGGTTTTTAGAGTTTTTCCCAAAAGTAATCGATGGCATGGGCATAGTGGTTTCACCCTCTAGATGGTCATTACTTTCGCCATGACAGCTTTTGCAAGAACTCGGCGTTCTACTATCTGCCGTTGTCCCATGCTTGGTCTTACCAATAGCAAGAATTGGATACTCACTGGTTTCATCATGACAGTCAGTACATTCTCTATCTTTTCTTAGAACGATACCGCGTTCGGATTGGTCATCGGTATCCTCACTGGCGTTTTTTGCTTCAGAGTTGGGGGACATCCCGAGTGCTAGTGTTAGCACTAGCATCGGTAGTCGGTGTAATAAACCTTTCTTTATTTGCCTTGACATGATGGATAGCCTCTCTAAGTTAGTATTAGGTTTTGGTTAGCGCTGTTTCTCGCTCAATACAGAGTGAAAAAATTATCTAATTGGAGGGCTATTTCGATCTGTGTGATATCTCACGATCTAAGAAATTAATTCAATTGCAGTATCGGCTAACGTGGGTTTGGTCAAACCTGTATAATTTCGCATTTTGGGATGGTAATCATGATGGAAGCAGAACAACTTAATACACTCAGAAACCAGTTAGTCGAACTAAATGATCGACAAAAATCGTTAAGGAGGTATCTTTGACTTTGATAATAAAAAACTAAGATTGATCGAAGTATCTAGACATGCAGAGGATCCCGCTGTCTGGAGTGATGCGCAGCGAGCGCAAGAAGTAGGGCGTGAAAAGAAATCGCTTGAGAATGTGGTGCTACTACTGGAGTCATTAGAAAAGCAACTGCAAGATGCGGATGAACTTCTTCAAATTGCAATCGAGGAAAATGACGAAGTCGTCCTCCAGAGTATCGAGGTCGATGTTTTGCAACTAGAAAAAACTATTGCAGACATGGAATTTCGAAGAATGTTTTCTAATCCGATGGACCCTTGCAACTGTTTTGTAGATATTCAATCTGGGTCTGGAGGAACAGAAGCGCAAGACTGGGCGCAAATGCTTGAACGGATGTACTTACGCTATTGCGAGCGCCATGGTTTTGAGGTCGAATTATTGGAAGAATCAGCCGGAGACACAGCAGGTATAAAAAGTGCAACCCTTAAAGTATCAGGTGAATACGCTTATGGCTATTTGCGCACTGAAACAGGGGTGCACCGCTTGGTTAGGAAATCACCGTTTGATTCCGGGAACCGGCGGCATACATCGTTTGCTAGCGTATTTGTTTATCCAGAAATCGATGACAGCATTGAAATTGATATCAATCCGGCAGATTTACGTATCGATACATTTCGCGCTTCTGGCGCGGGAGGCCAGCATATCAATAAAACCGATTCAGCTGTTAGGATTACCCACCTGCCAACCAATATCGTGGTCCAGTGCCAGAGTGGACGCTCACAGCATCGCAATAGAGCAGATGCCATGGCGATGCTTAAGTCTCGCCTTTATGAAGCTGAATTGCGCAAGCGTAATGAGACCAAGCAGGCAGTTGAAGATGCAAAAACGGATATTGCATGGGGTTACCAAATACGTTCCTATGTACTTGATCAATCCCGAATCAAAGACCTACGGACAAATGTTGAAATTGGCAATACACAAGCAGTGCTGGATGGGGATTTGGATGATTTCATTCAGGCAAGCTTAAAACAAGGGATTACTTCTTGAACTAAGCCATAGTTAGAGAAAGTTGGGTTGAATCACCAACCCAACTTAAAGTGCGAGACGTCTATAGTTTATAGGGTAGTGACGACACCCGCGAACTTTAGCAAATCTACCATCGTGAAGTTACCATTTGAGCCTAAATGAGGGGTCCAATCAGGGTCTTGAGAAAGATAGGAGGTATTGTCTCCTTGTAAAAGACCTATCATGACTTCACCAACGATACGGCCGCCAACTGGACCCAACCGTTTAGCATCTGCTTTTACATCAGCCTCACGTAATACATAAAACCATAAGGGTGTGCGATTATGGAGATTAAATGGTTTTAGATCAGCCAGATCGGCTTCAAGTAATGCAGGAACACCCATGGAAGCTGCAACGCGCTGACCAGATGGAACTTTGAATGTTAAGTGACGTAGCAGATTGCGCTGAGCAAGCGATTGAGGTTCATTTGCAGGCATACCTGGAAGATCAAACATAACTGTGGAAATTTTCGTGTCAATCCGCTTGTTATTGCGTGCGTTACCATCACCAAAATCAAAAAATGTTTGCCAGTCGATGAAGCGCTCAGGCGCTCTTGAGCCGCCACGCATGTCGATGGTAACTGGATTTGTTAAATTATCATTGAAAAACAGCGCAAAAATCTGGCTAGCGTTATTCGTACCAAAATTGACTCGATAACTGGGCCTCACTTGCGAATGTCCAAAACGATAGGCTGCAACAGAAAACTCGACTGGAATATAAGGCGCGTTATTCCATTGGTAAAATTTTCTGCCATTCTGTAGTATGTCGTCCACCAAAGCCTGACCAACGGTTTTAGGCAAGAATTCATGTAAAATGATCCATTGATAATGCCAACGCGTCAGGCGCTGTGCCTCAAGAAAGATTTCAACTGGATTGGTTAGTCCCTCTGCTTTGAGCTTTGTTACCAAGTTATTGTGAAACTTGATGAACGCGACTTGCATCTGTGACAAGACTAAATTTTCATCATTGCGAGGATCACCGATCAATGGGGTATTCTGACTATTACGCGGTAGATCATATTTCAATGACCCATCACGGCACTTAGTTTCCGAGTCAGTAATGGGCTCGAGTAGCAATGTAGTCATTCCATGATCGACTGTCTGGTCAAATAAGTATGGTGAACCCGATGGACCTGTGCCATAGATACTATCTAACGCAAACGTCGGTACTCGGAAGTTCTGAATCATTTCCGGGTCAACTTGCTGTTCTAGGCTTGAAGTAATATCGAGTGTCATATCATGATCAAGAAATTGACCAAGAAAAGTCATTCCTGCCGTCATGTCCGGGTTATCGGGATTACTAACGCGTAATGCGGGGTTGATAATGAGCTCAAGCGGTTCTTTCGAAATATCATCTTGTGCATCCATGATGCCATTGCGCTCACCGATTTTCATCAATGTAGTACGTAAGCTAGGAGAGTCTAATGAAAAAGAAGGGAGTGTTGGGAACATACGCCCAAATTTTCCTTGATCATAAAATTTCGAAGTAGGGGGCGTACTATCTGATCGGTAAACATTGCCATGTAGCATTTTATTCTCCTATTTTGATTAAATTGTAAGAATCCAAAATTGCAGCGCTGACAACTAGCATTCGTGCTACGTTATGCAAATTGATGGCTGAGTGTATCAGACCTCTGCTTGGGTTAATCGATTCTCCCAATTAGTATACATAATAGGTTTTATTAGCTAATAAAGCTGTGTGATTTCTCACATTAATGTATTTTTCAGCATGAATTGAGATTAAGTTGAATTGTTTTTGCAATGAATAGAAACGTCTGGAAATTACTCAATTTTCAGGTTTTGTTTTGATTCGAGATAAGGCGATTGCTAAAGCACTCACAGGTTGGGTGTTTGCAGGTTTTTGCGATTTAGAATTAGCAAGTTGGGGTTTGAGTTTTGAAGTTGATTTGGATAATGGCTGGGTTTTACCATGATCATAAAGGTCAACTGGATCGTCTAATCGCATTGTCAAGCTAATTCGTTGTCGGGCAATATCTACTGCTAATACCTTTACTTTAACAATCTGGCCGGGTTTGACAATTTGATGCGGGTCTTTGACAAAATGATTGGCTAGGGCGGATACATGAACTAATCCGTCTTGATGAACACCTATGTCAATGAAAGCGCCAAAGGCGGCAACATTGGTTACGACACCTTCCAGAAGCATTCCTACTTTTAGATCAGTCAGTGTTTCAATTCCTTCTTGAAAGGTGGCAGTTTTGAATTCAGGTCGAGGATCGCGTCCTGGTTTCTCGAGCTCAGATAGGATGTCGCGTATGGTTAGCAGACCAAACGTCTCATCCGTAAATTCTTCCGGGGAAAGTTTCTTAAGCTCCTCGGGTTGTTTCATAACTTCACTAATCCCTTTTCGGAGCTTATTTAGAATTTGCTCAACTACAGGATACGCCTCTGGATGAACAGCAGAACGGTCAAGCGGATTGTCGCCATCAGTAATACGTAGAAAGCCAGCAGCTTGCTCGAACGTTTTATTTCCGAGTCTTGGAACATTTAGAATAGCTTGCCGATTGAGGAAGGGACCTGTCGTATCGCGAAATTGCACGATATTCTGAGCTAATGTGCGATTCAGTCCTGATACACGCGCCAATAATGGTGCAGAAGCAGTATTAACATCGACACCTACCGCATTAACGCAGTCCTCAACTGTTGCATCCAGTGCACGTGTTAGTGCGCGCTGATTGATATCATGTTGATATTGTCCAACACCAATAGATTTGGGCTCGATTTTAACGAGTTCAGCAAGAGGATCTTGCAGACGTCGCGCAATTGATACTGCTCCTCGTAAACTAACATCAAGGTCTGGAAACTCAGCTGCAGCAAAGGCTGAAGCTGAGTAAATAGAAGCGCCTGCTTCGCTGACCACAATTTTAGCTAGTTTAGGGTGAGGGGGGCTTGCCTCGATAAGTTTAATGACTTCATCGGTCAATTTATCCGTTTCTCTGCTTGCAGTACCATTGCCGATTGCAATCAATTCGACATTATGTTGAGTAACTAATTGCACGATCGTTATTAGCGATTCTTGCCAGCGATTTTGTGGTTGGTGAGGATAAATCGTTGTCGTTTCAACTAATTTACCTGTTTTATCGACTACAGCAATTTTACAACCTGTTCTGAAACCTGGATCAATACCTAGCACAACTCTAGCGCCAGCGGGTGCTGCTAATAATAATTCCTGTAAATTTTTGCTAAAAATTCTGATTGCTTCAGTTTCAGCAGCTTCTCTTAACTGCATGAACAATTCTACGCAGACTTGAGTATGTAATTTGACACGCCAAGTCCATTGACAAACTTCTAGCAACCATTTGTCTGCAGGGCGATTTTTATTATCAATATGAAACTGCTTAGCAATGAGCGCTGCACAGGGGTGAAAATCAAGTACTTCAAGGGTATCCACTAATTTTAAATCGATTCGCAGAATGTCGAGTGCTTGCCCTCGAAAAAGCGCTAATGCGCGATGAGAGGGAATCGTTCGAATTGGCTCGGAGTAGGCGTAATAATCACGAAACTTTTCTTCTTCAGCATGCTCCTTACCGGAAATTACCGTTGTCGAGAGTATGCCCTCATTCCATAGTTTAGCCCGCATTGTGGCAAGTAATTCAGCCGTCTCTGAGAATTTTTCTACTAGGATATCGCGAGCACCTTCCAGTGCAGCTTTGGCGGTTGGAACATTGATAGCTTCACTGTGATCGGTTGCTGGCTCAATTCGAATATATTTCTCAGCTTCTAATTCAGGATTGAGTAAGGGATTCGTTAATAGCCCTTCAGCTAGCGGCTCTAGCCCAGCTAAGCGTGCAATTTGTGCCCGAGTGCGGCGTTTAGGTTTATAAGGTAAATAAATATCTTCGAGTAATTGCTTGGTGGTAGCTTGTTCAATTGTGTTACGTAATTCTTCTGTCAGCTTTCCTTGTTGTTCGATTGAGGATAGGATGACTTGTCGTCGTTCTTCGAGTTCTCGCAAATAGAGTAAGCGCTCTTGTAAAGTGCGTAGTTGTGTATCGTCGAGATTACCTGTTGCTTCTTTGCGGTAGCGAGCGATGAATGGAACCGTGGCCCCTTCATCGAGTAGTTTTATTGCTGCGGAGACTTGAGGTATTTTTACGATCAGTTCGGCAGCGATCAAACTAACAATTTTTGCTTGGGAGGAATTTAATGCATTGGTTTGGATAGGAGTAATCATGATTGAACGGTATTAACGACAGATTTGTGGAACGATGATCTTAAGTGTGACGAGTTATTTGTCTTCTGAATCACGAAAACATTGTTGTATTTCTAATATTCTATCTTTATTTTTGATAAGCGCTTCTACACAATCTTTATCAAGTTTATTCTCCGACAGGCGCTGCAGCATACTAAATGCTTCTTCATTCGACCAAGCTGCTTTATAAGTCCTGCTGGAAGTCAAAGCATCAAATACATCTGCAACCGCACTGATTCTTGCTTCGATAGGAATTTCATTGCCGCTAAGTTTATTAGGATAGCCGCTGCCATCGATGGCCTCATGATGGTATTCAGCAATATTACGCAAAATTTCAACATGTCCAAACGTCCCGAGACTGAAATCTTTTAGAATGCTATCGATAATTTCCCGCCCTTTTTCAGGGTGGGTTCTCATAATTGCAAACTCTTGATCATCTAGTTTACCTGGTTTCCGCAAGATACTGTCTGGAATACCAATTTTCCCGATATCGTGTAATGGGGAGAACAAAAAAATATGCTCGATTTGTTCATCGCGTAGCTGATAATACTGCGCCAGTTCTTTTGCAATCAAGCGGGCGTAATGTGCCGTACGATCAATATGGGAGCCGGTTTCCACGTCACGATAGTGAGTTATGTTGCGTGCTGCTTTGACCGCGGAGAGTAACGTGCGGATAGCAGTCAATTCACTGATGACCATTAGCGCAATCAAATGGCCATAAATGTCGATTTGACGCAGAATCGATGGTAAAAATGGATGCGATTCATAAGAGTTAAAAAATAAGAATCCTACGAACACACTACTTTGATACAGCGGCATGGTATAGCTCGCCTTATAGCCTTTGGCTGCGATCAATTTTGTGTGCTGGTGGGCACCTTTATTAAAAATTGCTAAATTCTGAACGAGTCGAGGGCGCCGGCGCTTAATAATTTCCAGCAGAGACGGAGCGGAATCGAGAGAAGCTTCATAGGCGGTAATCGGGCTATTGCCGTCGTCGGTACTGTGGGTGTAAGTTTTGAGTGTTCTCGTTTTCTCGTCGAGTAGTGCAATCGCCAAACGATCAATAAACGGAAAGTCTTCACGGATTAGCTGATGTAAAAAATTGAGCTTCTCGGATAGAGGACGGTTTTCATGTAGCTGTGCTAATGCGTCTTGGTGTGGAAATAAGTTCTCTTCGTCAAAATCCATATTCGATGAATGATTCTATTCTATTGTTCATGAAAGTTGTAAGGCGCTATTTTAATCGATTTGTAACTAATGGTCTGCTTCAATCATGCGCTGCGACAAATTGTCGCGCGGCAATATGCCACATTCCAAAGTAATTTTTTTAACTTTACAATGCAGCCATGAGTAAATCATTGCAGTAATGAATGACCTTACTAACTAGGAGACCCGTATGACGCTCAAACATAATCAGCATGGTGTTTCGTCTCACTCTAGCAAAGTTACAATTGGAGCCAGTGAGTTCGGTGAAAACAAGCCACAAACGAAATCGATCAAGCAGAATACAACGACACATTTAAGTCAGATGGAAGATGCATCCTGGCATCGCAGTAAATCAGCACGTTTTCAACAAAATTGAGCAATTAGTCAATTGTTTTCTACTATAGAGATGAGACAAAAATGAAAACTCCTAAACGAATCGAATCATTAATAGAAGAAGGTTTAGTTGATTCGGTGATTTGCCAACTCATGAGTGGTAAAGAAGCGTTGGTTTATGTTGTGCAATGTGGAAGTGAGCTGCGATGTGCCAAAGTATATAAAGAAACACATCGGCGCAATTTTCGGCATAGTGCAAACTATACTGAAGGCCGTTACTTGAAAAATTTTCGTCGTACACGTGAGATTCAGAAACGAAGCTGTTTTGGAAAAGTAGCACGAGAAGAGGCCTGGCAGAATACTGAAATTAATGCATTATGCCGACTAAGCGCAGCAGGTGTAAAAGTTCCAAGGTACATTAATTTCTTCGAGGGTGTGCTTTTAATGGAACTTATCACAGATTCCCAAGGTAATGTGGCACCTCGTTTGAACGATATCAGGTTAACGACGGAACAAGCGAAAGCCTATCACGCATTACTGATTAATCAGGTGGTTCGTATGCTATGTCGTGGCATGATTCATGGTGATTTGTCCGAATATAATGTATTGCTTAGCTCCCAAGGACCTGTAATCATCGATTTTCCGCAAGCCATTTATGCGGTAGAAAATAATAATGCGCGTTGGCTTCTGAAGCGAGATGTTGACAATATCACAAAATATTTTAGTCGTTTTTCCCCGGAACTCGCCAAGACGGATTTTGGATCAGAAATTTGGTCACTATACGAACGTGGAAAACTAGATTGGAATACTCCATTGACAGGTGTACTGATAGAAACACATAAACCAGTCAATATTGATGGGCTACTAAGAACGATTGATTCAGTCATGAAGAAAGAACTAGCGTGGCAGCGCTATAAGCAAGAGCGATGGACAAGCCAGCGAAGCTTAGCTTTCTAAAAGCGATTCCTTCTTTTTTATTACCTACTATTGGTAGATTAATCAAGATTGTTAATCATTACTCAATAAGTTGCATTTTTGTGTTTCCCTCCTGGCGGCGCGCTTAAGTGATTCTTCCCCCCCTCTATATTGATCATTTAAAATCACGCGCCGCCTCTTTTGCCTTAAAAATGAAAGAAAGTAAGTAAGCCTAGTACTTAGTGCAAAAGTCCCGTTCTAATAAAATTTTACTCGGATCGAGAAGATTTCAACAAAAATCGAGTTGAATTACCTAAAATGAGGATTAGGCTGAGCCTAGTATATTTTAAGGAGAACATCAAATGAGAACAAATCCAGTCGGTTGGTTTGAGATCTATGTCCAAGATATCGTTCGTGCAAAGAAATTTTATGAAAGTGTATTTCAAGTTAAGTTAGAGCAACTCACTAGCCCTGAAGAGATGGAAATTGAAATGTGGGGTTTTCCGATGCTCAAGGATCGAGTCGGTTGCGGGGGAGCAATTGTAAAGATGAAAGATGGCCCTTCCGGAGGTAATGCAGTTTTAGTCTATTTTATGTGTACTGATTGCGCCAATGAAGCAGCACGAGTTGCTGCCGCTGGGGGAAAGCTCGTACGGGACAAATTTACGATTGGGCAATATGGATTTATTGCGCTTGCTATGGATACGGAAGGCAATATGATTGGGTTGCATTCGATGCAATAAGTTGTACTATCTTAGACCTGATCTGACAGTTACCAGTTTTTTTAGGTGTACTAGCTCAGATCAGATCGTACAGTTACCGAATTGATTGGATGTCTGTCAGATTAGATTTGGTTCAGATTTTTGCTGTTCCAAATCGTTTTCCCACTGAGCAAAGTCTCCATAGGAGTTTTTC
>WBZN01001166.1_pt1 | contig 16638 bp, 14 predicted proteins | sample 5204281 | NCBI WGS metagenome assembly WBZN01 (sample SAMN12344347, study PRJNA552823) | activated sludge metagenome | biome: Activated sludge suspended growth; feature: Nitrification reactor; material: Wastewater; isolation source: activated sludge from nitrification reactor of wastewater...
AGCCCGTTTTAGCACATCGCTGAAACGGGTTTTTTGCTTTATGCGCCGAGTTAAACGACAACTTGCGGGGCGCCATACAAATTCTGCTAAAGCGTCGCCCGCCTCCCCGTTCCCAGAGGCCGGCTACGCCGGCTAATTGTGGAACAGGAGAATTAGATGTCCAGACAATACCTCTTCACTTCGGAATCAGTTTCTGAAGGTCACCCAGACAAGATCGCCGACAGGCTTTCCGATACTATCCTTGACGCATTCCTGTCGAAAGACCCGGATGCCCGTGTTGCCTGCGAAACGCTTGTTGCAGACAACTTGGTCGTGATCGCGGGTGAATTCAAGACGGCGAGCACCCAACTTTTTGACGCTGTTCGTGGTGCTGCTGCAGGGCTAGCTAGGCAAGCTATAAAAGAAATCGGCTACAGCAACGCCGAGACAGGGATCGACCCGGAGAAGTGCGAAGTACAAGTCAGGTTCAACCACCAGTCTCCAGAAATATCACAAGGTGTAGACCGTGAAAGCGGGATCATCGGTGCCGGTGATCAAGGCCTAATGTTCGGCTATGCATGCGATGAGACGCCTGAACTCTTGCCCTACCCTATTTGGCTGTCTCACCGGCTGGTCGAACGTCAGGCTTCGCTCAGAAAGTCAGGCGCTTTGCCATGGCTGCAACCCGATGCCAAAAGCCAGGTGACGGTTTTATATGAAGGCCATCGGATTGCCGGAATCGACACAGTTGTGATTTCGACTCAGCATTTAGCTGGAGTGTCGCAAAAGGAAATCCGAGACGCCGTTATTAGTGAAATCGTCGATCCTCTCGTACCTGCCGAACTTAGAACAGAACCCTTCCGGGTTTTGGTAAATCCCACCGGTTCATTCGAAACTGGTGGCCCTAAGGGAGATACAGGACTCACTGGCCGAAAGATCATCGTCGACAGTTATGGCGGCTCCTGCCCACACGGGGGCGGCGCATTTTCTGGGAAGGACCCCAGTAAGGTTGACCGGTCGGGAGCTTATGCCGCCAGACACGTTGCGAAGAACATCGTTGCAGCAGGACTGGCTAAGCGCTGCACCGTTCAGGTGGCTTACGCTATAGGCGTCGCTGAACCAGTTTCCCTTTTGGTGGATACCCACGGAACAGGCGAGGTAACCGATGATTTGCTGGAAAAGGCAGTCAGCCGGGTTTTCGACCTTACTCCCGGAGGAATTATTGAACGGCTAAAGTTGAAACGACCGATCTATCAGGCCACCTCCGCATACGGCCATTTTGGCAGAGAGCTTCCAGCATTCACCTGGGAAAAGACTGATTGCGTAGAGACTCTTCTGGATGCAATTGGCAGATAATGTAACTGGGCTCATTCCATGAGCCTTACAGTAACGATAATAGCAATACAGCTTGACCAGCTGGCTTAAGCAGAATGGTTGGGGGATTTGATTCCAGCTTGCGATCCCCGCCATACCGGCAAATATCGCTAAAGAGGAGAACAACATGAGCACAACCCAGCAGAAAACCATTCCGGTCTTCTACTCAACCAAGCAGGTGGCCGATGAATTCAACGGCATCTCGCCTAGCGCCTACAAGCCCCGTGAGGTCGTGGCATCCTGGCAAACACTAGGCATTCCGATCGATATCCATGTACCAACGCCCGTCACTGAAAAGGAGCTGAGTTACGCTCATGATCTGAGCTATATCAGATCAGTTCTCAGCTGCCGTGCGGCAAACGGGTTCGGATCAAGATCTCAGGCTGTAGCTACTTCCCTACCCTGGACTTCCGGATCTTTACTATCAGCAGCACGTCATGCACTTAAGTTTGGGGGAGTTGCAGTATCCCCTACTTCAGGCTTTCACCATGCTGGGTATAGCAATGGTGGCGGATTCTGCACCTTTAATGGTTTGGCCGTAACAGCCGCAACTTTGAAGCGAGAAGGACTTATCAAGCGCGTTGGAATCCTTGATTGCGACTACCACTATGGAAATGGCACAGATGAAATCATCCGCAGGATTGGTGCACAGGATTACATCACCCACCTGACTTCCGGCAAAGCGTACGAACTTGTATCTCACAAGTTCCTTGAAAAGTTGCCAGAGCTCGTGAGGAGTCTTGCTGACTGCGACTTGATTCTTTATCAGGCCGGAGCAGATCCACACAAGGAAGACCCCTTGGGAGGATTTCTTTCAAGCGAAAGCCTGCGTAAGCGTGATGAGATCGTTTTCAAGGAAGCTAGAGATTGGGGGATTCCAATTGTCTGGAACCTGGCAGGTGGTTATCAGGAACCACTCCGCAAAGTGCTCAACATTCATGACGCAACACTGATTGAATGTGCAAAAGCTTACCTCAACAGAACATCTGAGCCAGGCTCAGTTGGTGAGCCCTCGTTCCTTGAAAATGGGATCAACTAATGAAAGAGGCCACCATGCGAAAGTCAACACACAGAAGTGCGAGCGATAGGATCCAGCAAGTCCTGCAGCGCCACGGGCACAGCGTAGTTCCTGACGGATCCGGCTGGCTGACAATGAGTAAACGTGATTCTGTAAAAAAAGAAACGAAACTCGAGGCCATTATTGCGGGTTGCCAATTCGTGGTTCGGAATCGTCCTCATCAGCTTTCGCTTTACTGAAGTGAGCATTGGTTAGGCCAACCAAAATGGCCAAGGGGATTTAATTCCAAATTGCGGCCCCGGCGTTTTGCCAAACCCGCTAAACAGGAGATTCAACATGCATCAAAATTCATTAGCCAGAATACTGGTTGCTATCGGTGTAAGCAGTGCCCTGCCCTTTGAAGTTAACAATGCCTACAATATTCACCCTGTTGGCAACAGTGACTTCCAACATACAATACAACTGGACGACAAGGGAACTGGCTTCCTGAAACCCTGGGATTCACCTATTTTTTAGTTTAGCCGACACAAACCATAAAAGGGGAAATAAAAATGTTTTGGAATAAAAAAGCAGAACCCAAGCCATTCGGTGTCGCGCTTGATGAGCTGAAAATGATTCTTTCGGCTACAAACCTAACTGTTAAACAGGACGGAAACGCTCTTGTGGTGAAGCATCCCAACATGGAAACCCGTGTTGATGTGACTAGGCCAAAGGATTTTGAATCTGAAAACGGCCCTATCAAGGCCGTAGTCACTATCAAGACCTACTTACCCAAGGAACTAGTCCAGATTTTCTCGAAACCAGAAGCAACAGTCTCATTTAATCCTATGGTCACCCTAGGCGGCCTAACAGTTGAAAATGGAAAGGTCTACATAGGTTCACGACTCACGATTTACGAACAAGAAGATTCCTGGAATGTTCATCTTCCCCTTTTGCTGTTTGCCACCATAGGCAATGCCGAGTCCCTACTGGGAGCCATGCGAAGGACATTTTCTGGAGAAGAACCTAATGACTCACCCTCCGCCTGGACTGAGGAGGATTTCGAACAAGTTGAGGGCTATCTCTCGAGGATGAGCGTCTGTACGACTGGAGGATTGGGTCTGACAGCTGAATTCGGTCTTCGCGACGGAGAAATTAGTGCTGCTGCGGGCCACCACCGTACAGCCCTGTGGCGCATGAATGCTGACCAACCGCATCCAGAGATGGGGGGCGGTCTCTTTTGCTTGCTGCAACTACCTCACGAAGTCGATGATGAATCGAGGCTGAACAAAATCATAATCCAGTTAAACCAGATGGAAATGGCACCTCATGACTTGCCTCCTCATTTCGGGGCATGGTGCGTCGGAAACCTGGGCAACAATCCGGCTTACGTTACTTTTGTTCCCAATTCACTCCATGAGGTGAATGGTATTGCAGTTAACTTATCAATCTGGGCGTTCGCGCGGTCTCAATGGGCGAATGCGATGCTTGCTTCTCTTGGCATTCGCGGTTAATGAACAAGCCTGTCTTTTCAGAATAATCCTGGGACCCACCTATGCTTACATTTGAGGCTGTCCAGCAATTCGCCCACTTGATAGTTAAAGACCCCGAAGTGGCAAAAGTATTGGAAGACAATTTTGGGGATAAGGCAGAACTCATCAAAGCTCGCTTACTTACCAAGTTGCCAATAGGTGAGCTTGAAGATGAAGTTATAGATACCCTCCAAGACTTAGTCTTAAACAATGGTAAAACGTATTCACAATTTTTAGGGAAAGGCTCGTATGGCGAGTATCCAATTGATGTGAGAGGGATCGGGGAGGCTTATTGGGTAGAGGCCCAGGATCATGATGATGAGGGATTCTTTGACTCGATTGAGGACGCAGAAGAGTATGTCAGGTCGAACTGGAACGACAGCCTAAAATCATTCAAAAGTCGGCGAGTTTCTGAGCCGTTTGGCAAAGAGAAAACAAAAGCAAACAAAAAATGAAAACATTCATTCAGAAAGTATTCAAGGCCATTGAAACACGGGACTTCTCGAAACAAGAGCTCCTTTATAAGGAGTATTGCGGCAACTACGCCGATATGTGTGATGATTTTCTAGGGGTTGAATTTGATGAATACTGTTGGAAACCTCAGCATATAGGTAAAGACCTGGCTGCCGAACGTCTTCTCAACTTGGAAGTGGTTACCGAGGACGAATATGAATCCCTAGCATCTGGCGAACAGGATTTTACAGAAGAACAACTGCGGGCCCTTGAAGAGGATGTTCACCAAGATATCGAATCTAACGGTGATGGAAACTATTGGGTGCAGTTCATGGGTGAAATCAGTGAAGAGCACTATCTTGTTTATCTTGTCGTTCGTAGAAAGGGCTGTTCATTTGAGGGAGTGCAAGAAGAATTAGTGGGCTGGTATAAGGACAAGACTTCAATCCCAGAGCCTGATCAATATCAATTGAAGGGAGCATCGTGAAATCACATTTATCCGCCATTGGAGTCTTTGGTTTCGACAAATTCGAACCAGCCATTCTGGCATCCCTCGTAACTGAAGATCCAATGATGTTGATTGGGCAATCCGGCACAGGGAAGACCTACCTTCTCAATACACTTTCAGAAATACTGGGACTCGAGCATCGTCACTACAACGCCAGCCTGATTTCTTTCGATGATTTGGTTGGATTCCCCTACCCTGACACCGAAAATGGTAGCGTCAGGTTTCTTCAAAGCCCGGCTACGGTATGGGGTGCAGAGTCGGTCCTGATCGACGAAATTAGCCGTTGCAAACCAGAACACCAAAACAGGCTGTTTTCGTTAGTGCACGAGAGGAAAATCCAGGGCATTTCTCTTGAGAAGCTTCGCTATCGATGGTCGGCCATGAACCCCTGCTCGAGCGACCAGAACGATATTGAAGATTATTCTGGATCTGAGCCACTCGATCCCGCGCTGGCTGATCGCTTTTCTCTTTTTATATGGGCCGTGGATTGGAATGATCTATCGGACGAAGGAAGACGCAAGGTTGCAGAACCTGGTGGCGAGGGAAAGATTGCGAATGACGGCGGGAAACTCAGCAAACTCATCGCTGGCTGGAGATATGAGTTCCTGGATCAGCTTGATCGCTGCCCTACGATAATCATTGAGTATGTTACTACTGCCGTAACCGCACTTAACAGCGCTGGGGTTAGGATATCTCCTCGCCGGTCCCGTCTCATCGCACGCAGCTTGCTAGCAGCAACAATCGTCACCGGCAAGCCTACTGATCGTCTTTTTAAAACGATACTGGACTGCAGCCTGCCACACGTCGCTTGGGGCGTTAGTATCAATAAGGAGATCTTATCTGCTGCACACCGGGCCGCATGGGATAGCGCATCCGACGCTGAGACGCGTTGGGTACATTTATTTATGGCCGAGAAATCCTTGGCCAAGAAATTGGCCATTTTACTTGGCCAGGAAAGTGGCAATGATGCTGGATCGCAAGCCATTGCACAGCTCCTTGCGTCTGAACCCAAAGAACGTGCTGCTGCGTTTGCTTTTGCCACATACCCTGCGGCTGCTCTCGGTCAACTGTCTCTAGGCGCCGAAGGAATAAACGACTTGGGGAAAATTGCCACACCCATCCTCACAGTTAACGGAGAGATTAGCTGGCAAGAGCGACTTAACCAATCAGCAACCAATCACCCAGAATTCGAGCGGTTTGCAAAAGTACTTAATCGCCTCAAAGGTGGCCGACTTGAGCGAGCGAGACAGTTCTTTAACTGGTGCCTAGTTGAGGGAGTCAAACCTCAAGATCCCGAAGCGCTGGAACTCGACATTAATGCCTGTGTTGAGATGATCAAAGCCAAGGCTGCGAAGTGATTTCAGCATTCCCTCATCAGGAACGCAAGCAATACGACCGCTACGCCAACATTGGCGGGCCGATGAGTCGCACCAGAAAGGAACGTATCAGTTCAAGTATTCTCGGTAACAAGAATGGTCCAATTCAATGCCCAAGCGTCATCAGGCTCGGCATTGATTTTGGTAGAAAATCTCCGTTGAAGGCATTGGGAGAATTGATGGCAGAAGAAGGATTTTCCAGCCCGGAAGATCTTCGTTTCGAATATATGCTACCTCCTGGACGGCTAATTTGCCGCCCTCTACCAGATGATGTTCAAAGGCTAGTTTTGGGAAAGGCACCTCCGTATAACATTCTCGAACAAGCGCTGATGCTTGGCCTTTGCACTACTCAGATTTTTGACCCCGAGCGCCCAGTCATCTGGACCGAAACGAGCGTCACACGCTGTTTAGAACTATTCGATCCTGCAGGTTTTTACGCATGATGAATTCCAGCAACTTCGAGCAACTATTGCAGGAGCTCATCGATGAAAATCCTTTCGCCATTCGGGCTGTTCTGAAAATCCTGAACGTCGAATATACGAATAGTGTTCCAACATTAGCTGTCACCTGTGAAGACAAACCCAAACTACTTGTCAATCTGGGTTTCATTTCCAAGCATTGTAAAAGGGAAAGCCATGTCAAAGCTGTGCTCTGTCATGAGTTCTTACATGTACTACTTCGACACACAGAACAACGTAAGCAACTCACTCACGCAAGACATCTTGCATTTGATGCGGTAATCAACGCGATCATTCACCGCGAACATGGCGAAGCGTATTCATCCATGATGTCCAAATACTATGCTGACGTAAAAGGGTTACAAAAGCTGCTTAGGCCGATGAATGCGGAAGAGCAGGCTTGGTACTCAGAGCATAGGTCTCGCCCTGGACTCCTGCCCCAGTGGGCCCATGCTTGGCATGCCCTATATTCTGGCCAACTCGTTGCTGATGACATCGAGTCCCTTGCCAAACAGCTCGCTAAAAGCGGTAGCTCAGGGGAGAACAAAGAATCTGATGGTGCGAATTCAACCGCTAATGGAAGGGATCCAGGGCCCTTCACATTTGAACACGGTGAACTTCTTGAGGACGATATGCTCTTGGGTAATCACGAAGATTTGGGCAATGAACTCCCTGAAGAATTAGAGAAAGCTCTCGGACAATCTATGAAAGAGATGAATGGGAGTGGCATTTGGCGGAACCCCGGACAACGTGGCATCGGGACAAATCCTTATCAAGCGCTATTCACCGAGAAAAACGAACCTATGCTGCGCTGGCAAAGAAAGGCTCTGGATGTCCTCAAAAGACACTTGCAACCTGATAGAAAATCCCGGGTTATCAGCGACAAGCCCAGTCTCTATCGAATTCCGGTCCTTTCCCCAAGTGACCGACGTGCATTTATCCAAACCACCTGGTCGCCTTTCATTCCTGAAGCCACTTGGAATTCCATAACCCAGAAACACGAAGGGACAGCGCAAGTCTATTTGGATGTATCAGGCTCTATGAATGCAGAGATGCCGCAAATCATTGCATTGCTTGGCAGACTATCCAAACACATCAAACGCCCATTCTGGGCCTTCAGTGACATGGTAGCTCCCGCCGTGATCGAACGTGGCCAGCTGAAGACCAGCACCACCGGTGGAACCAGCATGGTCTGTGTGCTTGAACATATCGCCAAGACTAAGCCTACTTCGGCAGTTGTGGTGACTGATGGATATATCGAAAAAGTACCGCTAGATCTCCTATCCCGAACCAAATCCACTCGACTACATGTCATCCTTACCCGTGATGGCAGCCCTTCGCAATTGCACCGTGCGAATATCCCCTACACTCAATTGGAGAAGATGCCCACATGATCCGAATTAGTGAAATGGTGCTTCCGGGGCATCCTGACAAGTTTTGTGATCAAGTTGCGGATGCCATCGTGGCTGAATGCGTCAAACAGAATGAGGGCGCATACGTTCAAGTTGAGGTTTCAGTCTGGTCTGACCGTGTTTGGCTTAGTGGTGGGCTGTGTACAACCTCCCCACTTGCTCGTTCGCTCGCAGACATTGTGACTGAGACTGGAATTGCTATTGGCTATACATCTGACAACCATATTGATGCCAGTCGTTATGTGGTGGAGAACCAAGTTTGCCAAGTCGTAGACGACCCAAGGCAATGGACAACTCGAGTCAATGACCAAAGCGTGGTGATCGGCTGGGCTGGTTATGACGAGAAAACACATTTCCTTCCACCCGAACATTTTTTATGTCATTGCTTCAGGGAAGCCTTAACCAACTCCTGCATGAGTGGTTCACTTAAAGGGCAAGGCCCAGATGGCAAGCTGATGGTAAGGTTTCGCGAAGAAGAAGATCGTTGGACGCTAGAACATATCCTGGTCACTATCCAGCAAAGAAACATCGTCGACTTCATGGCAGTCTGCCAGGCGACTGAGTCCGTTCTTCAATCGACCTATATGGCAGCTCAAAAGAGCGACCAGCGGTGGAAAGCATCGTGGGAGGACGTTAGCTTATTAATAAATCCCAATGGGCCAATGGTTGAAGCTGGCAGTGATGGTGACAATGGCCAGACAGGTCGAAAGCTAGCCATGGACTTCTATGGGCCACGTGTTCCTATTGGAGGTGGAGCGCTTTCCGGGAAACACCTATCGCATATCGATCGAATTGGAGCCTATGCAGCACGCCATGCTGCTATCAAGGCAGTATCCTCAGGGGCTAGGGAATGTCTGGTCCGACTTGCATACGCCCCAAACCAAATGGAACCCCTCGATGTGACGTATGAAATGGAAGGCCGAGGTGTTCGGCAGCAGCCTGAGTTCTTTTCGCACCCGGCCATGGGCTCTAGATACTCTGCAAAGTTGATAAACTTTAGACTGGGACAGGGGCTGCATTTCTTCGATTTGGATCAGCCTTGGAATAACGAATTAAAAGAGAACTAAAGTACTATTACAATTGATGTTTATTTTTTTGAATAGAGGCCATTTAGATTTGGCTGTGAGAGCTTAATGCAAAAACTCAAACTGACAAAAGAACAAGAAAAGTTGGGATTTTCTACTGGTGGTGCGATTAGCTCACGCACCGTAATGCAAGAAGAGCTTAGTGCTTTGCTTGCCGCGGAAGAGAGTACCGCTTCATCTGAAGATTACAAGCGCGCAATTCTTGATCACAACATTCTCGAAAAATCCACGGCATCTAACCGCCTAAAAACATACAAATACTTGCGTAGCCTTTACGCGCTTGATCCTGAGATTTGCCTCTTTCGGGAAATGCGCCGTCTTCTGAATTATGCTGCAGATGACTCCAATCTAGTAATGGGGTTGCTCTCTATGGCACGTGAACCCATCTTGCGAGAATGCTTATCCATGGTATTGCAAACTCCGATAGGGAAAAGTATTGGCCGTCCAGAGTTTGAGGCATGGATAAGGGCTCATGCTCCCGGACAGTACTCAGATTCAATGTTTGTCAGCTTCAGTCATAACTTATACGCATCTTTTTATCAATTCGGATTTCTTGGCAAATCAATTGGAAAAGCACGTACACGAGTTCGACCCGCTTCTGGAATAGCGTCTGCTACTTATGCGGCTTTTCTAGATTGGCTAGAAGGCAGAAGTGGGATTGCGTTGCTTCAAGGCACCTACTCTCGCGCTTTGGATTTGGCTCAAGACGAGCATGTGGCGTTATTGCAATCCGCCGGACGCCAGGGCTTACTTAATGCTGCTTATTCTGGCGGAGTGCTTGATCTTGGGTTTCCGAGATTTCTGAAAGAATCCGAATCGAGGCTCACCGTATGAACCTAGCTCAGAGCATATTGGAGAAGTTGAAAGAACATCTGTCACTACCGTGGCCAGATAATGTCTCGGCACGTGAACGTGTTGTGATGGTTGTTTACCCTCCAAATGATGAACGTAAATTGCGACGCCTGTTTGAGACTGGTGAATTTTCTAGAGAAATAGCCACAACCGGGCACGGTTGGACTGAATTTGATCTGGGACCGGAGTTCTCTAAATGGTTGGCTGGTTATGAATATGGTGAACGCTATCTGCAACGACCCGAAAGACTTTGGGATGACGCTGGCAATGTTCGCGGTCTAGAAGAACACCTAATCGCACAGATCGCCGAACGGTCCAAGTCTATGACGTCCAATGACGTATTGGCACTTATCGGTGGGGGTGGATTGTTTGGCCTTTTAAGTGTCTCAACATTGGTCGAGCATATAGAAAGTCATACCCCTGGGAGATTAGTCATATTCTTTCCAGGTGAGCATGACGCGAAAAATAATAGTTACCGGCTCTTAGGGGCAAAGGATGGCTGGGGTTACCTTGCCGTACCCATTACTTGCTGACGATAGGCTCAATAAAACATGAAAAACCGTGAAGTCTTCGATAAAGACATTGATGCTTTTTCCTTGGAAAACCAGGGTGTCGCCAAAGTTGATGAGGCGCTAGACGACCAGCAGCGACAGACACTTCGGTTTGAGTTGGAAACATTCGTATGCAAAGGACATTACGAAGAAGGCTTACGCCGCATTCTGGAATCTTTCGTTGAAACATTGCGTAAAGGACAAGAAGCACCTGCTGCATGGGTATCTGGCTTCTTTGGTAGCGGTAAGTCACATTTGGTAAAGATGGCGCGTGCATTGTGGTCCAACGAGCCGTTTGAAGATGGCCGCACCCCACGAGACATTGCACGACTACCAGCATCGGTGGCCGACGCTCTTAAAGAGTTGGACACATTAGCTCGGCAAAGAAAAACCAATCTTTGTGCCGCCTCAGGAACTCTGAGTCAAGGTGAGGGTGACAGTATTCGTAAGGCTGTTCTTGGGATTGTGTTCAAGGCAATGGGATTGCCAGCCAAATATGATGAAGCACGGGCCCTACTATGGCTGCGTAATGAAGGAATCGAGAATGCAGTACGTGACACCTTGCACAGCAAAGGCCGTGCACTTGAACGCGAGCTCCAGGATTTGTATGTGTCATCACACCTTCACGATGCAATTCTTGCAGCCAAAGCCTCTTTGGCAAGGGATGCCTTTGAGTTAGGAGATAAACTGGAGAACCAGTTCTCATCCAAAGGGGATATCGATCAAGATCACTTCCTGAAATATTTCCGGGAATCGATTTGTGGAAGTGACGAATTTCCAGTATTCCTACTGGTGCTTGATGAGTTACAACAGTACATAGGCACGGATGCCGCTGGCAATGATCGTGCGTTACGTGTGCAGGAAGTATTGCAGAGCCTATCTGGAAATATGAATGGACGGGTGCTGGTGATTGCTACAGGACAAAGTGCATTGTCAGGTTTTACCACTTTATCAAAGCTGCTTGGACGCTTCCCCATTCAGGTTCAACTTTCCGACTCTGATGTTGAAGAAGTCCTTCGCGAGACCGTACTCAAAAAGAAAGCTTCAGCTACCAGCGCATTATCTAGTCTATTTAGTCCAAGTGGATGCCTGGGCGAGGTTTCTGCTCATCTGCAAAGCAGCCTTTTTGCACACCGTCGTGAAGACGAATCAATACTATCACCTAGTTACCCCCTACTCCCTACTCGCCAACGTTTGTGGGAAAGAGTGCTTGCCACAACTGATACCACAGGAACGGGCGTTCAGTTACGTTCGCAACTTCGTCTCGCGTTTGATGCAGTTCGGAAGAGCAAAGATGCACCCCTTGGTCACATTGTTGGTGGCGATTTCATTTATGACGAAATCCGTATGCGGCTGCGTCAGTCCAGTCAAATCAGCACTGAAACGGCCAACGCCATTGATAGTCTTGATGGTAAAAATGATCCGCATGCCAAACTTAAGGCCCGCGTACTGAAAGCTGTATTTCTACTCACCCGTATTACCAGCAACTCGGCACAAGACACCGGCCTTCACACCGACGCTCAGACTGTTGCTGATGTCCTGGTTGACGATCTCACCTCACCTAGTTCTGCTCTACGTGGTGAAGTCCGGACGGTACTAGACGAGCTGGTCGACAAAGATCGTCTGCTGATGCGCGTATCTGATGGTGCCATTCAAGAATACCGACTGCAAACTAAGGAAAGCGCGGATTGGTTTGCCTACCAACGTGGCGAAGAGGATGCCTTACGTAGCGACCCTTCTGCATATGAAAGCAAAATTCGAGAACAGCTGATGCAATTTGCCAGCGACCAAGTTCGCAAGCTACCGATACCGCAAGGTTCAAGCCGAGAAATCCGCAGGTTGAAACTCCATACCGATCCAATCACCGCACCGAAAGAGGATGATGGCGTGCCTGTATGGCTGCGCTCAGATCTCGATGGCACCCAGGCAAAAGAGGTACTTACCGATGCAGCCAGAGCTGGCTTGAACTCTTCCATCATATTTGGCCACGTATCACTTCCGAAAAAGGATGAGTTAGTTCGCGCCATCATTAGTCACGAAGCTGCCGAACGCACCCTGGGCCACTTCGGAGAGCCGCAGACCCCAGAAGGCCAGGAAGCCCGTAATGCCCTACTTAAACAAAAAGGTGATGCTGAAGCTCGTGTTAATGAGTTACTCAGGGAAGCTTTGTCTCAAACCCAGATTATTCAAGGCGGCGGGCAAGTTGTTGAAGACGGGGCCAGCCTTGAAGATCGCTTAAAGAAATCCGGGGCTGATGGTGCATCTCGCCTCTACCATAAGTTTAATCTAGTAGACGCGGCGGGTTGGGACAAAGCCTTCATAGCTGCAGAAAAAGGCCTGGTTAATGCTTTAGAAGCTGTCGGCCATGCTGGCCCAGCTGAAAATCATCCAGCTGCCCAGGAATTATTAACTCGTATGGGCTCGGGCGCACTTAATGGCAGCAAAATCCGCGGGGAGTTCATGGGGGCTCCTTATGGGTGGTCGCAAGACACAGTGGATGCATTGCTTGCAGTACTTTTCTCTTGTGGGCAACTACGTATAGTTAATGCTAGTGGTAGCCCTTGGCCTGCTGGAAAATTTAATAGGCGAGATGTAACCAGTAGCACTTTCTCAAGAGAAAATGCCCCGCTTTCCAATGAAGAAAAGCGAGCTATAGCCCGCCTGGTTAAATGCAAACCAGATGAAGCAGAAGTACGTGCACCGGAATTCGTTACCAAGCTCAAAGACGCACTTGTCAGCGCAACCGGATCTACCCCGCGTCCAGAATATAAATCCAATGAGCTCATCGACGAACTATCGGCTATCTCAGGCCGTGATCTAGTCAAGCGCCTGGCAGAGGAAGAGACTGCGGCATCAGAACTGCTAGCAGCATTAGAGGCACAAGCCCTAAAAATCGCTAACAGAGAGCCGTCATGGCTACATCTTAACGACCTTATCGGACATATGGCCGGGTTGCCTGAGCAATCCCTGATTACGGCTGAGCGTGACGCTATACGTGATGGCCGCCTTCTACTGGATGATCCTGACAAGGTTGAGCCTTTGGTCAATCGATCAGCCGACGTGCTGAGAGCAGCGCTTAATGCAGCTTATACGGCCTACCACGCTGAATATACTGCGTGCACCAAAGAAATTGACAGTGCATCGGAATGGGCAAAACTGGCACCGGAGGATCGTGCCTCCATTTTGCGCGTAGCTCAACTTTCAGCACCAGAGCCTACACCAACAGTCGGAACACTCGTTGAGCTGCTTGAGTCCCTTAACAAATGCTCGCCACGGCGCTGGGCAGAAAGACGTGATGCGCTTCGCGGACAATTAAGTCGAGCATTGACCTTGGCAGCACAAAAGCTAGAACCAACCGTTCAACCAGTGTCAGCACCCCGTCGCATATTGCGATCTGAAGCTGACTTGGAAACATGGTTAGCCGAAGTGAAAAAAAGCGTTCTAGAAAAACTGCCTGAAGGACCCGTTCAAATATAACGCCGTGTAAAGCATCTTTACGCAAAAAAATCATAAATAAAGCGATTAAAAATGAAAACTGCACTCGCCCGTGAACATCGCAAGACGTTAGAAACGCTAATTGGTCAGGCTCGCCCCACGGCCGAGACCGGTGCGGTCAAAGCGCTACAGGCATTAGCTGTAGGAGCCAAAGAGGCCCCGGCACATTTCACTGAAAATCAGAAAAAGCTTCGTGTCCAGCTTCGCGCTCATGGCAGACAACTGGGAGATTCATTACGTCCAGATGAGACGCAAACCATTGATCACCTTGTAACTGAAATCGCTTACGAGCATTGGCACCGTATGTTGTTTGCCCGCTTTCTTGCTGAAAGCGATTTGCTTATACATCCGGACGGCTACCCAGTCACTCTGCAAGACTGTAAAGAGGATGCAGACAATCTTACCCCGCCCGCCCGCAGTGAGTGGGAGGTTGCTGGTCGGTATGCCTCTGCGATGCTGCCCAATGTATTTCGGCCGAATAGCCCTGCCCTGGCACTGCAATTACCACTTGAAACCGAGCAAGCGCTAGAAGCCTTACTTGCAAAACTGCCCAAACCCGTCTTCCAAGCCGATGATGGTTTGGGGTGGAGCTACCAATTCTGGCAGGCACCAAAAAAAGAAGAAGTTCAGCGCCAGATGAAACAGGCAGGTACCAAGGTCGGTGCTGATGAGCTGCCTGCGGTCACCCAATTGTTCACTGAGCAATATATGGTGGCATTCTTGCTCGAAAACTCACTTGGCGGATGGTGGCAGAGTCGTCATTCACGCATGGCACTGCCAGTGGAAATGCCGTATTTCCGTAAACTGGACAATGGAACCCCTGCCGCAGGAACATTCCCGGAGTGGCCAAATAACCTGGCAGACTTCAAATTACTCGACCCATGTGCTGGTTCTGGCCATTTCCTGGTCTCAGCCTTTCACTACTTGGTGCCAATGCGGGTGGCCGCAGAAAGGCTCTCCGTAAGTGATGCGGTCAACAAAGTGCTTGCTGAAAACCTGCATGGGCTTGAGCTTGATGCGCGTTGCGTTGAAATCGCTGCTTTTGCACTCGCTTTGGCTGCGTGGCGTTACCCAGAAGAAAAAGGTAATGCACTAGGCTTTCGGCCTCTACCTCGCCTCAACATCGCCTGCGTTGGCGTTGCGCCGCGCAGCAAGAAGGCCGACTGGCTTAAGCTAGCCGGTGGTGACGAACGACTTGAAAGAGGCATGGAAACGCTGTACGCCTTGTTTCAAAAAGCGCCGGAGCTTGGCAGTCTGATCGATCCAAAGGCCGCTACCCGTGGCGACCTGCTCGACGCACATTGGGATGAACTAGCATCCAAACTGGATCAGGCACTTGCCGACCATGCCGACGATACCGAAGCTGAAGCGCGCGTCGCCGCACAAGGCATGGTGCACGCCTCACGTATCCTGATGCGCAAGTATCACCTGGTCATAACCAACCCCCCCTATCTCGGCGCAGGACAGCATGGGCCAGTGCTCAAAGATTTCTGCGAAGAACACTATAGGGCTGCAAAAGGCGATCTAGCCAATGTCTTCTTGGATCGCAGCCTTAAGCTTTGCACACCCGGCGGCACAGTGTCATTCGTCATGCCACAGAACTGGCTTTTCCTCAAGAGCTACCACATACAGCGCGAGCACCTGCTTAAGTTTTCGACTTGGAATTTGCTTGCGCGTTTAGGGGAACACGGCTTTGACAGTTCGGACGCAGCGGGCGCCTTCACCATCTTACTGACCTTGTCTCATGCTAGACCCATTGAAATTCAGATTCTGAGCGGTCTAGATGCGAGTGCACCGAAGACTCCTGATGAGAAAGCATCGTTTTTACTAAACACACCAATAGTAACAGTCAGCCAGGCAGAGCAGCTTAAAAATCCAGATTCAAGGATAGTTCTTGCTGAAAGAGGAAACGCTGACCTACTAGATAAATATGCACTGTCATCTATTGGCCTATCTACAAGCGATACACCTCTGTTCGTGCAGTTTTTTTGGGAGCATGAGGAATTCGGTCCTAAATGGGAATTCCATCAGAGCTCCCCAGGCAAGACATCTGAATGGGAAGGCTGCGAGCACGTTGTACTCTATGAGAAAGGCATAGGGCGTATGCGCGCTCTTGCCGCAGCCCAGGACATCGATCGAGGGCGTGATCGACAAGGTGTAAATGCTTGGGGACAACACGGTGTTGCAGTAGGTTTGATGCGAGAGCTCCCAGCGTCATTGTATGTTGGCAACAAATTTGATAACAACATGGGAACACTGGTCCCTTATTCACAAGACCATCTTCCAGCGATCTGGTGCTTTTGCTCCTCTTCAGAGTACAACCAAGCAGTTCGGTTGATTGATCAGAAACTTAACGTCACCAATGGAACATTAGGTAAAGTCCCATTCGATCTCGCACACTGGCAACAAGTCGCCGCCGAACGCTACCCCAACGGTTTGCCAAACCCCTATTCCGACGATCCGACGCAATGGATTTTCCATGGCCACCCGAGACCGGCTAGCGATCCGCTGCAAGTCGCCGTCGCTCGACTGCTAGGCTACCAATGGCCGGCAGAATTAGATGCCA
>WBZN01001168.1_pt1 | contig 16605 bp, 13 predicted proteins | sample 5204281 | NCBI WGS metagenome assembly WBZN01 (sample SAMN12344347, study PRJNA552823) | activated sludge metagenome | biome: Activated sludge suspended growth; feature: Nitrification reactor; material: Wastewater; isolation source: activated sludge from nitrification reactor of wastewater...
CCGCTGTATCGCTCGACGGACTGCCTCAGTCGTCCGGGCGCTGCCGTGTAGAACCTGCCCCATAGCTCCTCCCGCCAAGCATGATGGTCAAGCGTACCACCACACTGCGGGATCAAACACCTAGCAGCACGTCTTTCGACCCGTCGCGGATTTTGTCCAACGCCTGCTTGCTCGCGGTCGAATAGGCGACCCCCGCCGCCTCAGCTTGCTCGCCTCCGAAGATTACTTGAAGCTTCCCTGTAGAATGCCGCGGTCGGGCGTTGTGATCTGCACTGCGCCCTTGACAGGGGCCGTCATCTCCGCCGGCGCGACGCCGGTCAGACGGTCGCCCCCCGCGGGCGCCAAGGGGATGCGGGCCGGCTTGCCGCCAACGACAAGGATCGCGACGCCTTCATAGCCGGCCGCGTCGACCGGTTTCCCCTCGTCGTCAGCGATGAAGACCTCGACGGTCGCCCCCTTGGTCAGAAGTTCGACGTGCTTCGCTCCCGCGTCGATCTGCTGGCCGCCGTGCGGTCCCTTCGTTTCGTGAGCCAGGGCTGGCGAAACCAGGAGAAGCGTGGCGACGATTGATGCAGTTTTCATGTTGGTCTCCTTCAGAAGGCTTGGGCCGGTTCGCGGCCGGGCGCAGCGGCGGCCCCGGCCCGCGCGGTTTCGACGAGGCGCTCCAGCGGCTTCTTTCCCCACATGAGCACGAGGGCAGGCGTCAGGAAGGCGTCGAGCAAAGTCGCGCTGGCGAGCCCGCCGAAGATGGTCACGGCGACGGGATGGAGAATCTCCTTGCCCGGCGCATGGCCGTCGAACAGCAGCGGGAGCAAAGCCACGCCGGCCGACAGCGCCGTCATCAGCACCGGCGTCATGCGCTCCAGGCTGCCGCGGACGACGAGGCCTGGCCCGAAGGCCATTCCCTCGTCGATCGCCAGATTGATCATGTGGCTGATCTTGAGGATGCCGTTGCGCGACGCGATCCCGGTCAGGGTGACGAAGCCGATCATCGAGGCGACCGAAAGCGGCTGGCCCGCCAGCCACAAGGCGACGACGCTGCCAATCAAAGCCAGCGGCGCGCTCGCCATGATGATCGCGGCGAAGAGCCCCGACCGGTAGCGGCTGTAGAGGATGGCGAAGATCAAAGCGAGCGACACGAGCGACAACAGGCCAATCGTTCGGCTCGCCTCCTCCTGCGCCTGGAACGCGCCTTCGAGACTGGCGAAGAAGCCTTGCGGAAGCGGCGCGCCGGCGATCTCGCGCCTGATCTCGGCGACGACCTGCGCCATGTCCGCCTTGCCGTCCGTGTTGGCGAAGACGACGATGCGGCGCTTGCCGTTCTCGCGCAGGATCTGGTTCAGCCCGTCGGTTTCCCGCACGTCTGCGACCTGCCGGACTGGAATCCAGCCCGAGGGCGCCTGGATCAGCATGTCGCCGAGCGCCGTGGTTCCCCGCCGACTGTCGTCGAGCCGCAGCACGACGTCGAAGCGACGGTTGCCGTCGACGATGCGCGAGATTACGCGCCCGTTCGAGAGCCGCTGTAGAGCGTCGGTGATTGCGGCGGGCTGGAGGCCGTACAGCGCGGCGCGCCGATAATCCACCGCGATCTCGATCTGCGGGACGCGGACCTGCTTTTCGACCTGGAGATCGACGAGGCCGGGGATTCTGGCGAGCCGAGCGCGCACCTCTTCCGCCGAGCGCGTCAGGCCGTCGGGATCGTCGCCGAAAATCTTCAAGGCGATCTGCGCCCGAACGCCGGAAAGCATGTGGTCGAGCCGGTGGGAGATCGGCTGCCCGACATTGATCGACATCGGCAGGACGGCGAGACGGGATCGAATGTCGGCGACGACCGCCTCGCGTCCGCGCTCGGACGGGCGGAGATCGACCTCGATATCGGAGGAATGCACGCCCTCGGCATGTTCGTCGAGTTCGGCCCGGCCTGTCCGGCGGCCGACGCCTTTCACCTCCGGAACCTGCAGCAACAGGCGCTCGGCGATGAGCCCCGCCCGGTTCGACTCGGCCAGCGAGACGCCCGGCATGAAGGTCGCGTTGATCGTGAGCGAGCCTTCATTGAACGGCGGCAGAAACGCGCGCGGCAGACTGAGCGCGGCGGCGCCGGCGCTGACGACGGCCGCGAGCGCAATTGCGGCGATGAGGCGCGGGCGGCGAAGCGCGCGTTCGAGCGCTTTTCGGTAGCCTCGCTTGAGGAGCCGCACAAGTGCGCTCTCCTCCTCGCGCTGCGCGGCGATGCGCGGCAGGAGATAGAAGGCCATCACCGGTGTCAGGGTGATCGAGACGAGGAGGCTCGCCAGGATCGAGACGATATAGGCCTGGCCGAGCGGCGCGAAGAGGCGGCCCTCGACGCCCGAGAGCGCGAAGAGCGGCACAAAGACGAAGATGATGATCGCCGTCGCGTAGACGATGCCCGATCGGACCTCCCGGCTCGCCGCGACGATCACGTCGAAGATGGGACGCGGCTCGGCCGAGGCCCTGTTCTCGCGCAATCGGCGGAAGATGTTCTCGACGTCGACCACGGCGTCGTCGACGAGCTCGCCGATGGCGATCGCGAGCCCGCCGAGCGTCATCGTATTGATCGACAGGCCCATGAGGTGGAAGACGATCGCCGCTGCGAGGATCGAGACGGGGATCGCCGACAGCGAAATCGCGGTCGTGCGCCAGTTGAGCAGGAAGGCGAAAAGTACGACGGCGACGACGGCGACCGCCTCGACCAGAACCCGCTCGACATTGCGGATCGAGGTCTCGATGAAATCGGCCTGACGGAAGAGGATGTTGTCGGCCTTGATCCCCGACGGCAGGCTCGGGGAGAGCTCGCGCAGCGCCTTCTCGATTTCTCCGGTCAGCCGGACCGTGTCGACGTCCGGCTGCTTCTCGACCGCAACGACGACGGCGGGCTTGCCCATATAGCCGGCGTCGCCGCGCTTTGCCTTGGCGCCGAAGCTCACCTCGGCGACCTGGCGCAGATAGACTGGTCCCTTGTCGGTTGTCGTCACGACCGTTCCGGCGAGGTCTTCGAGACTAAGGGTCCGGCCAATAGCGCGCACGAGGAACTCGCGCGAATATTGATCGGCGTAGCCGCCGCCGGCATTGCCGCCGAACTGGGCGAGCGCCTTCTCCAATTGGTCGAGAGTGACGCCGAGGGCGCGCATCGCCGCGGGATTGGGCGCAACGCGAAACTGGCGCACCTCGCCGCCGATAGGGATGACCTGCGCCACGCCGGGGATGGCGAGAAGACGCGGGCGCAAAACGAAATCGGCTGTCTCCCGCGCCTCCATCGGCGAGACGCCGCCCGGCGCCGTCAACGCGATCAGCATGATCTGGCCCATGATCGAGTTCACCGGACCCATCTGCGGAAGGACGTTGGCCGGAAGCTGGTCGCGCACGAGCGCAAGACGCTCGGCGATTTGTTGGCGGTCGCGGTAGATGTCCGTGCCCCAACCAAATTCCACGTAGACGATCGAGAGGCCGACGCCCGAGACGGAGCGCACCCGCGACACGCCGGGCACGCCGTTCATCTGAGTCTCGATGACGAAAGAGACGAGTTGTTCGACCTCGGGCGGCGCGAGGCCCTCGGCCTCGGTCATGATCGTGACCGTCGGCCGATTGAGGTCCGGAAGGACATCGACCGGCAGACGGATCGCTGTGTAGCAGCCAAAGAGGACGAGGACCGCGGCGAGGGCGAGAACGAGCAGGCGGTTGCGCAGCGATTGTGAGACGAGAAAGGTGAACATGGGCCGCCTCACCGCACCTGATTGAGGAGTTCGGCAGCCTGGGTGACCAGACGCGCGCTCGGCTTCAACCCGGCGACGATCAGCACGCGGTCGGCGTCGAGCGGCTCGACGCGCACCGGCCGCGCGATAAAGCGCTCTGCGGTTACGTGCTCGTAGACGACATTCTCGCCATTGGCGCGCCGCACGATGCTGGCCCGGGGCGCCGCGATCCCGGCGACGCTCTCGGCAGCTTCCGCGAAGACGGTGACGAACTGGCCGAGTCGAAGACCATCCGTATCGCCTTCGAGCCGATAGTCGACGGGTACCGCCTGGTTGCGGTCGGCGAAGCCGACGCCGACAAAAGCGAGCGGAAGGCCCCGACCATCGGACGTTCGCGCCGAGGCGCGGCGCCCGCCCTGCGGCGCCTCGAAGGCCAAGGCCTCGACCCAGAGGCGCTTCGGATCGACGATGTGAAACACGATCGCGCTCGGATCGGCGATCTGGCCGGCGACGGCGTTCGCCGCGGCGATGATCCCGTCGACCGGCGCGCGCAAGGGCTCGGCGTCGCGCCTCGCCGTGTCGAGCGCTGCGCGCCGGTCACGCAGGCCCTGCATTTCGAGGCGCGTGTCGGTGAGAGTCGCTTCGGCGACCGCGCCGCGCCTGGCGAGCGTCTCATAGCGGGCAAGCCGCCGCTCAACGATCGCGATCTGCTGCTCGAGATCGCCTTGCTGTTGGCGCATGTCCGATTGGTCGATCGCGAGGAAGGGCGTCGCGACATAGGCGAGGATGTCGCCCGCCTTCACCGTCGCGCCAAGGGGAGGGAAGCCACCGGGCGGCGGAGACAGCCGGCCCGTCGTCGAGGCCTGAACCAGGCCGCTGCCGTTCGGATCGGCAATGAGCCGGCCAGGCAGTTCGACGGTCCTTGCGTGTCGGCTCTCGCCGCTGACGGCAGTGCGCAGGGCCAGCAGACGCTGCGTCGGCTTCGGTACGAAGACCGAGCCATCGCGCAGGAGCTGCGGCCGGTCGCCGCTCAGGGCCGGCGTTGAAGCCGCCTCGGGGCCGTGGCTGTGGCCTTCGTGCGCGAGGAGCCGCAACGCGCCAAAGGCGATGAGCGCAAGGACGGCGAGCGCCGGGGCCAAAGCGGCAGGCCGGCGGCGCAGCGCGACGGCCGCCAAAGCGCCAAGCGCGAGGCCGGCGAAGCCCGCGATGGGCGCCGTGAGCCCGAAAGGCGGCGCCGCGTCGCCGTTCGCCGTAATTTGGCGGGAAACCGTCGGATCAGGTTGGACCAGCGAACCTGAAAGCACATCGACGGCGTCGCCCTCAGTCACCGTGAAGATGAGATCGGCATGTCCCGGCCTCCCGACCCATGGCGCGGGAAGACGATAGAAGCCCTCGGGATCGAGCGTGGCGGCGCGCGGACCTTCGGGGGTTTCGACCTCAATCGCGGCTTGCGTTACGGGTTCGTTGGCGCCGCGTCGGTCGAGCCAGATCGTCAGCTCGCCGCCCGTGGCGACGGCGACAAGTTCAAAGGCGTCCGACGCGGCTTCGAGGCGGGGCGAAGCCGCCTGCGCGACCGGCGCCGGCTCGGCGCCGTGATCATGGCCCTCATGGGCGGAGAGGCGCGTCGCCCCGAGCGCAATGACGCAGAGGGGGACCGCGACGAGCGCGGAAATACGGAAAAACATGTTGCGAACATCCTCGGCCTGGTTGGCAGGCGGCGCTCGGCGCAGGCGCGTCCGAGTTCCGCGGCGATTTTCAGGCGAAGGCGTTCGGCGGTTCGAGAAGGGAACTCGGCCCAGCGCTCGGCGGGGCGAGAGAGGCATACTGCAACCTCAGCCGCCCTGCGTGCGGAGGCTCAAGGCCGGGGATTGTGGCCGCGAGGATCACGCCGCAGCAGCCTGTCCCGAAGCAGCATCCGCCGGAGCAGGCGTCGGCCGAGTCTTCGGCGGCGGACCGGCTCGCGGCGACGTCCTTCACGCCTGCGATCTTCACGCCAGCGGCTTGCGCCAAAGCGGACCGAATGGCCTTGGCGGCGGATGTCGAGCGGGCGCCTGCGGTGAGGCCCCCATGGGCGAGACTCGCATCCGGGCGGCGATAGCCGTGGTCCTCGTGCGCCGATGCGACGCCTGGCGCAAACAAGACCATCGCCGCAAGAGCGGCGACGAGCCACAGCAGTTTGCGCAGGGGCGGCGAATTCAACAGGCTTACTCCTCACAGAGCTTATAACAGCTCCACTGGGGCATTTCTACGGCGGCGGACGAGGAGGAGAAGTGTTCCAGGACACGCTGGCGGGGATCCGTAGCACTGGCTTGTCTTTCCGCGCTGAACTTCTTTGCCAGCTTCGACGGCGCCGTTCACCGGCTGTCCCGCTCCGACACCGCGGCCCCGTCGGACGCCTCGCAGCACAACCGCAATTCAACAAGGGCCGCCAAATGTCATCAGCGCTGTTCGAAACCATCAAAGCTTTGGAGGCGGCGAGGCTGCATTTCTTCATCGAGCGCACGCGGCCCGACACAATCAGGCTGTCGGTCACGTTGGTCGGCGAAAGAATGGAGATCGACATTTTTGAGGATGATCATCTCGAAATCTCGCGCTTTCGCGGCGATGAATCCATCGAGGGCGGAAGAGAGCTGCTAACGAGCATTTTGCGAGACGAGCTATAGGCGACTCGCGCTCCCCCGGCCGCCTCGCGGCCGAGCGGACGCCCGCCGGAACGTCCGGCAGCCTGACCTTCGCACTCTGGCGACCCGCCGCGCTAGAGCCAAGGAGCTTTAGGCGCTTTGCCTCACCCTTTCGGGCCGCCGCGTGAGACGCCGACCTTCGCCGGGCGCAGCACTCGCTCGCCGATGACATAGCCGGGCTCGATCACCTCGACGACGGTGCCGGTCGGCACGCTTTCGTCCGGCAGCTCGAACAGAGCTTCATGCAGATTGGGGTCGAATTTCAGGCCCTTCGGGTTGAGCTTCTTGACGCCATAGCGCTCGAGCCGCGAAGCGAAGTCGCGCTCGGTCAGCTCGAGGCCCTCGATCAGCGTCCTGACCGCAGGCTCGGCCCGCTCGCGCGCGTCGGCCGGCACATTGGAAATGGCGCGGTGCATATTGTCGGCAAAGGTCAGCATGTCGCGCGCAAAGGACGCGACGCCATAGGCCTTGGCGTCCGCCACCTCCTTCTCGGTGCGGCGGCGCAGATTCTCCATATCGGCGAGCGTGCGCAAAAGCTTGTCCTTCAGCTCGCTGTTTTCGGCCTGAAGATTTTGCAGAACGACGAAAGGGTCGGGCTCGGCCGGCTTTGGCACAGCTTCATTCAGCGCCGGATCGAAGCCGTCCGGTTCGTTTTCAGCATTTTTCGTGTCGTTCATGGCTCAGTCTGCTGGAGGTAACGTTCAGCTTCGATATCAGTTTTCCGCCGGAAAAAATCAAGCGCTTCGCAAAATTGCGGGCCGCTCAAGCCTCTGCCGGCGTCGCCGCGGGCTCCTCCTTCAGCGGCTCGAAGACCGCGAGGATCATGCGCTTGATCTCAGCCTGACGGGCACGTTCCTTGACCTTCTCGCCGTTGAGATCGGCGACATAAAAGACGTCGGCCGCCCTTTCGCCAAAGGTCGCGATATGCGCCGAGCCGATATTGAGATCGAGCTGCGACAGCGCGGTGGTCAGGTCGAACAGGAGGCCAGGTCGGTCGAGGCCGGAAGCCTCGACGACCGTGAAGCGGTTCGACAGCGTATTGTCGATGGTGACTTCCGGATGGACCCGGAACGTCCTCTGACGGGGGCCAGGCTGGCCTGTCCTCGCCGCCACCACCTTGTTGAGTTCGATAAGGCCGGCGAGCGCCTTTTCGACCGCGTCGGCGATGCGACTCGCGCGGCGCAGTTCGTCCTCGTCGAAGTCGAAGGCGCGCGACACGACGATGGTGTCGAGCGCGACCCCGTCCGTCGTCGTGAACACCTGGGCGTCGACGATATTGGCGGAGGCGGCGGCGCAGGCGCCGGCGATGACCGAGAGCAGGCGCGGATGATCGGGCGCGATGACGGTGAGTTCGGTGACGCCGCGCTGCGGATCGATGACGATATGCGTCAAGGGCGCCGGCATCTCGACCTCGGTCATGTTCAAGAGCTTGGCGTGCAGGATCTGCTGCTCGAGATCAGCCTTGAGCCAATAGGCCTGTGGATGGCGCTGCGCATAGGCGGCGAAGTCGAGGTCGGTCCAGTTCGGCAGCCCGCGCCGGAGCTCGAGCTGCGCCTGGGCGACCCGCCGCCTGCGGTCGATCGTCGAATGGCCGCCGGCGAGCACTATCTCGGTTTCCCAGTAGAGGGTTCGCAGGAGCTCCGCCTTCCACTGGTTCCACACCCCCGGTCCCACGGCGCGGATGTCGCAGATGGTCAGGATGAACAGCATTTTCAGCCGCTCCAGCGTCTGCACCCTCTGCGCGAAGGTGGCGATCGTCTGGCGGTCGCCGAGGTCGCGCCGTTGCGCCGTATCCGACATCACGAGATGGTTCTCGGTCAGCCACGCGACGGTCTCGGTCTCGGCGTCGCTGAGGCCGAGGCGGGGACAGAGGCCGCGCGCGACCGCGGCGCCGGCGATTGAATGATCTTCGAGCCGCCCCTTGGCGATGTCGTGCAGGAAGAGAGCGACGATCAGCGCCGTTCGATTGTTGATCGAGTGCAAAATCTCGCACGCGAGCGTATGCTCGCCGGAAACGCACTGTTGCTCCATGTCGGCGAGATTGCCGACGGCGCGCAGGAGATGCTCGTCCACCGTATAGTGGTGGTACATGTTGAACTGCATCAGCGCGACGATCTTGCCGAATTCCGGCACGAAACGGCCGAGCACGCCCGCCTCGTTCATCAGCCGCAGCACGATCTCGGGCGTATTGCGCGAGGTCAGAACGTCGAGAAACAGCCGGTTCGCCTCGGGGTCGGCGCGCAATCTGGCGTCGACCCGCTTCAACGACAGCGTGACGAGGCGCGTCGCGTCGGGATGGATCGCGAGGCCGTTGCGGTCGGCGACCCAGAACAGCTTGATGAGGTTGACCGGAGTCTCCTCGAAGACATCCCGCCCGGCGACGGTCACGCGGCCGCTTTCGATCGCAAAATCGCCCGCCGCGATCGTCGACGGCGTCGGCAGAAAGGGACCGAAACGGTCGAGCATCGCATGCGGCTTCGCCTGCCGCTCTTCGAGCGCGGAGCAGACGATCGCGGTGAGGTCGCCGACGTCCTTGGCGACCAGAAAATAATGCTTCATGAAGCGTTCGACGCTGGCGAGGCCGCCGCGGGTCGAATAGCCGAGCTCCGCCGCGATCTGGCGCTGATGGTCGAAAGTGAGGCGCTCCTCGGCCCGGCCGGTCATGAAATGCAGGTGACAGCGGACCCGCCAGAGAAATTCCTCGCAGCGGCAGAACAGCCGGTATTCCGCCCGTGAAAACAGGCTGGCGCCGACAAGCTCCGAAGCCTCGCGCACCTCATAGACATATTTGGCGATCCAGAACAGCGTGTTGAGGTCGCGCAGGCCGCCCTTGCCGTCTTTAACGTGCGGCTCGACGAGATAGCGCGAGCGGCCCGCCTTGGTGATGCGCGCGTCGCGCTCGGCGAGCTTCGCGGCGACGAATTCGGCCGCCGTGCCATGCACGACCTCGCGCTCGAAACGAGTCCGCATGGCCTCAAACAGCGCGCCGTCGCCAAGAAGGAGACGCGCTTCGAGCAAAGCCGTGCGGATGGTGAAATCGCCGCGCGCTTCGTCGACGCATTGCTCGACGGTGCGGGTGGAATGACCGACCTTCTGGCCGAGATCCCATAAAACATAAAGCACCGACTGGACGATCGCTTGCGTCCGGCCCGTCGGCTCGTCGGAGAGAAGGAATAGCAGATCGATGTCCGAGCCGGGGGCGAGCGTCGCGCGGCCATAGCCGCCGACAGCGACGATGGCGAAGGACTTCGGTTCGCCGCTTCGCGCCGGATGCAGGTACGTCACAACGTAATGATAGATGACGACGATCAGCTCGTCCTCGATGGCTGCGAGCTGACCGGCGCAGGCGAGCCCGCCGCCATTCGACTCGAGCGCCTTGCGCACACGCGCGCGGCCATTATCGAGCGCTTTGCGCAACACGGCGAGCACCTCCGGCCGCGCCGCCTCGGCCGTCCGCGCGCCTGCGTGCAGCGCTTTGATCTCGGCGCGGACGCCGGCGCGATCGAAAAGCGCGGTGGCGGACAGGGCCGGCGCCCGCCGCCGCGTGGAGGAAGCCGCCGTTTCAAGCATGGCCCAAAGGTTCCGCTGCGCGGCCGCAGGGCGGTTGCCCGGCGGCTGTCTTGCATTCAAAATCCATTCCGAATCCGTTCAGGCGAAAGACCCTGCTCGCTCCTCGCAGCCTTCAGCCTCGCCTCGATCGCGTCCCAGACGGCGACCGCAAGATCAGGCCCGCCGACGCGCTTGATGGCCCGGATCCCCGTCGGAGAGGTGACGTTGATTTCGGTCAGACAGCCGTCGATGACGTCGATGCCGACCAGAACGAGCCCGCGCCGTTTCAGTTCCGGACCGATGGTAGCGCAAATTTCCTTTTCACGCGCAGTGAATTCGGTCGCTGCCGCCGCGCCGCCCCGCACCATGTTCGAGCGGATGTCGTTTTCCGCCGGAACCCGGTTCACCGCCCCGAGGGCGACGCCGTCGATCAGGATGATGCGCTTGTCGCCGCGGCTGACCTGCGGCAGGAAGCGCTGCGTCACCCAGGGCTCGCGAAAGCTCGCGGCGAAGAGATCGTAGAGCGAGCCGAAATTCGGGTCCTTTTCCCCGATCTTGAAGACCGCCGCGCCGCCATGGCCGTAGAGCGGCTTCATCACCACTTCGCCATAGCTCGCCCGGAACGTCTCGATCTCCTTCTTGTCGCGCGAGATCAGGGTCGGCGGCATCAGTTCGGGAAATTGCATGACGAAGAGTTTTTCCGGCGCGTTGCGCACGCTGGCCGGGTTGTTGACGACGAGCGTTTGCGGCGGCAACAGCTCGAGCAGATGCGTCGAGGTGATATAGGCGAGGTCGAAAGGCGGATCCTGGCGCAAGAGCACCACGTCGAACTCCGCGAGCTCGACCCTCCGCGCTTTTTGCAGGGTGAAATGGTCGCCCGCCACGTCGCGCACCGCTAATGGCGCCGCCTCGGCGAAGACGCGCCCCTCGACCAGCGAGAGCCTGTCGGGCGTGTAATAGTGGAGCGTATGGCCGCGCGATTGCGCTTCCAGCATCAGGGCGAAGGTCGAGTCGCCGGCGATATTGATCTTTTCGACCGGGTCCATCTGGACGGCGACGGCGAGGGACATGATCGGCTTTCGGTTTTGAACGCATGGCCCCGCCGGATGGCGGACGCCTATCGCAGGCAGGCACGGCGCAGCGCCGGCGTCAAGCCCGCGTCCGGTGGAGCCTCCACTACCTCATGAACATGGCGAGAAGCGGGGCGGCGAACACATTGACGAGGCCGACCAGCACCATGACGAGGCCCGCGACCGAGCCCTCCTCGCCGCCGACCTCGCGCGCTTTGGCGACCCCCGCCCCATGGGCGCCCATGCCGAGGAGGGCTCCGCGCGCGAGCGCCGAACGCAGCGGCAGAAAGCGCAGCATGGCTTCGCCGAGCGAGGCCCCGAGAACGCCGGTGAACACCACGAAGACCGCCGTCAGGTCCGGCGCGCCGCCGATGTCGCTTGACACGGTCATGGCGAAAGGCGTGCTGATCGAGCGCGGCAGCAGGCTGAGACGCAGCCCGCCGCCAAGCCCAAGCAGGCTGGCGAACACCCAGGCCGAGACCATCGCCGCGGCGCTGCCGGCAAGGACGCCGGCCAGAAGCGCCGGCCAATGGCGGCGGATCAGAGCGCGCTGCTCGTAGATCGGAATCGCGAAGGCGACGGTCGCCGGTCCGAGCATGGCGACCATCCAATGCGTCCCGGCGATATAATTGCCGTAACTCTCGCGACAGCCGACGACGACCGCCATGAGAAGCAGAGGCGTCAGCGCGAGAGGGGTGGTCCACCACCGCGGCCAGCGCCGGTTGACGCGCTTGGCGACGAGATAAAGCGCGATCGTCGCCGCGGACCAGATCGCCGTCAGGACGGCCGGGTCACTCCATGTGACGGCAAACTGTCTCATGATCGGCGCTCCAACGCCAGAACAGATCGACGACGGCGGCTGTCACCAGCATCACCGTCACGGTCCCGAGCAAAATCACGGCGAGAATCTTGAGCCCGAGCCAGCCGACGAGCTCATGATGGTTCAAAATCGCGAGAACCGCCGGCACGAAGAACAAAAGCATTTCGGCGAGCAGCCACTCGGCGCCGCGGCGGGCGCTCGCGAGGCTGAGACGACCGCTGGCCAAAAGCGCGAGCAGCATCAACATGCCGACGACGCCGCCTGGCACGGGCAGCCCGAGGCGGCGCACGAGAAATTCGCCAGCAAGCCAGAACGCAAAGAGAAGCGCGATCTGGGCGAGCCGGCTCATGTGAAGCGCGTGGCGGCTGAGCAGGGTCAATTTGCGCGCGGTCATGGCGATGTCTCCGGCTCCGAAGATAGTGTCCGCTAGACCATGCGCAAAATGAATTGTCTTCATCTATCTCAGGCGTATATGGAATAACGATGGAGTTCCGGACATTACGCGCCTTCATCGAAGTCGTCCGCGAGGGCGGATTTTCCCGCGCCGCGGAAAAAGTCTTCGCGACGCAGTCGACGATCAGCAAAGCGGTCAAACAGCTCGAAGAGGAACTCGGATTCACACTGCTTGACCGCTCCGGCCGCACGAGCCGGCTGACCGCCGCGGGAGAGATCGTCTATCGCCGCGGGCAGGCACTGCTTGCGGATCGCGACGACCTCCTCGCCGAACTCGACGAGCTGCGCGGCCTGAAACGCGGCGTCCTCCGACTCGGCCTGCCGCCGATCGGGTCCAGCATGCTGTTCGCGCCGCTGTTTGCGACCTTTAGAAGCTGCTATCCCGGCGTCGAGATCAAGCTCGTCGAGCAGGGCAGCAAGAGCCTCGAAGAGCTCCTGCGTGTCGGCGAACTCGACCTTGCGGGGCTTCTTCTACCCGTCTCCGAAGAATTCGAATGGCTCGAGGCCCGGCGCGAACCGCTCGAGGCGCTGATCGCCGCAGACCACCCTTTCGCCTCCAGGGAAAGCCTCACGGCCTTTGAACTGGCGCAACTGCCTTTCATCCTCTTCGAATCAGGGTTTGCGCTCAATCCGGTGATCCTCGCCGCCTGCGGGCGCAGCGGATTTACGCCGACGGTCGCTGCGCGCACGAGCCAGATCGATTTCATGGTCGAGCTCGTCGCGGCGAAGCTCGGCGTCGGCTTTCTGCCGCGCATGCTGGCGCGGAGCCTGAAGCACCCAGGCGTCCGCAGCCTCGATATTTCCGTCGCAGGCATGGACTGGCATTTCGCGCTGGCCTGGCGGCGCGGCGGCTATTTGTCCGACGCCGCCAGGGCATGGCTGGCGCTGGCTGGCGAGGCGCGGCGTGAGACGACGGAGCCCTCGCACTAGAGACGGCCGCGCCGGTCTATCCTAAAGACCTGGGACTGGGTGTTTCGACGCGCGAAGCTCCTTGCACGACAGGCGTAATTTTCGACGCGAGCCGAGCGGCTGAAAGCCGGCGCTGAAGCGCGTCGTCGCGACAGACGGCCCGGCCTCTCGCGCGACCGCCATCCGCGCATCTCGTCCTTGCGGCTAGACTAAATGGATGCATGCTCCGTCGTCAGCCGGGCACGGCAAATCAGGGGGCGGCGCGAAAATATCAATCATGCGGATTGTTCCTTACGCGGCCACGGCGTTGTCGACCGGCGTGAAGACGCCGTCGCCCTCGGAGCGCATCTCGATATGTCGCTTGTGCATCCGGATGAGGCTCGAGCGATGGCCGATCGACACGATCGTCGTCGCCTTGAGCTGCTTGAAGAGGATGTCGTAGATCTTCGCTTCGAGCGTTTCGTCCATCGCCGCTGTCGCCTCGTCGAGAAAGAGCCAGTCGGGCTTGGCGAGAAACGCCCGGGCGATGGCGAGGCGCTGCTGCTCGCCGCCGGAGAGGCGCTGCGCCCAATTGTCGTCGATATGGAGAAAGCCAATCAACTCGGGCAGATTGGCGGCGAAAAGGGCGGCCCGCACGGCTTCTTCGTCGAACTCTTCGGGCGGGGCCGGATAGGCGACCGCGGCGTAAAGGGTTCCGTTCGGAATATAGGGCCGCTGCGGCAGCAGCATCACCTTCGCCCCGGCCGGCGTCGCGACGGTTCCTTCGCCGATCGGCCAGACTCCCGATATGGCGCGAAACAGCGTCGATTTGCCTGACCCCGACGGGCCGGTGAGCAGCGTCGATTCATTGGCCGCAAGGCTCAGATTGACGCCACTGACGATGGCGCGCCCATCGGGCAGGCGCAGCGTCACGTCGGAAAGGCCGATGTCCTCGCGGGCGGCCTTCTGTGTCGCGCGGATGAGCCCCCCCGGCGCCTGCGCCGCCTCGATCGAGGCGTCGAAGGAGGTCAGGCGGTCGAGCACGGCCTTGAAATCGGCGAGCGACACATAATAGGTCACGAAGAAGGTCAGCGCTTCGTTGACGCTGCCGAAGGCGCGCGCCGTCTGCGTCATGACGCCGAGAGTGATCTTGCCGGCAAAGTAGAAGGGCGCGGCGACGATATAGGGAATGATCGGGCTCAGCTGGCCATAGGAGGCCGTAAAGCCGATGAGATTCTTGCGCACGAAGACGATCTGGAAATAGTTCGTGATGATCGCCGAAAAGCGCTGGCCGAGCGATTGCTTCTCGGCGTCTTCGCCGGCAAGAAGCGCGACCTGCTCGGTATATTCGCGCAGCCGCGCGAGCGAGAAGCGGAAGTCCGCCTCATAACGCTGCCTCTGGAAGGAGAGACGCACCAGCGAGCGCCCGATGAGATGGGTGATCCAGGTGCCGAAGCCGGCATAGATCAGGGCGACCCAGAACAGGAAGCCGGGCACCGCGATCGCCGTTCCGGGCAGGGTGAAATTCGCGGACAATTCCCAAAGCAGGATCGCGAAGGAGACAAGCGAGCTCAGATTGGAGATCAGAAGGATCGAGAAAGAATAGATGCCATAGCCTTCCTGGCCGCCGTTGATGAAGCGATTGACGTCCTCCGAAATGCGCTGGTCCGGGTTGTCGGCGACGCCGCCTTCGATCGGGCTTTGAAGCGACATGCGATAATGCGCGTGGCCCCCGAGCCAGCGGCTGACGTAATTTTCGGTGAGCCAGCGCCGCCATCGGATGATCAACGTCGAGGCGACGACAAATTCGAGAATGGCCGAGGCGATATAAGTGAAGGCCCAGGGCGTGAAGACGAAAAAGAGCTGCGACCAGAAGGTCGCCTGGTCCTTGTTCTGAATGGCGTTGAACCAGTCGCGCGAGAAGAATGAGAGACGGACCTGGATGCCTACCTGCGCCTGGTTGATGACGACGAGAAACACGACCATCGCGATGGCGAGATTACGCTCTCTGACGCCAAAGGACGGAAGCCGCCAGATGCGCACGCTTGTCGCCGTAGCGGAACGAAAATAACGGTCGCCGATGCGCGTCATCGACTGCACGACAGGAATGAAGGAGATCGCGTAGACCAGAATCGCGAAAATCGAGACAGTCAGCGGCAGGCTTTCGGGCAGCACGTAATCTTCGAGTGATGACGGCCAAAGCCCAACCTTGGCGATCAGGTAGACGACGCCGAAGATCACGGTCTCGGTCGCGAAAATCGCCGCGAAGATCTGCAGAAAACTAGAGATCTTTGGCGCCTTATAGGTCGTATAGGCGCAGATCAGAGATGTCACGGCGAGGAGGAGAACGGTGGGATCTTGCTGCGTCGCTCCGACGAATCCCGTGATGATCGAGAACAGGGCGACGACGGCGGCGAGAAAATGCATGGCTTGCCTTTGGTCCGCTTCTTGACGAGGGCCGATGGAAGGTCGATTGGCGAAGATTAGTCAGATTTTCGCCGGCGTGAAGTCAACGAAGCGTTTGCTCCCTTGACGGGCTTTGGTCAAAAGCTTGCGGTCGGGCCGCCCTGCAGACAGGCTCCAGCCGTATAGGGCGGTTTTCGCGCCGCCTCATCTTAAACTTCTGTAAGGGTAGCGGCCGCGTCGCCTGAGCTTGACCGCAGTCGCACTGCGCTCAATTTTTCTGGGCAAGCTTTCCGGCGTCATGCGGGGCTGCGCCGTTGACGCAAGCAGAGAGCACCGGCGATGGTTTGAAGGTCAGGACGCGGCGCGATTTGATCGGGGCCTCGACGCCGGTGCGCGGATTGCGTCCGATGCGTTCGCGTTTTGAGCGCACGGCGAAGAGGCCGAACGAGCGGAGCTTGACGGCTTCGCCCTTGACCAGCGCCTCGGCGATTTCCTCGAGCGCCATTTCGAAGATGTCTCGCGCCTGCGCCCGCGACAGCGTCGGGCACGAGGCGTAGACCGCATCGAGCAGAGCCGCCCGTGTCGCTGTTTTCCGGGTGTCGGCCGCATCCGTGTGCTGCCCCAACGGCTGTCGCACCTCGTTCCCCCCCCGCCTTCCTCGGAGCCTGGATTAGAGCATATTTCAAGCCGTTGAAAAGCGGGCGCCTGCTGTTTCGTGAAATCAGACCCCTGCGCCTCTGCGACGACTTGAAGCGAGCCGCAAAAAAAAGCCCCGGGTTTCTCCGGGGCTTTCTGAGGTCGGTGACGACGGAACTTCTTAGAAGTCCATGCCGCCCATGCCGCCCATGCCGCCGCCGCCCGGCATCGCGGGGGTGTCTTTCTTCGGCTGCTCGGCGACAATCGCCTCGGTTGTGATGAGGAGGCCGCCGACGGAGGCGGCGTCCTGGAGGGCGGTGCGCACCACCTTGGTCGGGTCGATGATGCCGAGCTTGACGAGATCGCCGTATTCCTCGGTCTGCGCGTTGTAG
>WBZN01001169.1_pt1 | contig 16604 bp, 13 predicted proteins | sample 5204281 | NCBI WGS metagenome assembly WBZN01 (sample SAMN12344347, study PRJNA552823) | activated sludge metagenome | biome: Activated sludge suspended growth; feature: Nitrification reactor; material: Wastewater; isolation source: activated sludge from nitrification reactor of wastewater...
GCGGGCGAGGACGGCGATCTCGATGTTCTGGTCGTCGATATGCCGCCCGGCACCGGCGACGTACAGCTCACCATCTCGCAAGCCATTCCTTTGTCAGGCGCGGTCATCGTCTCCACGCCGCAGGATCTCGCGCTGATCGACGCGCGCAAGGGCCTTGCCATGTTCAAGCGGCTGGAGGTGCCCGTGCTCGGCATCATCGAGAACATGAGCTACTTCTCATGTCCCTCTTGCGGGACGCGCTCGGACATCTTTGGCCACGGCGGCGCACGCGAGGAGGCAGCAAAGCTTGGCGTGCCGTTCCTGGGAGAAGTGCCACTGCACATGGACATCCGCGCCAAGTCGGACACGGGCAAACCTGTCGTCGCGACCGATCCGGAAGGCCTTCATGCCCAGATCTACCGTGATATTGCCGCCAAGACCTGGACCGAGGCCGAGCGCGCCAAGGGAACCCTGACGCCGCCGCCTGTCCTTGACGTGATAGACGATGGCCGCACCCTCAAGGCCGCATTCCCGGATGGCCGCACCTTTGAACTACCCGCCGAAATGCTGCGCGTCATGAGCCCGTCCGCTGAAGTTCGCGGCCACTCGCCGGATCAGCGCGTGACGGTGGCGCGCAAGAAGAACGTCCGCATCCGCGGTCTCAAGGGCGTCGGAAACTACGCCACGCGGATTACCTTCGACGATGGCCATAGCACGGGGCTGTATACCTGGGGCTACCTCCACCTGCTCGGCAAGGAGAAGGACCAGCGCTGGAAGGCCTACCTCGACGAACTGACCGTCAAAGGCCTGTCGCGAGAGTAGCGCTCAGCGGACTGCCACGTTCCGTTTCACGATTTTCCGCGCAAGATGCGCCAGGATTTTGCGCGTCGATAATATTTGCGGGAATAACGGATAGTCCTGACGCGTTCATATTTTATCCTGCCAGTTGCGCATTTCCTGCGGGCCAATCATTCATTGAGGGGAATAGACCCATGGCTCAGACCAAGCCGATTTCAGATCTTGATATTTCCAGCGTGGAAGGTCTGGCGCACAGCCTCCACAGGGCGAGCCAGTACATGGACGATCTGTTTGCCGCCGCCACCGTCGGGCAGGATCTGACCGCCCGCCAGCTCGTTGTGCTGGAAATCGTTGCCCGGGAGGATCGTCCCAGCCAGACCACGATCTGCGCGCGTTCGGGCATCGACCGCTCGACGATTGCCGACATGGTTCGCCGCCTCGTCAGGAAGGGCTACCTGGCCCGCCGCCGCAGCCGGGCAGATGCGCGCCGGTATGCGGTGCAACTCACCGATGAGGGCCGCAAGGCGCTGGAGCGTGCCCTTCCCATAGCGCGAAACCTGGAGACTGAAATTGCCTCGCGCCTGCCGGAAAAGCAGCGTCAGCATTTCTTCACCGCGCTGCAGCGTATTCTGGACAAACCAGAAAAAGGCGCCGACGCCGCCTGAGCAGGTTTGCCTGAGGGTTCTTTCGCCACACAACCTGGCAAGCCAGTCTGCGGCCATGCCGTGCGACCGAAGATGAGCGTGAAGCTGCCAGCAGGCGTGATACACATCCCGCCATGCTCGAAGTCCTCCGGCGCAACACCGTTCCGCTTATCGTTGCAACAGCCCTTTTCATGGCCAATCTCGACGCGACCGTGCTGTCGACGTCGCTGCCGGCGATTGCGCGCGATCTCGGTCTCAATCCAATCCACCTGAAACTTGCGCTCACCACCTATCTGCTGGCTCTTGCGGTATTCATCCCGGCGTCGGGATGGGCGGCCGACCGCTTCGGACCAAAAAACGTGTTCCGCGCCGCCATGGCTGTTTTCGCGCTGGGTTCGATCTTCTGCGGACTGTCGAGCAGTCTTGGCGCGCTCGTCGCCTCACGCGTCGTGCAGGGCATTGGCGGTGCGATGATGATGCCTGTTGGACGGCTCATCGTATGGCGCAGCGTGCCAAAGTCGGAGATCATCGCGGCGGCCGCCTGGCTTACCATCCCTGCACTTATGGGCCCGGTGCTCGGGCCGCTGCTTGGCGGTTTCATTTCCACCTATTTCAATTGGCGGTGGATCTTCTGGATCAACGTGCCGGTAGCGGCGGCCGGGATCTTTCTCGTCACACGCTTCATCCCCGACATCCGCGTCGCTAACAAAGAGGATTTCGACTTCAAGGGCTTTCTGCTGATCGGTCCGGGCCTGTCGATGTTCCTGACAGGAGCGACGCTACTGGGCCTCGATCTCGTGCCCCACGACGTGGTCGCCGCCTTGCTGCTGGCAGGCGCCGGTCTGATAGGGGCCTACGTCTGGTATGCGCTTTATGCGAAACGGCCTATTATCGACCTGCGGTTGCTTGGCGTGCCGACGTTTTTTGCCGGCGTCATGGGCGGCTTTCTGTTCCGCACGGGCATAGGCGCAGCGCCCTTTCTCTTGCCGCTATTGTTCCAGGAGGGTTTCGGGCTGACGCCGTTCCAGTCAGGCCTGCTGATCTTCGCCACCGGCTTTGGCGCGATGTTCATGAAGACACAGGCGGCACGCATTCTGCGGCGTTGGGGCTATCGCAACGTGCTTATCGCCAATGCCCTCATCGCCGCCATCTTCTCAGCGTTGCCCGCCGTGTTCACCAGCGCGACGCCAGCCCTGCTGATGAGCGGGATATTTCTGGCGGGCGGGCTGTCGCGGTCGCTGCAGTTCACGGGCCTCAACACGCTGTCTTTCGCCGACATCCCTGAGAAAAGGCTATCGCAAGCCACAAGTTTCGCCTCCGTGGTGCAGGAGTTGTCGGGCGCGGTTGGCGTGTCGGTCGCCGCGCTGGGGCTCGAGATCATGATGCGCATCGATGGCACGAGCGCCATGACGCCCGCGATCTTCCCGCCGGTGTTCTTGTCCATCGCGCTGATCTCGGGGCTGTCGGCGGCGCTGTTTGCCTGGAAGCTCGATCCGGATGCGGGCGCGGCGCTGCTGGTGAGGCCCGCCTCCAAACGCGAGGTGGCCGTTGAGGAGTCGGCCGACGCCGATGCGGGGCGCCTTTGACCCATGCGCGTCCGGCCGGCTCGACGAAGGAGAGTCGGACGCGCCATTATGGGCCTGCGTCCGGCCGGCTCAGGAGAGCCGGACGCGCCATGCAACAAAGCCGCGCTTTCCGGAATGATCGGAAAACGCGGCTTGTGCTTTGAGCTGATCTGCTGGTTGGCTCAGGTCGCGGCGGTACGTATCGAGGCGCACAGCACAGCCTTGGTCCGCAGAAACCACGGACCGTGGGCGGTATCCCTTGCGTGACGATCGTGCCCGTTACGCTGCCTTGGCTTCACGCCGGCGGGGGGCCGCCTTCGCGCGCACCTTCACGGACTTTGCAGCCGGAAGGAACACGACGTCGGAAGCCCGCGTCGTCTGGATCGCGGCCTCGCGCGCTGCGAAGGCATCCGCCAAGGCGAACATGGCGGCGTGCGGGTCAAGCCCGGCGCAACCACGAACGTCCACCGCGACGAACTCGCTCTTGGGGTTCGCCTGGAACGACAGATGACCGATACCCAGCACGGCCACGCCAGAAAGCGTGCCGTCCGCGAGGCGGCTGATCTCGATGGCGCGCGGCTGCTTGCCGAGCGCACCGAGCGCAACCTTGAGCGCGCGCTCGGCTGACTTGGCGTCACCCAGCCGCGAGGCTCCATGCAGATCAATGAAAAGGTTCCGTCCTGAACCCTTGGCGCCTGGAGCGGCGGTTACCGCGACAGACTCGTTGCGCACATCAGACGCAACTTCACAGTGATCTTCCTTTTGGGCGGTGCTTGAACGAGTCAAGTCCATCCCCAATTGGAAGAGGGCGTCATTATAGGCCATAAGACCCTCCCCAACCAGCAGACAGCGTTTGACTCGCCCGCTCCTTACCTCATTGGTTCTGGAAAACCTCGACCATGCTGGCAGGTGGACAGACGAGAGAGGGTGCATATGAGGCCAGTCGCCCCCCCATGCAAGATATTTTTTGCCCCCCGGCACACTTTTTTTTGTCTCGTCTTTACGCAGGCTTAATCATCATTTTGTCACAGCGCCACGCGCCGTTCTTTTAGTGCCGCCGTGACACGTCATGCGAAAGGGTTTTGAGCGCGCGCGGTGCGCGATTTCGCGCACCTTTTCGAGACTGAACCAGCGGCTGAATTGGGTGGTCGGAAGAAGCCAGCGTCACTTCTTGAACAAGTTGTTGAGCAGGTCCTTGGTCTTTACCGAGCCTGTCGAACCGTTCTTGCCCAGCAGCTCTTCTGCGATCTCGTTGGCATTCTTGCCTTTGAACTTCTTGCCGATCTGTTTGACCGTATCGACAACCTTGTCCGGGTTGGCAAGGACGCCACTCAGGTCCGGCTCGATCTTAGGCTTGTCCCAGGAGCCGGAAATGCGCACCGGCACTTCCAGGCCTGAAAGATCTGTTTTGCCCTGCTGACCCTCCAGACTCGCCACGAGCTTGGGTTTGACTGTGTAGTCGACCGTGCGCGGCGGCATCTGCACGCTGCCGGCGCCGGTCACGCGCAGGAGCGGGCTCGTCATGCGCAGATCCTGATTCTGGGCGACGCCGTTGGTGATGGTGAAGCTGGCCGCCAGTTCGCTGAAGTCAGTCTTCTCCGACGGCGCCTGCTTGAGGGCGGAAAGGTCACCCTGGCTCACGCCGCGGATGGCGCCCGGCAAGTTGAAGCCGACAATTGCGCCATCGGCGAAGGTGAAGTCCGCTTTGCCGTTGAGCGCTTGAACCATCTGGAGCTGATTGCCGCCGCGCGTTGCAATTTGCAGGGCCACACGCGCTTTGCCTGCCAGCCATTTCATGTCGGCGGCATCCTTCAGGAAGGGCAGCGCGGAGATCCCCTCGAGCGTGAAGTTGGCGCCAACACCCGGCGCAGTTGCAGTGGCGTCAACGTTGAGGAAGCCCTTGCCCTGTCCCTCGTAGAGCTGAATGTTGTCGAAGGAGGTCTTGAGCACCTTGTTCTTGAGCCCGATGGTCAGCGCAGACTGACCGACCTTGATGTTGTGGAACAGCAGCTGGCCGACGCGCAGCTTGGCATCTGCATCGGCCACGCCGAGCAGGCCGAGGTCGATAGGCGCGCTCGACCAGCCCGCGCGGCTTTCGTAACCCTGGACCTTGGGACCTGTGGCGGGCCTGCTGAGCAGCTGTTCGATGGCGTCCTGACCGCCCTTCATCCCGCCAGCGGGGGCTTGGGCTCCGCCGCCCGGGGCCTTGGGTGCTGGCGAGGGCGGTGCGGCTCCAGGTTCGCCGAGGTACTTGTTGAGATCGAGCTCCGAGATTTGCAGATTGGCCTGCACATAAGGCCGTGCCCCGCCTGTCGTCACGGTTGCCTCGCCCTTGGCCGTGGCTCCGTCGAGATTGATGGTGGCGCCGGTGAGGCTCGTGACGTTACCGTTGGTCTTGAGGTTGCCCGCGATCGACAACGGGCCAAGTCCGCTGACCTGGGGCACACGTGTGCCAAGCCAACCCGCCAGTCCCTTCACCGACGTGCTCGTGAGCGTGACCTTGCCTTCCAGATCCGCGCCGTCACCAACCTGTAGTTCGCCGTCGTACGTGGCGTTGATGTGCGGGTTGACGGCGCTGAAAATCAGGCGCGCGGGCTTTTCTTCCAGCACCATGCGGACCGGAGAAACGCGGCCGTTGAATTCGGTCTTCTGGCCCTGCCAGGAGAAATCGCCGTCTGCGGAGAGCGCGCTGCTCAGCGATTTCAGATTGATCTTCATGTTGACGGCGCTGACCGATTGCGTCTTGCCAGTGCGCTCGTCCGTGTAGCGCAATGTGCCATCCTCGACGCGCACGTCATCGAGCTCCAGGTGTTCGACTTCGGAAAGTTTAGTTGGCAGCCGAAGACCCGGCGTGCTCCGCGCAACGTTGGGCGCGTCCGTCGCTGTGGCTCCCGCGGCGCCGTTGGCGTCGGCTTGCGCGTACCGTGCGAGGCCTTGAGCCTGCGCGAACGTCCAGTTCTTGCCACCCTGCTTGTCGACGCGCAGATCGAACACGGGTTGGCGCAAGATGAGGCGGCGCACCTCGACCTGACGGTTGAGGAGCGGCATCGTCTTGATGTTAACGTCCAGCTCTTTCATGCTGACGAGGGTTGCGGGCGAACCCGGCGGACCGGACAGCGTGACGTCGTGCAGCCGCACGCCAAGGCCGGGATAGAACGAGAAAGCCGCCGGACCGGCGACGATCAGATCACGTCCGGTCTTGTCTTTCACCTGCTCGGCGATTGTCTGGCGGATCAGATCGCTTGGCGGATTGAGCACGAGATAGCCGATACCCGCGCCCGCGACGACAAACACAAACGCGAACGTGTAGAGCAGCCCCGTCAGCAGGCCCCCGCCGCGCTTGCGCCGCTCTTTCGGAGCGCCAGGACGGCTGGGTCGCATATGAGGCGGTGGCTGGCCCCGGCGCGGGGCCGGCATGGGGCCACGCTCGTTGCTCGGCCGATAGGCGGAGAGTGGCGGCGGAACGGGCGGTCTTTGGTTCGTCATCGGTCACGCCTCGAAATCTAAGTCCTGACGCCCGTCTTCGTGGGGGGCGCACAATTATCTTCGATTCTCTATCGTTGATGATTATGTCACTGCAAAGCCAAGGCGTTCCAGCGTCAATCCTGGTCTTTTCCACCATACGTCCGATAAGGTGATGTGCGCGGAAAGTGCCAAGGCGCATCAAATGGGCGTTGTTGCCGCACTTGACCAACATATTCGTGCCAAACCATGCGATATCGTCCCGCGCGGGTTCCCGACCTCATGGAGCATATGAAGAATGTCAGCTAAGCGTTGCTACGTATTACCGATTGCAGCAGCCTGCATGTCGGTGTTCTGGGCGATTTCCAGCGTCCCTGCCATGGCCGCATCGTGCGGGAGTTCGGGCGCGGGATTTGCCGACTGGCTCTCGGGATTCAAGCAGCGCGCCGCAGCTAAGGGCATTTCGGCGCGCACCATCAATTCCGCACTGTCTGGGGTGAGTTACGATCCAAAGGTGGTCCGGCTCGATCGCAGTCAGCATTCCTTCAAGTTGTCGTTCGAGCAGTTCTATCGCCGCCGTGTCGACGACGCGATGATTGCCAAGGGCCGCCGGCTGATGAAAACGCACGCCGGTACGCTCAACGCCATCGAGAAGCGCTTTGGTGTTCCGGGCGCCGTCGTGGTCGCGATCTGGGGTCTGGAAACCGCATACGGCGCGCAAAAGGGTGGCCAAATGTCGATCGTGAGATCGTTGGCGACGCTGGCGTACGATTGCCGCCGCTCAGCATTCTTCGAAAAAGAGTTGCTCGCGGCGCTGAAGATCATCGACCGGGGCGATATGGCGGCCAGCCAGTTGGTCGGCGGCTGGGCAGGTGAGATCGGACAGACGCAGTTCCTTCCAGATGCCTACGTCAAGTACGCCGTCGATTTCGACGGCAACGGGCGGCGCGATCTCATTCACAGCTCAGCGGACGTGCTGGCCTCCACGGCCAACTTCCTCAAGGGTCATGGTTGGCAACGCGGCGCGGGCTGGGGGCCTGGCACGGCCAACTACAACGTCATCCGGGAGTGGAACAAGGCCGAGGTCTATGTGAAGACCATTTCGGTCATGGCCGATAAGTTGGACGGTCGCTGACCTCCATCCAGCTCTCCCTCTTACTGAATGACGTTCACGCAGAACGGCAGGTGGGCAAAGTAAGCAATTATTTTCGCACGCATAATCCGATTGGTTAACCTTCGAGAGCGTACAAGAAACAGCAACGGTCTGTACGCACTATCAGTCGGCTGATTTGCCAATGAACCTGCAACGTTCCTATCACGAGCGGCGGTCCTTCGGCCGGCGCAGTACGAACATCCGCGCCAGTGTGCGCATCGGCTACCGGTTTGTGCCTTGCACGATCAGCGACCTTTCGGAAGGCGGTGCGCGGCTCGAGCTTGACGAAGAGGTTGAGCTTACCGCTAGGCTTTGGCTGTCCTGGGATGAGCAGCCCTCGGAAATCCTGTGTGAGCTGCGTCACCAGCGCGGCAAGACCGCAGGTGTGCAGTTTGCCCGTCCCATCGTCATCACCGCGCGTACTGCCGTCGAGCCGTCCGCGTCGTTGCCTGCCGCGCCGCTACAGCGTGCGCCAAGGGGGCAGGCCCGCGAAGCGACCTTCAGCGCGTCGACGCTCATTGCGAACAGGCGCGCGTGCTTGCGAGCCGCCAATGGTCAAGCCGATACGGCGGCCCTCCCGGTGAAATACCGCGCCCCCGCGCCTTCAGATCTAGCGTCGTCCGATGCCTTGCCTCACGGCGCCCCCGGAAATCTGCAAGCCATGCCCGCCGAGCGTGCATGGCAGGCTGAGCCACTCCTCGTACAGCATGCAATGCGCCTGGGCCCGGCGCCCGCGCCGCCAGAATCTTACAGCGGGGCCGTGATCGATCCACCGCCCGCGCCCTATACCCATAGCGTGCCTTTGCCCCTTGCGGCGGCGTCCTACAGGACCGGGAGCATCCAGAAAGATCTCTCGCCTCTCGTTCCCCCCGCGCCGCTGCCCGCGCGTTGCTATGCAAGCGCAGACGGCGATGAGACTTGGCTGCCAGTCGCAGCGGGCGCTGGGGGCGATCCGCCCTGGCCCTTGGCCGTGAGGCATTATCGCGTTGTGTTCGCCCCGCAGCCGCTCGCCGCGGTCGCATATGGGATCTGGGACCGTTAGCGCGATTCCTGAGTTGCATCAGCTATCAAAGGTTGTAATTATTATCCAGAGTCCGCCAAGGTTGTGACACACGACTCAGCGAGCCGTGTGTCATGGCTCAGCAAAAATCATCTCATGGCAAGCTGAAGTGCGCTGCTGCCAGCGGCGCCGCCGCGGTTCTTTCGGTTCTTGCTCAAGACGTTGGGGCTTATTCGCCGGTCCAGCCCGTCATCGCTGGCGATGCCATCGTCATCGATGGTGATACGCTGGAGATTGGCGGCCGCCGCATTCGTCTGGAAGGCATCGATGCGCCGGAAATGGCGCAGTCCTGCCAGACAGGCAGCGGATCACCGTGGCGGTGTGGATTAGCAGCGCAACAGAAGCTTACCGAAGTTACACGTGGTCAGACCGTGGCATGCGATGCGGCGGGCACCGACAAGTATGGCCGCATTCTGGCGGTTTGCTTCGTGGAGGGAGAGGACATCAACGCGACCTTGGTTAGACAAGGCTTGGCCCGGGCATTCGTGAAATACTCTGAGCTCTATGTGTCACAGGAAGCCGAGGCGCGCGCGGCGCGTCGCGGGCTTTGGCAGGCCGACAATACCGCCCCCTGGGACTTCCGCCATGGGCGCTGGCAGACGGCCGAAGCCAACGCCCCCCAGGGGTGCGCCATCAAGGGCAACGTATCCTCTAAGGGTATGATTTATCATGCGCCTTGGAGCGCCTGGTATGACAAAGTGAAGATCGACGAGGCGCGCGGCGAGCGTTGGTTCTGCAGCGAGGCTGAGGCTATCGCGGCCGGATGGCGCGCTGCACAACAGCGCTGAGCGCCCGTCTAATATGAGCGCGCGGACACAAGATCCGTTGACGATGGAGCGCGCAAGCGCAATAGAATCTGCCAGAAATGACCATCATTTTTGGATTTTCATTCCTGGGTTCGCACCATGAACGCACACGTCACCAACTTCTTGCGCGCCGCCGTCCTCATGGCAGCCTTGGCCTTCGCAGCCGGCACGGCAAGCGCTGGCACGGTTTGGGATGAAATCAAGGGCAGCGTCTACGGCGACAAGAAGATCGAGGACGGCCGTGGGCTGATCTTTCTCGATGCGCCCAATCGGCCCGAGGATATGCGTCGGGTTCCGATCTCGGTGGGCGCAGCTTTCAAGGACGGCCGCACGGTCAAAACGGTGACCTTCATCATCGATGAGAATCCGACCCCCGTCGTGGCTGTATTTCACATGGGCGGCGCGCGCGAGCAGGTTTCCTTGAGGTCGGAGTTCCGCGTCAACGCTCAGTCCGATGTGCGCGCCGTGGTCGAGGCGAGCGATGGCAAGCTTTACATGGTGAGCCAGCTCGTCAAGTTCGCTGGTGGGCAGGCTTCGTGCTCGGCGCCTCCGGCCGGTGATCCCGCCGAAATCGCGGCCAATATGGGGAAGATGAGTTTCGAGCCCATCATTGCCGATGCCGTCGCGACCTCCATTCACATGGGCGGACGCATAAAGTTGTCCCACCCCAACCATACCGGCATGGTGATGGACCAGATCACATTGCTCTACACGCCGATGAAAATGGTCTCCGAGATCACGGTGAAGCAAGGTGACGAGCAGGTCTTCACCGCCGAAGGCTCCATTGCGCTGTCGCAGGATCCGATGGTCGAGTTTGACATGAAGCGCTCCACGTCGGCGAGCGAACTGGAAGTGACCATGAAGGACACCGACGGCGGCTCATGGTCGAAGAAGTTCCCGGTTGGTCCGGCGAGCTGATCTCAACGGCTGAATGCTTTACAGAAAAGTGGCGACCCGGTTTTCCAATTAGAAGCAAGGCCAATAAGGCGGTAGATCGCTTTGCGATCTATAGAGCCAGCCACTCATTTCCTCTCCCGGGACGCGGGAGAGGATATCGCGAAGCGACAGGTGAGGGACTCCCGCACGCGCTGCTGATTTGCGATAGCCCCCTCATCCGCCCCTTCGGGGCACCTTCTCCCCGCGGGAGAAGGAAGTGAGACTAAGATCGAGGCCGCAGAAAAGGACCCGTCGATTGACGGGTCCTTGATCTTGTCGCGTTGTCTGACCAAAGCCGCTTGAATTAGCGGCTTTCGGAAATCAGCGGCGTGATGCGCCTGATGGCAACCCGGCGGTTGGCGCGCTCAGGGCCATACGTATCGATCTTGAGATACTGCTCGCCATAGCCCTGGGTGGTGAGGTTTTCCGGCGGGACGTTGAATTCCTCACTCAAGATCACGGCGACCGACTCCGCCCGCCGGTCGGACAGCGTGAGATTGTCGTCCTCCGCGCCGACGGCGTCCGTGTAGCCTTCGATCAGGAACACCTCGTTGGGATTGCGGTCGACTACGCGCATCATCGCGCGGGCGGCACGCTCCAGCTTTTGATACTGGCTTTCATCAACCTCCCAGGAGCCCGTCTCGAAGTTGATGTCGCTCAGATCGACGCGGCGCATGCGCTCACGCAGGTTCGGGGTCGCGCGCACTTCGTCGAGCGTATAGCGGCGTTCGATGCGATCGACGGGTGGGGCACTGAAGGCCTCGTAGACTTCCTCCTCGTCGGCGTCGTCATAGTCGACAATGTACTTGTCGCGCGAAACGCCAACGTGGGGCGGCGGCACGTCGACCATGGAATTCAGGATCGCGGCACCCGCGACCACACCCGCACCTACGCCAAGACCGATGGCGAGATTGCGCCGCCATTTGCTCTTGTTGCGGCGGTTGTCGATGATATCGACCTCGCGGCCGTCCGGTCCGCGCCGGTAACGGCGGACGAGCTGGCCGTTGTCGTCGGTGATGTTATAGATTGCGACGTTGTTGGGCCGCTGGATCACCGTCACGTTCTGGCCGTTGCGGCGTTCGACCTGAGCGTTTGGCGCAACGCGGCGGAAGCGGTTGGACTCGTTGTGCGTGATGATCGTGCGGTTGTTGCGTTTCACGATGACGCGGCTGTCGGGTTCCTTGATGACGACTGCGTTCGATCGCTTGCTGACGATCTGCTGGCGTTGCTGCTTGATAGCCTCAAGGTTCGGCGGCGGCGCGCCCGGCGGGTGGCGACGCGCGCTGTCGGCGGCCGGCTGGAGTGCCTTCGGAGAGCCGGGTTTGACCGCCTGCGGCGCGGGCGGAAAAGCCGGATTGATAGCTCGCGGAGCGTTCACGGCACCGGGGGCCACCGGGTAGGCAGGATTGAAGGCCCGGCGAGGCGGATTTCCGGCCGGAGCATGCGCATCGAGATTGGGCGGTGTGCCCGGCTTGCGCACCACGGTGGGGCGGCGCTTCTTATCCTGCAGGTTTTTATCCTGCAGGTTTTGATTTGCGGCCGCCGGGAGCTTGGGCGGCGGTGTAATCGTCTTGGCGGCGGCAGGTGGTGGTGTCCACTTCTTCGGCGACAGAACCTGCGGCGCCGGCTTTTGCATTACCGGTTTTTGGGCCGTGTCAGGAGGCGTGCCTTTGCGGCCGGCCTTCGGATTCTGGCGAGGCTGCTCATCGTTTGCGGCATTCGGATTGGCTTGCTGCTTGCGCTTCTTGCGCATCTCCTCGATCTTCGCCTTCTGCTCGGGCGTCAGATTCTGTGCGGCTTGCTGGGCCTGGACGGCGACAGAGGCAAGCAAGGGCATGGCGAAAGCCGCCAGCGCCAAGAAGCCGGTGAGCGATCCTGACGCACGATACATCCGTGAGCCGCGCGCGTGTTTATCGGATTTCATTCCAAGTCCCTTTTGTAGTGACGATGTATGCCAGTGCTCAAAACTTTACGCGGACTGCAACGCTGCTTCCGCGCCAAGCCGAATCCTTCATGTCTTTCACGCGGCTTAGCGTATGAGCGACAACTCCGGCTGCTTTGCGGCGTGGCAAGGCGGCCAACGTGGCAAATCTGAGGCATTTCAACGGGGATTAAAGCAGTGCGCCGTTTCTACGGCAGATCCGGGCGCTGCCGTCTGCGAAAGCGTACGGATTGAAGTCGTCAAGGCGTATGGCGTCATCTCGGCCTCGATCGTGGCTAGCGCAAGCAGCCCCGCCGCATGGCGTGCTCCTGGAGCTATTCGCGAGACAAGCATCAGGCGCACAGTTGCCAGAGCGGGCAGCACCGGAACGTTAGGCCCGTCGCCGTTAAGGGCAACAAGCAGCCACTGTGTGGACGTTGGCGTGCCACGCGCGTCACGTCCCGTCGCCGTCACGGTCATGCCGCCAGTGTCGCGCGCGAAAATGCGCGTCATGGCGCGCGCACGATAGAGCACAGGCGCCAACCGTTCCGGATCGGTCAGCCACCCGGCGGCGCGCAGGCGTGCCAAAGCGACAAGGCCGAATTGTTCGAGCCGGCTTTCCAACCCTGCGTAGAATGCGACGTTGGCGGCGCCAAGCGCGGCAGGCAGAATTGCCGTATCCGAAGTGGCGACCGGCGCGCGGTAGCGCACGCCGAGTTCCGGGATTTGAGTGCGCCGGGCAACACCCCAACCCATCACGGTGGCGGGTTTGTTATCCTTCCATACGGCGACGGGGTTCCCGGCATAACTCAGCACGGCCTCCAGCACGGCGCGCCCCACCTGCGCGTCACCGCCGGGATAGATCGCGATGTCAATGGCCTCGATGCCTCTCCAGCCGCGCGTCAGCGTTTCGGCCGCAGCATAGGACAGAGCCGGCGTCGAACTCGCGCCCGCGATGGCAGCGACGCCATTCCGGCGCGCCGTCGCATCGAGTGCCGCAGCAAAGCCGGTGATGTAGTCCGCCGCGTCGGCGAGGTCGATCCAGTGGGCACCGGCTTCGATTGCGGCTCGGGCGGTGCCGTAACCTGCTGACTGGAAGGGACCTGAAGCGTCGATCACCAGCCAGGGCCGCAGAGTCTCGAACGTGCGCGCGTCGTCCTGCGTGCGTGTGAACGCCAGCGCCGCAATCGCTGCACATCGCGCACGTGGACGCAACGCATCCACCAGCGTTTGCGCGCGCGTCGGACTGCGCGACGTGAGGACCACGTCGAGCGCAGGGATCTGCGTCAGCCCCCGCGCCAGACGTTCACCGAAGGCGCCGGTCGCGCCGATGAGAAGCACACGCATCATGCGGGCGTCTCCTCACTATAGACGGCTTCCTGATGCACAAGTGTTCCGAATACGGTGTGCCGCAGCGTAAGGGTGAAGCGGAAGGTGGCGGCGTCGATTTCCTCGTGCGTGACCGTGAGGGCTCCCGGCGTGATCCACTTCGGCAAAGAAATGCGGCAGTGCCCGATGCACAATGCGTAGTCCGCGCTCGAGAAGACCAGAGCGCCATCCACAACGCTCAAGCGCAGGGCCATCACGATGCCGAAGCCCACGGCCTCTTCAAGTCCTGTCGGCCCTGCGAAACGCTTCACCGAGTGAATGACTTGCGGGAAGCCGCGCTCGCGCACGTAAAGCCGCGTCCAGAACTGCCCGCCCGAGGCCGCATCCTCGGTGACCGAGACGACGCTGGGGTTGCCGGTAGCGCGGCTGATGGGCAGGGGCGAACCGATCAAGCGCAGCAGGTGCGCCAGCGCGAAACCGGCGCGGCTGAAGGCAGTCGCCGTGACCTTCCCCTTATAGACGACTGTCCGGCCACCCGCGACGCGCTTTGAAAAGCGCTGTTGAACGGCGGGAGGCAGGAGGGCCCATTGCTGCGCTCCAAGGAGCGCACGAAAGCGGATGTCGCCAAGCTTCTCGATTGGCGCGGTATCTGGGATGGGCGCCGCCTGTGACGTAACAATCTTTTCTTGCCGTTCTGGGGGTTGTTTGGCGTTGCGCAGCATGGCGCGCTACCGGATATGCGACGTGAGACCTCATTTGGCGTCACCAGGGCAATCACGTCCGGCGCACCGGAATGAGGGTTGAAATTCTGGACCCCAGTTTCAGCATGGCCTTTAACGTGCTGCGCGGCAGCGACAGCATCTGCTGGAACCAGCGGTCGACGGACGACGTGAACTCGAGCATCTCGTTGAGGCGTGCGCGGGCTTGTGGCGTGACGCGCGCATCCTTGTCGGCGCTTTGAGCGCAACTGCGCAGCACCGCGATGACGGGATCGATCTCACGTGCCTTGCGGCCGACCGCGATGCGCGTGACGACCTCCCAGATATCGATCTCGGCCTCGAAGTGGTCGCGCCGGTCGCCGCGTACGGGCACACGGCGGATGAGGTTCCACGCCAAGAGTTCCTTGAGTGAGTTGGACACGTTGGAGCGCGCAATGGAAAGCGTTTCGGCAATATCCTCGGCCGTCATAGGCGCGCTGGCGAGGTAGAGCAGCGCGTGGATTTGCGCGACCGACCGGTTGACGCCCCACACGCCGCCCATGTCGCCCCATTTGAGAATGAATTCCTCGACGGCGGGTGGCAGCAGAATCGGATCTTTTCGTATGTCGGTATTTTCTGTCATGACAGAAATATATGATAAGAATGCTGGCATGGTCAAGATGTGGCCTCGATTCGCATTGGTGCTGACGGCGCGGCAAATCCGCCGATGGAGGTACCAAAGGGATGTTGAACCTCACGGGCTGGAGGAAATTTGCTACGCTGGCGCAACGCACCGCATGAGAGGCAAACGAGTTGGAGGGTCATTGATGGCCATGAAGCTGACCTCGCCTGCGTTCGGCGATGGCGCGACCATACCGGCGAAATACACTTGCGAGGGTGAGGATATCTCGCCCGCACTGTCCTGGTTGGGCGTGCCGGAGGGGACGAAAAGTCTGGCGCTCATCGTGGACGATCCCGACGCGCCTGATCCCAAGGCGCCCCAACGCACCTGGGTGCACTGGGTCGTTTACGATATGGACCCGGCCAGCAGCGGTATCGCCCAGGGTGGCAAGGTGCTTCCGCAAGGCGCGCGGTCCGCGCTCAACGACTGGAACCGCACCGGTTATGGTGGTCCATGTCCGCCCATCGGGGAGCATCGGTATTTTCATAAACTTTACGCTCTAGATTGCGTGCTCGGTGCGCTGTCACCGGCCAACAAGGCATCGCTCGAAGCAGCGATGCAGGGGCACATTCTCGCGCAGGCTGTGCTGTTGGGCAGATACAAGAAGAAGACCTAGCGTGTGGACGGGGACTTGCCGCGCGTTGTCAGACCTTGATCATTTTCGATCTGTTCTCATGTTCATACGTACGACACCGTTGAACAATTAACGTCATGAATGATCTGGTCCATCCGTCCAGTCTGGTAGAAATGAGGAACTGAAAATGGACCTTCCGGCAAACGGGGCTCTGGCGCCTTCCAAAAGCAGTGAGCCGCAAGGCGCCGCGCTTGCGTTGAAGTTGGCGAGAAACGCCGCGCCTTTTCATTCCGAGCCTGGTGGCGCCTCACCGCTGGAGCGCGATTCTTATACCTCAACCGCATTGGCCGAGGTGCTCGATCGGGCGACGCACGCGTCTATGGCAAAAGCAACCATGGGGCTTTCGCCGGCGTCGCTCATGGGTGCTTATCTCGATTGGCTGACGCATTTGACCGCATCGCCGGGCAAGCGCCTGCAACTCGTCGAAAAAAGCTTCCGCAAGGTTCTGCGGCTGCAACGATATGCCATGACGTGCGCGTTACGCGGCGCCGGGAATGACGGCAGTGCATCGCTCTGCGTGGAGCCTCTTCCGCAGGATAGCCGCTTTTCTGCGCCAGCGTGGCAGCAGTTTCCCTTCAACGTCTTCTATCAATCCCATCTGCTCGCACAGCAATGGTGGCACGTGGCGACGACGGGCGTGCCGGGCGTCTCGGCCCAGCACGAGCGGGCGGTCGAGTTTGCTGCCCGCCAGATCCTCGACGTCTTTGCGCCTTCCAACTTTGTGCTGACGAACCCCGAGGTACTGACCGCGACGTACAAGGAGATGGGTCAGAATTTCGTCCGCGGATTTCAGAACTTCTTGGACGACTGGGATCGCGCCGTCAGCGGCAAGCCGCCCGTTGGCGCCGAGAATTTCCGCCCTGGCGAGGACGTGGCGGTCACGCCCGGCAAGGTCGTGTACCGCAACCGGCTGATGGAACTCATCCAGTATGCACCG
>WBZN01001170.1_pt1 | contig 16589 bp, 16 predicted proteins | sample 5204281 | NCBI WGS metagenome assembly WBZN01 (sample SAMN12344347, study PRJNA552823) | activated sludge metagenome | biome: Activated sludge suspended growth; feature: Nitrification reactor; material: Wastewater; isolation source: activated sludge from nitrification reactor of wastewater...
ATTGGACACATGATGATCCTGAAGAAATTCATGTGAATGGCTGGATCTTTCATAATAATGTTATCTATCAGTGATTTCGTATCGAAAGAAACTCTTAAATTTTGATTTGTATTGATTTACTGATTGCAAAACCTAGCTACAAATTTCTGATGTATATAAATCAATTGCATGTAATGCCTGCCAAGCATAAAAGCAGTGTCACACAGCCCCAATCAGTATTATGTGTATTGTACTTTGGCACAAATTTGACACAATTATTTTTGTTACTTGTGAATTCCATATGTCCTCAAGAGGATGAAATTAAACCAAAAATTACTTAATTGGCATTCTCAAGGTTAATAGATCCAAACTTTGAGTGTGTTCTATCTTCCGCATCAAACATTAACCAGTAACCGTCCCAACCTTCTGTTGGATCTAGTTTTCGCCTTAACTCGTAGACAACCTTCCAGTGAATCAAGGAATCACCTGATTTTCCTTCGCAATCACAGACCACATACACGTATCCGTCAAAGTCGTCCCAATTTTTTCCGAAGTATCTACCACTGCCTGTAACTTTGGCTGTCCATGGTTTTCCGTTTTGGTTCCAAGACAAAAAGCAGGTAAGACGTGCATCTTTATTCCATCGAGTGCGCATTTCAAGATTGCTCACATCCCATTCAGTACCGTCGTATTTACCAGGATGCCTAAATTCTGTAGATAAATCAACCGGTTCGTCGTTTCCAAGACTACCACGTTTGGCGGTAAGATGATGGAGCAGAATTGCTTTGCCCTTGAGCTTGGCAACATGCCTTGGGTACAAAAAAGGAATTCTATTAAAAAAATCTGAAAAGATTATCAGCGGCAAACTTAGTAAGAAACCAAGAAATGCACTGACAACTATAATGACCCAATCATGCGCTGTTGGTAATAGAGAATTATCTACCTGCAGCTGTGGGTTATTGGCAATTTCACTTGCTGCATGAGCGATGTCGATCATACTATCCTCCTCAACATAAACTACTTTATCATCAACTTATCTATTCTTGTTTAAATACAATCGAGTGTGTTGTACGTACTGATTTAATATTTGGAATAGTCTTGTATCTAAAATAGTTTTGAATTAGATAAATCAGAAAGTCTAATTAAAGAATTATATCCTAGAAGAAAAATCTGACTCAATGAAACTTATCTAGTCCCTCTCTAGGAGTCTGTCCGAGAATAGTGATCTCCGCAGTAGATTACTCTATTCTCGGACAGACTCCCAGGTGATCAATATTGCAAAAAAACTAATTTATTAAGTAATGTATAGCAGTCAAGTAAAACAGAATTTGCATTAGAGGCGAACACTATGTTCCTGCAGAAACATAGTCAAGTTATCATTCAGTGATTATTCTTGTAAAAATTCTTCGTTAGCAAATGTGCTCATTTACCATGCCTCTCATTCCACCGCCTTCTCATCTTTTTATTAATTACCTCCTCAGCAATATCGAGAAATGACGCTACCAATCGTCGGTGTTCATGAGTCATAATCGTTCCACCACATTCCCAATTTGACCAAGTACAAGGATCAACACCTATATTTCTGGCAGCGATTTTCTGACTCCATCCCAATTCTCTGCGCTTAAAATACAGAAGCTCAGCAATAGATTTTGGATTGTGGTCAACAGGATCATACCCAAGAAATTTTATTAGGATCGGCGTTTGGCAAAATTTGGGTTGTGCATGTCCATTTTCCCAGTTACCAACTGTGAAGTGAGTAACATTGAATAACGCTGCTACCTCCGTTTGTTTCATATTGAGAAAAAGCCTACGCTTGCGAACATGTTCACCCAAGGTCTGTGGTTCAAAATCATATACTCTAGGAATCAATGAGTTAAACGTTATGCGCACAAATGGCAAAAAGGCAACGCGTCTCTGATTGAACATTGATGCCGGAACCTTGAATACTAAATACCATTGCGCGCCAGATCAAATTATTTAAGTTAGCGATTAACAAATACAATCTGCTGTTCTATTATTGATCCGGCCATTAAAAAGATTTACTAGAATCTCCGTATTCCGACCTTCACTGCTATGAAAAATAGAACTGTTTAATGGCCGGCTCTATAATAAATAGGTTTCTGTTGTAATTGATTAACTAGTCTTGTATTATTTTTATAACCTGCGATATTACAGGTCGATGATGCCATTTGAAATATCAGATTAAAGTCTCCATCGTGCTTTTAAAATGGTCAATTAAACTAGTGTAGTGTCTTGCAAATACAGATACATTAAACCATATTATATATCCTTATTTATTACTACTATATATTCAATATAAATAGATACTTAATCAATGTATTATAAAAAATATATTGATCTCATTAAGTTAAAGGCATTTAAGAGACACTGCACTAGGTTGGTGAGATTATGCAAATGATCCATAAAACATGACAAATAGATTTTTGTGCCGAGGGTTATCATGTTTATTACTTGCTTGTTTTTTGGTCGCATGTACTGGCCCAAAGAAACAAGGTAAGAACAATGATCAGAAATTAGCGACTCGCTGGCCAATTATACTCTCCCATGCCTGGTCTCGAACAGCTGACTCATCTTTTTTGGGTGAGAAAATTAATCTCTTGGGTGAGTTCGATACATACGGCATTAAATTGGCTCTTGAGGCAGAGGGTGCGGTAGTTTTTCAGCCTGATAAGTTGGCATATGCTTCGCACGAAAAACGAGGGCAACTACTGTACAAAAAATGTGACGGAATAACTATAAGCGATCTGTTGTGCCAGGGTGAAAATTCAGAAGTTGTTGATGGCATCTATCAGGCTACTGTGACATATTGCGCTGATTCAGCTTTACGTACTCGTAGTGGATTCATTGATGAAGCTAGCTGCAAAAACGGCCTAAAGTTTAATATTATCTGTCATTCGCAAGGTTGCCCAGACTCACGCTATATGTTGACTGCTGTTCGCAACGAATTCAGTGGTGAATTGATGTATAAACATGTAGTAAGCTGGACTTCACTAGCAGGAGCTAATAAAGGCACCTCACTAGCGGACCATGCTTTAGAAAAATTGATGCTATGTACCACATCGCACTGTAAATCGAACATTTTGGATTTTGTTTTCGGTGTAGACTCTTTTAGAAAGAATCATTCGTTGATAGTAGAAGGTAGTGAATCTGTAATTGCTCTCTCGCAAAAATACATGCTCGTAACCACTGATATGAATTGTATACCTGTCACTGATCAAACTTGTCCTCCAAGTTTTAATAAACTTTATCCTTTACCCGAAGATCCTGAATATCCCATACTTTATCAAACTTTCAGTACACAAATAGATGATCCGACTCATCCATGTTTTAGTAATATTAGACCTCTATGGAAGCATATCAAACGATATGAAGGGAATAATGATGGGTATATTTCGGTAAATTCACAGCAATACATCACTGATGGTCCTGACTCTTCAGGTCGTAAAACCCCAGTAATTCCAAGGTGGGTTAGCGGATCAAGCAAGGATCCATCGAAAGCTCATCCTGGATTAGATCATATGTCCTTTAGTAGTTCTAAAGTACCTGGAATACCCAATATTAGTTGTTGGGGTGAGGACAATAGCATGTACGATTTCAGCAGAATTGAGTTCTTCAAAAATATTGTTGCAGAGCTTGGAAGCAAGGGGTTTTAGGAATTTCTCTCGATAAGTAGGAATTGGACGCTAATTTTGATTTTGTTCTGGAACGTACTATCAGAATTGAATTGAAAACATAAGCTACCTAAGAGAATTTATTTTGAAGCTACTCAATGATCTTCTTGTATAACTTAGTGACTCTCATTAATTATTGTAAAATAAACAATCTCGTGGCAAGACCATCGGTAATCAAAGGTTTAGAATATATGTCACTCGCCGGACGATACGCCTCTCTGGTTCAGAAGATTTTTTTCTATTTTTAATTTTAAGTTCTACTGGATGCACCACTCTTCCTGGAGGAGCCAAAGTTATTAATTATGACAAAAATAAAAGGGGCTGTAGTAGATCAGATTAAATTTGAGTCCAAGATTCCAAAAGTTTTCAATGCCGTTGATGTGATTCTTACCTTGTGCAAATAGTGTGGAATGGTTGATCCGCTCATGGTAAAAATGATTCACGTCGAGTGCATTATAACTACGATAACAGTCTGTACAAACTATGCTGTCTGGTGCTATCTTTCTAGTAATGAGCGGGCATCAACATTTCTGTCTTAGTATCTCCAACAACCCTCGTATAAACTTTGCCACCGCGCTTTAATATGCCAAATACAGCAACCTTGCCCGCAGCGCCGCGACCACGCTTACCCTTACGAATACCACCAAAGTAGCTTTCATCTAATTCCACTACACCATGAAAGATTTCGTGAGATTCTTGCTCTAGATGATAAACAATCACTTCCCGTATTTTGCGATAAAACAGTGCTGCACTATTAGGTTGAATTTCCAATATATCGGCTGCTGATCGTGCTGTAACTTCCAACACGAAATATTCCAACAACCTTGATTGCGTTTTCTTTAATAATCTACAATGACTTATCTTCATTAGATTAGCTTATCTTTTAAGCTAATCTACTACAGCCCCAAATAAAATTCAGAACATCCCTGGTTTGCTCGACAATCGCAAAGAAAATATCCATGTCTTCTATATTCATGGAATGGGTAAAACAGAATCTGATTTTGCTAAACCATTATTGGATCAGGCTAATAGACTTTTTTCTTTACCTACATCACCGTTTCCTAAAGAATTGCCACTATGTGAAGAATCCGCGTCATGTTGGATTATTCAACTCCCTAATCCACTAAATTTACGTGGAGAAGCACTTGATTGCAGCAACCAAGACAAATGTACTATTAATACATTTGGTGAACTTCGCCGCTTTGAGTTTAAAGAACATAATCGAAGTGTAATTTTCTATGCGTACTTTTGGGATAAAGCAGCAGCTATGCTCCAAGAAAAATATAGTTATCCCGATTTGGAGATAAAGGAACGAGATGCATGGTTTAACACTTTTTTAAAAAACTCTGTAGTCAGTTAAATTACCTCCGGCAGAGCCGGAGGCTTATAGCTGGAGCCCTTCAAAGGGGCTGATTGTGAGCCGCTAAAGCGGCATCCACAATCCAGTTTCAACTGATCATATCGCTCATCTTCCTTTTCCTAATCTCGTATATGCGCTCTGACCATTTCGTCATCCAAACCCATAGTCGAAACAAAATATCCACGCGCCCAAAAGCTTTCTCCCGTGAAGTTTTTTCTTCTTCCCAATTAACGGGGCTACCGCACTTTACCTTAGATAAAACCCACTACATGCGATACCGAGTACTTGGATAGAATACTGGATGTGATCCAACATCAAATATCAAATGGCCTTCTACAATCTCACTTTCTTTCTGATTTGCAAGATCATGAAGCACTTCTCCCATATGCTTCCTGAGCTTGCCAAATATCAACTTCTTTCGCCGCTTGGGTATAAATACCACATGATATTTACAATCCCAGCACGTACGGCTCAAACTCTGGTACTCCTTCATCCCTGATTCCTCGTCTTGTGATTGGGACGAGACCGTTAGGACGACTGCCGTAACGGTCAAACCTTCAGGAGCCGCCCGGCAGAGCCGGGGGTTTACCTGGTATTAAATTACAAGTAGTTTGTCAGCATACTCTTACGGAGGGAGTGTTCGTACAAAAAAACCACCAGATGAAAATTTCCTACCAAATAGTGGATGAAGCAGGGCTTGGTTATTACAGGTGGTTGCGCTTGTAATAGCAAAAAAATCTGGAAGTGGAGATAAACCCGGCGTACGATTACACATACTAACGATAGGGGTGTCAGAAGTAGATGTATTTGAGTTAATCCATAAATGTACATCCCACAAGCGTGGATGCCATATTCCTCCAAAACGGAGATCATTTGGAGGAATAAATATTGGTGAAGGCAACCTCGGATTTTGGTTACCCGGTGCTGATTCATCAATATCTTGTATTATAAAACCACCGTTTGGTAAATGCCAACCAGCTTCATGTACAAACCAGGTTTCGCGTGGCATGCACCCAAAAACCGGTGGACCAGCAGGATCGTAAGGAGAGGCAAACGCAAAACCTATTAAGGTATAGGGAAAATCAGGAAATAAAGGTTCTGTGATTTGTTGTTCATTCGTAGAATTAGGTGCATAGAGTAATAAATGAGGCTTCAGTGTAAATTGTGGAAGACCTATGGATTCACCCATTTCGATTAATTCCTTTGGTCTTAATGGTTCTGATACTGCAAAAGCTACTCCCATCCCACGGAAGCTTACGAAAGAATGGGTTGGTACATAACCTTTCCTATTTAAAACAATCAAATCGGTCTCACTCTCTAACCGTTGTGGAAAATTCCTTGGATTGGTGACAGTAGTTTGCAATGCTTTTAGGAAATCAGTGATATCCGTTGCAGTGCAAGCTTGACGAACGGTCGCTATAGATGACACAGTATCTACGTCACCAGTGGGCAGGCGGTAATCTAACGACCACTGTACCGTAAGCAGCTGTGCGGGCTCTAAAACATAGTTGGAAGGAAGCGTCACAGCCACATTACCTGCTTGAAATGGAGGGTAAACGGTTATTGTTGGCGCATCTTTCAATGAAAAATGTGAAGGATCACGATCTCGATTTAATCGCAGCTCTACCCGGATAATTTCGATTGAACTGCCATCATCAGAGACAATATTTGCACTCACTACTTTCGTTGGTGAAAGAAATAAATTAGTAGAAATGGGATTCGCTGTGATTGTGATAAGATGTTGTTTTACAATCGTACTATTTTGATCTGAACTGTAGCTAGTACTGCACATTAACGCGAAGACAATACCTGCGACATATCTCATAGCTTTTTCTCCACTAACTTCTTTGTGATTATTATTACCATTGTTTATATCTTTTGAGAGAATGTAAACATAAATATACACAAAAGAATCCACTTAACTCCTTTAGATCAGCCTTCTCTAAATGATTTGATAAATCTGGAAGATAGTTCTGGTTTATATCTCATAGGATAATGGAAAGCATAAATTTATCAATGCGACAGAAGATGGCATTAATAGAGGTGCAGAAAAATTTCCATTATATTGTGGAGATATTAAGAGAATGGATTTATGCTGCAAAGCTTGCAACGGATTTAAATGTTCAGGATAACGATGTTTCATCGTGTCTTGGAACAATGAAGGAAATTTGTTATAAAAATTGGTATTTTCCTTCCAAGTATGCGCTCAATTTGTTAGAAAAGAGATTGTGAGGAGCCTTACTAACGATTGTTATTGGAGTTCAGCAGAATTCGGTGCTCAATGGGCTTGGTTTCAAGATTTTAGTACTGGCAGATAGGTTGAATTTGGCAAAAGTTTATGGTGTTAGGTACGTTTAATGCGTAACTTTTATAATTAAGTATTTGTATTTTAAAAATTAATTAATTTTTCCTAAATTACCTAACTACTAGAACTAGAGCACTTTCTAAATATATTGATCAAGGATCTCCACAATACAATGAAATGCAATTTATTAGTTTTTTTTCTTGTCGTTTCTTTTTTCTAAATGGATGTGTCACTTTAGGCGATAGATTAGTTAATAAATTGTCAAGTGGGGATCTTGAAAGAGTTTCTCCAGATGATGAATTTGATCGTTTTTATAATAGCTTATTCATCGTTGACTTACATGCTGATACCTTACTTTGGAAAAGAAACTCTACTAAGCACCTTAATCATGGGCACTTAGATTTTCCCAGACTAAAAGAATCTAATGTGGGACTTCAGATGCTTACAATTGTGACGCGCTATCCACTTGCTAGTAAAGTTAATGATTTAGATTGCCATAAAGAAGATGGACTTGATGCTGTTGGATTTATCGAAATGGAGCCTAATCTAACAAAACGAGCCATGATACAGATCAATGATTTTAACGAATTAGTTGAGTCAATAACTAGACAAGCAACTTCCCCAGAAGGAGATGGAATTGAGCTAATTCCGATTCGAAGTGCTGAAGATCTTGCGCAATTAATCAAAAAACGTAAATCAGGAAATAAATCCATTGGCGCAATTCTTGGCTTTGAGGGTTTGCAGGTATTGGGATATGAAAATAACTACTTGGATGTGTTTCACAATTTCTATTCACAAGGAATAAGGCTCGCTTCTCTTACACATCATTTTGATAATCGGTTTGCCGGATCAAATACTGGGTGTCAGAGATATGGACTTACTCAAGATGGGTATGCTTTGCTGCAAGAAATGCTATCTCATCAAATGATTATAGATCTTGCTCATGCCTCACCGAAGACTATAATAGATGTCCAGCAGGCAATGAGAATGGCATCTGAGAGCCTTCCAAAAGCTGTATTAGTTTCTCATACAGGGATACAGTCGTTGTGTCCAAACTCAAGAAATCTTAGCATTGAAGACATTCAAATGATTATTAAGTCGAATGGAGTTATTGGGGTGATATATTCGGATGAGATCATATGCGCTAGGGGAGAACAACGGAAAGATGTCTTTAATCAAATTATTGCCACATTTAACAAACTGCATGAAATTCTATCTGATCCTTCATTTTCTACGGATTTCGTTAATAAGCAATATAATCCTGCAGACTATATCGCATTAGGCTCAGACTTTGATGGCGCTACTACTACGCCATTTGATGTTACAGGCATAAAACAACTTATTTATGCTTTAAGACAGCAAATGGATCACACAGGTAAAAGACGTTTCACGGACGATGATCTGAGGAAAATAGCAGGAGCAAATGCATGCAGAGTATTGGCAGAAGGATTGCCAGGAGGAAATAAAGAAAATGCAAGTAAAGTATGTCAGAGTTTTTTATCAATAAAGTAGTAAAGAATTGTCAATAATTCTTCCAATGAAAAAAAACGTAGTAATCGACCTTCGGTCGCAATGCGTTTGAAAGAGAAATGATGACTAAGTCAAAAATCAAAATTGTCAACACTTCACTTGCCGGATGTTTTGGCTGCCACATGTCTTTTCTCGATATGGATGAACGTTTGGTCGATTTGCTCAAACGCATGGAATTTAAACGCTCTCCGCTCCCCGACATCAAATATTGTGGTTCTTACGACATTGGTTTGATTAAGAGCGGCGTATGTAACGCCGAAAACGTGCATGTGTTTCGCGAATTCCGGCGGAACGTGTCCGCCCCTTTAGCCGATCCCGTACAGTGGGTACTAGTCTGTACTGGCAGAGGATTGCTAGTGTGCCCTACGGCACTTGCAAGAAATCTCTATGTGGATTACCTTGTCGAAGCTTCGTTTCATATCAGCTGCTAGCACAGCTCGCTTTCGCGCCGTGCAGGCTTTATTCGTCGTGCTCGGTGGTGCCGTGGTGCTTGTTGCAGGCGCAGTGCCGTCGCGCGCTGCAGGCTTGTCCGTTTGCGTTACAAAATTGCAAAATCAGGTGGTCCAAAGCTTTGCCAAGGTGACAAAATCAGAAATCGTCGCCGCAGCAAATGGTTTGCCGCAGCACTGCAGTGTTATAGGCACCACAGGTGCCGGTAATCGCCGCAACATTCGCTTCAACTTACGCATGCCCACGAGAAACTGGAACGGAAAATTCTTCTTTCAGGGAGGTGCTGGCACAGACGGCTTTTTGAATGACGCAGTGGGTAAACTACAGGGCAATCAAGAAGGCACTGCGCTTGGTCACAACTACGCAGTTGTCAGCACGGATTCGGGGCACAACTCGGAAAGCTTGCCGACTATCTCAACCAACATCTTCGGCTTGTTCAATGTGGTCACTGAGTTCGGTCGTGATTACGAGCTGCGCGTGGACTACGGCTATCGCGCTATCGAGCTGGTTACCATAGTGGCTAAAGCGCTCATCAATGACTATTACGGCTCGCCCCCAGAAAAGTCTTTCTTTGTAGGTTGCTCCAATGGTGGCCGCAGCGCATTCGAAGCTGCTGTGCGTTTCTCGTCCGAGTTTGATGGAATTTTGGCGGGCGCTCCAGCCATTGCCATTGCTAACCAGATCATGCAGGCAGCAGACGATGCCAAGATCTTAGCCTCGTTTTCTTGGTGGCCGGGTCTGCCCGGCAAAGCTTTTAGCCGAAACGAAATGCGTATGGTCGCACAGACAGTGCGCACACAGTGCGACGAGCTAGACGGCGTCGCGGATAATTACGTCGCTGACTGGAAGCGGTGTCAGGAAGTGTTCAATCCTGAAGTGATGCTCTGCACCGACTGGCAAATAAGCCCGGTGTGTCTCGACTCCTCCAAGCTGACTGCCCTCAAGAAGATGATTGCCGGTGTAAAGACCAGCGCTGGCACGCCCGTTTATGCCCCATTCGCCTGGGATCCAGGCCTTGGCACCACCGACTTGTTCTCTTCTTGGAGTACCTGGCGGCTTAGGTCCTTCAGCGGATTTTTGGCAGGTTGGTATCCGTATCCCATCATGTCATGGCTTGGCGGTGGCATGTTAGCCGAGGTCATCAGCACACCGCCACTGCCCTTTGACGGCACTTCTGGCGATGCATTCCGCTTTTTGAAGGCCTACAACATAGACACTGGCTACGCCAACCTTACGGTCACCAACACTATATTTCTCAAATCGGCTCAAGAGCTATACAATGTGCCAGATCCCACCACAAGCCTTGCCGCATTCCGCGATCGCGGCGGCAAAATGATGGTGTTTACCGGCTCCGCAGATCCCACGGTGTCGGTGCATCACATCGTAAACTGGTATAACGGCCTTACAGAGCAAGACACCAAAGCTGGTAAGCATACGACAAACTACGTCAGGCTCTACGTGATCCCCGGTATGAATCACTGCAGCGGTGGGCCAGCGACCGACAAATTCGATCTGTTTTCTGCGCTTGAGCAGTGGGTCGACAAGCCCGCAGAACAACCCAAAACCGTGATCGCCAGCGTAGCTAACGGTAACGATGACTTCCCCAAGGAACTCATGTCGACCAGTATGCAGCGTCCGCTTTGCGCGTACCCCAGTGTCGCGCGCTTTGCGCCGGTTCCAAACTCTCCTTACGACATTGTCAGCGCTAAGAACTTCGTCTGTAAGTAGTCTTTCCATATAATTCCAGCATCCCTTGTGTGGGCCAGCGGTTTTGTGTAACAAATCTGTAGAAAGATTCATGGATAAATCGTTCCGAATCTATAGTCTAGAAACTTAATCAATTTCATTGGGCAATCTTGTGATGTATTATAAGCTGTTATTCTAAAATACAATGAACTAGGAGCATAGGATGCTGACAGGTAATTATGAGGAAATGGATAATTGGGATAGTAAGAAAATTGCCGAATTCAAAGAAACTGCTAAGTTAAAAAAAACACAAGCATCAATAGGAATGGAAGCACGCTTACTAGAAGAAACCACTAAGAAGCCAGGCAAAATTATCGCTGAGGGTGATTCATGGTTCGATTATATGCCTGGAACAGATCTTATGGATTGCCTTAAAAACCTTTTTGATTATGACATAGATAACTATGCTACAGCAGGTGATACTCTAGAGAATATGATCTTTGGAACTAGGATTAATAAGAATTTCCAGAGAGTCACACCGCAAATTGAAACCGTATTACTTCGAATACAACAAGTTCAACCGAAAGTATTCTTGTTCTCAGGGGGAGGCAACGATATTGCAGGCGATGAATTCGAGTCTTATCTTAATCATAAGAATAGCGACTTGCCTGTATTACGAGAAGAATTTGTTAATAAAATGATTGATGTTGTATTTCGTGAGTATCTAGACAAGCTTATCAAAAGAGTTGCCTTAGTATCACCAAATACACATGTTGTAATGCATGGTTATGGTCATACGATACCAACGGGAGAAGGTGTCGATCTTTTATTTTTTACCTTTGCCGGTCCATGGATGCGGCCAGCTCTTGCCAAGAAAGGCATTTTCGATCCAACTGAGCAAAAGCAATTGGTATTTAATCTTATTGATAAGTACAATGGGATGCTCAAAGCATTAGATGATGAGCATGATTCCTTCCACCATGTCGATCTACGCTCCGTTCTTAATCCACAGAATGATTGGGTGAATGAATTACATCTGAAAAACAGTGCTTATGCACGCTCAGCTCGTGAGATTCATTCAAAAATTCAATCTTTGCTCTAACAAAAACTTTAAAACAATAAGCAACTAATTATTATATTGGTTGCTATCCCTTATTTGTAGTAGTCTCAATTGAACCCTTTAGAAAAATCGATACGATCTACCCAATCTTGTCTGTCGATAAGTGGATTACGGTTACCTTGTTTTTCAAAAATCGCCATGATTCGGTGCTTTTCATAATCATCTGGTGGATTTTGTTTGTGCCAATCAAGAAGAATAGTAAGACGATCTTTTCTCATCTCACGACTCATATCACCAACTTGACCAAGGTAACGAAGTAGAAAATAAAGTGATGCTCGTGCTACGGCCCCTTTACCATTAATCGGTTCAAATTTATCTTCATCACGCTTGCCACATTGATCCATAAATACTTCCTCAAAATCGGGAAAATCATAGTATGGAATATTTCCACGAAAACTATTACAACGGGTCTCACACGCAAATAGATGATGCAGATCTCCACGCATAGGCTCACGCTTATTGAACCAAGACTGTGGAACCACATGACGTGGTCAAATAGATCCGGACACTCCAGTTAAGCTATTTTCTCTTAACTGAACTGTCCGGATCCATTAGACCAGGTCACTCAGCGAATTCGAGTAATTAAGAAACATTCATAGCAAATTCAAAATCGGCTGCAGCAAAGTCAGCGAGCTAGAACTAAGATATAACATAGAATTTATAACGTTAAAACAATCACTTGTTTTGTTAGAATCAATGACGTCTGGTATATAATTAACTGATCGTATTATTTCTTTTTTTCAGTCTGTTTAGGTTTTGCTGATTTGGCAGCACTGGTTTTCTTAACAGAGGCCGCAGCATCAGATAGGGCTTTACCTGGCTTGAATTTAACGACCTTTTTGGCAGGAATTGTCATGGTTACACCAGTTGCTGGATTGCGGCCTTCACGACTTGCACGTTCTGTCACTGAGAAAGTACCAAATCCCACAAGCTGAACATCGCTGCCACTAGCCATGGCTTCCTGAATAACTTCAAGCAATTCGTTCAGCATGGCGGTTGTTTGGGCTTTGGTAGTATTAGAGCGCGTAGCAATGGCTTCAATCAGTTCAGTCTTGTTCATGGGGATGCCCTATTAGTGGTTTAAGAAATGGTTGATAATCTAGCATTGCTTATGAAGATATGATGTTGCAAGCTTCAGGTAGGCAATACAAACAAAAGTTACTGGAATTTGATCCTGCTAATTAACTCAAATGACAACTATTCTATGATCTTTCCAAGATTAGGATCATATCTATAATTCACAATTGACCCATCTCTGATTTTCTCAATTGTTTCATCAATCACGAACAGAGGAACTAAGAACCATTCACGCGGCACGATAGGATTCCCGAACCTATCCATAATTTCAATGTTAAGTTTTGCTGGTTCAAAAAACCTGTGAATCAGATTCTCAAGCTTCGTGCGACTTATGTTTGAAAGCTCATAAGTGGCTACAATCTCAACGTCAGCCATGAGGAAAGTGGGGTCTAGCTTGGCATTGCCGATACGCCTTTCAATATTGCCGTTGGTTACGCCGATTTTATGAATAACGTCGCGATGTTCCTTGATTAGAGGATGATCAGATTTGCTGCGGAGCACATAAATTGTGCCAGCTTCCATATCTCCCTCTTCAATTTCATCGGAAAATAGCGGGCCGGGGGAAGGATCGGTAATCCTGCGACTGGCTTCATCTTTGTTTAGTGCCCGTTGCAGTGATCTCATTAAAATATCGCTTTCGGTACCATTGTCGTATATCACACGCAGCCTACGGTCTGACCGCCCATATTCCGCTACAAACTCCACTCCCATTTCTGCAACATAGACTTTCTGACCGCCGAGGATGAAGAAATCTCCTTGTCTGATCTGCGCATCATCTTTGAATTTACGGGTTACGCGGATACCAGAAGCCAATTCTTCTTGCACCTTAACAAACAGTGGTTTGAATTTATCAAAATCCATGCATGGATTACGTTTGGCAATCTCTTCAGCTGCTTTGATTTCTGCGCGGGATTTCACATATGTTAACTTAGTGATGTCATTTTCACCCGTATCCAAAATACCTAACTCAAACAGCAGCGCATCATCGTCCAGATTATCCAGTTCATTCACAACAGCGGTCGGTTCACCGGTAAGGAGACCATGTTTATCTTTATCCGCTAGAACGGCCCGGCATTCTTCGGAAGCACGGATTTTATCGAGTCTTACCGCATAAAGTCGCTCAAAAATATCGCGATCCTCGCCGTGCAAGGGTTCTCGGCCAAGCTGTTCATAGAACCGCTCAATATCTTCAAAACCGGCAATGATGCGTTCTTCGCGTGGTGTTCGGCTTCCCGTATTTTTAACCTCCACCTCAACACCAAGCTCAGCGAGAAGCGCATCATCTTCATCAGTAAAACTTGTTTTAGCCATTTGCAGCCTCAGCTTTCATTCGCGCCAGAAAAGCAACACCCTCGGCCATTCGTTTCTCCCAAGGATCTTGTGATGTCAGCGATGGAAGTCTTCCGCGCTCTTGCTTGAATTTCACCGCACGCCTAGCAAGCCCCCGCGCTTCCTCGATGGTGAGATTCACTTTCTTACCGGCAATCACCAATGCCACCTGCTTCAGACTGTCCTCATTCATGGCCTTGGCTAGAATTGCATAGGCTTCACCAAAAGGGTTGATACGATCAATCAAATCAATATCAAGATCACGCACATCCATCGCAAACTTGCGAACCCCATCAATCAGAGCGGTATTGCCAGCTTTCAATGCATCATCAGCAGAATTGAGGATTTTCTTTGCCTGCTGGGTAAGGTTCAAGGCAGCAATCGCGTGCTGACGCACAGCTTCTTGATCATTTTCATCCAGTTCCGGGTATTTATCTTTGACGATTTTACCCATACGCACTTGCGTGAGTTCTTCTGGCACCATCTCGGAATCAAATAAGCCCCGTTCCAACGATGTTTTATCCTGCACAAATGCCGCAATGACCTCGTTCAAATCTTCTTGGCAAATGCGCGCAGCTTCTTTGCTCTTTGGTTCAACCAGCCCTTTAATCTCGATCTGAAACTGTCCGGTTTGCTGGTTAAAGCCGACATTCTCTTTTTTTGAATCGTAACCGCCATCTCCATAATCATAACCTTCAACGGGACCACTTTGATTATTCTTCGGTGTGAAATTGAACTTGGGTGCCAGCACCTGTTCCATCAGCAAGCTAGCTGCAATCGCTTTGAGTGTATCGTTCACTGCATCCGTTACAGCATCTTCGGCGGCATCCGGTTCGGCAATCAGGTTAGTAAAGCGTGCCTTGGTTTTTCCTTTAGCATCACGGGTAGCACGGCCAATGATTTGAATGATTTCCGTTAAGCTGGAACGGTAGCCTACAGTCAATGCATGTTCGCACCAAATCCAGTCAAAACCTTCCTTGGCCATACCGAGAGCGATAATGATATCCACATGCTCACGGTTATGTTTGGCTGCCGGATCACGCAAGGTATTGAGTACCATGTCTCGCTTAGCCTCATCATCGACCAGGTCGGCAATCTTCAGTACGCCTTTTGGTGTCTTCACCAGGTGAAAGCCGGTTTTGCCGTCAATGCCCTGCCACTCACCCAGCTCATGGATGATATGTTCCACTTCTTTGATCTTATCTTTAGTGCTTTCCCGGGAATTGACGTTGGGAATATGAATGATCGTTTTTTCCGCTGGGTTCAGTACGCTGAGGATTTCATCAGTATACGAGCCAGTGTAAAAGTAATATCCGATATCCAGTTGCTTCAAGTACTGATAGCCGTTTAGCTGTTCATAATAAGTATAAGTTACTACCTCGAACTTAGCTTCATCGTGCGGTGCAAGCACAGCCTCGGCATCGCCACGGAAATAGGAGCCGGTCATGGCGACGATATGTACTTTATCTCGCGCTATGAACTGACCGAGCTGAATTCCCAGTTTATTATCTGAATTTGCACTGACATGGTGAAATTCATCAACAGCAATCAAACATCCATCAAACGCTTCCACTCCGAATCTATCAACTGCAAACCGGAAAGTGGCGTGCGTACAAATCAGCACGCGGTCTGTACTATCGAGGAAGCTTTTTACCGCTCCCACTTTACCGCCATTATCATCCCCCGGCGCATTGCAAAGATTCCATTGCGGAGCAACCTCCCAATCCGCCCAAAACCCGTATTGGGTCAGCGGCTCGTTGTTGAAACTAGCCCCGATGGTTTTCTCCGGCACCACGATAAATGCTTTCTTCAGTCCTTGGTTATATAACTTATCAAGTGAAATGAACATCAACGCACGGCTTTTGCCGGATGCCGGTGGGGACTTGATCAGCAGAAATTGCTCGCCGCGTTTTTCATATGCACGTTCCTGCATCGCACGCATGCCCATCTCATTGGCCTTAGTGGAACTGCCATTGCAGGCGTAGTTTACGGATACGGAAGGGATGGATTTGATGTCGATCATGATTATGTAGCTATTTTATCGTTATCTTTTTGCTTTGA
>WBZN01001172.1_pt1 | contig 16560 bp, 16 predicted proteins | sample 5204281 | NCBI WGS metagenome assembly WBZN01 (sample SAMN12344347, study PRJNA552823) | activated sludge metagenome | biome: Activated sludge suspended growth; feature: Nitrification reactor; material: Wastewater; isolation source: activated sludge from nitrification reactor of wastewater...
GGGCCTCGCGATCGCCAAGGGCATCGTCGATGCTCATGGCGGCAAGATCAACGTCGCCAGCAAGCCGGGTGAAGGCGCCGTGTTCTCGTTCACGCTGCCGCTCGTCCGCTGAACGGCGCGCTCGTGGCGCTTCCGGCGGTCGCCGAGACCGGTGACCCTCTCAGGAGGGTCGGTTCGCTCGAGGGTCACCGACGTGCGAACCGATCTCGGCGTGCGTTGTCGCCGCAGCGCGAGCGCCAGAACCCCGGTGATCTCGAGCGTCTCTGCGTGGCACACCGCGTGCTGAAGCGCGTGCTCATGATCGCTCCGAACGGCAACGCATCAGCTCCGACAACCACGCTCGCCCGGATGGCGGATCACCCGCGCTTCCTCGAGGTCGCGATCGGCCGGCTGCTCGAGCTCGTGGTGCTCTCCGTCGAAGGCTTCCGCGGACATCTGACTCGCCGGATCACGATCCACTGACCGATCGGGTGGCGGCTCGCACGTGGGCGATCGAGGCCCACGAGCGCGCCGCGAAGACGCTCGTGCAGCTTCCTTCGTGCCTTGGGCGCACGGTGCCTGGCACCTACCTTGCTGAACTCGTCGACATGTCGCGCAATCAGAAATACTCGAGGACCGACGACAAGGACACCCCCCCGGATCCCGAGCAGGACCGCGAGCCGCCGCCGCAACGCCAGCCCAGGTCCGAGCTCGACGATCAGGGAAACGAGGAGCAGCGCAGCCGCAAGCTCGAGGAGGCCGGCGACGAGGACGGCACCGGCGAGGACGACCGCATGGAAGAGCTCGACAGGGACGATCTGAAGGATATGGAAGGCCCGGACGCGTAGCCCGCTTCCCCCGCGGGTCGGCGCCGGGCTGCGGTTCGGCCGCGACACGCACCGTGGTTGCCGGGCGCCTAGTCTTCGTCGAGCTTCGGCGCCCTCATCATCGCGGTCACCGGCGTCACGTTGCCATGTGCGATCGGGGTCGGGACGCCGCTGCCGGGGTCGGTGCGGAGCGTGAAGTCGAGGTACGTCGACACGTCGGCGCTCAGCCTCGACACCACGTTTTGGATGTCGGCGGCGCACGGGCGCGCCTCGACGCTCTTGTCGAGCATCCGCTCGACGAGGTCGACGAACCCGTACGGCGCATCCGGGCACCGCGGCGCGAGCGCCGGGACCGGACGGTTGAGGTGCTGGACCAGGATCTCGACCGAGGTCGCGCCCACGAACGGAGGCCGTCCGGTGAGCGCCTGGTACGCGACGATGCCAAGGCCATAGATATCGCAGCGCCCATCGGTCGGGCCGCCGCGCGCCTGTTCGGGCGCCATGTACGTCGGCGTGCCGATCGCCTCGTTCATGTTGGTGAACCGCGAGCCATCGAGGTGATGCGCGATCCCCCAGTCGATCACACGAACGGGAAACTGTGGGTCGTCCGGCGTGAGGAAGATGTTGTCGGGCTTGAGGTCGCGATGCGTAACGCCACGCTGATGCGCGGCATCGAGCACCTCCGCCACGGCGCCAAGAAGCGCCATCACCTCGTGAGCCGACATCAAGCTGCGCTGCATTCGCTGCGCGAGCGGCGTGCCCTCGACCAGCTCCATCGCGATCCAGGGGCGCCCATCCTCGAGGAGCCCGCACTCGTGGAACCGGGGCAGGCCCGGATGCGAGACCGAGGCGAGGATCGCCGCCTCGCGCATCATGCGGTCGATCGCGCGCTCCTGGGTCAGCTGGTCTTCCCGCAGCACCTTGATCGCCACGGCGCGCGCGGTGCCTTCGTGGATCGCGCGGTAGACCGAGCCCATGCCGCCCACTCCGACCAGCCCCTGAATGCAATACGCGCCAACGACCGTTCCCTCATCGAGGGCGCCCTCGCTCCGGTCATCCGGATGGGCTTTCATCTGCGACGAGACCATGGTGATGCGAACGAGGAGCACGCCACGTGCCAGGCGGCTCGCTGCGATCGAACCATGTGCGATGCCGCCACAAGCGGGTGACCGTCGCCCGACTCCAACGGGAGCTTGGTTTACGAAGAACTCGGCAAGGGTGTTGCAACACCCCCGGCCATGACCTGGGACAACGCAGCCGACCTCGGGCCCGACATGATCGTCGGATCGTATCGGATCGTGAAAGAGATCGGCCGCGGCGGAATGGGCGCGGTGTACGAGGCCATTCACACGGTCCTGCGCCGCCGAGCCGCCATCAAGGTGATGCACGGCGCGCTGCGCAGGCAACCGGGCATGGCGACCCGGATGGTCCAGGAAGCGGCGATCCTCGATGATATCCGGCACCCCGGCATCGTTCGGGTCTATGAATGCAATCTGCTCCCGGACCACCGTCCGTGGATCGCGATGGAGCTCGTCGATGGGGACACGCTCGCGAGCCGCCTCGCGCGGTGCACCACGATCGATCCCGTCGAGGTCTCGACGATGCTCGCGCAAGTGTGCGACGTGCTCGCGGCCGTGCACACGCGCGGGATTGTCCACCGTGACCTCAAGCCGGACAACCTCCTGCTCACTCCTGGCGATCGTGACTTTCCGCTGCGCGTGATCGATTGGGGCGTCGCGCGCCTCGGTCCCATTGGTCGGCTGACGCTCGATGGGTTGACCCCGGGCACGCCGATCTACATGTCGCCCGAGCAGGCGACCGGCAAGAACATCGCGGCGCCTTGCGACATCTATTCGCTCGGGGTGATCGCGTACGAGGCGCTCACCGGCCACCCACCGTTCGATGGACGGACGCTCGCAGAGGTCGTGTGCATGCACCTGACGGGTGAGCCAGCGCCGCTGGCGGACCTGTGCAACGCGCCGTGGGAGCTCTGCCGGCTGATCCACCGGATGCTCGAGAAGGATCCATCGGTCCGGCCGGGCGCGATCGAAGTTCGCCAGGTCACCCGCGCGATCGCGGCCGAGGTGACCTCCGCATATGAGGAGTTCGAGGTCAGCGGCGTCGACACGGGTGTGCGTCCGCCGCGCGTTCGCCCGCCTGCGTACCACGCCCCGCACTACCCGCCGCCGACGATCACCAGCGAGACGACCGTGATCGATCCCGACGCGCTCGAGTACGGCGTCACCCAGCTCGTCCCGGTGACGCCCGTCGTGCGCCGCCCGCGCTGGACCCCGGACTTCGGTCAAGCGGTTCCCAGCGCGCTCGCAACCCGAGCAGGCCAGGAGCGGAACCCCCGCGCCGCGATCACGCCGAAGTCGCAGCGCGACCAGGTCGCCGGCGAGATCATGCTGCTCGACAAGCGGCGTTGAGCCGCAGACCGCGCGCCCATGACACGGTGGGCGGATGAGCACGCGCTCTTCGTGAGTCGCGGGTTAGACGCCTCCAGGCGCGCACCGCGCGTCTTCGCACAAGAAGACCGCCGACAGGACTTGCGCAGTGCAGCCCGCACGACGGGCGTGGGCGCACGGAGTTTGTTCCACGACGCCGACCCGCAGACGTTCGTGTCGGGAGGCACGCCAAGTGCTTGTACGTCGTACGTCGATTCCGATTTTCAATCAGGAGATTCGCTATGAACAAGAACGGCAGCATGAGTGGCCAAGGCGGTGGCCTCGACGAGCGGCTCGATACGATCAAGGGCAGCGTCAAGGGTCTCGTCGATCAAGGCCAGGAGAAGGTCGAGCAGATCAAGACCCGAGTCATCGACGTCAAGGACAAGGCGATGAGCCGCGGTAGCGAGTACGTCGACAGGGCTACGGAGGCGATCAAGGCTCACCCGCTCAAGGCCGTGGGGATCGCGTTCGGGATCGGCTACGTCGGCATGCGTCTGTTCCGTCGCTAAGACACCCTCCCCGGAGGCTCCCGTCACCTCGGGATCGACCCGTCCTCCTCCGACGATCAGCGCTCGCACGCGAGCTCGCGACTCCACGCGATCGACCTTCCTCCGACGGCACGAGTGTTGCTCGGCTTGTGGGCGTCATGGAGCCCACCCCGAATCCCGAGCAGCGGATCCCGGAAGCCGACGATCGCGCCGAGGCCTCGTTGCGGTCGCGTATCGAAGAGCTCGGACAGCAGCTCAAGAGCGCGACGCACGACGTGGATCTCGAGCTCAAGGCGAAGATCGCGGCGCATCCCTGGCCTGCCCTCGGGATCGCGTTCGCGGCGGGCGCCTTGCTCGCCCTGGGCCGCCGGTCGGTCCGGCATGTCGCCCAGCCCGAGGCCGAAGAGGGCCGGACCTTGGGGGGGGCCATCATCGCGGCGATCGGCGCGCTCGCGCTGCGCGCGCTCAAGGATCTCGCGCTGCATCAGGCCGCGAGCGCCGCGTCGAACTGGTTGCACGGCAGCCAGGCCGAGCGCTCGAGCGAGCCACCGCGGGCCTCACACGATCCGTCCGACGAGGACCTCCTCCGCCACTGAGCTCGCGAGGCACCATCTCCACGGCGACTCGCGAGGGTCGCTTCATCGGTGATGCGTGCGCCTCCGCGCCACGGCGCATCATCACCGCGACCCGAGTGAGTCACTCGGTGTGCACAGTGACGTGTGCCGGAAGCAGGCGCCCGGAGCCAGACCGCGCCACGTTCGCAGAACCACTGGAATGTGACCGTGGCACGTCCGCTGCTTTAGCCAACGATCGCGCGGCCATGGGGCGCTGCGCGAGGAGCGACCATGGAGCATCGATCGATGATGAGCGCAGACACCGAGCGGCCGGCGATGTTCGTCACGGGCTCCGCCGGGATCGTCGCCGGTGTGATCGCAGGGCTGCAGTCGACCGTCCGCGTCGATGCGATCATCGCGGTGGCGCTGATCCTGATCGTCTCGGGGGTGATCGGCATCCGGATCCTTCGCGCCAAGTGATCCCGCGGTCCGGATACACCCAGGATCTTAGGTGTTTCCGAACGCCGCTCACCTAAGCCGACACGTATGCGCCTGTAGGGCGTAAACATTTGCAATTAAAGCGTATGCCGCCTTCCCTCCTACCGGTGCCCTGATCGATAGTGGAATGATGCGTCCTTCCCTGGCTCTCATCATGGCAATGGTAACGGGGTGTGCAGAGGGGCTTGTCGTGCCGCGCGATCACGACGCGACGGGCCAGCCCGCAGACGAGCTCGACACCGGGGAGGTCCCGGCGACGAGCCCGCGCCTCCTCCCGAAAGTCTGCGACTTCCATCAGTGGACGACGGTCAACCCGGACGCCAAGGACATGGATCTCGCGGTGGTGCCGATCCATCGTGGCGCCGCGGTGTTCGGCGTGGCGAGGACCGGGGGCACCGTCCGAGGCTTCCTGGTCGACCCGCGCGGCAACATCGTGGGCGATCCTCTCGGCACCAAGATCCATAGCGACGCCACGTTCACGGGCGTCACGGCGGGGATCGCGGACGGGCTCCTCGTGACCGGCCTCATCAATTCGAAGGGCGTCTCGATCACGCTCCTCAGTGAGGACCTGCGCGACTACCGCGAGGTCGGCCAGCTCGAAGGCAACCTCGTCACCGAGACGCCCGTGATGCACGCGCGTGGCGAGCGCATCACGGCGACGGGCGGATGGTCGGGCATGCTCGCGAGCCGGTTCGACGACGCGTGGTCCCCGACCGGGACCCAGATGATCGCGCGCAGCCTGCCGACGTCGATGACCGGCGCGGCCTATGGCGACGACGTGATGATCGCGTGGTCGACCGGGAGCGACTGCAACCTCGAGCGGGTCGCCTCGGGCGTGACCTCGCACCGGCCGGGGGCGTGCGAACATCCGCGCCTCGCGACCAACTGGTACAACCACGAGGCGGCGCTGGTGTACGAGGATGGCGATCGCTTGATGATCACCAACATCAAGACCGACCTGCAGGCGACGAGCCTCGGTCGCCCGAACGAGCTCAACGTCACCCGGGTGCTGCGCCCGAACGCCACGGCGCCGCGCATCGCGTTCGATGGCAAGCGCTACTGGGTCGGCTACCTCGACGTCCACGGCGATCTCGTGGTTGGCTACGTCGACGAGACGACCGGCACGCTGGTGTCGATGGCGCTCGACGGCACCACGCCGCAGGCCGAGGCCTACGACCTGGCCGTGATCAATGGCTCGGTCTGGGTGTTCGCGGCGGACAGCTCGGGCTACGGCGCGCACGAGCTGTGCCTCGCCCCGGAGTGACCGAGCGCGTCCTGGCTAGAGGCGGACCGTGTACGCGAGCTCGATCACGCCATGGCCGCGCACCGTCGATGGCAGCCGCCCGGTGAGCTGTCCTCCCATCGCCTCGTAGAACCGCCGCGCGTGGCGATTCTGCTCGAGCACCCAGACGACCATCGACGTCATCCGGGTGGCCCGGCACCAGGCGCTCGAGCGCTCGAACAGCTCGCGACCAAGGCCGTACCGCTTCGCACGATCGACGATGTAGATCTCGTACAGCTCACCGACCGAGGAGCCGTGACGACGGGAAGGCCCCGCGTGGCAGAACCCGACCAGGTCATGGTGGGTGGTGTCGTACGCGACCAGGTCGAGCCCGGTGCCATCGCGCAGGAGGTCGCGCCGCATCGAGCCGCGGCGATCGACATCCATGGTGTCGAGGATCGAGTCCGGCAAGATCCCGCGATAGCTGGTCTGCCAGCTGCTGGTCTGTACGCGCGCGATGGCCGCGGCATCGCCGATGACCGCGGGCCGGAGGGCAAATCGCGGGGTATCGAACATCGAGGGGACGGCGCGCTGGATCACGCATCCTCAGCGTACACGCATCAGCCACGCGCGGCCGCCAGGATGTATGGAGGGGCCGCTCACCGGCAGACGCGTCCGGGGCCGTCCGCGATGGTGTTGCAGGTGCGACCGGCCGGGCACGCGGCGTCGTTCTCGCAGCGGATCTCGCAGGTCTTGAACTGCGGCCCACGCGCGCCGGCGATGCCGTAGTAGCTGACGCACGCGGCGCCGCCGCCACATGCATCGGCCTCCCCGCACGTCTCACCGATCCCCGGGCCTGGCTTCGGCACAGGTGCCCGAGGATCCGACGGATCGATCGGCGCGCGTGAGGGCGAGGACGCGGGCGGCGACTTCGGTGATGGACTCGAGCACCCGGCGAGGATCACAAACGCGATCAGCGATTTCGCGAACATGGTGCGGTGTTGCACCGAGTCGCCCTCCAGCGCAAGCGAAGGATTTCGAATCGGGTATGGTCCGCACCACAGATGCTGAGACGCACCCTCCTCGGATCCTCGGCCTGCGCCGCGGTCCTGTTCGCCTTCCGCAACCAGCTTTCGTTCGCCAAAGGGAGCCCTGCCGTGACGAGTGATCCTCTACTGTCAGCCTGGACCGGACCGCACGGCGGGTTTCCGCGGTTCGACAAGATCAAGCCCGCGGACTTCAAGCCCGCGTTGACCCGGGCGATGGACATGTTTCGTGACGAGATCGCGACGATCTCCGGCGCCAAAGGCGCGGCGATCGCGGCACCGACGTTCGAGAACACGATCCTCGCGCTCGAGGACGCGGGCCGCGCGTACGGCCGGGCCGCCAGCATCTTCGGCGTCTACAAGTCGACGATGAACGACAAGGTGATGCAGAAGATCGAGGAGGAGATGGCGCCGATCCTGTCGGCGTTCGACGACGAGATCACGCAGAACGAGCAGCTGTTCGCCCGGATCAAGGCCGTGTACGACGGACGCGCCGCCGGCAAGCTCGAACCCGATCAGCTGCGGCTGGTCGAGGTCGTCTATCGCAACTTCGCCCGCCGCGGCGCGGCGCTCGGTGCCAAGGACAAGGCACGGCTCAAGGACATCAACTCCCGCCTCGCGAGCCTCTACACCAGGTTCAGCCAGAACGAGCTCGCCGACGAGGAGGGCCAGCTCCTGCCGCTCGAGGCCGAGGCGGATCTCGCCGGCTTGCCCGACACCGTGAAGGCCGGCGCGAAGGCCGCGGCCGAGGCCAAGAAGCTCAAGGGCTGGGTGATCACGAACACGCGCTCGTCGATGGAGCCGTTCCTGACGTACTCGACGCGCCGCGATCTGCGCGAGAAGGCCTGGCGGTTGTGGATCAACCGAGGTGACAACGCGGGCGAGCACGACAACAAGCCGGTGATCACCGAGATCCTGGCGCTGCGTGCGGAGCGCGCGAAGCTGCTCGGATTTCCGAGCCACGCCCACTGGATCGTCGATGACAACATGGCGAAGACGCCCGAGGCGGCGACGGCGCTCATGATGAAGGTGTGGAAGGCCGCCACCGCGCGCGTGCGCGAAGAGGTCGCCGACATGCAGAAGGTCGCCGACGAGGAGAAGGCCGGCCACAAGATCGAGGCGTGGGACTACCGGTTCTACGCGGAGAAGGTACGCAAGGCGAAGTACGATCTCGACGCGAACGAGGTCAAGCCGTACCTCCAGCTCGAGAAGCTGCGCGAGGCGATGTTCTGGGCCTCCGGGGCGCTCTACGGGTTCTCGTTCAAGCAGATCAAGGACGTGCCGGTCTACCAGCCGGATGTGCGCGTGTACGAGGTGATGCGCGACGGCAAGCACCTCGGGCTCTGGTACTTCGATCCCTACGCGCGGGATGGCAAGCAATCGGGCGCGTGGATGAACGAGTACCGCACGCAGGAGAGCTTCCGCGGGGCGATCGCGCCGGTGGTGTCCAACAACTCGAACTTCGTGAAGGGCAAGGCCGGCGCGCCCGTGCTGATCTCGTGGGACGACGCGGTGACGATGTTCCACGAGTTCGGTCATGCGCTCCATGGCCTCAACTCGAACGTTCGGTTCGTCACGCTCGCGGGGACCAACGTCAAGCGCGACTTCGTCGAGTTCCCGAGCCAGCTCAACGAGCACTGGCTGCGGACGCCCGAGGTCCTCAACAAGTACGCCGTCCACGACAAGACCGGCAAGCCGATCCCCGCGGACCTGCTCGCCAAGATCGAGAAGGCGAAGCACTTCAACGAAGGCTTCCGCACGGTCGAGTACCTCGCGGCCGCGATCTACGACATGAAGATCCACACCGCGAAGGCCGACAAGCCGATCGATCCGGATGAGTTCGAGAAGCGCACGATGAAGGAGATCGGGATGCCGCCCGAGATCGTGATGCGCCACCGCCCGACCCAGTTCGGTCACGTCTTCTCGGGTGACGGGTACTCGGCCGGTTACTATTCGTACATCTGGGCCGACACGCTCACCGCGGACGCCGCGGAGGCGTTCAGCGCCGCCGGCAGCTTCTACGACAAGGCGCTCGCCAAGAAGCTCTACGAATCGATCATGAGCGTCGGCAACTCGATCCCACCGGATGAGGCGTTCCGGCGGTTTCGCGGCCGCGACGTCGATACCGATGCGCTGATGCGTGACCGCGGCTTCCCCGTCACGAAGTGAGCGCGCGCGTCACGGCGGGGTCGAGCGCAAGACTCGCGTTCGCGCCCCGAGCCCAGCCCTGCGCGATCTTCCTCGAGCGCACCGTCCCCAGGCTCCGCGGCGGCGCTCAGATCGGCTCGACACCGATCCACAGCGGATAGCCGCGGGCCTCCGCTCGGCGGCGGACCTCGAGGATCTTGTCGCGCGCGTCGGCCGCACGAAACCGGCCGACCACGGCGCGGCCCTCGTGATGGGTTGACATCGTCTTCGCGCTCGCAGCGGCCTCGGACAGCGCGAACACGCCCTGCAAGACCTCGCAGACGAAGTCGCGCGTCGTGTAGTCGTCGTTGCGAAGGACCACGTGGACATCGTGGCCACCTGCGAGCACCGGCGCGGGCTCGGGCAGGCCGTGGCACAGCTGGAACAGGACCGCATGCCCGCTGTGCGGCGGGGCCAGCAGCTGCGCGGCCTCGGTGCCGGTCAGGTAGGCCCACACGTCGGTGCAACTCGCGCGGCGGTGCGCGTGCTCGGCGGCCACGGCCGCGGTGTACAGCGCGCGATGCGCCTCGGTGGTCATCGCGACCGGGGTCTCGGTGCGTGCATCGATCGCGAGCTGGACCCGATCCTCGAGGGTCGCGGCGCTGCCTCCGACCTGCTCGATCGCGGCGATGATCCGCTCGTCCTGGAGCAGCCCGTACAGCACGTGGAGCGACGACAGGCCCTGCCTGCGCGTCTGGGCCTCGTGCGCCGCGACGTGCAGCGCGATCTCGGCGTCGGACTCGAACACCACCTGCGGCGGCCGGCGAGATCGGGTCGGGCGCAGGTGCCGCCACCAATACGCGCCCATCCCGGCGGCGACCAGCGCGAAGTACCCGACGTCCACGCCGACACCTTGCCCAGGTTCCGGGAGGGTGTCCACCTGCCCGATGCGGTCGTTCCGGGCAGCGGTGATCGACGAGACCGCGAGCGTGGTGGCCGATGGCAACGGCGTACCGCGGAAGGACAGCGCTCCGCGGTCGCCCGATCTCCCACCGATCTCGTTTGACTAGGAACCAGAACTGTCTAGTATCCAGTCCGTGCAGCTGGTCAAGATCGGAGAGCTCGCGCGGGCCTCGGGCGTCCCGGTCGCGACGATCAAGCACTACCTGCGAGAAGGCTTGATCGCGCCGGCGCGCAAGTCAGGGCGAACGATGTCCTGGTACAGCCCGGCGCTCGTCCCGAGGATCCGCGCGATCAAGGAGCTGCAGCGCCGGCAGTTCCTGCCGCTCGAGGTGATCAAGCGATCGCTCGATCGCGACGCCGACGCGCCGGACGACCTCGCTGCCGCCGATGCGATCGCCAAGGTGCTCGCGCGGCACGGCGGAAAGCGCTCACGCAGCCGCGCCGAGGTGCTCGAACGGGGCGCCAGCGCGCAGGAGCTCGACTGGCTCGCGGCCGCCGGGCTCGCGGTCCCGTCGGGGCCCGAACAGCGCTACCACGGCGATGATCTCGCCCTGCTCTCGACCCTCGGCGCCGCGCGACGAGCCGGGCTCGCCGCGGAGCTGCTCCCGTTCGAGATCCTGGGCGACTACCTCGCGGCGCTTCGCGCGCTGGTCGCGGTCGAGCTCCGGTTGTTCCGCGAAGGTCTGACCGGCCGGGCCCGGGGACGCGACGTCCCGAAGCTGACGACGGCCGCGACCCATCTGTCCGAGCGGCTGGTCGTGCTGCTGCGCCGCAAGCTGCTGCTACCCACGTTGCGAACGATGATCGAGGAGAACCCGGATGAAGCGTCTCGACCTGTGCCTGCTCGTCCTCGCCGGTTGCGGCGGCACCACCGCCCCGCTCGCTGACGGCGGCCACGATGGCGCGCCGCAGGTGATCGACACCGCGGCAGAGGTGGACGCGACCGCTGCGCGCGATCCCGCGTCCGATGGCGACGCTGTGGTGACGACCCGCGTCACCACGATCCCGGGCGCGACCACCTCGCGCACGCTCCCGGCGACCCTGTTCACGCCGTCCGGTCCCCCAACCCGCCCGCTCGTCGTGATCTCGCCCGGCTTCCAGATGGACCGCACGCAGTACACCTCGTACGCGCACCACCTCGCGACCTGGGGCTTCGTCGTGGTGCTCGCCGACTATGCCGATCGTGGCTTGTTCGCGGATCACCAGCTCATGGCCGATGACGTCAGCGCCGTGATCGACTGGGCGCTGGCGCAGCCGGCGCTCGCGATCGATCCGCACCACGTCGCGGTCGCCGGTCACTCGCTCGGCGGGGACATCAGCATCCTGGCGGCGAGCGACGATCACCGGATCGCGGCCGTGGTCGGGTGGGATCCGGTCGATGCGGCGAGCCCGTCGGTGACGCCAGAAAAGATGCCGGGCCTGACCGCCGCGATCGCGGTCGTCGGCGAGACGACGAACGGCGCGGGGAGCGGGATGCCCTGCGCTCCGACCGCCGACAACTTCCAGGCGTTCTACGCGGCCGCGCCGAGCCCCGCGCTATCGATCACCGTCATGGGCGCCGACCACATGGACTGGGTCGACGATCCGTCGTGCGGCTTCTGCACGTTCTGCGCGCCGGGATCCGCGGCGCCCGAGCTCGCACGCGCGGTGACCCGCCGGCTCGACGTCGCCTGGCTGCGGCGCGTGCTGCTCGAGGATGTCGCGATGCAGCCGTGGCTCGATGCGCCGCCGCAGCTCGCGACCGGTGAGATCAGCATCGCGCACAAGTGAGCGATGGTCGCGCTGTTGACGCAGAGATGCCGTTAACCACGGGTACGAGCATGGGACACGAGCACGGTCCGCTCGCCGCAATCCCAGGTCAGGCCTTGGGGACATGATCCGGGCGTGGTTGGTTCTCGGGGCTAGCGAGCGACGCAGACCTTGCCCGCCAGCGTGCTCGACGTCGCGACGGCCGTGCAGCGGTACCCGCTCCCGCAGCCGCCATCATCGAGGCACACCGAAGCGCACACCTTCTGGGCGCCACGCTTCACGCACAGGTTGCCCTCGCCGCCGCATGCCGCGCTCGACGTGCAGCGCTGGCCGAGCAGATCGGCGCGCGCGTACGGATGCGCGTGGGGATCCGCGTCGATGCCGTTGACGCCCATGAACGCGGTCTCGTTGGGCGCGGCGTTCATCGCGCGCAGGATCTCGTCCCACGTCACCGGCTTGATGTTCGAGGTGGTCTTGCCGACGAGCGGGAACAGGATCTGCTCCATCGACTCGGCGCCCTGCGAGGTCCACGTGTACGAGGTCGACGTCACGATGTCCATGTTGACCAGCTCGCCGCTGGGGCCGCGCTTCAGCGGGTTCTGCCGGAAGCCATCGGTGAACCGCGCGTAGGTCTGGCAGCCCTCGATCAGGAACACCTGGTAGCCATCGAGGAGCGCCAGCGTCGGGTACTCCGTGGGAGCGATCGTGCCGAGTGAGTTCGAGCGAAAGTCGGCGGTCAGCAGGCGACCCGAGACCCCGGCGTGGCCGTTGAACAGCACGACCTCCTTGGTCTTCAACATGTCGAGGAGCGCGCTGCGGAGCTGGGCGCCGTCGGTGGTCGGGTCTCCGACCATGCCGGGATGCACGAGGGTCACCGAGATCTGGACCGGCTTGCCGTTGAACGTGCCGGCGCGGGTCAGCGGGCCAGAGTCGAGCTTGAGGTCCGCGAACGCCGTGACCGGCGACGCGAAGCCGATGTTGACGAGCTCGTCGAACAGCTGCTCGGCGTTCGCGAGATCGGCGCGGTCGGCGTTGTAGTCCCAGCCGAACTGCGCTCCGACCTCGAGCTTGCCGTCCGCGTAGAGCCGATTGTAGTCGAGGTATGCGTCGGACGAGCGCGTCACGGGCGCGACCACCATCGGCAAGGTCTCGACGGTCCCCGCCGGCGCGGTGCTCGGATCCCAGCGGTGCACGTCGTAGCTCGCCTGCCAGCCGCCGGCGAGCAGCGCGTCGTTGCTGACCACCCCCATCTTGAGATCGATCTTCTTGCCGCCGCCCGAGGGGGTGCCCGGCAACAGCGACAAGAACTTGTTCTGACCGGCGATCGTCGCCTCGAAGTTGAACGTGAACGTGATCGCGTCGACCGGCGTGATGCTGAGCGACTTCACCGAGGAGTTGCGCGCCATCGCGTGAAACCCGCCGTAGGTCTTGTTCCCGTCCTCGGGCTCCTTGTCGGCCACGTAGAGGTTGAGGAACCACCCGATCTGGAGCAGCTTCGCAGACACCAGCTCCTGTGCCTGGGCGAGCCGATCGGCGTCACTGGCGGTCCGGGCGCTCTCGGGCAACGTGACCGTGGCGTCGGCCTTGGCCGAGAACTCGAGGGCGGCCGGGCTGCGGAAGTTGTCTTCCTTGCCGTCAGGGACCACCTCGTAGTCATCGTCCGGAGCCGCGTCCCCGGCGTCGCTACAGGCCAGCAGGGGGGAGACGGCCGAGACGAACAGAGAAACCAGCAGGATCGGGCGCATTGCCCCGGCCTGAATCAAGATCCATACCTAAAACGATCCCAGCAAGGTCCAATGCTTGGAGCGGCACCGGCTGGCTCCTTCCCTTGCCACTGGCCCCTGCAGACGATCCCTCGCAGTTCCTGTTGCTCTCATGGCCCTGGGCCAGCTACGGCAAGGCATCGTGGATACGCAGAACGACACCGACACCTCCAACGAGGCCACCGTTCCGGCCCCGCCCGGCGGGATCAAGAAGAAGAGCCTGATCTGGATCGGCGTGATCACGGCCGCCGTATGGGCGTTCGCGATCCAGACCGGCAGCAAGGTCCTGATGATCATCGTCGGGGTCCTCACCGCCGTGCTCGCGGCCCTGATGATCTATGCGTTCCGCACCCTGCGGAAGCAGCGCGGACTCGCGTCGATGCTGCAGGGTGCGGTCGCCTCACCCGAGGCGCGCCACGACGCGCTGGCCAAGCTGTCGGCCGGCAAGGACGCGGGGTCGCCCACGAACCTCTTCCTGCGCGCCCAGCTGCTCGCCGCGGACGATCCCAAGGCCGCGCTCAAGCTGCTCGAGCCGGTCGAGCTCAAGGTGTTCCCCGCCGCGCTGCAGGACGACGTGTCGCTGCTCAAGACCCAGATCTATCTCGGACTCGGACGCGCCGCGGACGCACGCAAGAGCGCCGATACGATCAACCTCGATAACCCGCAGCGCGCCGAGATCCGCCCGTTCGCCGCGAGCATCGTGGCCGAGGCGTGGGCACGCACCGGCAAGTCGAAGGAGGCGCTCGCGCTGCTCGACACGATCGAGCTGCCCAAGAAGAACGGCGAGCAGATCGAGCTCCAGGCCCGCGTCGCACGCGTGTTCGCGCGGTTCGCCGCGAATCAACGGGGCGCGGCGAAGACCGAGCTCACCGCGCTCGCCGACGTCGACCTCAATCACCTCGGCCGGTTCGTGATGCCGCAGTATCGAGTCCACCCCGAGCTGCAGAAGCTCGCGCGCCGCGTGCTCGAGCAGCATCCGGGCGCCCGCCGGATGGCGAAGGCGCAGCAGAAGCGATAAGGACGGTTCCGCTGCGCGACTCGCGGCATGCGAGGCCGCAGCTACCTTCTAATTTGAAACCATTCCCGTTCGGCGGTGTCCTACCGACGTGATCCGACGCCACGTGCTCGCCGCCCTCACCGTGGGTGTCGCGGCGGGTGACGATGATGTCGCGCGTGCGTCGCTCGGGAAGATCGACTGGATCCTGCGTCGCCCGGCGCGGCGGCGGCTCGAGCATGCGCTGATCGACGCATCGCTCGCGACCGGCGTGGTCAGCGACGATCCGGAAGCGACTCGCCATCGGCTGCGCGCCGCCGCGTTGATCGTCGAGGGCGCGGATGATTGTGACCTCGCAGATCGCGAAGAGATCGCCGCGGCATATGCGGCGGTCACGCCGCGCGCACCCGCGCGATGGCCGGTCGTCACGATCATGGCGGCGATCGCGGCCATCGCCGTCGCGATCGGAGCTGCATCGACGGCCGTGCAGATCGTGACCACCTCGGCCCCGCAGGGGGTCTATACCCGACCAGCGCCTCCGGATCCCGTGGGCGCGTTCCGGGACGGCGGCGTCCCGCTGCGCGATCCTGCGATCGAGCAGGTGCTCGCGATCGATCTCCCCCGGCTCGTCGACCACCGCGTCGCAGACGAGGCGGGCCGGCACGGGCTCGCCGTGGCCCTCCGCGACCACCCCGCGTTCGCCGCCCACGGCCCTGCCCTCGCGACCGCCTGGCGCCAGATGATCGACGGCATCGACCACTGGATGGACCTCGACTCCACGGATCGCTCGTTCCGCACGAGCTCGAACGAACTTCGCGCGCGGATCGATGTCATGTCGGACCAGCTCGCCGCCGCGCGCCTCGGCTACTACCTCGATCCCGAGATCCTCGCGGAGCACAGCCGCCGTCGCGCGGGGATCTATGCGTATCGAGTGGACGAGGTCACGTTCGTGCGCGCCAATGACAAGCGCGTGCGCGTGCTGGGGGTCCGCCGGCTCGACCATCTCGACGACGCGGTGGCGCTCCTCGGCATCACGACCGAAGAGCTCCATGATTCCGTGGTCGTCCTCGATCAAATCGACGACAAGGTCCGCACCCAGATCCTCCCCGTGCTCGCGGGGGGCGCCTATCCGCTGGGCGACGATGCCTGGGCTCGCGCGCACGGTCGCGGGATCGCGAGCGCCGCCGGTGACGCGATCCGCCGCGAGCTGGCGGTCGCGCTCGGCACCGACGCGGGCTCACTGGAGCTCGCGACCGCGCGGTTGCGCAAGCTCGTCACGAGCTCGGTTCGTCATCACGAAGCGCAGCACGGCTACGATCACGATCGCGACCTGCGGGTCCCCTCGGCGCTCGCCGACCACGTCGGAGCCCCCTCGAGCGAGTTCGCCGTGCGCAGCCGGTACGAGCTGTCCGCATACCTGAGCCAGATCGCGAGCGACCTGTGGCTGCCGCAGCTGACCCTGTGGAACCTGTCGCGCCACGCGTTTCGGGGCTCGAATACGCGCATCGCGGAAGCCTACGTCGCCGTCGTCGCGATCGAGGGCATCGCACACCAGCTTCACATCGAGACCGCCGGCCCCGTGCTCCGGAACGGAGCGATCGATCGCGATCGCCTCGCCGCGCTCGTCGGCCCGATCGCCGCACGCTCGACCACCGAGCTCCGGTCTGCCGCTGCGAAGCTGTGGGCCGAGCTGTTCGAGCAGCGCCTTGTCCGGATCGTGGACGAATAGGGACGCTTTCCACTAGCTCAACCCTTTGGGGAGGGACGCTCTCCACTAACTCAACTGGCTGCTGGTTGAGTTAGAGCCGATCCTAGAACCTGTCACGAGCGCGCCATCCGGTACGTGATGAGCGCCGACGCGAGGTAGACGAGCGCGAGGTGGTTCTTGGCTTTGCGTTCC
>WBZN01001176.1_pt1 | contig 16531 bp, 14 predicted proteins | sample 5204281 | NCBI WGS metagenome assembly WBZN01 (sample SAMN12344347, study PRJNA552823) | activated sludge metagenome | biome: Activated sludge suspended growth; feature: Nitrification reactor; material: Wastewater; isolation source: activated sludge from nitrification reactor of wastewater...
CGGGGCACGCGCGAGCGGTGGAACCGAGCGCGCGGCGACCTCTGGCACGGTGGCGGCGCGGGGCGCCTTCACGGGGATCGAGGGCGTGGCCTCGCCGGGCAGCAGCAGGGCGCCGATCGAGCGCAGGCGGGTGACGATCGCGATCGCCCGGTCGACGGGCAGACCGGTGGCGAGCAAGACATCGCGCAGGCTCTGGTTGCCGTCGATCCGTGACAGCAGAAAATACTCCTCGGGCCCGACCGCTGCCTTGAGCGGATCGAACGCGGGACTGACGCGTAGCTTCTGCGACGTCGGACCAATCCCGGCGATTTCGGCCGGCACCGTACTCACGAAAAAAAGCCTATCACGCGCCCGCGGGTTTCATGACGTGCTCCAGCACGGCCTTCGCCACGTGGAGCCGGTTCGCGGCCTGAACCCAGGCAAGCGAGCGTGGACCATCGATGACATCCCCGGTGATCTCCTCGCCCCGGTGCGCCGGTAGGCAATGCAGGACGATCGCGTCGGGTGCGGCGCGCGCGACCAGGGCGGCATCGATGCAGTACCCGGCGAACGCGATCCTGCGGCGAGCCTCGTCGCCTTGCCCCATCGAGACCCAGACATCGGTCGACAGCACGTGAGCGCCGGTGGCCGCCTCTCGCGGATCGGCCGTGATCCGGATCGAGCCCCGGCCCAGGCGCCGTTGCGCGTCCCGTGCGGCGGCCACGTGCAGTGGATCCGGGGCGAAGCCGTCGGGGCACGCGAGCACGAGCTCGAGCCCGAACAGCCCCGCGGCCTCGAGCCACGACTGCGCCATGTTGTTGCCGTCGCCGATCCACGCGTAGCGCACGCCTTCGATCCGACCGAAGTGCTGGCGGACCGTGTAGAGGTCGGTCGCGACCTGACACGGATGGTGTTGATCCGAGAGGCCGTTGATCACCGGAACCGAGGACGCACGCGCGAACGCGGCGACGCGATCCTGGCCGAACGTCCTCACCACGATCGCGTGGCAATAGCTCGCGAGCACGCGCGCGGTGTCCTCGACGGGCTCGCCACGCGCGAGCTGGCTGCCGTCGGTGGTGAGCACGACGGAGTTCCCGCCGAGCTCGTACGCCGCGACCTCGAACGACACGCGCGTCCGCGTCGATGGCTTCTCGAACACGAGGGCGACGGTCTTGCCGGCCAGCGTCGTCGCGATCCGATCGCGCTCGAGCTCGGCGGTGCGGTCCCACACGCCGGGCCATGCCTCGACCGGGATGTCGGCGAGCGTCAGAAATCCGCGCGCCATCACGCTCTCCCGATCCCCTCGGCGAGCACGGACCGCAGGGTCGAGACCGCCTCGTCGAGGTGCGCGCGCTCGACGATGTAAGGCGGCGCGAACCGGACGACCTTGTCGCCGGCGACCGACAGCAGCACGCCTTTCTCGCGGCACCGCGCGACGACCTGGACCGGGCTGCCCGAGACCGCGAGCCCGCGGAGCAGCCCGCGCCCGCGGACCTCGGTGGCGTGCCCCGGGAACTCGACGACGAGCTCCGCGAGCTGGGCTGCCAGGACCTCGCCGGCCTGCGCGACGCGCTCGATCAAGCCCTCGGCTTCGATGATGTCGAACACCGCGTTCGTCGCGGCGCATGCGAGGGCGTTGCCGCCGAACGTGGACGCATGTGGCACGGCGCCTCCGGGCTGCGCCGCCAGGCCCAGCGCCGCCTTCTCGCTGCACGCGACCGCACCGATCGGGACGCCGCCGCCGAGGCCCTTGGCGAGCGTCATCACGTCGGGCTCGACGCCATCGTGCTGATGCCCGAACCACCTGCCCGTGCGGCCGACACCGGTCTGCACCTCGTCGAAGATCAGCAGCGTCTGGGTGTCATCGCACAGCTCGCGAATCCCGGCGAGGTAGCCCGGCGGGGCGACGACGATGCCACCCTCTGCCTGGATCGGTTCGAGGATGATCGCGCACGCGGTCCGGGTCTCGAGCACCTTGCGCGCGGCCGGAAGGTCGCCGTAGGCGATGAACTCGACCGGGCCGAACAGCGGACCGAAGCCATCGCGGTACTTGGGCTGCCCGGTGATCGACACGGTGCCGATCGAGCGGCCATGAAAGCTGCCGTGGGTCGAGATGATCGTCGTGCGCTGCGGAGCCTCGGCGACGACCGCCTGATACCGGCGCGCCAGCTTGAGCGCGCCCTCGTTGGCTTCCCCGCCCGAGTTGCAGAAGAAGATCCGGTTCGCGAAGCAGCGATCGGTGATCGCCTTGGCGGCGAGGATCTGCTGGTCGTTCCAGTACAGATTCGAGACGTGGACGAGCTTGCCGAGCTGCTCGGTCAGGCGGCCATCGAACACGGGGTGCGAGTGGCCGAGGCCACACACCGCGATCCCCGCTGTCATGTCGAGGTAACGCGCGCCCGCCTTGTCCCAGACCTCGCAGCCGCGGCCGCGCTCGAGCACGATCGGCTGCTGCCGGTAGTTCTTGACGAACACCTGATCGGCGAGGGCGAGGAGCTCGGCTTGGGTCATCCCGCCGTATGTACCATTGCCAGCTACAGAATGTAGCGCGTCAGATCCTCGTCTGCGACCAGCGCGCCCAGCCGCTCGCGCACGTAGCCCGGCGTGATCGGGATCGACTGCACGCCGATATCGGGGGCGTTGAACATCAGATGCTCGAGCAGGCGCTCGACGACGGTGTGCAGCCGCCGCGCACCGATGTCGTGCGTGCGGCGGTTCACGTCGGCGGCGATCTCCGCGAGCTCCTTGATCGCCTCGGGCGTCCACTCGATCGTGACGCCGTCGGTCGCGAGCAGCGCGGCGTACTGGCGGGTCAGCGCGTTCTGCGGCTCGGTGAGGATCCGCACGAAGTCATCGGCGACGAGCGGGGTCAGCTCGACGCGGATCGGAAACCGGCCTTGCATCTCCGGGATCAGATCGCTCGGCTTGCTCATGTGAAACGCGCCGGCCGCGATGAACAGCACGTGATCCGTCTTCACCGGCCCGTACTTGGTGGTCACCGTCGAACCCTCGACGATCGGCAGCAGGTCGCGCTGCACGCCTTCGCGTGACACGTCCGCCCCGTGGCGCTCGCGATTGGTCGCGATCTTGTCGATCTCGTCGATGAACACGATGCCGGCGTTCTCGGCGCGATGCACCGCCTCGCGCGTCGCGGCCTCGTGGTCGATCAGCTTGTCGACCTCCTGCTCGGTGAGCGCGCGCCACGCCTGCTGCAGCTTGAGCTTCTGGCGCTTGGTCTTGCGACCGAACTGGCCGAACATGTCCTTGAGGCCGGACAGCGCGTTCTCGTCGATGCCCGGCTGACCGCCGAGGACCGAGATCAGTGGATTCGAGTCATCGGACAACTCGACCTCGACCTCGCGATCGTCGAGCCGGCCGTCGCGCAGCATCGTCCTGAGCTTCTCGCGTGTGGCATCTCCCGAGGCCACGGCCGGTGGCTCGCCCGGGCGTTCGGAGAACCCACGACCGGCAGGCCGCGGCAGCAGCAGATCGAGCAGGCGCTCCTCGGCGGCGTCCTTGGCACGGGGGCGGACCTTGGCGGCCTCCTCGTCGCGGACGAGCTTGACCGCCACCTCGACGAGGTCGCGCACGATCGAATCGACGTCGCGGCCGACGTAGCCGACCTCGGTGAACTTGCTCGCCTCGACCTTGAGAAAGGGCGCGCGCGCGAGCCGAGCAAGTCGCCTGGCGATCTCGGTCTTTCCGACGCCGGTCGGCCCGATCATGATGATGTTCTTCGGCGCGATCTCGTCGCGCAGATCGCCGTCGACTTGTTGGCGGCGCCATCGGTTGCGCAGGGCGACGGCGACGGCGCGCTTCGCGTCCCGTTGACCGACGACGTAGCGATCGAGCTCCGCGACGATCTTTGCCGGGGTCAGGTCAGCCTCGCTGCTCACGTCAGCTCCTCGAACGTCAGGTGCGTGTTCGTGTAGATACAGATCTCGGCGGCGATGCTCATCGAGGACTCGGCGATCGCCCGGGCCGACAGCTCGGTGTTCCTGATGAGCGCGCGCGCGGCGGACAGCGCGTAGCTCCCGCCCGAGCCGATCGCGCACAGGCCGTCATCGGGCTCGATCACGTCCCCGGAGCCCGAAAGGATGAACGTCGCCTCGGCATCGGCGACCACGAGCATCGCCTCGAGCCGGCGCAGCGCGCGATCGGTGCGCCACTCCTTGGCGAGCTCGACGGCGGCGCGGCGCAACGGGGCGCGCTGCTCGCGGAGCTTGTCGTCGAGCCGCTCGAACAGCGCCATGCCGTCCGCGGCCGATCCGGCGAACCCGCCGATCGCGCGCCCCTCGCCGAGCTTGCGGACCTTGCGTGCGCCGCCCTTGACCACCGTGTTTCCGAGCGTGACCTGGCCGTCGCCTGCGACGACGACGGAGTTTCCGCGCCGCACCGACAAGATCGTCGTTCCGTGAATCGTGACCTTCATCGCGCGGTGAAGCTACCACTTGCCCGCGAACACGCATCACCTGTTCGGGCCGAACCTCGGGTAGAGCGCCCTACCGGCGGCGGGTCGGGTCGGGGAGCTTCGCCCGGGGGTGGGCGTCATCGTAGACCTTCATCAGGTGGTCGAGCGAGACCTTGGTGTAGATCTGCGTCGACGCGAGGCTCGCGTGACCGAGCAGCTCCTGGATCGCGCGCAGATCGACGCCCTCGTCGAGCAGGTGGGTCGCGAACGAGTGGCGCAGGCCGTGCGGCGTCGCGTTCGCGTGCACCCCACCCGCGATGGTCCAGCGCTTCACCATCCGCTGCACCGAGCGCGGGGTCAGCCGCTGGCCTGCCTTGTTGACGAACAGCGCGGCGTTGGTCGAGGGTTCGCGGCCTCGCTCCCCCGCGGGTACCCCGAGGGTCCGCCGCGCCGGCAGGTAGGCGATCAGCGCGCGATCGGCCGCGCCGCCGACCGGGACCTGCCGCGACTTGCCTCCCTTGCCGTGGCGGACGAGGACCATCGGCACGCCGTAGCGATCGCGGTCGATGTCCGTCGTGTCGAGGGCGCACGCCTCGGAGACGCGCAGGCCGGTCCCGTAGAGCAGCTCGAGCAGCGCCACGTCGCGCAGCCGGAGCAGCAGGTGGCGCGCCTCCTCGGCCGCCGACAGCGTGCGATGGCTCGTGCGTCCGATCGTGGCGGGTGCCTCCACCAGCCGGAACGCGTCATCGACATCGAGCGCGCGCGGCAGCCCGCGCTGCTTCTTCGGGCCCCGGATCGCGGCCGCGGGGTTGCCGACGATCGCGCCGCGCTTGACGAGGAACCGGCAGAACGCGCGCACGCTCGACAGCTTGCGTCCGAGGGTCGCCGGACCGTTGGTGCCGAACAGCGCCGCGAGCTGGCTGCGGACGTCGATCGCCGACAGCTTCGCGAGCGCGACGTCGTTGCCGCGCTTCGCGCGCAGGTGATCCCGGAGCGCCGTGACGTCGCGCAGATAGACCTCGACCGTGCGCGGCGAGTAGTTGCGCTCGACCTCGAGGTAGCGCTTGAACGCGGTCAGGGCCCCGTCCCAGTCCATCCAACGAGGATCGATCAGATGCGTGCCGCGCGCGAGTTTCTCGGTCCACGACTCACAGCGCGCCCGCCGGGGGCGTCAGCGTCACCTCTTCGACGGAGATGCCCGGGCGCGCGACGATCGCGATCAGGAAGCTCGCGACGTCAGAGGGCTTCATCATCTTCGTGCGATCGAAGCCGGGGCGGTCGTCCCAGATCGGCGTGTCCGTGGCCCCGGGGAGCAGCGCGGTGACCCGGATGTCGTACGGGCGCGCCTCCTCGGCGAGCACGCGGACCAGGCCGAGCTGGCCGGCCTTCGCGGCCGTGTAGCCGCCGCAATCGGTGAACGCGCGATGCGCGACGTGCGAGTTGACCACGACGATATGGCCCTTGCGGCGCGGGATCATCCGGCGCAGGGCCTCGCGTGCGCACAGCTGCGTGCCGACGATGTGGACCTCGAGCATCTCGCGGAGCGCGGCGACCGGGGCATGGACGATCGGCCCGAACGTGCCCGCTCCCGCCGCGCACACGACGATGTCGACCTCCGGGAGCTCGGCGAACCGCTGGGTGACCTGGGTCTCGTCGGTGACGTCGAGCTGCGCATGCACGACCTCGCCGAGCGCGGGGGGGATCACCGGGCCGGGCTCGAACCGGCGTCCACACGCGAGCACGCCGGCGCCTTCGGCGGCGAGCGCGTCCGCGCACGCGGCGCCGATGCCGCTCGATCCGCCCGTCACGATCGCGAACTTTCCGAGGAGCCGCTTCACGCCGCGACCGTACCACGCACGCCCACAGCCTCGAGCCAGACGCCGAGGTCGGCGCGCGCCCGCTCCGCCATCCGCTGCTTGCGGTTGTCCTTGCGCGCGCCCTCGAGCGGCGGCAACAGGCCGTAGTTGACGTTGGTCGGGCCGTACTTGTAATCCGGCGCGCGCGGCGCCGTGACGTGGTGATACAGGGCGCCGAGCATCGTCGTCGGTGGCGGCGGTGGCGCGGCGCGTCCCGTGAGCTCGCCGGCCAGCATCCACCCGACGATCAGGCCCATCGCGCACGATTCGATGTAGCCCTCGACGCCGGTCAGCAGGCCCGCGAACCGGATGTTCGGCCGGGTGCGCAGCTCGAACCGGGTACCCAGGCGCGCGGGCGCGTCGAGGTACGTGTTGCGATGGATCGAGCCGAAGCGCAGGAACTCCGCGCGATGGAGCGCCGGGATCGTCTGGAAGATCCGCTGCTGCTCCGGGTACGCGAGGCGGGTCTGGAACCCGACGAGGTTGTAGGCGGTGAGATACTTGTTCTCCGGCCGCAGCTGGACGACCGCCCATGGCCGGTGCCCGGTGCGCGGATCGCGAAGCCCGATCGGACGCATCGGGCCGAACCGCAGGGTCTGCTCGCCGCGCTCGGCCATCACCTCGATCGGCATGCAGCTCTCGAAGTACTTCGGCTCCTCGAAGTCGTGCGGCAGGACCTTGCGGCCCGCGTTGACCTCGGCCACGAAGGCCTCGTACTGCAGCTTCGACAGCGGGCAGTTGATGTAGTCGCCGACGCCGGTGTCCCCGCCGGCGGGCCGGTCATGCTCGTCGTGTGGCGATGCATCGGCGTCCCTGCCCCATCGCGAGGCACGGAACGCGAAGTCCCAGTCGATCGAGTCCGCCGCGACGATCGGCGCGATCGCGTCGTAGAAGTACATCCGATCGCCGCCGAGCTCGTCGCGGATCACCTTCGCGAGCGCCCCCTCGGTCAAGGGGCCGGTCGCGACGATCACCGGCCCGTCCGGAACCTCGTCGAGGCGGCGCCGCTCGATCCGGATCCGCGGGTGCAGCGCGAGCCGCTGCGTGATCGCACGCGCGAACCCGAACCGCTCGACGGCGAGCGCCTGCCCGGCCGGCACGCGATGCAGATCCGCACAGTCGATCATCACCGAGCGACAGCGCCGGAGCTCCTGCTTCAGCAGGCCCGCGGGCGACACCGGATCATCGCTGCGCAGCGAGTTGCTGCACACGAGCTCGCCGAGCAACGGGCTCTGATGCGCGGGCGACATCGCACACGGCTTCATCTCGACGAGCGCGACCTGGAGCCCCGCCTCGGCGAGCTGCCACGCCGCCTCGGTGCCGGCCATCCCGCCCCCGATCACCGTGACGTCCGGATCCGTCCATCGCATGCGCATCGCTCGGTGCGATCAGATCATGATCAGGTCGGCAGCCGGCGCGCTGGCTTCGTTGACCTGGCGACGAGCTTCGACTTCGGCTTGGCCCTGGCCGCAGACTTCCTGGTCACCTTCGTCGCCCTCGGGTTTCACCATACGACGACGCTATCCCTCGATCGCGGGCGTTTCCATCGTCGACGCGACGATTGTGGCTAGGCGGCGTTTTCCTCGGTGTCGTCCACGCCCTGCTTCCAGTCGCACTCCATGCACCGGAGCGTGACCCCGCTCTTGTTCTCCTTCTTGAGGACGAACTTCGCGTTGCAGATCGGACACGGCTGCGGGATCGGCTTGTCCCAGGCGACGAAGTCGCACTGTTTCTTCGCCCAGTTGGAGCATCCGTAGAACGGCTTGCCGCGCCGCGACCGCTTCTCGGCGATGTAGCCACCGCATCCAGGTTTCGGGCACTTCACCCCCAGCGAGATCGGCTTGGTCGTCTTGCAATCCGGATAGCGGGTGCACGCCAGAAAGCTCCCGAACCGGCCGCGCTTGATCGTCATCGGTGCGCTGCACACCTCGCAGATCTCGTCCGTGGTCTGAGGCGGCACCTTCTCCCAGGTGCCATCGAGGTTCTTGACGACCTCCATGGTGTTCCGGCACTCGGGATAGCCCTGGCAGGCGAGGAACGAGCCGTTGCGCCCCCACTTGATCACCATGGGCTTGCCGCACTTCTCGCAGACCCACTCGGTCGTGATCTCCTCGCGCTTGACGTCGCGCATCTCGGTACGCGCGGTCTCGAGCTCGACCTTGAACGGTGTGTAGAACTCGCCGAGCAAGTGACGCCAGTCGCGCGCGCCTTCCTCGACCTTGTCGAGATCGGACTCCATCTTCGCGGTGAAGTCGCTCGAGACGATCTCGGGGAAGCTCACGACGAGCAGCCCGTTGACCAGGATGCCGAGCTCCGTCGGCCAGAACCGCGCTTCTCGCTTCTCGACATAGCCGCGATCGACGATCGTCGACATGATCGCCGCGTAGGTCGACGGGCGCCCGATGCCCTTCTCCTCGAGCTCCTTGACGAGCGATGCTTCGGAGAACCGGGGCGGCGGCTGCGTGAAGTGCTGCTCGGGGCGGATCGACTCGAGCGTGATCGAGTCGCCGACCTCGATCGGAGGCAGCAGCTTGTCGGCGGACTCGGCGGCCTCGGCCTTGAGATCATCGGTCTCCGCGACCTCGTACACCTTCGTGTAGCCGGCGAACTTCATCACCTGACCGGTGGCGCGGAGCATGGCCTGCCCGCGCTCCATGTCGATCGTGGTGGCGTCGTAGACGGCGGGGACCATCTGCGACGCGACGAAGCGTTGCCAGATCAGCGTGTAGAGCTTGACGAGCTCGCTGCCCTCGGGGTGCTCGGCGAGCGCGACGGCGACCCGCTCCGGCGGCCACTCGAGGAGCGTCGGACGGATCGCCTCGTGGGCGTCCTGCGCGCGCTCCTTGTTTCCATACGTGTTGGGCTCGGCCGGCAGGAACTCCTTGCCGTACGTGTCGACGATGTGCTGGCGCAGACCGGTCATCGCGTCATCCGAGATGCGGGTCGAGTCGGTACGCATGTACGTGATGAGGCCGGTCGGTCCTTCGTCGCCGAGCTCGACACCTTCGTAGAGCCGCTGCGCGAGCGCCATCGTGCGCTTCGCCGAGAACCGCAGCTTGCGTGCGGCGTCCTGCTGGAGGCGCGAGGTGATGAACGGCGCCTGGGGCTTCTTGCGACGCTCCTTCTTGTCGACGGTGGCGACCGTGGCGGGCCCTTGCGCGAGCTCGGTGGCGATCTCGTTCGCCTGGTCGGAGGTCTTCGGTTCGGCCTTCTCGCCCTTCCAGCGCCAGATCCGGGCCTCGAACGGCGGCGGCTGGCTCGCGCGACACGTGATGTCGACCGACCAGTACTCCTCGGGCACGAACGCCTTGATCGCTTCCTCGCGCTCGCAGACCAGCCGGACCGCGACCGACTGCACGCGTCCCGCGGACAGGCCGCGCTGCACCTTGTTCCACAGGATCGGGCTGATCTCGTAGCCGACGATCCGGTCGAGGATCCGGCGCGCCTGCTGCGCGTCGGTCTTGTTCATGTCGATCTGGCGCGGCGCGGCGATCGCGGCGGTCACCCCCTTCTTGGTGATCTCGTTGATCAGGACGCGGTGCATGTTCGTGTTGACGGTCTTGATCTCCTCCGAGAGGTGCCACGCGATCGCTTCGCCTTCGCGATCCGGATCCGAGGCGAGGTACACGATCTCGTTCTCGCGGGCGGCCTTGCGGATCTCCGCCACGACCTTCTTCTTGCCTTCGATCACCTCGTACACGGGCTCGAAGTTGTTCTCGAAGTCGACCCCGATCTTGGACTTGGGCAGGTCCCGGACGTGACCGACCGATGCCTTCACCGTGTATCCGGCGCCGAGGTACTTGCCGATCGTGCGCGCCTTCGCCGGTGACTCGACGACGACGAGCGCCGAGCCCGGCTTCACCTTCTTGGGCTTGCGGATGATCTCTTCCTCGTCCTCCTCGACCTCGACCTCCTTGCCGCGCTTTCCCTTGAGCGCCTTCGAGTTCTTCGGGAGAGGCAGGACCTTGCTCTTGGTCGTGACCTTGACGGGCTCCGCCTTGGCCTTCGTCTTCGCCTTGGCTGCCGGCTTGGCCTTCGCCTTGGGCTCCGACTTGTCCTTGGCGGGTGCTTTGGGGGGCGCGGCCTTGCCCGATGCCTTGGCAGCGGGCTTCGTCGCCGCGGCCTTCGTGGGCGCCTTCGGCTTGGCCTTCTTGTCGTCTTTGCTCACGTCTTCCTCGCTATGCACGAGTCTTCGATCAGCGGCAGCGCACGCAATACTGCGCGCACCGACAATCCTGTGTGGCGCACGAGCGCATCGACGCCGAACACCCCTGCGGCCATCGCATCGCAGACCGTGACGGCAACCGGATCGAGCACGGCGGGCTCGCGATGACGCGGCGTCCCGGCGACCGCGAGCTCGGCATCGAGCTCGTTCTCGACCACGCCAGCGCCCGCGGCGAGCAGCCGGTCGCAGCCGCGGCTTCCCGGCCATGCGGCGATCACCCGACCGAACTTGCGCGCGGCGTGCGCGGTCGACAGCGACCCCGAGCGCACGTCCGCTTCGATCACGATCACCACATCGGCGAGCGCGGCGATCAGCGGATTTCGCTTCGGGAATGTTCCCGGCCGCGGCGGAGCGCCATCGGGGAGCAGGCTGACGAGCCCGCCACCGCGCGCGACGACCTCGGCGAACAGCGGTGCGTGGCGGAGCGGATACGGGACATCGGTCCCGCTGCCGAGCACGACCGTGGTCAGGCCTCCGCCGGCGAGCGCGCCGCGATGCGCCGCCCCATCGATCCCGAGCGCGCCGCCCGAGACGACATGGACCCCTCGCGCCGCGAGGTGCTTCGCGAGCAGGTGCGCGCGCTCCATCCCGGCATGCGTTGCGGCCCGGGCCCCCACGATCGCCGCGGCCGGCTGATCCGTGGGAACCGCACCCCGGAGGTAGACCGGGGGCTTCCATCCGAGCGCTTGGAGGCGCCCAGGGAGCTGTTCAGGGGTCAGCAGAACCGTGGTCACAGGGGGAATGCAATTAGCCACCTGGAACAGCTCCGTCAAGTGCATGGCGCGCAATATCAGGAAATTCAGCTGCTTGGCCGAATACCTCGGGCACCATCTACTTTATATATGGTGCGTGCGCGCTGCCCCGAACGGGAGCTCAGCGCTCCTTGGACTTCTGCATCATGACGAGGTCGCCGATGCTCATTTCCTGTACGGAGAGCGTGACCAGGCCGATCGAGACCTTGTCACCGACCTCGACGACCACGATCTCGCCGAGCGCGCGCGCCGGGAACCGGCGGTCGTCCTTGCCGATCTGGTTGCTCATGAGGTCTGGGCGGGCATCGCCGCGGCGGACCACGAACATCCGATTGCCGACCTCGACACCCGAGCCCTTGCCAGCGCCGAGGAACACGACCTCCCCTTGTCCGATCAATTGATCGCGCGTCAGCATCGCGACGATCGGCGCCTGGACGTCCGCCGCGGGCGCGACCGGCGCGACGTTCTTGAACGTCTTGACCAGCGGGCCGACCTTCGCGCCGCGCTCGATCTCCTGGTTCGCGCCGGTGATCACGCCGCGCGCCCGCTTGTCCTGCTTGACGCTGACGACCTCGAGCGTGCCGAGGATCCGCACGTAGGCGCCGAAGTCCTTGGCGCCCGACTTCACCGCCTTCCCGGGGACATAGATCGAGTAGCGCTGGCCGACCTGCGGCGGCTTGCCGGCGGGGTAGCTCAGGTACACCGAGTCGTTGTCGCCGAGCAGCGCCTTCTCGTCGACCGCGCCGTCGATCGTGATCGAGTTGTCGAGATCGGACTTCTCCACGAAGGCGATCTGCTTGACGCCGACCTCGAGCCGGCGCGCAGGCGCGGGGATCGCATCGGCAGGCTTGGTGGCATCGGCCGGGGCTCGCTCGGGCTCGCCCGTGGTCTCGGCGAACATCCCGCGCGGCAGCAGCCGGACGAGATCGCCGGGATAGATCCAGTGCGGGTTCGTGATCTGCGGGTTGTACGACCACACCTTGGGCCACTGCCACGGATCGTTGAAGTAGTAGAAGCAGATGTCCCACAGCGTGTCGCCGGTGCGCACGACGTGGAGTTCGGGCGTCGGGCCGGCGTGGACCTCGGACGGCTCCGCCGAGGACGTGTCGCCCCCACCCGAGACATAGTAGCCACCGGGCGCTGGGGAGGCATGGTCCCCGCCGATCACCTTGCCGTCCGGCCCCACGATCACGACGGATGGCCCCGCCTTCGCCGGCGCCGGGGCGGGCGTCGGTGCCTGGTTGCCATCGCTCCCGGGGTTGAGCGTCATCGGTGCTTCGATCGCGGGCTGCGCGAGGGCGCTGCCCGGGACCAGGATCACGAGTGCAACGAGCGCGCGCATCACGGGGTCTCCAGCCGCTTGGTCGCGAGCGCGGCAGGCTCGGTTTTCGGGTAGAGATTCACGACTTGCTCGAGCACCGCGTGCGCCTTGTCGTGCTGGCCCATCGCGCCGTAGCAGTAGCCAACCTTGAGCAGCGCATCGGGGACCTTGTTGCCGCGCGGGTAGGTCTCGATCACGTTGCGAAATTCACCGAGCGCGTGGAGATAGTCCTTCTGCGCGTAGAACGCCTCGCCCAGCCAGTACTGGGCGTTGTCGGCGTAGTCGTGGCGCGGGTAGTTCGCCAGGAAGGCACGCAGCGCGACGATCGCCTCGCCGTGACGGTTCGCCTTCACGAGATCGACGGCGGCGCGATAGTCAGCCGACGCGTTGTCCGCGCGTTCGACCGGTGGCTCGGCGCCGCGCGTTGGCGTGCGCGCCGCGCGCGCCGCGGACGGAACCCGGCGGGTGACCTCGAGACGATCGCCGGCCGCCGGCAGATCGGACATCCCACGCGATCCGCGGCGCGGCGCGGCGCTCGAACCCGGCTCGTCGTCGAACGTCGCTGCCTTGCCGGCCGCCGCGTCGCCCTCGTAGAAGATCTCGGTCCCGTCGTCGGCCACGGCGACGAGGCGCGAGGCCTCCGCCGGGTTGCCCGCGCGCGGTGGCGCCGCGACCTCGACCGGCAGCGCCGGCATCGAGCCGTCCACCGTCGACGTGATCTGCGCGGCGCGGAGCGTATCGAGTTGATGTTGCAGATCGCGGATCTTTCGATCCTGTGCGCGACGATCGACGCGCAGCTCGGTGACGCTCTGGGTGAGTCGTCGATTGTCGTCACGCATCGTCGCCATCGGCGATCCGCAGCCGATCACGAGCAGGACGCAGAAGGCGTGGCGTGTCATCGAACCGAAATCGTAGGCGCTGATCGAGTGCGGTGCAAAAATCTTCGTCGGGCTTAGCGAAGTGCTTCGCTAGCCGTCTCCCGCCCCGGTAGCCAAGCGCACCCCGGATGGCCGTGGCTTGTGGGGTCGGTCACTTCGTCGCGGCGAGGATCGCGTCGGCGCCTTGCGCGAGCAGATCGTCACCGAGCTGCGCGCCGAGGAGCTCGGCATCCCCGACCGGACCGCTGAGCTCGGCCCGCAGGATCCGCGAGCCATCGGGCATCCCGCACATCCCGAGGATCCGCAGGCCGCCGCCAGGACGATCGAGGGCATGCGCGGCCAGCGGGGTCTGGCAGCTGCCGCCCATCCGCTTGAGGAACGAACGCTCGGCCGCGATCCGCCGCTCCTCCGCGGGGTCGTGCAGCGCCTTGCGGATCAGCTGCGCCGTGTTCGCGTCCTCGGCACGCGTCTCGAGGCCGAGCACGCCTTGCGCGACCGCGGGGATGCTGACCTCGAGCCCGAGCAGCTGCGTGATCCGGTCGGCCAATCCGAGGCGCGTGAGCCCCGCGGCCGCGAGCACGATCGCGTCGAACTCGCCGTCATCGAGCTTCTTGATCCGCGTGGGAACGTTGCCGCGCAGCATCGCGATCTTGAGATCCGGACGCACCGCGAGCAGCTGACACTGCCGCCGCATGCTCGAGGTGCCGACCGTCGCCCCGATCGGCAGGGTCGCCAGGGTCACCGGTCCGCGCGAACACAGGGCGTCCCACGGGACCTCGCGGGTCGACACCGCCGCGAGGACGAGGCCGGGCTCGAGCTCGGCCGGGACGTCCTTCATGCTGTGCACGGCGACATCGGCGGTCCGATCGATCAGCGCCTGTTCGATCTCCTTCACGAACAGGCCCTTGCCGCCGACCTTGGCGAGCGGCACGTCGAGGATCTTGTCCCCCTGGGTCTTGATCACGTTGAGCTCGACGACGACCCCCGGCGCCACCGCCTGGACGCGCGCCTTGACGTGTTCCGCTTGCCACAGCGCGAGCGCGCTGCCTCGAGTCGCGACTACCAAGCGTTCGGTCACGTAGCTACCTTTCGTTCGGAAGATTCATCCTGCGCGACCTCGGCAAGCGCCGGGCCCGAGTCGCGGACGGCGACCTCGGGCTCCAACCCGAACAGATCGCACAGCACCTCCGCCCGCAAGCTCGCCTCATCGGGCAGCGCCTCGCGCAACGCCGTCGTCGGTGGATGCAGGAGCTTGTTGATCACGAGCTGGACCAGCCGCTGGACGACCTCGCGCTGCTGCGCCGAGGTGTGCTCCTTGCGCGACAGCTGATCGAGCGCCTTCTGGAGCTCGATGTCGGCCACCTGCGCGAACTTCTCTCGCAGCGCGCGGATCGTCGGCACCACGCCCTGCGATCGCACCCAGTGCTCGAACTGGCTGGCCTCGTGCTCGACGATCTTGTGCGCGTGCTCGGCCGCCTTCGCGCGCTCGGACAGGTTCGTGGCGACGACGTTCTCGAGATTGTCGATATCGAACAGGAACACGCCATCGAGCTCGCCGATCGCGGGCTCGGCGTCGCGCGGCACCGCGATGTCGATCACCATCAGGTTGCGCCACCGCCGCGTCTTCATCACCTTCTTGAATAGCGGCCGGGTCAGGATCGGCTCGCGCGCGCCGGTCGAGCTGATCACGACGTCGGCGTCGACCAGCAAGCCCTCGAGCTCGGCCCACGGCCTGGCGACGCCGTCGATCTCGGCGGCGAGCGTCTCGGCCTTCTCCGGCGAGCGATTGGTGACCACGATCTGCTCGGCACCCGAGGCATAGAGGTGACGGGCGGCGAGCGTCGACATCTTGCCAGCACCGACGACGAGCACGCGCTTGCCCTCGAGCTTCCCGAACACGCGGGCGGCGAGCTCGACGGCGACCGACGAGATGTTCGCGGCACCTCGCGCGATCGAGGTCTCGGTTCGCACGCGCTTGGCGGCGCCGAACGCGCGCTCGAGGCAACGCCCGAGCACCGGCCCGGACGTGCCCGCCTCACCGGCGACGCCGTAGGCGGCCTTGAGCTGGCCGAGGATCTGCGCCTCGCCCAGCACGAGCGAATCGAGCGCGCTCGCGACCCGAAACACGTGACGGACCGCCTCGCTCCCGCGGTGATCGTAGAGCACGTCGGAGACATCGGCCGGCAACAGCCCGCGCCGCTCCGCGAGGAACTTGCGCACCGGTCCGGTCGCGTCCTGGCCGGTCTTGGCGACGCCATAGACCTCGACGCGGTTGCAGGTCGAGATCAGCAGCGCCTCGGCGACCGGCAGCCCCGCCGCCATCGCTCGCAGCGCGCCGGCGAGCTCCTCGTCGCGAAACGCGAGCTTCTCGCGCACCGCCACGGGTGCGGTCCGCCAGCTGATCCCGACGACGAACAGCTCGCTCACTCCACCATCCGGCGCACGAGGTAGATCGCGAGGACCGCGAGCGCGGCGATGAACCCGAGCAGCGTCAGCCGCGCCGCTCGCCGCCCACGCCAGCCGTACACCTGCCGCATCACGAGCAGCGCCGCGTAGGCGATCCAGGTGACGCCCGCGAGCGGATACTCGAGCCGATCGAGGTTCTCGCCGAGCTTGGATACCCAGATCGCGCCGAGGATCAGCGCGACCGTGAAGATCGGGAACCCGACCCAGATCAGCCGGTGGCTCAGCCGATCGAGCGCCTCGAGCGGCGCCCCCTTGTCCTTGAACGCCAGGGTCTCGAACTTCTTCTTCTTGAGCGCACGCTCTTCGACGAGGTAGATCGCGGACAGCACGCTCGCGAGCGCGAACACGGCGACGCCGATCGTCGCGAGCGAGATGTGGATGCGCCCGAGGGTCGACAGGTCCTCGGTGCCGGTGCCCGCCGGGCTGAGCCGCGCGATCACCAGCAGGACGAGTGACACCGGCATCACCACGACGCCGCCGAGCGTCAGGCGATAGCGCGTGCTCGCGAGGAGGTAGCCGCCGGTGATGATGAACGAGAGGAAGCCGATCGCCTCGCGCACCGATTGCGCCGGGTGAACGTCCTGGGTGCCGCGCCAGCCGATATCGGTGCCATGCGCGAGGAAGGCGACCGCGACCAGGCCGA
>WBZN01001177.1_pt1 | contig 16519 bp, 12 predicted proteins | sample 5204281 | NCBI WGS metagenome assembly WBZN01 (sample SAMN12344347, study PRJNA552823) | activated sludge metagenome | biome: Activated sludge suspended growth; feature: Nitrification reactor; material: Wastewater; isolation source: activated sludge from nitrification reactor of wastewater...
ACGAACTGCGCCGCGCGATCCATGAGCGCCTCGAACTTCGGGTAGGCCTCGGCGTCCTTTGTCGAGTACTTGGCGATCGACTTCGCCGTGTTCTCGACCTCGTTGAAGAAGAAGATCGGGCCGTCCTCGGTGAGCGACACGTAGGCGGGGTCGAGCGGGATCGCCTTGTAGCCGAACCGCTCGAGCTCGAGGTCGGAGACGATCTTGGGCTGCAGCATCGAGACCACGTACGAGCAGCGCGACACGCGGGCGCCGGGCCAAAGCTCCTCCGTGACGCAGGCGCCGCCCACCGCGAGCGCCTTGCCGAACGTGGTCACGACCGCGGCGCACCGCGACGCCACACCACAGGCCTCGACCCAGCCCGAGCCGCGGGCGCCGAACAAACCGGTGGCGTGCGCGTCGTCGACGAGGAGGTCGGCGCCCGCGTGCTCGCACAGCGCGGCGATCTCGCCGAGCGGTGCGAGGTCGCCGTCCATGCTGAACAGCGATTCGACGACCACGAACGTCCGCCCCCCGGGATGCGGTTCGCCGAGCGCACGCGCCAGCGCCTGGAGGTCGAGATGCGGGAACACCACCTTGCGGCAGCCCGCGAGGCGCAGGCCGTCGATCACGCTGGCGTGGTTCTGCGCGTCCGAGATCGCGCGATCGTCCGCACCGATCAGGCCGCTCAACAGGCCGACATTGGCCTGATAGCCGGACGGGAACAGCAGCGCCGCTTCCTGGCCTTTGAAGCGCGCCAGCCGCTCCTCGAGCTCGACGTGCGTCGCCGTGGTGCCGCGCAGCAGGCGTGAGGCGGGCGCCGCGAACGGCGTCGCCGCGCCGCGCTCGCGCTCGATGCGCGCCGCGATGGCGTCGAGCAATGCGGGGTCGCTGCCGAGGCCGAGGTAGTCGTTCGAGGCGAAGTCGATGCCGCGCGGCAGCGTGAGCGCGCGGTGCAGGTCCTGCTCACGCAACGCCTGGAGCCGGCGCTCGAGCGCCAGTTCCAGATTGCCGAGACCGCTCGGATCGCGCGGCTCGCTCATGTCGCGTGCGCCCCCGGCCGTCGCGCCGCAAGCCCTCGCGCACCCGCCGAGCCGGCGTTGCACGCACGGGAGCGGACGGGCGAGCTCGACACGCGGCCGGCCTCAGTTCCGCGCCGGCGCCGCGACGGGCTGGAGCTCGGCGCGCAGACCCAGCTTACGCAGCAGGGCACGATCGTGGTCTTCGCCGGGGTTCGGCGTCGTGAGCAGGCGCTCGCCGGTGAAGATCGAGTTGGCGCCGGCGAGGAAGCACAGCGCCTGCGTTTCCGGGGACATTTCGGTGCGGCCGGCGGACAGGCGCACGCGGCTCTTCGGCAGCACGATGCGGGCGGTGGCCACCATGCGCACCATCTCGAGCGGATCGAGCGGCGGCCGCGCCGCGAGCGGCGTTCCGGGGATGCGCACCAGCGCGTTGATCGGCACGCTCTCGGGGTGCGGATCGAAGCCGGCCAGCACCGCCAGCATGTCGATGCGGTCGTCGACGCTCTCACCCATGCCGAGAATGCCGCCGCAACAGACGGTGACGCCGGACGCGCGCACGTGGCCGAGGGTGCGCAGGCGATCCTCGTACACCCGCGTCGAGATGATCTCGCCGTAAAACTCCGGGCCGGTGTCGAGATTGTGGTTGTACGCCGTGAGCCCCGCGTCGGCGAGCCGCTCCGCCTGCTCGGCGGTGAGCATGCCGAGGGTGCAGCAGGCCTCCATGCCGAGCGCCCGCACGCCGCGTACCATCTCGAGCACGCGATCGAAGTCCTCGCCTTGCCGCGGACCGCGCCAGGCGGCGCCCATGCAGAAGCGCGTCGAGCCGGCGGCGCGCGCCGCGGCCGCGGCGGCGAGCACGTCGGCGACCGGCAGCAGGCGCTCGCCGCCGAGGCCCGTGTCGTAGTGCGCGCTTTGCGGGCAGTAGCCGCAGTCCTCCGGACAGCCGCCGGTCTTGATCGACAGCAGAGTGCACAGCTGCACGGCGCTCGGGTCGTGGAAGGCGCGGTGCACGCTCTGCGCGCGGTAGATCAGCTCGGGCAGCGGCAGGTCGTGCTGAGCGCGGATTTCAGGTGCCGCCCAGTCATGGCGCGGCGCCCAACGCTGCGAATCGTCCATGGTTCTCCCGCGAAGGGTTGACTAGCGCATCGCCGCGACGGCGTAATAGCAGACTGCGGAGACCAGGCCGGCGATGGGGATCGTGATCACCCAGGCCCACACGATGCGGCCGGCGACGCCCCACTTCACGGCGCTCAGGCGCCGCGTCGCGCCGACGCCGATGATCGCGCCGGTGATGGTGTGGGTCGTCGACACCGGGATGCCGGCGAGCGTCGCGCCGATCAACGTCACGGCGCCGGCCGTCTCGGCGCAAAAACCGCCGAAGGGCTGCAGCTTGGTGATCTTCGAGCCCATGGTCTTGACGATGCGCCAGCCGCCGAACATCGTGCCGAAGGCGATCGCCGCGTGGCTGATGAGGATCACCCACACCGGCACCTCGAACTTGGACAGGTGTCCCGTGGTCACCAGCAGGCCGGTGATGATGCCCATGGTCTTCTGCGCGTCGTTGCCGCCGTGGCCCAGGCTATAGACGGCCGCCGAGAGCAGTTGCATGCGGCGGAACAAGCGATCGAGGCGCGATGGGTGCCAGCGCCGGAACAGCCAGGTGACACCGACCATGAGCAGGAAGCCGAGCGCCAGCCCGATCAGCGGCGCGAGGACGATGAACAGCAGCGTCTTGATCCAGCCGGAGTACAGGATGGCGCCGAATCCGGCCTTGGCGATCGCCGCGCCGGCGTAGCCGCCGATCAGGGCGTGCGACGACGACACCGGCAGGCCGAAGTACCAGGTGACGAGATTCCAGAACACCGCGCCGAGCAGCCCGGCCAGGATGACCTCTTGCGTCACGATCGAGAGGTCGATCATGCCCTGGCCCATGGTCTTCGCGACGTGGGTGCCGAGCACGAAGGCGGCCACGAAGTTGAAGAATGCCGCCCACAGCACGGCGCGCTGCGGCGACAGCACGCGGGTCGAGACCACCGTGGCGATCGAGTTCGCCGCGTCGTGGAAGCCGTTCAGGAAGTCGAAGGTCAGCGCGACCAGGATGATGAAGACCAGGAACACGCCGCCGCTGGTGAAGAATTGCGTCAAGGCGGAGGACCCGGCTCAGCTGTTCTTGGCGACCACGTTCGAGATCACGTGGCTCAGGTGCTTGCATTGGTCGCAAGCGTTCTCGAGCCCGTCGTAGATCTCCTTCCATTTCATGATCGTGACCGGATCGGAAGCCGCCGCGCCGGTGCGGCCGCGGAAGAGGTCGGCGATGACGGTGTTGTACAGCGCGTCGGCGCGATTCTCGAGCTCCGAGACCCGCACCAGCGACGGCCGGATCTGCTTTTCCGTGGCGTGGTCCCAGAGCAGGTCGGTGACGCGGTCGATCTCCTCCACCATGCCGCCCAGGATGTCGGAGAAGTGGCGCAGACCCTCGGGCGAGTCGCTGAGCTCGAACAGCACGAGGTGCTGCGAGACGCTCTCCATGAAGTCGAGGACCTCGTCGAGGTCGCTCGCCAGCCAGTGGATGTCCTCGCGGTCGATGGGCGTGATGAAGGTGGCGTTCAGGGCTTCGAAGATGCGCCGGGTGACGCCGTCGCCCTCGTGCTCGATCGCCTTGAGCTCGGTCATCTTGACCCGGCGCGCCTCGAGATCGTTCGAATGCGCGATCTCGGAGAAGACCTTGGCGGCCCGCTTGAGATTCTCGGTGTCGAGTTGGAAGAGCTCCTTGAAACGCTCTTCCTTCGGCATGAACCAGCGAATGACCGCGTCGACCTTCACAACACACTCCTCCCAGGCCCCTGCGACGATTCCGTGACCTCTCCGTGACCGCCCCGTGACGGCGGCGATGCTACCACGCGAGAATCGGGGGGCGGGTGCCCGCCAGGGGTTCGCCGGGGTCTACGGCGCGCCGCGAAACCCTCCCGGAGCGCGGGTCGCGACGTAGGCGAACGCCGAGAACGCGGCCACCACGCGATCGAGGTTCTTCGGGTCGATCTTGTCCAGCGTGTCGTTCGCGGTGTGATGGAAATCGAAGTAGTTGCGCGCGTCCTGCTCCATGGCCACGATCGGCGCGCCGGCGAGTGGAATCAGATCCGCGCCGCCGTCGCCCTCTGTCGTCGCGGCGGCGACGCCCAGGGGGCGCAGCAGCGTCGCCAGGGTATCGAGCGCCGGCCGCCCCGCCGCCGGCACCTTGCCGGTCAGGCGAAACACCGGGTCGCCGCCGGAATCGCATTCGGCGGCCGCGACGAGATTCGCGAACTCGGCCTTGTGCGCTTCGCCGTATGCGATCGCCCCCGACAGACCGAACTCCTCGTTGGCGTACAGCACGACGCGCACAGTGCGCTTGGGTGCCTGCGGCAGGGCCTGCAGGCGGCGAGCGGTCTCGAGCACCACCGCAACACCCGCGCCGTCGTCGATCGCGCCGGTGCCGGGATCCCAGGAGTCGAGGTGCGCCGCGAGGAGAACGATCTCCTCGGGGTGCTCGCTGCCCGGGACCTCGCCGATCACGTTGGCCGACTCTTCCTCGGGCAGAGCGCGCGCCGAGACCCGCAGGTGGAACGACACCGGCTTGCCGAGCTCGAGCGTCGCCGCGAGCTGATCGGCATCCGGATTCGACAGTGCGACGGCCGGGATCGGGCGGGCGGTTTCGTCGGCGCGCATGCCCCCGGTGTGCGCAAGGCGGTTGTGGTCGGTGCCGATCGAGCGCAGCAGCAGCGCCACGGCGCCTTTCTTCGACGCCGCGGCCCAGCCCAGGCCGCGCGCCGGCACCGCTCCGGCGTATCCGGCCATGTCCTCTGTGCGCTGCATGTGGACGTCCAGGAAGACGATCTTGCCGGCGACGTCGGCGGCCGGCATGGCCTCGAGGGCCGCGGTCGACTCGGCGCGCACGACCGGCGCGTCGGTACCCGTCTCGGGCGTGCCGATGCTGCCGCCGAGGGCCAGCAAGGCGACCGGCTGGCGGCTGGGCGTCATGATCCAACCCTCCCCCACGCCCCGGTCCCAGTGCGGGACCATCACCTTCTCGGAGTGCACGTTCGCGAGCCCGAGGCTCTTCATCTTGGCGAGCGCCCAGGCCACGGCCGCCTTGTCGCCGGCCGAGCCCGCCGGGCGCGGACCGACCTCCACGGTGAGCGACTTCACGATCGCGAACGCCCCGGTGCCCTGGAGCGCGCCGTCGCGCAGCGCCGCCGCCTCGCGCATCTCGGCCGGGCTCAGCACCGCAGGCGCGGGCTTCGGGGCATTCGAAGGCGCATTTCCGGCGGCGAAAGAGGCAGCGGAAAAGCCGCCCAGACACAGCACGGAAAACAACCGGCGACGAAAGTCGTTCATGATCGAGGCTCCTGGATGCGAGGCACGCGAAGGCTAGCATTCGCACCGCCGGCCGCCGTTGCACGCCGCGGTCGCGGGGCCAGCAGCGCTCGCGCCGGGGTCTGCGGCGGCGTGCGCGCGCGCATATGGCGCTCCCCGCTCCGAGCCGGTATGGCGACGCGCGATCGTCTCACCGAGGGTCGTCCGCTGTCCACTCGTCTGGCGTCCAATTGATACGATCGCGCCCCGATGCACGCCGACACGATCGTCCTTGGCCTCATCTGGTACGCGGTCTTCCTGTTTTCGACCACCCTGCACGAGTCGGCGCACGCCTGGACCGCCCTGCGGCTCGGCGATCCCACGGCGTACCACGGCGGTCAGGTGACGCTCAATCCATGGCCGCACATCGTGCGCGAGCCGTTCGGCACGGTCGTCGTGCCGCTCCTGAGCTACGGCATCTCGGGTTGGATGATGGGCTGGGCGAGCGCGCCCTACGATCCCCTGTGGGCCGCACGCCATCCGAAGCGCGCGGGCTGGATGTCGCTCGCCGGACCGGCCGCCAACCTGTCGCTGGTGCTGCTGGCGGCGCTCGCCATCCGCGGCGGCATGTGGCTCCGCGTGTTTGCCCCTCCCGACTCGATCACCTTCTCGCGCGTGGTGGTGCCTCTCGCAGCCGACAGCGGCGCGATCAGCGGTATCGCCACGCTGCTCAGCATCCTGTTCACGCTCAATCTGCTGCTCTTCGCGTTCAACCTGCTGCCGCTGCCGCCGCTCGACGGCAGCGGTGCGCTGCCCCTGATCCTGAGCGACAGCGCCGCCGAGAAATATCTCGACTTCATGCGCCAGCCGGCGATCTCCATGGTCGGTCTGCTGCTCGCCTGGAAGCTCTTCGGACCGATCTTCGATCCGCTCCACACGCTGGCGCTCAATCTGCTGTACCCAGGGATGGGCTACCACTGAACCAGCGCTGAGCGCCGAGCAGCAGGCGCTCAGCCGGCAGTTCTCGCCGGTCGTCGTTCAGATCTTGAAGAGAGCGTCGAAGGCCGAGCGCGGATCGTCGGGCCTGGAGCCGCCCGAGCCGCCGCCGGATTCCTTGGCGAACTCCTGCGCCGCCTTCGGGGCGAAGGTCACGCAGAGGTTGCGGGCGCTCTTCTTCGCCACCCGCGGCTCGACGCCGGCTCGGCACTGGTTGTGCGCGCCGGTGTCGAAGTGAACGCAGTTCGTGCAGGTGTGGAGGTCGCCGCCGCAGCGCGCGCACACCGCGTCGAGCGCCACTTCGACGCCCATCTCCTGCTTCACGCCGCACGCGGCGCAGCGAAACACCGTGGCGGTAGGAGCGCCCAGGCCGCGACCGCGTGGTCCTTGCGGCGCCTCGCGCGGCGGCGCCGGCGCGTGGCTCTGCGGCTTCGGCCCGCGTTCACGATCGGAATCCTGATAACCACGCTGGCCGTACTTGCGATCACCCATGAGTGAGCGGATTGTAGGCCATATCCGCCACCGCCGCCCGCGCGGTGCACCGCGGGCCTTTCGTCCCGTTTCTCGCCGGGGAACATCCGTTGCTCGGGCGCGCGCACCGTTCCCGCGGCGGTGGCGCCGGCGAACGCCCCGCTCACCGGGTCGGGGTCTCGTACTCGATCGAGCTCGCGGCACGGCCGGACGCGGGCACGTCGCCGGTGCCCGGAGTCTCCGTCGCGATGGCGGAGCTTCGGCGACGCGGGCGACGAATTCGAGGCGTCATCCATCCGCTAGCATCTCGCCATGCCGCAAGCGCTGCCGCATGCCCTGCCGCTCCTCCTGTTCGTGCTCACCTACGTCGGACTGGCGGTGGGCCGCATTCCAGGACTGGCGCTCGACCGCACGGGCTTCGCGCTGCTGGGCGCGGTGGCGTTCCTGGCGACCGGCGAGGTGCCGCTCGAGGACGCCAAGCTGGCGGTCGACGCCGGCACGCTGGCGGTTCTCTTCGGCATGATGATCCTCTCCGCCCAGTACCAACAGTCGGGCCTGTACGCCGCCATCGGACAGCGGCTGGCGCGCACCGAAAAGCCGCGCCGCCTGCTGCTCGGCGCGCTGCTGGTGGCGGCCGCGCTATCGGCCGTGCTCACCAACGACGTCATCTGTTTCGCGTTGACGCCACTGCTCGCCGCCGCCCTGCTGCGCGGCGGCATGAACCCGCTGCCGTTCCTGCTCGCCCTGGCTTGCGGCGCGAACCTGGGCTCGGCGCTGACGCCGATCGGCAATCCGCAGAACATCCTGATCGCGCAACGGCTGCATCTCGCCTTCCTGCCGTTCGTGGCGGCCTGCGCGGCGCCGGTGGCGATCAGCCTCGCCTTCGCGTACTGGTGGATCCGGCGCGACGTGCCCGCGACATGCCCTTCCCGGGATGGTGACGGCGCTCCGCCCGCGATTCCCCTCGACCGCCGCGAGGCCGCCAAGGCCGTGGCGCTCACCGCTGCCGCGATCGTCTTGTTCCTCAGCCCGATTCCGAACGGCGTGACGGCGCTCGCGGTCGCCGGCGTCGTGCTGACGAGCCGCAAGATGCACACCCGCGACACGCTGTCGCTGGTCGACTGGCACACCCTGGCGCTGTTCGTCGGCCTGTTCGTGGTCCATCGGGGGCTCGAGAATTCCGGCTGGAGCGAGCTCGCGCATCAGGCGCTCGCCTCCTCCGGCGCCGACGTAACGCGACCGGCGGTGCTGGTGCCCACCGTCGCCGTGCTCGGCAACCTGGTCGGCAACGTGCCGGCGGTGATGATGCTGCTGCCCTTCGTTCCGGCGGCGCCGAAGATCGGCTGGGCGATGGCGCTGATCAGCACCTTCGCCGGCAACGCCCTGCTGATCGGCAGCATCGCCAACATCATCGTCGCGGAACAGGCCGCCCTCCTCGGGCTGCCGTTCGGATTCCGGGACCACCTGCGCGTCGGCTTGCCGGTGACCCTCGTTTCGTTGCTCGCCGCAGTGGTGGCGATGCAATTCTGGTGAGGCCTGGCGCGACAGCCGGCGGCGGACGATCGGTGCGCTCGTTGGGATCTCGGGATGGCAAGGGACTCCGACGATCGGGTTCGCAGCGCACGGACTTCGTGGCCCACTTGATCCGCGAGTGAAGGGCGCCGCCGGCCGCCCGTCGTGGCGGCGAGCAACCAGGCGCCGGCCGACCGCGCCCGGCGCTGCGTGCTAGATTGCCTCCGCTTTCCTCGGGAAGATCATGCAAGATTGCTTCACGTTCCTGCTCAGCGTGGGCGCCCTCGTGTGCGTCGTCGTGCTGGTGCACCTGCGGCTGCGCATCGGCGCCGTCGAGCGGGACCTCGGCGCGACGGACGTGCGAGCCCGTGTGCTCGCCGACCACGTAAAGCGTCTGGAGAGCGAGATCCGTGCGCTCCGCGGGCAGCCTGCAGCGGCGAAGGCCGCAGCAACGGCCGCAGGAGAGCCCGACCAGCCGACCGCCGTGTCTGCATCCGCGCCCGAGTCGGCGCCTGGCTCCGAGCCGCCGCCGCTGCCACATCGAGCGCCATGCTCGCGTTCGTCACCGCGGCCATACCGCTGCAGCTCGAGAAACAGTGGATCACGATCGGACTGGCGCTGCTCTGCGCGGCGCTCGCCTGGCTCTACCACCGGGTGCCCCACACCGGCCTGCTCGCCTGGGCCGGCGGTCTCGCCGTGGCGGTCTTCGCCCGTCTGGCGCTCAATCCCGCCGTGCTGAGCTACCACCCGCGCCAGGGCGTACCGATTCTCAACTGGTATCTCTACGCCTACCTGGTGTGCGCCGCGGCGCTGCTGCTGGCGGCGCGCATTCTGCGCACCGAGCCGCCGGCCAACCGGCCGGTGCCGCTGCCGGGGCTCCTCGCGGGCGCCGCCACGGTCCTGCTGTTCCTGCTGCTCAACATCGAGATCGCCGATTTCTTCTCTCGCGGCGAGACCCTGACCTTCGGCTTCATCGGCGGCAGCGCCGGACTGCCGGAGGACCTTTCGTACACCATCGGCTGGGGCGTGTTCGCGATCGGCCTGCTCGCTGCCGGCATCGTGGGACGCCACCGGCTCACCCGCATCTGCGCCATCGTCCTGCTCGTCGCGACCATCCTCAAGGCGTTTCTCCACGACACGTGGAAGCTCGGCGGTCTGTATCGCGTGGGCTCCTTCGTGGGCCTGGCTATATGCCTCGCGCTGGTGGCGGTGGTGCTGCAGCGATTCGTGCTCGCGAGCGGCGAAGAGCCGCCCGCCCGGTGAACGGCTAGGCTCCGTCCATGCGTTCCGCCTTCGCTGCCACTCTTGCGCGCGTCGTCGCGCTTGCTCTGCTCACCGCTCTCGCAGGCTTCGGCTCGACGGCCCTGGGCCAGACCTTTCACAGCGAACGCCCGCTGCTCCCCGGAGGCAAGGGCCCCAACCGCGCCGCCGTCGACGTGACCCTGCTCACCCACGCCGATCCCGTGCGCTACGGCCTCGGAGCCGACCCACTTCCCGTGGGCGGTCTCGACGATCTCCGCCTGTTCGACGGCGCCGGGCGTTCGGTGCCGTTTCTCGTGATGCTCCCCGAAAGTCCGACGCGGCGCGACGTGCCCGGCCGCGTCTTGGCGGTCGCGAGCACCAAGGCTACGAGCGGCTTCGAGGTCGATCTCGGGACCGCGGAGACCGTGGACACGCTCGTCCTCGACCGCCTCGCGGCGCCGTTCCTGAAGCGCTACCGGCTCGAAGGCAGCGGCGATCGCTCGCACTGGACGCTGCTCGTGGAGGAAGGAACGCTCTTCGACCTGCCGGCGGAACACCTGCGCGAGGTGACGGCTCGCTTCAGTGTGGGCACCTTTCGCTATCTGCGCGTGCAATGGGACGACCGCAACAGCGCCCGTGTCGCGCCACCGGACGGCGCTCGCGCCTTGGCAGCGGAACGCGCCGCGCCCCCCGCGCAGAATCGCCTGCCGCTCGCCTTCGAACGCAGCGCCAGCGAACCGCGCGTGAGCCGCTTTCGAGTGCATCTTCCCGGACGCAACCTGCCGCTCGCGGCGATCGAGTTGGACGTGGCTCCGGGCAATCTGCTGCGGCCGGCGCGCGTGCTCGAGGCGCGGCTGCGCGATGCCACGGTCGAGCCTTGTCCGCTCGGCGCCGCCACCCTGCGGCGCACCGCTCACGGCGAGGCGATCGCCGCCGCGCTCGCCATTGCGGTTGCTCCGGCGGAGGGCCGGGAGCTCGAGTTGGTGGTCGAGGACGGCGACAGCGGTCCGCTGCCGCTGACCGCCGTCTGGGCGCGCCTGCGGCCGCTGCCCTGGATCTACTTCGAGAGCACCGACGGCGCTCCGCTCGTCGCGCGCTTCGGTGCCGCGAACGTCCCGGCGCCGCACTTCGACCTCGAGGCGGCGCGGCGCGAAGTCGGCTCGCGCGCCCTGGCCGAGGCGACGTGGGGCGCCGCCGTCGCGCTGAACGAGCAAACCACGGCATCGGCGCCGAGCGCCGGGGTCCTGCTCGGCGCTCTCCTGGACACGAGCGCATTCCGCTACGCCCGGCCGGTCGGCGCCACGCGGCCGGGACTCAACAGCCTGGGAATCGACCTGCCCGTTCTCGCCCACAGTCGCGATCTCGCCGACCTGCGTCTGGCGACCGCGGACGGGCGACAGGTCCCGTACCTGCTCGAGCGTCGCGACGGTCCGCTCACGATCGCGCTGCCGGTGCGCGGCGTCCCAACGCCGTCGACCGCGGAACCGCGCTCGAGCTACCGCCTCGCCCTGCCCTTCCCGGACCTGCCGCCGGCGCGGCTGGTGCTCGAAACGACAGCGCGCGTGTTCGATCGCACCGTCGCCGTGGCCGCTCCCGGTGTCGATCCCCGAGCGCCGGAGCGTGTGCTCGCGCGCGTCGCGTGGCGCCATGCCGACCCGGAGACCGGCGCCGCTGGTCTCGCGATCGAGGTGCCCAGCCACGTCGGCAGCGAGCTTCATCTGCTCGTCGACGAGGGCGACAACAGCCCTCTGCCGATCGCCTCCGCCACTCTGTCTTTGCCGGCCTGGCGCCTGCGGTTCTTCGGGCCGCACGAGGGTTTGCGCCTGCTCTACGGCAACGACTCGATCGGCGCTCCGCGCTACGACATCGCGCTCCTTGCGCCGCGGCTGGTCGGCGAGGAGGGCAACGCGGTCGCGGCCGGGCCGGAAGCGGCCGTCGCCGCCTCAACACCATCGCTCTCCGGGCCGCATCTCTTCTGGGGCGTCCTCGTACTGAGCGTCGTCGCCCTACTGCTGTTGGTCGCCCGCCTCCTGCGCACCGGCGCGAACTAAGGAGACTCTGCACGGGTCATGACTGCAGAGGCGGTCTGCGTCGACGGCGAGCGGTCGAGGGGTTGAGCCAGCCTCGCGTCGAGTCGATCGTTTCGCGGCACATCGGAAACCGATCCAATGACCACCCTGGGTCCGTTTCAGGAAAGGCAGAGACGCGTATTTCCAGGAAGTCGTAGCCGGTGACGGACGAGATCGAGATTGGCGAGCCCGAAGGCGGTGTAGGCCCGTGCCAGATTCTCGGCAATGCCGCGTTGCTCCTACGGGAGATAGCCAAGCGCGCGCAGGCGAGCCCGCATCTCGCCGCTCACGGGAGATGGTTGGTATCGCTTCGTGGCGATCGTCTTCGTCTGATACGCCTCCAGCTGGCGGAGCAGGCAAGCCGTGAGCAGCGGCTCCTGATGCGCTCGATCGTCTTGCTCACGCGGGTCGAGCTGGAGGTTGAAGAGGTGAACAGTCGCCGGTCCCGAGCCACGAAAGACGACTAGGTGATGACCCTGCTCGATAAGGCTTAGAACTTCCGGCCCGTCCAGCCAAAGGTAGGAAAAGGCTGGCTGCTGTCCGGTCGTTGGCCTTGGATGGAGGGACTGCCCCTCGAGCGAGGCGGGCGTAGGCAAGCCCGCCGCAGTCAGCACTGTGGGTAGGACATCCAGATGCCGCACCGGGGTCGCAACCCGCTCGCCGCCTCGTTCCTGGCCTGGCAGTTTGATGATCAGCGGCACGTGGACCAACTCGGTGTAGAGGCTGTGCCCGTGGCCCCAGGCGCCGTGTTCGAGAAACTCCTCGCCATGGTCGGCGGTGAACACGATCATCGTGTTGTCGTAGATCCCCGCGTCCTTGAGCAACGTCAGGACGTCGCCGAAGGACGCGTCGTTCTGCGCCACCTCTGCGTCGTACTGCTCCGCGAGCTGGCGGCGCACCTCCTCGGCGGAGATGCCAGGGTGGCTGTCCAGAAATCGGCGAATCTGCTCGGTGGCGGGGACGTCGAGCGTCGTTCGATACGGCCCGCGCGCAAACTGCTGCCGGAACTCGGCACCCGGACGATAAGGGTCGTGGGGGTCTGCAGTGTGGAGATAGGCGAAGAATGGCACCCCGGGGCGTCGCACCTTCGACAGCCAATCGCGAAACGCGCGGGTTACCTCCATCGAGGTCGCGAAGTCCTTCGATGGTGGGCTCGGGTAGAGGTTTCTCCAGGTCTGGAATCCCCGGGCAAATCCGAAATCCGCCGACACGTTGTCGTTGCTCGAGATCCCGACGGTCTGGTAGCCGCGGTTCGCAAGCAGATCCGGCAAGAAAGGCACGTCCGCAGAGAGCGAGTCCTGCCGACCGACTGCACCGTGGATCCACGGCGTCGTGCCGCTCAGGAGCGATGCGACCGATGTCCTGGTCCACCCCGAATGCGAAAAGGCGTTCTCGAAGAGAATTCCGTCGTCCGCCAGAAGATCGGCGTTGGGGGTGAGCTGCCGCGCCCCTCGCTGTGCACCTACGCGGTCCGCTCGCAGTGTGTCGACGAGATAGATGAGCACGTTCGGGGAGCGTGACTCGACCCGCGCAGCCGGAGACGGGGTGGAAGCGATGCTGGAAGGAATCGCGATCCGCGGAGCGATGAGAGCTGCATTGTCGACCGAGGGTGCTCCATCCGACGGCGCAACCTCGAGCGACAGGCGAACGACGCCCTCGGCGGGAGACAGGTCGATTCTGGTGGGGCCCTGCGCCGAGCGGATCTCCCACTTCCGCGCGCCTCCGCCGCCTACCGTCCACCACCGCGCGCCGAGGCGGATACCCGACCCGCGCGGCCCGGCGATGCCGTCCCAGAGGAGGCTCGCTCCGCGCGGCAGCTCGAGGTCGAGCTCGAGGCGAGCACCGGGGAAAAGCCGCAGGCGATCCTCCGCAGGCCGGTCGAGCGCGCCGATCCAATCCCAGGCAACCGCCAGTTGCCGAGAGTCCTCTCCTCCGAGGTCTCGTGGTGCACGGTGGTAGGCATAGCGGAACGCGACTTCGTTGTCTCCGGCATGTACCAGACGCTCCGGCACGGCAATGGAGTAAGTCTCGAACGCATTCACCAGCTGGATGGTGTCTACGACCTGACCGTTGAAAAGCGTCGTGACGGACTGCGGTCCCGCGCCAACAACCGCCAACGGGCGACACCGAAACCGCAGCTCCAAGGAGCGCGCCGCGATGCGGGGCAAACGCAGCAGCGATTCGGATCCGACGGACCAGGCAAACGAGGTCCCGGAGTCCGCCCACCGCTCGTCGCCGGACCATCCTGAGGTGAGGAACTGGCGGGCCGCCGTGCTCCCCACGTCGAGCGGTCCCGGTTCACCGGCCCAGCGCAGGAGCTCTGGATGCTCGCCGAGGCGAATGAGCGTGCCCTCCGGCTCTCTTCCACAGGCGGCCAAAACAACGACGAAGAAAAGGATCAGGTCGCGCCCGACGCGACCGGGAGAGCAGAAGCGCCCGCGCTCCAGCGGCGACAGCGAGGCAACAGGCCTAGCTCTCGCTCGGCGGTGCCGCAGCGCACCTCCCGCCGTCTCACCGCCCGCGAGGCTCGGAGGCACAGACTCGAGTTCTCGCTGCGGCGCGCACACCGGGGTCGGGATCGTCTCGGAGGAATGCGAGTATTCGCGCAATCGCGGCTTCCTGCCCCGGAAATGGCGCGCTCGACCTGCAGATCGTCCGCGCGACGTGCGCCCGGTAGTGAGGGTTCGGGTGACGAGCGAAGAACTCGACCTCGGAGACAGCCCGCTCCACCGTCCCCTCGGGAGCCAAGCCCAGGATGCGTGATCCAGCGGGAGCCGGTAATGCGAGGTAGTCGACCACGCAGTCCCATTGTTCGGTTTCTGAGGCGACCGAGCGGAGCCCCTCGGGGCGAATCGCATAGTTGGTGTACCCGAGGTTGCTCACCGCCAGCAACAGGTCTCTCGGTGTCGCTGCGAACAGCTCCAGCGCATGGCCGTTGCTCTCGTAGAGCAACAGAGGCGCGTCCGGCCCGCTCAGGAGTTTAGCCATGCCGCGAATCGCCATCGGTTCGGAACCTTCGATGTCGAGTTTGACTGCGGCAACGGCCCCGACGCCGAGGTCGCGGACGAGATCGTCGATGACAATTGCCGGCACCGCTACCGTACCTTCCCGATCGTTCGAGCTCGCGACGCGCCCGTATGGGCCAGCCTCGAGGAAGCGGACCCGACCTGGCGTGGCAGACGCTGCGCCCTGAACGACGCGAATCCGGGCACCGAAGGCATTCTTCTCGATCCCTCGTTCGAGAAGCAGGACGTTGCGCGGCGACGCCTCGACGGCAATGACGACGAGCCCCCGCGCGGCGGCGGCGAGCGAAAATGTTCCTATGTGTGCTCCGACATCGAGGACCAGGTCTCCCGGCTTGAGCGTGCGGAGCAGGCGCTCCTGGCCTGGTGGAAGTGAAAAGTCTCCCCGGGCCAATCTCACGCTGACTTCATCGTCAGCCGTCTTGCTGACGGCGACCCAGGGCTCGACGTCGTCTGCCACCGGCATCCGGTGGAATTGAACCGCGGCGGGAGCGTGTCGATCTCGCGCAGGCACCACGATCGCGCCGTCCGTCTCGAGGAGACGCTCGGCTTGTTCGAGGGAATCTCGGGTGCGTTCGAGCTCCTGCTCCACCAAGATCTGTTGGTGCGGCGTGAATCGATCGAAGACGTTGGCCGGCACACGCAGACGCCCCGCCAGCTGCCGATCCTCGGATCTGATGTAGAAGCGATTCAGCCCGTCGTCTAGGCAGAATAGATAGTCGTGGGCCAGAAGCAGTGGTTCCCAGACCTCCCAGGATGGCGACGGCTGGAACAGCTCCCGCGGGTTCGCATCCCCAAGCAGGAACGTGGCGCCTGCCGGCCCGACCGCTTCGATGACGACCACCCGGGGGCGATAGCGCTTCCAGTCGGCGCCGCAGATGACGTCGTACTCGGACCCCTCGACATCCACCTTGAGGAAGTCGATTACCTCCATCGCATGCGTTTGGCAAACGCTGGCCAGGGTGCTGACCTCCACCTCGACGGGGTTGCATTCGAGAGCGACAAGCGCGAGCCCGCGCGCGATCGTCGCGTCGAGCGTTGACAGTCCGCTTCCGGGAACGCAATGGAGGGTGGCCTTTCCCACGCTCTTGGCGAGGGCCATCTGGAGATTGATATCGCGTGGGCGAGCGTCGCGAAGCAGCGCCTGATAGGCCGCCGCCGGCTCGATATTGATCCCGCGCCATCCGGCGTCATAGAAGTGCTTGGTAACCGAGTCGAGCGTCGGGTGCCAGGCGCCGACATCGATGTAGAACCCGCTCTGTTGCCCGGCGAAAACGCGCGACAACACGACGTCTTCATGGTTCTGCGCATAGGAGATCATCGGTGCTCTCTTCCGTTGTCGCGGCTCCGAGAGCCATCGACGCAATCCTGCCGACGCTCGAGCGCGAAAGGCTCGAGCGCACCGAGCGCTGCCCCGCCGCTCCGCGCTCCAACGCCGCGGAACGATGCTCATAGACCTCCCGCATCAGTGCCGCCGCATGACCGATGTCGGGCTCCGCCCACACGGAACCGCGCTGGAAGGGGCCATCGGCGACCGCCACTTCGACTTCCCGATATTCGACTAGGTAGGAGTTGGACGGCTGCATGAACTGCAGATTGCCCGAATATCCAGTTGCAATCACCGGCTTTCCGTAGGCCATCGCTTCGGCACAGGTGTAGCCAAATCCCTCGGCCCGATGCAGGGAAACGTAGCAGTCCGCGGCCGAGATCAGGCGTAGAACGTCGTTGGAGCTCAGGCGTTCGCTGAGCACGCGGATGTTGGCACGGGGGGAGACTCGCGAAAGGATGGAACGAAGGCGCTGCCGGTGCTCGAGACGGTCGGCATTCGAGATCTTGAGCACGAGCTCGGCGTTCTCGTCGTAGCGAAAGGCTC
>WBZN01001178.1_pt1 | contig 16516 bp, 16 predicted proteins | sample 5204281 | NCBI WGS metagenome assembly WBZN01 (sample SAMN12344347, study PRJNA552823) | activated sludge metagenome | biome: Activated sludge suspended growth; feature: Nitrification reactor; material: Wastewater; isolation source: activated sludge from nitrification reactor of wastewater...
CATGGTACAGATTGTTCTGTCCATAACTGGTTCGGTACTTGAGCCGCCCCAGCACCTTGACCAGTTCCGGATGAAAATCGGACAGGCCGACCTCGAAGATGACCTTCTCCGCCTCTTCGATCATCAGCTTCTCGATGTCCGTCTTCACCTTCTCAACAATTTCCTCAATGCGGGTGGGATGGATTCGGCCGTCGTGCATGAGCCGCTCCAGCGACACTTTGGCGATCTCACGACGAAGGGGATCAAACCCTGAGATAATGACCGCCTCAGGTGTTTCATCGATAATGAGGTCAATGCCGGTGGCCGCTTCGATCGCTCGGATATTCCGTCCCTCACGACCGATAATTCGACCCTTCATGGCATCATTGGCGATGGGCACGACCGAGATCGTGGCCTCATTCACATAATCACGCGTCACCCGCTGGATCGAGCACGCGATGATCTCCCGCGCCTCCCGTTCGGCATTCTCTTTTGCCTCTTCAAGCAACCGCTTCGCCAGGCCTGCAGCTTCCAACCGCGCCTGACTCTCCATCTCCTGAATCAGTTGCCGCTTGGCTTCATCGGCCGTCAGACCGGCAACCCGCTCAAGCGCGTCGCGATGCTGCTTGAGCGCCTGCGCACAGGCAGCATCCTTCTGCGTCAGGGTCTCTTCCCGCTTGAGCAGTTCCTGCTCGCGCTTCAGCGCATCCTGATCGCGCTTCTCGAGCAGACTCAGTTTTCGATCCAGCCCCTCTTCCCGCTGGGCAACCCGCCGTTCCGTGTTGGACACCTCAGCAAGTTTCGCCTTCTGTTCCTTTTCCAATTCGATTCGCGCTTGAAACACGAGGTCCTTGGCCTCTAACTTGGCCTCTTTCAGGAGATTCTCTGCTTCACGCTGAGCAGATTGAATCACCTGCGTCGATTGGTCCTCCGCCTCTGCCCGGCGAGCAAGCGCCGACCGTCGGCGCAACACTTCAAACAAGCCGGCACCGAGCGCCGCCCCTAACAATCCGACAATGATGTACGCAACAACGCTGAGAGAAATGGGAACCACCTCCCTTACAGCAGCGGGACAGCACGCTGTCACCCTGCATTTGATCGCGGTCAGTGTGATGAGGGGAGCGGAGACACGAGAAGGAATGTCGACGAGAGAAGAGAACGGCTTGACGACCTGAGCCGACTTAAACAGACCTGTGGAATCGCGCTGCTAATTCAAGTGGAGGAGTGGTCGGCCTCGACCTGAATCATCATACCGGTCCGCGCGTGCGCGCAGAGACCTCAGCCGTTTGGCATACAGATTCGATTGTACGGCGTCTCGAGCCCGCCATGAGGTGTTGCTGAATTGCCGACCGTCACTCGCCAACACCGAATGATGACGCACCCGACGCACACACACGCGTGGCTGAGAGACTTGCCCCATCCACACACACAAGACCACAATCACAAACAGAACAAAAACCAGCGATTCCATATGTTTAGTGCTCAGCTACCGTCGTCAGAATTTCCGCTCTTGTCCGAAGCTTCCTTTCCTCTCCTGCACTTGCTGACCCTCAGGTCGAAACAACCAGGAAACGATAACAAAGCACTACCATGAAAGCAAGGCGAAACTCACCGCGACAGGATAGACGGCATCTGCTGATCGATGGACTCCATGAGGGATGCCACGCGGCGATCGGCATCGGCTTCGTCCTGTCGAAACCTCCGTTCGGATTCCATCAACTCATGCGCGAGATTGAATGCGGCAAGGACGGCCAGCTTGGCCGGGGTGGCCGACCGCATCCCGGCCGCCACCTGCTTCATCTGTTTGTCGACCATCTCGGCCAATTGCTTCACGTAGGACTCGTCGGCCTCGCCATTGACGCTGTACCGTTGGCCGTAGATCTCCACGTCGATGGTTTTAGTCAAACGCCACCTCCTTGGGTTCATCCAGGCATTCCAACAGATCAATTTCCCCGAGCACCTTTTCGATCCGCGCCCGGATATCCAGACGCTCCTGTTCCCATCGACGATTTTCGTCATCGCGCACGGCAACCCGCTCGCGTGCCAGACGAAGTTCGTCTTCGAGCGAGGTGTTCTTCCGCTTGAGATCCTGCACGAGTTTCACAAGGTCACGAATGCGAAGTTCAAGGGCGTCGAGACGATCTAGAGTCATGATTATGTCCTCATCACAAAGTGGTGGTTCTGCGCTGGCTGAATGGGGGCGAAATATAGAAAGTTCATCTCCCCTTGTCAAGAAAACGGCGCCCGTTACGACGTCCCGTTGTGGAGGCGTCGATATTCTCCGTAACTGCGCAACACTCGCTTCACATAGAGCCGCGTCTCCTGGTAAGGAATCAATTCCACGAACTCATCCTGCTCCCGTCCCCGATGGACGGCAATCCAACTATTCACGGCGATCGGTCCGGCATTGTATGCCGCCACGGCATGGGCGAGGTTCCCACCGTATTGCTCGAGCAACTGCCCCAGGTAGCGGACCCCCAGGCGAATATTCGTCTCCTGATCGAACAATTCTTCCCGACCGACAGTGGGAAAGCCATACCGCTGAGCCACGGCATTGGCCGTCACCGGCATCAACTGCATCAAGCCCACCGCTCCGACCACGGAGACTGCCTTCTCGTCATATTGACTCTCCTCGCGGATAATCGCAGCGGCCAGGTAAGGATCCACTGCCGTGACACCTTGCGCCGCAATGGTCGGCACCAGGCCGGTGGGATAGGCCACGGTCCATAGCGCCGGCGCCGTCGGGAGACCGCTTCGTTCCAATTTGTCTTTGAAGTGCACTTTCGCCACCCGGAGAGCCGGGTGGTAGGCTCCCACCTCACTGAGCATCGTGGAAAAGGCCAACAAGACATCCTGATCCCGACTGTATTGCTCCGTGAGCGCCCCTAATTCGCGTGCCGCATCCTGACCAAAGCCGAGCACCTTCAGTTCGATCCCCCGCTGATAGAACGCATGTTTTTCAATTTCAGGACGCCGATTCTGCGGCAACCGGTCCGACTCATCCCCCGCAGGACGGTCCAGCGTCGAGACCGAGGGCGTGACCGGCGGCAGCGAGACGCGGCGAGAAGCCAGCTGACAGTAGTAACTGTAGGCATGCCGCTGGCACACGCGAGCATACTGTTCCCCAACGGCGGCATGTTTGCTATGCTCATCGGCCCGCGCCGCCCAATACATGGCCTGCGGTTCGAACCCATTGACGTGCAACTCGACCACCGCACGAAACGTCTCGGCTGCCTCCCGGTACCGGGCAGTTCGATATTGCGCCCAACCGGCACGCCAGAGCCCCTCTGCCCGCTGGCTTGGAGACTCGCCCAGTTTCGCCACCTGACGGAACATCGCGATCGCATCATCGAACCGGCCTTGATCCTCCAGCCACACCCCGGCAAACAGGTGCACCATTGCGCGCTGGTCACCGGCCAAGGAGCCCTGAGCCACGGATCGGGCCAACTCAATCAGTTTCTCGCCCTGGCCCTGCCGTAAATAGACCCGGGCCAGCCAAACCGAGGCCTCTGCGGACTCCTGAACCCGGTCAGCGACCAATCCGCGAAAGGCTTCACGGGCCTGGTCATACTGCTTGAGCCGCACATAGGCCACGCCCAGTTTCAGTCGAGCATCGAACCGGCGAGGATGAGCGGGAGCCATCGCCAGAAATCGACGCAACTCCTCGACGGCCTCCGCCTGCATTGAGAGCCCAAGAAACGCCTGCGCGCGGATGGCGTGGTCATCGGCGGTCGGAGCCCAGGACTCACCACCCAACGACGCATCCAAACGCGCCTTCGCCTCTTTGGCCTCAGGGGACTGGGGATAGCGGAGCCAGAGCTGCTTAAGAACAGTGCGGGCTTCCGACGGCCGGTTCTCCTTGACGTGACAGTCTGCCTGATGCCACAGCGCCACCGGAGCGCTCGCGTCTTTATCCGCAAGGGTCACCGCTCGATCCAACCACTCGACCGCACGAGCACACACATTTCCGCTGTACCAGGCCTCGCCCGTGCGATACGCGGCTTTGGCAAGGAGGTTGGAGTCCGGCACGAGCTTGGGAATCATCTCCAACAACTCGGCAGCCTGAATCGGCTCGTTTTGCTTTACCAACGCCTCTGCGATCCACAGCCGGAGGTAGTCGTCGATGATCGGCAGGTCCGCTTGTACGGCACGCAGTAGCTTCACAGCCTCGACCGGGTCTCGCTCGGTCATCAACACCCCGAGCACAACCCCAGCCCGTTTCGCCCAGATGGTCGAGGGAAACAGATCGATCACCGAACGCAGTTGCTCGACCTTCAGCAGCAGCGCCTGATCGCGCTGAGGAAGGGAACCGGAACGCTCATTGATCGCAACGGCCGAACGAAAGCAGTCTTCAGCGGAGACGCACAGCGGAGGCGACGCAGGGAGCGGACGCGGCGACTCGGCCGTGGCCGTCAGAAACAGGCTCGACAGTAGAAGCCACACGGCGAGGGTTGCCAAACTAGTCCGCCAAGGAAGTGCGGTCACAATCCCGTCCTGAACAGCAGGTGAGCCGGCACCATTATAACGTACTGCCGCACAAACGCGACCAACTTCAGCTTGCTTGTCACAAGTTTTTTCCCTGTGCTAGGCTCCGGCATGATTCAGCACAGCCCCGCGCGCCCCAACCTCCTTGCATTGACGCAGTCAGGCATGGCGGCCTACGTCGCCTCGCTCGGCTGGCCGGCCTACCGTGCTTCACAAATTCTTCGCTGGCTCTACCAGGAACGCGTCCGCACCTTCGCCGCGATGAGTAATCTTCCGCAGAAAGATCGTGACTACCTCGCTGCCCACTGCACCATCGAACGGACCTCACACATTCAGATCTTTTCGTCGCAAGACGGCACGAAAAAATTCGTTCTGACGCTGGCCGACGGCAATCAAGTCGAATGTGTCCTCATCCCGGACGAGGAGCGGCTCACCCTCTGCCTCTCCACCCAGGTCGGCTGCACCTTGGATTGCGGATTCTGCCTGACCGGGACGCTGGGGCTCCGACGCAATCTCCGCGCGCATGAGATCGTGGATCAGGTGCTGCTCGCCCAGGACCATTTACAAGCACGTGAGCGGCTAACGAACTTGGTCTTCATGGGCATGGGGGAACCTCTGGCGAATCTTGATGCCGTGGCCGACGCCGTCACATGCCTCACCGATCACACCTGGGGGCTCGGCATCTCCGCCCGACGCATCACAATCTCGACGGCAGGACTCGCCTCACGCATCAAAGACGTGGCGCCACTGAAGGTGAATCTCGCAATCTCGCTCAACGCCACGACCGACGACCTGCGGCAACAGATCATGCCGGCCGCGAACCGGCTCCATTCGATTCAGGCCCTGCTCGACGCCTGCCGCGCGTACCCGCTCGGGGACCGCGATCGCCTGACCTTCGAATACGTGCTCCTCGCTGAGGTCAATGACCGGGCTGAAGATGCTACCCGCCTCGTCAAACTTCTCCGGGACCTTCGATGTAAGGTCAACTTGATCGCCTTCAACCCCTTTCCCGGCAGCGCGTATCGGCGCCCATCTGATGTCGCCATTGAGGCGTTTCAAGCCATCCTCCGCCGGGGCCGTCTCGATGTCTACCTTCGTCGAAGCCGTGGCCGAGACGTCCTGGGCGCCTGTGGCCAACTCGGCCGACTCGAGACCGGCGAGGGAGCGGTTGCCTTGACACAGATTCAAGCCCGTTGTTAGCATGAATCCCGTACATGACTAAACAGAGTTCACTCCCCAATTCGGCGCGCGCTCACTGCTCGGTTCTAGCCTGCTCGCTGCTTGGTCTCCTCCTCTCGCTCGGTCAGCCTTCATCCAGCCATGCCGTCGACCCCAAGGAATACACCCTGTCCAACGACATGAAGGTGATCCTCGTCGAGGTTCCGAAGGCGCCCGTCGCCACGGTGCAGGTCTGGTACAAGGTGGGATCACGGAATGAGGTCATGGGCCGGGCCGGACTCTCGCACATGCTGGAACATATGATGTTCAAAGGCACGGCGAAGTACCCCAAGGGCACATTCTCGCGCCTGGTGCGCAAGAACGGCGGCATGGACAACGCGTTTACCAGTCAGGACTTCACGGCCTATTTCGAAAATCTCGCGGCGGATCGCGTGACCTTGGCCCTCGAACTCGAGGCGGACCGGATGCAGGGACTTATTCTCGACGCCAACGAATTTAAGACCGAGCGGGAAGTGGTCAAGGAAGAGCGTCGTCTCCGGAACGAAGACGATCCTCAAGGCGCACTGGTCGAAGCCCTCTTCGCCCAAGCCTTCATGAGTCATCCCTATCATTGGCCTGTGATCGGATGGTTTTCCGACCTCGATGCCATGAACCTCGATGATCTCCAACGCCACTATGACACCTATTACTCGCCGAACAATGCCACGCTGGTCGTCGTCGGCGATATCAAGGCGGAAGCGTTGCTGCCGGTCATCGCCCGACTCTTCGAGCCGATTCCGAAAGGTCCGTCGCCGAAAACACTGACTGTCACCGAGGGGCCGCAACGGGGGGAGCGCCGCTTCCTCCTGAAGCGCGAGGCCCAGGTCCCCTTTGTCATGATGGGATACCGGGTCCCGAACTACACCAGTGACGACTCCTATGCGCTGAACGTCCTCGAATCGATTTTGTCCCATGGCAAGAGTGCCAGGCTCTATCAGAGCCTCGTCTACGAACAAAAAACGGCCTTGGCCGTGGGAGCCGATTATGGGTTGATGCAGGCCGATCCGGGGCTGTTTTACTTCTATGCCGTCGTAAAACCCGGCGAAAAAGTCGAAGCCGTCGAGGACGCCGTTGCGAAAGAGATCCAGCGCCTCCAAGCAGAGCCCCCGACTGACCTCGAGCTACAGCGGGCGAAAAATCAGATCGAGGCGGCCCACATTTTTGAGCAGGATTCCAACTTCCGGCAGGCCATGTTGTTAGGGGAAGCCGAAACGATCGGTGCCGGTTGGCGAAAAGTCAGTCAGTTTGTCGAACGAACTAGGGCCGTCACTGCCCAAGATGTCCAGCGGGTGGCCTCGCAATATCTGACGGCCGACATGCGCACGACGGGGACCCTGATTCCGCTCCCTCCGCAAACCCAGTCGGCGTTACCGCCACCCTCCCACTAGTGAGCCACTGCAGATGACACGACGACAAGGTCCCGTTTCGCCGAACAGTCAGCACAGGAGCCGGTCCAGCGTCAGGGTCCTGACCGGCCTGTTCTGTTTCGCACTCTGTCTTCCTGCGGCCTGGGTGCAGGCCGCGGACATCACGCCGACGCGTTCTGTCACCGCCAATGGCATGACCGTGTTATTCCTGGAACAGCACTTTCTCCCAACCGTCGAGATACATGCACTGGTCAAAGTCGGATCGGCCCAGGATCCGCCGGACAAAGCCGGCTTGGCGAACCTTACGGCAAGCCTGTTGGATGAAGGCACCCTCACTCGGACCTCCCGGCAAATCGCCGAACAAATCGATTTCGTAGGAGGGTCGCTTGAGGCCCATGCCTCAGAAGACTACACCACCGCTTCGACACGCGTGCTCAAGAAAGATGCGGACCTCGGGTTTACACTCCTAGCCGACATACTCCAACACCCGGCGTTCCACAAACAGGAATTCGAGCGTGTGCGGACACAGATTCTCGGCGAAATCGTCAGTGATGACGACGATCCGGGCAACGTGGCGATGAAAGCGTTTCACCAGTTGATTTTCCACGGCCACCCCTACAGCTGGCCGGCGCATGGCACCGAGGACACGCTGAACAAAATCACCGTGGCCGACGTACAGCAATTCCATGCCCGAGAATATGTGCCCAACCAGACCATTCTTGTCGTGGTCGGAGACTTGACCCAAGAGCAGGCATCGGCACTCGTGCAGACGCATTTCGGTTCATGGAAGAAAGGGACGCCCTCGCTCGCCCAACTCAAGAAGCCGTCTCCAATCGACCGCAAGATGGTCCAGTTGATTGAGAAAGATCTGACACAATCCACAATCGTGCTCGGTCATACCGGCGTCAGTCGCATCAACCCGGACTACTATGCGATCACGGTCATGAACTATATTCTGGGCGCCGGCGGATTCTCCTCGCGCCTGATGGATTCTATTCGCGACAAACAAGGCCTGGCTTACGGCATCATGAGCCAGTTTGATTCGCGAGTCATGCCCGGCGCGTTCTTCATCAGCCTGCAGACCCGGACTGACGTCACGAATCAGGCCATTACGAGTGTGCTGGCGGAGATCAAGACGATCCGCGAAGCCCCGGTCACGGATCAGGAGCTCGGCGAAGCGAAATCCTTCATCGTCGGCAGCTTTCCGCTACGCATCGATTCGAGCGCCAAGTTGGCCAACGTCCTCGCCCAGGTGGAGCTGTACAACCTTGGCTTGGACTACTTTACGAGTTATCCTAAAGCTATCGAAAAGGTCACCAAGGACGATGTCCTCCGTGTGGCCAAACAATACCTCGACCCGCAACACTACGCCCTGGTCGTCGTCGGGTCGATTGCGAAGGCCAAGGTCAAACAGTAAGCGGCAGCCTTCGACTCGCACACAATCGTCTCCCTCTGGATCTCCATGGTTTCCACAAGTCCAACGACCGATAAGGTCTTGCGAGCACGGCAAATTCTCCACGAGATGGGCTCAGTGATCGTTGCCTTCTCCGGTGGCATCGACAGTTCGCTCGTCCTGAAACTGGCCCATGAAGAACTGGGCTCGCAGGCCCTCGGCGTGACCGCCGTCTCGCCCACACTTCCCGCATCGGAACTCGCGTTGACGCGGCAACTCGCGACGGAAATCGGCGCACGCCACCGGGTGGTGGAAACCGACCAACTGGAGATCCCCGACTTCGTCCGCAATGATGCCACCCGTTGCTACCACTGCAAGACGGACCTGTATACGCTCCTTGGTTCACTGCAACGCGAGTACGGGTCGACCTGTATCGTGGATGGCACCAACGTCGACGATTTGGGAGATGATCGCCCCGGGCTGAAAGCTGCCCGTGAGCACGGAGTCCGCAGCCCGTTGCTGGAGGCCGGCCTCTCAAAGGCCGACATCCGGGAGGCGGCACGATCACTGGGACTGTCGAATTGGGACAAACCCGCCGCTGCCTGCCTCTCCTCACGCGTGCCACGCGGCATTACCATCACACGCTCGACACTCTCGCGTGTCGAGCGCGCAGAAGCCGCCTTGATGCAAGAAGGCTTTCGCCATTGTCGCGTGCGTGATTACGATGAAGTGGCGCGGATCGAGCTCGCTGTGGACGAGTTGCCGAGAATCCTCGAGAGCGGTCGGCGGGAACGGTTGGTGGCAATTCTGAAAGAGGCAGGGTATCGCTTCGTCACCCTGGATCTGGAAGGGTACCGCCAGGGGGGCGTGAGTCTCCCCCCCGGCACTCTCGGCTAGTTTCGGTTTTGATAGGCCTTCGCGAGGGCATCCAGCGCTTCGTCGGCAAGACGGCGATGGTCGCCTTCGGTCAGTGCACGCCCGACTACCTTCTCAGCCACCATCATCGCCAAGTCAGTCGTCTGGGAGCGTATGTCTTGGACGGCTTTGCGACGTTCGGCCTCGATCTCTCGAGTCGCGTCCCCCTTGATCCGCTCGGCATCCGCCGTCATCCGCTGCTCATTTTCTTCCATCAAGCGCTGGGCGCGCTCTTTTGCCTGAGCCAGCAAGGCTTCTGCTTCTTTGGCAGAGGCGGCCAACTTGGCTTCGTAGTCCTTGAGCTTGCGCTCGGCCTCTGAACGATGCCGTTCGGCCTGATCGAGACTGTCCTTGATCTTTTTCTCCCGCTCTTCGAGCATCCCCAACAAGCTAGGGAACGCATACTTATAGAGCAGGAAAAACAGGATCCCGAAGGAGAGAATCTCCCAGAAGATCAACGACGAGAAGAAGTGTGATTCAAATTGAGGCATAGTCTGTTACCCAAATGAGTTGAGGGTTCTGATCCGGGCATGGACCCCAGCATCAGGGCTCGACCGACAACGCGCTACTTGCGCAAGCCCATGATGATGAACGCAATGACCAGCCCGTACAGTGCGATGGCTTCGACGAGTGCGAACCCAATCCACATGTACTTGCCGACGCGGCCTTCCGCTTCCGGCTGCCGGGCCACGGCCTCGATCATTTTTCCGAAGATGTACCCGATCCCCACGCCGGCTCCGGCAAACCCTGCCGCCGCCAATCCCATACCGACCAACGCTGCTGCTGCTGCATCCATTGTTTAACCTCTCCTCCCTTTATAGACAACTCAACCTAGTGTGCGTGCTCGCTATGACCGTGCAACGTCACGGCATCGCCTAAATAGACACAGCTCAGCACGGTAAAGATATAGGCTTGAATAAACGCAATGCCGACTTCCAACCCGTTCATGGCGATCGTAAAGGCAAACGGCAACCAGCCGATCAGCAACCCGCCGCTGATGGCCAACCCGAACAAGACGCCCAAGATGACGTGACCGGCGGTCATGTTCGCAAACAACCGCACCGCCAACGAGATCGGCCGAGCCAGCTGACTGATCAATTCAATCGGAATCATCAGGGGCAGGAGCCAACCCGGCGTGCCAGGCGGAACAAGGATGCCCAGGAATTTGGCGCCGTGAAGCGAAAATCCCAGCACCAAACTGAGTCCATAGACTCCGACCGCAAAGACCGCGGTCACGATAATCTGACTGGTCACGGTATAGGATCCGGGAATCAGTCCCAGCAGGTTGGCAAATAGAATAAAGAGGAACAATGTGGCGATGAGCGGAAAAAACTTCATGCCCGGCTCGCCCATGGTGTCCAGAATGATCCCCCGAATGAACTCCACGATCAGTTCAGCCAGATTCTGCAACTTCCCTGGAACCAGCTTGCGTGAGGCTGCGGCGGAAATCATCAGAAATGAAACCAACCCCACCACCACCCACATCAAAATGACGGCTTTATTGATGGAGATATCGACCCCGGCCGGCACGAGGGGAATCAGATGGTGCAATTCAAACGCATGTAACGGACTTTCTTCCACGATGATCCTTTGTCAGTCAGACGATTCAGGTTAACTCTGCCATCGTTGCGCGGCTCGATAGGCGCTTCGCACACCGGCTGCAGCGCCCACCCCCAAGCCGATCACCAGTCCCCATGGATTGGAATCCAGCAGATAGGTGTCGACCACCCAACCCAAGCCCCCGCCGACAATCAACGCAGCGAGCAGTTCCGTCCCGATCCGGACAGCTTGCCCGAGCCCCGCATATAACGGATCCTGAGAGGGGGGCATCACGCGCTCACGTACGGCACTCTTCGGCACAGGCGGATAGAGTGCGCCCATCGGCGGGCGCGCCATTCAAGCAAATTCGCTGGGGACTTGTCAAGAAGTTGGCCCGCTATGACCGAGCGGGATGATGCGGTATAGTCTTTTCCTTGGGTGAACAACTCCAGGCGCCGACGTTCATGACTGATTCCTCCCAACAGGCATTTCTTGACGGGCCGCCACAACCGTTGATTGTGGTTCGTCCGCAGCCCGACGCCGACCCGTTTGAGCTGTATCGCCGCCTCGCGTCCACCAGTCGGCCGTCATTTCTCCTCGAAAGCGCGAACGGCAGTCGAAGCACCGCACGGTATTCCTTCTTCGGCAGCGAGCCCTACCTCACATTGAGCGGTCGTGGGCAGGAGCACCATGTGGAAGAGGCAGGTCGGGCGACTGTGGCCGCTGGCTCCGCGTTCGAGGCCCTTGGCCGGATCCTCGGCGGTTCGGTGATCTCGCCGATCGAGGGCATCCCGCCGTTTTTTGGCGGCGCGGTCGGGTATCTCAGCTACGATCTGGTCCGTTCCTTCGAATCACTTCCCAGCTTGGCAACGGACGACGTCGGTCTCCCCGACATGCATCTGGCCTGTTTCGACCTGGTCGCGGCGGTCGACCACCTCACAAACCAACTGTACCTGATGTACTGCCCTCCCCTCTCACGCTTCGCGGCAGAACCTCGAGAAAAACTGTACCGCGAGGGCCGTGACCGACTAGCGGAGTTGGAGGCTCGCCTAACGAGTCCACGCCCCCCCGCCACCTTCCACGCCTGGCCTCGAACGGCAACGTTGGTTCCCAATCAATCGCGTGAGGCCTATACCGCGCGCGTCCGACGATGCCAAGACTACATCGGCGCCGGGGACATCTATCAGGCCAATCTTTCTCATCGTTTCACCCTCAACCTCGACGCCGCGGCACCACGGCCGGAGATCACCGCATACGCCACGGCGCTCTATGGCCGCCTGCGCGACGTCAACCCCTCGCCCTTCGCGGGGCTGCTCCATTTGCCCGACCTCAGCCTCGTCAGCAACTCCCCCGAGCGGCTCGTCCGTCTCTCCGGATCAGAAGCCAGCACGCGGCCCATCGCTGGAACCAGGCCGCGTGGAGCCGGCGCGCAGGAAGATCAGCACCTGCACGCTGAATTACTCGCCAGTCCCAAGGAACGCGCCGAACATGTCATGCTGGTCGATCTCGAGCGCAATGACTTGGGCAAGGTCTGCCGCTACGGCACCGTGCAGGTTAATGAGTTCATGACCGTCGAACAGTATTCACACGTTCGCCATCTGGTCTCCGACGTCACAGGAATTCTCAAGGCGGGCACTTCACCCCTTGACCTCGTCCGGGCCGTGTTTCCCGGCGGCACCATCACTGGCGTTCCCAAGCTGCGCTGCATGGAAGTCATCGAAGAGTTGGAACCGGTGCGGCGCGGAATCTACACGGGAGCCCTCGGATACTTTTGCTGGAGCGGCGACCTCGACCTGAATATTCTGATTCGAACCCTGCTCCTGACAAAGACGCACGGCTATCTGCAAGTCGGCGCCGGCATCGTAGCCGACTCGGATCCCGATCGCGAATATGAGGAAACGCTCGCCAAAGCGGGCGCATTTTTTAACATCCTGGAGGCTGGCCGCTGATGTGGGTGTTCCTGAACGACCGATTCGTGCGCAAAGAAGAGGCCGTCGTCTCCGTGTTTGACCATGGATTCCTCTATGGAGACGGCGTCTACGAAACCCTACGCTCCTATGGCACACGGATTTTCATGCGCGACCAGCATCTCGCTCGGCTGCGTCGCTCGGCCGAGTCCATCGGCCTCACGATTCCCATTCCCGACGTGGAGTGGCCGAAGTTGCTCCACGAGGCCATGCGACGGAATGAGGTCGGGACCGATCATGCCGACGCCTATCTCCGCATTACCGTCTCTCGGGGGGAAGGAGAGATCGGCCTCGATCCGGCACTCTGTCCCCGTCCCACTGTGGTCATCATGACGAAGGCGCTTCATCCACCCTCAGCACAGCTCTTGCGGGACGGCGTCTCACTCACCGTCGCCCAGACCAGACGGAATCTCCCCGCCGCGTTGTCCCCGCAGATTAAATCCACCAATTTCCTGAACAACATTTTGGCGAAACGCGAAGCCATCGCAGCCGGAACCTTCGACAGCCTCTTCCTGAACTGGAGGGATGAACTAACCGAATGCACGATCAGCAATCTCTTTTTCATTTCCGACGGCACCGTCCACACCCCGGCGCTGGATTGCGGCATTTTGGACGGCATCACGCGAAGCATCATCATGACTCTCGCTGCGGAGGAGGACCTGCCGGTTCGTGAGGGCTACTACCACCTCACCGACCTTCGTAAGGCGGAAGAATGTTTTCTGACGAACACCAGCATGGAGGTCATGCCGGTATCACGTGTCGAGACCTACACCATCGGGGATGGTCGCCCCGGCCCCCTCACTCGCCGGCTGCAGGCGCGTTTCGCCGCCAGCCGAACCAGATTTCTCGAAGCAGTCCCCTAGCGCACCACATCGGCCAATCGTATTGATATCAATGCCTTACAGAGAAACCTCGGCGACAGGACGGAGTAAGGGTTTTTGACAGGTTGGGGGTCGACTGCTACGGTTGAACCATCGGCAAAGCACACCATACAGGCACAGGCGCCTCAACCCCGATGGCCCGATTCAACCGCATCACGCCCTTGCTTCTGCTGTCCGCAACGCTCGTGCTGACAGACTCACCCGTCCAGGCCGAGGTCTACCAATACATCGATGCCAACGGCACCATCTCGCTGACCAATGTGCCCAACGACCCACGATACAAACGCGTCACGTCGGAACTCCCTCGCTCCCGCAGTGTCATTTCCGATCGTGAGCTCGAGCCGGTGATTGCTCGACATTCTCGCGCCCATCGCCTGCATCCGGCCCTGATTCGCGCGGTGATCAAAACGGAGTCCGACTTCGATCCACTGGCGGTCTCACATGCCGGTGCCGTCGGCCTGATGCAACTGATGCCCCAGACTGCGAGACGTCTCGATGTGCGGGATTCCTATAATCCGGATGACAATATCGGCGGGGGAACCAAATATTTACGGCAGCTGCTGGATCGCTTTAACGGAAATCTTCCACTGGCCTTAGCGGCCTACAATGCGGGAGAGCAGGCGGTGGAACGGTACCAGGGGCTCCCCCCCATCCCCGAAACGCGGCAATACGTCATCAAAGTGCTGCGCTATTATCGCACCTTCCTCACGAACGACCGGCGTTCTTCTTCCCGGTCTTACCGCGCACCGGCTCCTGGGTCGCCAGGACGAGGTCTTGCGCATTCGATGGTATCCCGCTAATCGGACCCTGAGCCAACAATAGCTGACTGTGCTGCCGCCATCCCGGCCGATTGGCTTCAGGAAAGTCCGATCGGTAGTGGGCCCCGACACTGCTTTCCCGCCAGAGCGCCGCATCGGCAATACAGCGCGCCACCTGCACCATATTCTTCACTTCAAGGGCTGCCCGCGAGGAAAATGGTTTGGTCAGCAGGCGCATCCAGCGTACCAGTTGTGCAGAGGCGCTGATCAACGAATCACCCGAGCGTACTAAGCCAACCTTCCCCCACATCAGACGACGTAACGAACTGCGGAGTTTTTCCGGATCATCGAGATCGGTCGGTCTCCCCTGCTCCAGGTCTTCAATCGAAGGCAACGACACCGACTCTGAGAAATGCCCTGCATGAGCCACCGCAGATTGCGCGGCGCGCATGCCGAACACCAACCCTTCGAGGAGCGAGTTGCTGGCCAATCGATTCGCCCCATGTACCCCGCTGCACGCAACTTCTCCCGCCGCATACAGGCCGGGCAACGTCGTTGCGCCATGCACATCCGTCCATACCCCGCCCATCATGTAATGGGCACTGGGCGAGACAGGGATCCATTCTTCCGTCATGTCGATGTCGTACCGTAGACAGGTCGCATAGATGGTGGGGAACCGCCGCTTGACGAAGGCCGCGCCCAAATGCGTCACATCCAGATAGACGTGTCGCGCGCGCGTCGCCGCCATTTCCGACCAGATCGCCCGTGAAACCACATCACGCGGGGCCAGTGCGCCGTCCGGATGGTACCGATGCATGAATAACTCACCCTTGATGTTCCGGAGCTGCCCCCCCTCTCCGCGAATGGCCTCCGAGAGGAGAAAAGGAGGACTCGACGGCAGGTATAACGAGGTGGGATGGAATTGCACAAACTCCATGTCCATCAACAATGCCCCGGCCCGTAACGCCATCGCCATGCCGTCTCCGGTCGCATTGCCGGGATTGGTGGTGCGGGCATAGACCTGCCCTGCGCCGCCTGTCGACAAGACCACCGCGCTGGCCGGAAGGATAGTGCGCTCGCCCGACATCTCGTTGAGGACGATCGCACCGCAACAACGCCCGTCGACCACGACCAGATCGACCGTGAATCGCCGATCCAACCGCTGAATACGCCGTTGCCTGGCGGCATACGTCATCAGCGCGCGAACCATCTCATTGCCGGTGGCATCCCCGCGCGCCCGGAGAATCCGGCTCCGGCTATGGGCGGCTTCACGCGTGTACGCAAACCGTTTGCCGATCTTGTCGAACTTCGCGCCCCACGCAATCAGCTCCTCGATCCGGTCCGGCCCCTCTTCGACCAACACCCGCACGGCTTCACGACGGCACAGGCCATGACCGGCCTTGAGCGTGTCCGCGAGATGACTGCCGACGTCATCCTCTTCGCTGAGCGCCACCGCGACACCACCCTGGGCATACATGGAATTGCTTTCCAGCGGATGGCCTTTGGTCAACATCAGCACACGCCCCGCTCGGCTGAGCTCGATCGCCGCGCGAAGACCCGCGACGCCGCTGCCGACCACGAGAAAGTCTGTTTCAATCTTGGGGGAAGAACTGCGGGCTGACATGGCTAGGGTTTGGGTGCGCTACGCGCGGGATCTTCGCTCAGGTTCACTCGCGAGCCCATGCCGAACGGCAGGTCGCCCTGCGCCTCTCGGAGCAAAATGGACTGCGTCCCCACCCAAGCAAGACGCCCATGACCACGCTGGCGCGTGCCCACCTCGCCGGGGGTCCGTTTCCACTGGCCTTGCCAATGGACAAAGACATCGATGTTGTCGCCCTCGATCAGAATGCGCTCGATGGAAAACTCCAACTGGATGGACTGAAAGGTATCGAAGTCGCTCTGGATCTCCCGTTGGACCTGATCCAGATTGCCGGATGGCAGCAACAATCCTTCCAACGCATTCCGGTCCCGTTCGACGTAGGATTTTCGGAGCAACTCCACCGCCTGATCGATT
>WBZN01001180.1_pt1 | contig 16457 bp, 17 predicted proteins | sample 5204281 | NCBI WGS metagenome assembly WBZN01 (sample SAMN12344347, study PRJNA552823) | activated sludge metagenome | biome: Activated sludge suspended growth; feature: Nitrification reactor; material: Wastewater; isolation source: activated sludge from nitrification reactor of wastewater...
CTCTCCCCGTCCTCACAGAGAGGGTTAGGGGCGGCGCGTTGAGGTGCACTGTGGCGGCTTCCATGCAGGCGGCCGCCCCTCACCCGCCCCTTCGGGGCACCCTCTCCCCGCACGCGGGGAGAGGAAGATTGCCGGCGCACCGCGCCTGTGCTGTTGCGGCGCACGGGCAATTTGGGATAACCAGGGCGCATCTGCGAGGATAAAGCAACATGCAAGACAAGACCAAGGCAAGCAAGGCGAGCAATCTCATCCCTGGCGCGACTGGCGATTGGGAGATCGTGATCGGCATGGAGGTGCATGCCCAGGTCGCCTCGCAATCGAAGCTCTTTTCAGGCTCGTCGACGGCCTTCGGCGCGGAGCCCAACAGCCATGTCTCGCTGGTCGACTCGGCCATGCCCGGCATGCTGCCCGTCATCAATGAGGAATGCGTGGCGCAGGCCGTTCGCACCGGGCTTGGGCTCAAGGCGCAGATCAACTTGAAGAGTGTCTTCGACCGCAAGAACTACTTTTATCCCGACCTGCCGCAGGGCTATCAGATTTCGCAGTACAAGCAGCCCGTCGTGGGCGAAGGTGAGGTCGAGATCGACGTCGAGGGAGAGCCATTGAAGGTCGGCATCGAGCGGCTGCATCTGGAACAGGACGCGGGCAAGTCGCTGCACGACCAGCACCCCGATTATTCCTATGTCGATCTCAACCGCTCCGGCGTGGCGCTGATGGAGATCGTGTCGAAGCCCGACATGCGTTCCTCCAAGCAGGCGCAGGCCTATGTCTCCAAGCTGCGCACCATTCTGCGCTATCTGGGAACGTGCGACGGCGACATGGAGAAGGGGAACCTGCGCGCCGACGTGAACGTCTCGGTACGCAAGCCCGGCGGCAAGCTCGGCACCCGCTGCGAGATCAAGAACGTCAACTCGATCCGCTTCATCGGTCAGGCGATCGAGGTGGAGGCGCGCCGTCAGATCGACATCATCGAGGATGGCGGCGCGATCGATCAGGAAACACGCCTGTTCGACGCGGCCAAGGGCGAGACGCGCTCCATGCGCTCCAAGGAAGAGGCGCACGACTACCGCTATTTCCCCGATCCCGATCTTCTGCCGCTGGAGCTGGAGCAGGGCTGGGTCGATGATCTCAAGCAGCATCTGCCCGAGCTGCCCGATGAGAAGCACGCGCGCTTCATGAAGGATTTCGGACTGTCTGCCTACGACGCCAACGTGCTCGTCGCCGAGCGTGAGCGCGCGGATTATTTCGAGAAGGTGCTGGGACTGGTCAAGGATGCCAAGCGCGACGGCAAGCTCGCGGCCAATTGGGTCATCAACGAGCTTCTGGGCCGGCTCAACAAGGAAGGCCACGACATCGCCGACAGCAAGGTGACGCCCGAGCAGATCGCAGGCATCGTCAACCTCATCGCGTCGAACGCCATCTCCGGCAAGATCGCCAAGGACCTGTTCGAGATCGTGTGGAGCGAGGGCGGAGATCCGGCCCAGATCGTCGAGACGCGCGGCATGCGTCAGGTGACCGACACGGGCGCCATCGAAAAGGCCGTGGACGAGATCATCGCCGCCAACCCCGACAAGGCGGAGCAGGCCAAGGCCAAGCCCAACTTGCTCAGCTGGTTCGTCGGACAGGTGATGAAGTCCACCGGCGGCAAGGCCAATCCGGCCGCGGTCAACGAGATCCTGAAGGCGAAACTCGGGATCTGAAGCGATCAACTAGGCGGCCGCATGGACTCCAATGGACGTGCGCCTTGGGACGGACGTCCGGTGACGGTTCTGGATGAAGCCGAAGTGATGCTCCTCATGCAGGAGGACATCACGCCCGTGGCACCTAAGCTCGGGCTCGTGCCGTGAAAGTGCTCAAGCCGCGGCCGTAGCCGGCGCCTCGCCCGCGCGCTTCGCCAGGTAGGCCCGCGCCAGCAGGATCGCCGGCACGGCCACAATGCCGAACGGCAGGATAGCCGCAGCCACATAGAGCTTTTTGGTCGTTAGAGCCATCGCCAGGCTCGTTGCCATCGTCGTTATGCTTGTCGTCATCGTCGTGGGCCCCTCGCCCGCAGCCGTTATCAACCCTGCGACAGAATGTACCATCAAATTTTTGACGGACAGCTCAGACGAGGCTTCGGTTTTGCCCGTTCAGTTTAAGGGATGCGCAACGGGTGTGACGCGCGCGTTTAGGATTTGTTTACCGGCCGAAATTGCAGGCGCTTAGAGCGGAGTTATAGTGAGCGGCATGCCGCCCTTGGGATGCAGCGTCACGCGGCTGATCGGTTCGGGCTTGTGGGTGCCGTCCCAGGAGAAGCGCACCGACTGCAGCAAGGTGGCGAGAATAACGGTGGCCTCCGTCATCGCGAAGGCTGCGCCGATGCACACCCGCGGGCCCGCGCCAAACGGCATGAATTGCGTGCGTTTGAGATTGGCCTCGCGCTCGGGCAGGAAGCGGTCGGGATCAAAGCGTTCGGGGTCGTCCCAGCTCGCCTTGTGGCGATGGACAGCGAACACCGGGATCACGATCAGCGCGGGCTCGGGCAAGGCGATACCGCCCAGCTCGGTTGCCTCAAGGTTCACGCGGGTCATGGCGGGCACCGGCGGATAAAGCCGCATACTCTCCTTTAATACGCGCTGCGTGACGGTGAGGTGCGCGATGTGCTCGGCCGTGACCGCGCGCCCGCCTGTGACGCTCTGAACCTCCGCGCGCACGCGTTCTTGCCATTGCGGTGACCGGGCCAGGAGGTAGAGAGTCCACGTCAGCGCCTTGGCTGTCGTTTCGTGACCGGCCAACAGGAACGTGGAGAGATTGTCGATAAGCTCTTCATCATTCATGGGCGCCCCCGTGTCGGGGTGGCGTGCCTGCAACATGCGTGCAACCAGATCGTCGCCCTCGATGCCGGCGGCGCGCCGCTTGTCGAGCAGGCGCTGCACGACGGCGCGGTTTTCCGCGGCTGCCCGCATCATCTGCGATTTGCCCGGATACCACCAGTGCTCCGGCGTCAGCATCAACGCGGACGCGACCGACCACATGATAGGCCGGATGAACTGGTATCCGGTGCGCTGGATCTCGCCCGCCTCGCTTTCGTCGATGCCCGCCAGGATCGTGCGCGCGATGACGGCGAATGTCGTCTCCGTCATGTCGATCTCGATGGGTGCAACGTGCGCCTCGCCTTTGGCGCGCCATCTGGTGATCTGCTCGCGGCCGGCCTGCGCCATCACCGGAACATAGGCGAGGGCATCGTTAGGCCGGAACAGGGGGCTCGCGATGCGTCGCTGCCAGCGCCAATGATCTCCTTGCGCCGTCAGCAATCCCGTCCCGATGAGAGGCTTCAACACTCGCCTGTCGAGCCGCGTCTTGGCAAAGATGTCGGTGCGCTTGATCAGGACTTGTTCGATGAGGTCGCTTCCCGTGACCCAGGCAACCAGCGGACGCTTGCGCCCGTAGGCGACGATGTCCGTCTCATAGACCGCACGAGGGAGCGAGCGCAGCGGATTGCGCGTGAAGCGCAGCAGCGTCAGCCAAAGCGGCAACGCACGCGCCGACGGCGGGACCGTCGGCGGATACAAGGCGGCGGAGGATGCAGGTTCACTCAGCACCACCCCAATTTAGGGATGCAATGGGGCAGGACCAAGTGGCGCGTGGAGGGCGTTCAGGCCTTCGCGGTGGCGCGGGCTTTGCCGGCTTCCTTCTTGAGGCGCTTGCGCACGGCGGACGTGCTGCCCTGAATGCGCGACACCGTTGCACGCGAAATCGTGCGCTTGGCCTTCTTCTTCTGCTTCTGGATGTTCTTGACGGATGTCTTCGACATGGTGACCCCGGTTGTCCTTGCGAGAAACTGCATAGCGCCGCGACCCGGAAACGGAGCCGGGACGCGGCGCAAAGCGCTGAAGTTGGCCCCTCCTAGGCGATCTTGCCGGTGAAGGCAAGACGAGGCGCGTGTCAGAAGCCCAAAAGCCCCAGCAACAACCGTGGCGCGATGCATACCCCCGCGATCAGGAACGCAGAGACCAGACTGGCCAGAACGAAGGTCACAACCGGCATGCCGTTCGCGCCCGCGACGACAGGCACATAGGCGCGGCCAGGTCCCAGAAACTTGCTCGAGACGATGCCGGATGCGCCCCATCGCGCGAGATAGGCGCGCGCCGCAGGAATCCCGTCCGGATACCAGGAGAAAGGCCAGACAGCGTGGGGATCCTCCTTGCGCTTTCGGCCCAGAAGGTAGCCGGCAAGGTCGCCCGCGAAGACGCCGGCGGTGCCCGCCGCCAGCAGCAGCAGGGCATTGCCGCCTGCCGAGAGGTAAAGGAAGCTGCCCGCCAGAAGCAGCAGCACGGTGGGCCAGAACAGGATCGGGATTGGCACGGCGTGCAAGGCGGCCAGCACGAACATGCCGAGCGCCGCAACGTGCTCATGGCCAAGGATCACGGAGAAGATCGTATCCTTGTAGTAGATGCCCCAGAAAGGCGCGAGCACCGCCCAGGCGGCCCAGATGAATGCGCTGATCGTATTGGCGATCTGAAAGGGCACCTGCGGCATGCGGAACATGCCTGCGATGACGGGAATGACGGCGCGCACGGGACCAACGAAATGCCCCAGGAACACGCTCCAGGCGCCGTATCTGGAAAAGAACTGCTCGCCGCGCGGAATGAGCGTCGGGTCGTTCTTGAAGGGCCAGACAGAGGGGATGGAGTCTTTGAAGTACAAGCCGATCCAATAGGAGACGGCATAACCGATAGCACCTCCCAGGCCCGCCGCGATCACCATCGGCATCAGGACGCTGGGTGACACGCCGGAGGCGGCGAGCGCGCCCGAAAAGCCAACGAGGATCGCCCAGCCCGGCCACACGATGGAGGCGAAACACAAGGATTCGCCGAAGGCCACCAGAAAGGCGATGGGAACCGCCCAGCTCTGATGCTCGCGCATCATGGCCGTGATGCTTTCGACGAACTGTTGGAGCATAAGGTCACTTCCCTCTTCTCAGCGCCCGCCGTGTGGCAGGCACGAAACACACAAACTAAGGGTCCGCGCAGCGTACGCACGCGGCAAACAGGCGTGAGACCAGCCGGCCGGAGATTCCAGGCTGGGTCTGAAGTCCTCCAGTGCCGTCGCCCGTGTTCCTTCCGGTCCTGCCGTGCAAAGCCCCGACAGGCAGATAGGTATCAGCTGATCGCCATCAAGTCTTTCGGCAGCGCCGGTCGTGCTCGCGGCGCAGGTCGCGCTCGACCTCGCCTGCCAGCATGACACCGCGCGAGACTTGCGCGGGCGTGAGGCCGTTGGCGTTGGCGCGCAGAATGGCAGGGCCAGCTTCCGCCTCACGCCGCGCGTGGGCGAGTTCGTCGCAGCTCAACTCACGGCGGCGCTTGGAGAGCGCAAACAACCGCACGCCCGACGCATAAGCCTCTGGCGTGGCGGGCTCTTTCACCCAGCTGCGGGATTTGTCGGCCATGTATTGATCGAACACCTTTCCGCGCTGCCCGATGCAGTGGCTGGAATCGTCCACGCACGACAGGCCGATGCGGGGGGTGGATGGCCCGTTATCGGAGTTCGAACAGCCCGCCAGTGCCGCACACACGGCCGCCATCAGCGCCAGCTGAAGGGAGGACGGCTGCGCAAAAACAGTCGGTCGAGGGCGGCAAAAGGCCATTCGTTCACCTTGAGAGATATGTTGCGTGCCCCTAGAAGGCGAGCATGGCAGGCTCAAGGCAACGGCCCATGAGCCATGTGGACGGTATTTCCGGACTAGCTGGATTCGCTTTGAAGCGGAATGTTCGCACCAGGATCGGCACGAAGAGCGATCACAGTGCGCTCAAGATCGCTTTTGCCGGGGCCCGCATGGGAAAACCGCTCTTCAGAGCCGCGGCATTGGGGAGGAGCGCGCAAACGCGCCTAAGCAGGATCAGGAGTGAGACGATGGCCAAGGCGGTACGTATCCACGAGCATGGCGGTATCGACAAACTGCGTTTCGAGGACGTCGAGGTGGGCCAGCCCGGCCCAGGCCAGGTGCGGCTGCGCCAGACCGCGGTCGGCCTCAACTTCATCGACACCTATCATCGCACGGGTCTCTACAAGCTGCCCGCCCTGCCGGCCGTCATCGGCGTCGAGGGCGCAGGCGTCATCACGCAGGTGGGCGAGGGTGTCAGCGATCTCAAGGAAGGCGACCGCGTCGCCTACGCTGGCCCGATTGGCAGCTACGCCACCGAGCGCCTCGCGCCCGCCGATCGCATGGTGAAATTGCCCGCCTCGATCAGCGACGAGACAGCCGCGGCGATGATGCTCCAGGGCATGACGGTGCGCTATCTGCTGCGCGAAACCTTCTCCGTCGGTCCTGAGACGACGATGCTGTTTCATGCGGCTGCAGGCGGCGTCGGCTTGATTGCCTGCCAGTGGGCGAAGGCGCTCGGCGCCACCATCATCGGCACCGCGGGTTCGCCCGAGAAGATCGAACTTGCGAAGGCCCACGGGTGCACGCACGTGATCAACTACCGGACCGAGAATTTCGTGGAGCGCGTAAAGGAGATCACGGACGGCAAGCTTTGCGATGTCGCCTATGACTCCATCGGCAAGGACACGTTCCCGGCATCGCTCGATTGCCTCAAGCCGCGCGGCATGTGGGTGTCGTTCGGCAACGCGTCGGGCCCGGTTCCGCCGTTTGAGCTGACGGCACTAAAGGGCTCTCTTTTTGCCACACGGCCGTCGCTGTTTGCCTATACCGCAACTCGAAAGGAGTTGCTCGATAATGCGGCTGAATTGTTCGACATGGTTGGCAGCGGCAAGATCAAAATCGAAGTCAGCCATCGATATCCTCTTGCGGCCGCCGCAGACGCGCACCGCGATCTGGAGGGCCGCAAGACAACGGGTTCGATTGTTCTCGTTCCATGAGAGAAGGATGCGGAATGGCGCCCGACGACATCACACTCTATTTCTGGCCGACGCCCAACGGGCAAAAGATCGCCATCATGCTCGAAGAGTTGGGCGAGCCCTATCGGGTGCACTACATCGATATCAACTCTGGCGCGCAGCACGAGCCCGCCTACCTTGCGATCTCGCCGAACAATCGCATCCCTGCGATCGTCGATCCGGATGGTCCGGACGGCAATGCGTTGTCGCTGTTTGAATCGGGCGCCATCCTCCAGTACCTGGGGCGCAAATACGAGCAGTTCTATCCGACCGGGGAACGGCGCAAGGCGGAGATCGACCAGTGGCTGTTCTGGCAGGTCGGCGGATTGGGGCCGATGGCCGGGCAGGCGCTGCACTTTCGCGCCCACGCCAATGAGAGGATCCCTTACGGCGTGGAGCGTTACACCAGGGAAGTGACGCGGCTGTTTTCTGTCATGGAGCGCCGTCTGCAGGATCGCGACTATCTGGCTTCCGAATACTCTATCGCGGACATTGCGTGCTTTCCCTGGGTGCGGCGGTGGCCGGATCTCGGCCAGGATATGACGCATTTCCCGCGCCTGAAGAGATGGTTTGACACGATCGCGGCGCGGCCCGCTGTCGTTCGCGCACTTCAAGTAGGCGCCGACCCCGCCGTGCGCGTCAACGCCTGATCAAGGCGTACGGTGCCCGACGAGCGTCGTCGGGTCGATCTTCGCTCCGGTGATTTTCTGAAACGCCAGCGCGCCGAGCACCTTGTTGGACGTGACGTGGCGGACGGCTTCGGGTGTTTGCGCGTCTTCGGCGCTGCCGGCCGCCTCGCCTTGCGAAGTGATGCTGGACGTCGCCATGCCAAGATAAGACGGTGAGCTTTCGACGTTGGCGCAGGCCGTGAGCAAGAGCGCTGCCGCGGTTGCTGCCAATACCCGTTTCATCGTGCATCCCCTTTGCCTGACCGGGTTGCCGCCCGGCAGAGCCTTCCGGCATTTGTGGAGTCGCGGAGCTGGCCTTCTCGTGTCGTGCTTCTTATCGGAAAACCGGTTGCCGCTTTTCCGCGAAGCGCTCTGAGTGTGTGCCGCTTTTGCGATTGTGCCGTGAGGATGATTCTCTCTCGGTCCAATCGCGACCCTGTGTAGGCATGATGGCGGCCTCTTACTGAACCTCGGCTGAACGGACGTGGCGGCGTTTCGTCTTTTGCACCCGCCAACCACCATTTCGTTTCATGGTTAGAGAACCGTTAGCCGAACTCCTAATTATTGGTTTCCAACGGTGCAGTAACAAAAAAAACGTCTCCAAAGAAAACATGCCGCATCTCTTCGATCATGAGTGTTGATGAGAGGTTGCACATAAGAAGCCACGAAATTTACGAGTTTTTCTCCGTGTGGAGACATCGTTGTGGAGGCGCAGGACAACGATTTGTCCGCGAATGCGCGAGGGAAGATTTCCACAGGGAAAGTCCTGGCGCGGTCTGATGCACGTCGTGAGTAAGTAGCGGGGAATGTGAGCAATGGCTCGTATGGATTTCAGTTCGCGTGACATGATCGAGTACGCGGCTCAGGGTGGGCAGCCCGATGCGCTGCTCGAACTTGGTCTCATCTACAGCACCGGCCGCGATGTCGCGGTCGATCTGATCGAAGCGCACAAGTGGTTCAATCTTGCAGCGATGCGCGGCAATGAAGCCGCCAAGCAGTATCGCTTGGATCTCGCGCGCGAGCTGACCAAGGCCGACGTGGCGCAGGCGCAAAAGCGTGCGCGCGAGTGGCTGAAGAAAGTTCACTGAGCGATCAGCCACGACTGGTATTGGCCGTGTGCGCCGGATGCGCTCAGCGCTGATTACGCTGCCTGCAGGTAACGCCGCGGGGGTGACACGCAGCTCAGCAATCGCCAAACAGCGTCGACAGGCACTTCCACGTCTTTTTGGCCGCCTCGCCTACGGCCGATCCGGCCTTCTCGAGGGCCTTTCCGGTAGACTGTGCGGCGTCGGTGACGGCCTTGCCGGCCTTTTCAACGGGCTCGGCGTTCGTCGCAGGCGCGCTTTGCAAATTTTCATCAGGATCAGATTTGGCCGTGGCGGCGGGATTTCCCGCTGGCTTTGGCGCGCCCGATTGCTCGGACCACTTTTTGCTGCTTGCAGGGGTTTGAGTTTTCGTTTCCGCAGAGGGATCGGCTTGTTGCGGGGGCTGGGGTGCGTCGGCGGCTGGAGCAGGCGCGCCCGATGATGGGGGTGCAGGTGGGGCCGGTGCGCCAGCCGCTGGTGCGGGCTGCGCTGGGGGTGGGGTTTCTTCGGCAACGCCGCCCGGCTCGGTGCCCGCGGGCAATGCAAGCACCTTGGGTGTGCCGGCGCATGCACCTGCCGTCTGGCGGTCCACAGCGCAGCTTTCGTGGCCGCCTTCACGCGCCAGGGTGGTTATACAAAAGAGCTGTAGTCCGCCCTTGGGCGTGATGCCCGCGTCACCGGAAAATGTGCAGCGATACTGCGCGGGAGGCCCCGAGCACGAGACGCAGAATTCCGGCTCCGCGGCGCGGCTGAGCGTTCCAAGACAGCTAGCCGCCAAAATTGCGCCAAAGAATATGCTGCCGCGTGTCTGGGACATTTCGTTCTCGACCTCATGAGACCCGCCGTGGCCCGTCGCGTCCGAGGCGCTCATCAAACCGGCGCCAGGCACACGGGCGCCGGTTTAGCGGAATTACCCCTCGAGGTCGACTCCTGTGAACGGGAGCGCTGCCCGGCCGCGCCTCAAACTCGGCTCATATCCGACCGCTCCTTGACGATCGCGCCTCGTGATCTTGCAATGCGCCCAGGCCACATCTATACGGTGTGCTTCGCCGGATTGGAGATGTGGCCGAGTGGCTGAAGGCGGCGCTTTGCTAAAGCGTTATACCTTGAAAAGGGTATCGAGGGTTCGAATCCCTCCGTCTCCGCCATTTTCGAGCGCAATTTATTGAAATAGCTAATTTTATTGCGCGCTCGCCGTCAGGACCCATCCGACAGATTGATCTTTGCGCAAGAGAGAGGTTCCAGCACATCGTAACCCGAGGTGGGACACGATGAGACGGCGAGACGAGCACGCTCCGCAGAGCGCGGAGGGGACCATCAGGGACATCCGTCGAGGCAAATGGTTTCAAGGGCTTGGCAAGCCCGCTTCCTCATTGGACATCGTGACAGATTGATACAGATCATGAATACCTGAGGGGCTCATGATACCGTGACGCGAGCTTGTTTCCGGAAATTCCTGGCGGAAATTTCTCGACACGAGTGTCGGGCGGCGGCCATGCTGGCGCCGCAGTTGACGAAACCCCGTTCGGGATAAATCAGAGGACGGCGAGTATGAGGTTGAGAGTTCTTCTTGCGACCTTCTCATTATTGTTCTGCGCGATGTTGCCCGTGTCGGCATCCGCTGAAGATCAAAAGCCAAACATCCTCGGCATCTGGGGCGATGACGTCGGTATCACCAACATCAGCTACAACAATCGCGGATTGATGGGCTACCAGACCCCTAACATCGACCGCATCGCGAAAGAGGGTCTGTCGTTTACGGATTACTACGGCCAGCAGTCCTGCACCGCTGGACGTGCTGCCTTTATCGGGGGTAACAACCCACTACGCACGGGCATGACCAAAGTTGGCATTCCTGGCGCCATCGAGGGCTGGCAGAAATCCGATGTCACGATGGCCACCGTTCTGAAGTCGCAAGGCTATGCGACAGGCCAGTTCGGCAAGAACCATCAAGGCGATCGCGATGAGCACCTGCCGACGATGCACGGATTTGATGAGTTTTTCGGCAATCTCTATCACGTCAATGCCGAGGAGGAGCCTGAAAACGAGGATTGGCCAGACGATCCGGAATTCAACAAGCAGTTCAAACCTCGCGGCGTGCTCAAGGCTACCGCAGACGGCAAGGGTGGACAGACCGTCGTCGACACTGGCCCCCTCACGAAGAAGCGGATGGAAACGATTGACGATGAAACCATCGCTGCAACGAAGGACTTCGTCACCCGTCAGGTGAAAGCAGGCAAGCCCTTCTTCGCGTGGTGGAACGGAACGCGTATGCACTTTCGTACGCACGTTCGCCCCGAGCACCGGCACAAAGGAAATGACGAGTATACCGATGGCATGATCGAGCACGACGCGCAGGTCGGCGAACTCCTGAAGATGCTCGATGATTTGGGCATCGCCAACAACACGATCGTCATGTACTCGACCGACAACGGTCCACACTTCAACACTTGGCCCGACGCCGCCAACACCCCGTTCCGTTCCGAGAAGAACTCGAACTGGGAAGGTGCCTATCGGGTGCCGGCTTTCGTGCGCTGGCCGGGCAAGTTTCCTGCTGGCGTCACGCTCAATGGCATCGTTTCACATCAGGATTGGCTCCCGACGTTCGCCGCTATTGCCGGTGCGCCGGATATCAAAGAAAAGCTGTTAAAGGGCGTCGAGCTCAACGGCCGAACCTATAAGAACTTCATCGACGGCTACAACTTGGTCGACTATCTGACCGGAAAGACGGCTGAACCTCCGCGCAAGGTTTTCATTTATGTCAACGATGACGCTGATGTTGTGGCGGTGCGCTGGAAAGACTGGAAGGCGGTTTACAAGGAAAACCGTGCCCAAGGATTCGGCGTATGGCGTGAACCATTCGTAGATCTTCGTATTCCGCTGCTCTTCAATCTGCGGCGTGACCCGTATGAGCGGGGGCAACACAATGCCAACGTCTATGATGATTGGGCCCTCTCTCGAACGTTCCTATTCGCAGGCACGACCACAATAGCTGCAGGCTTCTTTGCCACGCTGAAAGAATATCCTCCGAGCCAAACGCCGGGATCGTTCAATCTCGACGCGGCGCGGAAGAAGATAGAAGAAATGTCCAGGATGGAAAATTGAGGCGCGCGACCGCCGCACCGTGTGCGGCGGTCCTGTTTCCTCTATCGCCCTTTCCCCCAATGTGACTTTTCGAGGTTTGCGATGAAACGTCTCGCGGCAATGCTTGCCAGCATCTTGTTGCCTTTTCCAGCCTTCGCAGATGATCAACTCCCCTCCTGGAACGATGGCCCGCACAAGCAGGCCATCATCAATTTCGTGGAGAAAGTCACAAAGCAAGGCACCCCAGACTTCGTCGCACCCGACGATCGAATTGCCGTCTTCGACAACGATGGCACCCTTTGGTCGGAGCAGCCGATTTATGTGCAGGGCGTGTTCGTGTTCGATCGTGTCAAGGCGCTGAGCAATCAGCATCCCGAGTGGCAGGACAAGGAGCCGTTCAAATCGCTCTTGAAGGGCGACCTCGAAGGCCTTCTGGCCGGTGGGGAAGCCGCCTTGGCGGAACTCGTCATGGCTACGCACGCGGGGATTACGACCGAAGAGTTCAGCAGTGTCGTCAAAGAGTGGATTTCGAGCGCGAAACACCCAAAGACCGGCAAACTCTATACCGAAATGACCTTTAAACCGATGCTTGAGCTTTTGGCCTATCTGCGCGCGAACGGGTTCAAGACCTTTATCGTCTCCGGCGGCGGCATCGAGTTCATGCGGCCCTGGGCAGGGACCGTCTATGGCATTGCCCCGGAACAGGTCATCGGTACGAGCATCGTCACGAAATTTGAATTGCAGGACGGGAGACCAGTCCTCATGCGGCTGCCCGAGATCAACTTCATCAACGACAAAGAGGGTAAGCCGGTCGGAATCAACCAGCACATCGGTCGCCGTCCGATCGCAGCGTTCGGCAATTCAGACGGCGATTTGGCCATGCTGCAATGGACATGTAGCGCGCCCGGCCCGCGCTTCTGCCTCTACGTGCATCACACTGACGGTGAGCGGGAAGTCGCCTACGACCGTAAATCCCATGTAGGCCAGCTCGATAAGGGGCTTGATGAGGCTGCAGCAAAAGGCTGGACCGTCGTCGACATGAAAGACGACTGGAAGCGTGTGTTCGCGCACGAGAATTAGGCCTCGTGATAGGGCAGAGTGCGGGCCGCCAGGAATGGCTATTCGCTCTCCGCCGAAAGGGGCATCGTGAGGGTCACGAAACCGGCGTCCCCCTCTAGGCGATTTCTGGCTCCGAACTCGCGAAAATACTTGAGGTTCGTCGTGACCGGGATCTTGCCGACCAGGAACGTCCAGTTGATCGCCGGCCCCAAGCCGAAGACGCGTCCCTCGAAGTCTCCGAGCCGCGCGCCGGACCCGCTGTCGCCGGTGATCTGTTCGTAGTAGTAGCCGGAAATGCCGGCCGCGAATGTCTTCGAGAAGTTCTGCATCGCCGCCAGTTCGAGGTGAAACTCGGTGCCGGTCTTGTAGTCGGTATCCGGGTTCTCGACGTTGAAGGTGAGCCCGACGGCCGAAGAGAGCTCCAGGCCGGTTGACTGGTCGAGGTGTGTGACCGCGGCGTTCACGTCGAACGCCCAGCGGTTGAACCCGATGTTGGCGAGGTTTCCGCGCTCCCAAAATCCGGCCGGAGCATTGATCAAAGTTCCGACGTTCCAGTGATACTTGCCTTGGTGCCAGCCGAGCGTGGCACCGAGGACGGGGTCGCCGAATTTCGTTTCCTCATCCTCGAGGTCAACGGAGATCACGCCCCCATTGGGGCCGGTCAGGCTGACACCCGCTGAGACGTCCTTCCAGCCAATGGGTGCTGTTGCGGAGAGCGCCAGATTGCCACCCATGACGGTCCCAGGGGCCACCCAGAGAACGGTCGGCATGCTGTAGAAGGCGTCGGCATCGACGCCCCCGGCAATGGTCAAGCCCGCGAAATTCAACTCGGCACTGGTGCTGCCGCTATAGAGATAATTCGAGCTCTGCACATAGGTGCCCGGCGGCGGAACGAAGCCGGCCATGCTCGTTCTCGAGCCGAGCAGATAGAAACCGGTCGCGCCTTCGGCGGCGATTGCGGGGCCAACGCCAGCAACTCCCCACAGTCCTGCTGTCATGACTGCGAGGAGCCCAGTCGCCCTTTTCATCGCCGCTTCCCCCGTATCAAGCCCCGAGTGTTCTCGATTGCCGCGCGTCCCGTCGCGGTCAGTTTTGCTGATTCGCAATACTATCAGGTTCAATGCGATCTGTTGTTGCGCGGCCATCACGGCTCGAACAAAACGATCGATCCCAAATCCGGTACAGGTCCAGGCGTTTCGTTGACATCGTGTCCCCCCGATCGGCAGTTGCCGCAAGCGGTCGCAACTGCGACGCTGGAGAGGTGAGCGGCACAACAACCACTCAAGGAGATATCATTGGGGCGCACACGACCGCACCGCGCGGGCGCAGTCGTGCCTTTCGACCCTGACTTGGCATTCAGGACTCTGCGGCGAGCATACCGCCGCGCTGGAACAGAAGCCCTGCGAGTCCGCCGCCGATCAGCGGCGCAAGGATGAACAGCCAGACCTGCGCCAGCGCGCCCGGGTTCGCGCCCGCGCCGACAATGGCCGGGCCGAGCGAGCGGGCGGGATTGACCGAAACGCCCGTCACGTTGATGCCGACGATATGAATGGCGACGAGCGTCAGTCCGATTGCAAGCCCGGCGAATTGCGAGGGCGATCCCGCCTGCGTTACGCCGAGGATGCAAACCAGGAACAGGAACGTCGCCACCACCTCGAACACGAAGGCGGAGACGAGATTGTATTCGCCGAGATAGCCCGGCCCCCAGCCATTCTGTCCTAGACCGCCGTTCCAGCCCGACGCCTTGCCCGAGAGGATGAGATAGAGGACGGCAGCGCCGGCCAACGCGCCGAGCACCTGCGCGATTACGTAGGAGATGAACTCGCTGACACTCATGCGACCGGCCAGCAGTACGCCGAAGCTGACCGCCGGATTGACGTGGCATCCCGATATCGGCCCGATGCCGTAGGCCATCGCCACGATGGCAAGGCCGAACGCGAAGGCGATGCCGAGCACATCGATCGCGGTTGGGCCCGTGCCCATGCCGGCGATCACGGCGGCGCCGCAGCCGATGAAGACCAGCGTGAATGTTCCGATGAACTCAGCGAGCGATTTTTTCATCACCTACCCCCCAGTGAAAGACGGCGGCGTGAATCGCCGCGCGCCTGCTAGAATACCGCCAGCGCAGGACGCCATTCGGCGCGCTGTGACCTTATCCACATGACAAGACCACTGACTTAGTACGTCTCCAGAGTCGATCCCCACGTCATCCTGCTGCGGCACTGAAAGTGGAGGTGCGGGGTTGCCCCTCGATCAGGAAGCTGAGGAAGCGGCCTGTCACTGCGTTTGCGGACTGGCCTCCGGTGGACCGCAGATCACGTTTCCGCTGATTGCTGAAGAACCTGTCGTCATCTATCGGTTTCTGGATCGGCGACGCCGCCGAGGGCAGGGGTAAAAGCATCCGATGAAATCTCAATCACGGGGACGAGAAAAATGAGATTGGAAGCGAGATCACAATTTGAAATTGGACGCTTGTGACATCCACGCAACAAACGTCGAGTGCGAATTCGGATAAGATTACATATTTGGATTCAATTGATCTTTTGGCTGATCGTTTTTCACGTTTAACGCCGATGCCGTCGCAAACGCAAGGCCATCCCGGCTCAATTCAACAGGAGGCAACGATGCTGAGAGCCAGATTACGCCTTACGGTGGCTCTCGTCACCGCAGCTGCAATCGGCCCGGCTGCTGCAGACGATGCAGAAGAGCTTGCCAAGAAGCTCTCCAATCCAGTCGCGTCTTTGATCAGCGTCCCGTTCCAGTACAACTTCGACCACAATATCGGTCCCGTCGATGAAGGCCACAAGCACCAGCTCAATTTCCAGCCTGTCATTCCAGTTTCGATCGACGCAGATTGGAACCTGATCTCGCGAACTATTCTTCCAATCATCGGACAGGATGACATCTTTCCGACGGCGGGCAGCCAATTTGGCCTCGGCGATACGGTGCAAAGTTTCTTCTTCTCTCCCAAGCAGCCTACCAACGGCATCGTCTGGGGCGCGGGGCCGGTTCTTCTTCTGCCGACAGGAACAGACGACCTCTTGAGTTCAGAGAAGTGGGGGGCTGGACCGACGGCCGTGGCGCTTACTCAACAAGGCGGTTGGACTGTAGGCATCCTTGCAAATCACATCTGGTCGTTTGCGGGCGAACAGGACAGGGCGGACGTCAACTCCACGTTCCTGCAACCCTTCGTCTCCTACACCACGCCTGATGCCTGGACGTTCACGCTCAACACAGAATCGACCTACGACTGGACGGCAAGCGAGTGGTCGGTGCCCATCAATTTCAACATCAGCAAGCTGACCAAGTTCGGCAGCCAGCCTGTCAGCATAGGGGCGGGCGTGCGCTATTGGGCTGACAGTCCTGACGCGGGCCCCGAGGGCTGGGGAGGCCGGGCCGTGCTGACGTTCCTGTTACCAACAGGGAACTGAGACTGGATACAAAACGTCTCTTTAGGCATTAAGTTGTCAGGCATCGAACGCGACCTCGTCACCGTTGCGCGCGCAGGAAATCAAGCGGCGAGTGACCGCACTCTGCTGTGAGCCTTAGATGTGACCTTTGGAGCAACCCATGGAACTAGAGGTCCTGGATATCGTGCTGAGGCTTGCAGCTGCGGCCGGAGTTGGCGCGGCCGTGGGGATCGATCGCAATGTAGAGGGAAAGCCGATCGGCGCGCGGACCT
>WBZN01001181.1_pt1 | contig 16455 bp, 26 predicted proteins | sample 5204281 | NCBI WGS metagenome assembly WBZN01 (sample SAMN12344347, study PRJNA552823) | activated sludge metagenome | biome: Activated sludge suspended growth; feature: Nitrification reactor; material: Wastewater; isolation source: activated sludge from nitrification reactor of wastewater...
CCATTTGAACACTTCCACCATGTTTTACGCATTACACTCTGAACTTCTGGCCCTAACCATTCGAGTCCGTTGCGTTTCGCCACTTCATGATACTGCTCTGGCTTAATCCGTCGGGATTCACTACGTTGAAGTAGATGGCAGGTAGGACACATCTTGCTTCTATGGATACTTCTATAGGTAGCTTGCCACTCATGACCATTCGAGCATCGCCATGTAGTAAGAGTAGAAACATTATTGACCTCTGTCCCTAACCATTCCAACCCACGGGCTTTTGCTGTCTCATGATACATTTGACTGTTGTATCTGTTGGTGTCACCACGCTTCTTGTTTCCGCATTCTGGGCAACCGGAAAGAGCGCTATAAGACACTTTCCATCTATGCCCTTCGGAGCATTGCCAATTCGTCTTCACTTGAGTATTGCGAACAACTGGCCCAAGCCATACATGCCCCATCTTTTCGGCTAATACACGATAATCTTCGGGCTGATAGCGATTACACTGCGGACATCCATTTACCGGTTTGGCTAAAACCGAATACGCCATCGTAAAACAATGGCCTTTGCCGCATTGCCATAGCGTGGAATCCGTGACTTTGCCGGTATATGGCCCCAACCATCTAAACCCTTTCAACGCTGCCAAAACATGGTACGCTTCGGGTTTCTTACTTTTTTTGTCTTGAGATACAATAGGGTTATCCATAGTTACGCACCTCCAATGCGTCAACCTGGGGAGGCTCCCTTTAGTGTATCCAGCACTTTGGGGAGCCGTAACTTTTGCAGAGCCTAATTGTATCACAGTTTGTCCCTATACGCCAAGTTGCTCTGGTGTGAGCAGGGTAATGTCAATCATTAGTATTCCTTTGACCGTGCGCGTGGGCGCTGTGTGTTGGATGCACCCCACCAGGCCAGGGCGAGACTCATCACACAATCATCATGACCGCCGTCAGGAGCGCCATAACGAAAGTTACCGCTGGGCAGCCGCTCCATTGTGTATGCCAGCAATTCGCCAACCAGAACGGGATCATTGAGAATGCCGATTTCCCCCCGCTCAAAGGCCAGGGACAGGGCGTCAATCGCTTCTGTTTTGGTGGCGTTGGTTGTCGTAAACGGCCACACAGGTAAGCCTTGCCGTTGCAACTGTTCAATCAGCGGATCGCCCATGCTGTTGCGTTCGGCCACAATCACAACCGGCTTGAATCGCTGGTAAAGCTCGTGTAGCCGATTCATTTGAATGTGATAATCAATCTGGTTGAACCTATCCATGCAGACCAATGCCTTATGTCGAACGTCAACCACCGTGATTACAGTAAAATCCTCGTGTTTACCAAAGTCTACGCCAAACAGGTATTGTTCCCCGACCTTGCCCCGATCAATGCTTTCGACCGTGGCAGCATCGCGCACCCGCCGGAAGACGCCCGCTGCATCCTCTACGAAGTCCGCTAGAATCTCCTGCGCAAACACCCGTTCGGGCATACTGGCGCGCATGGCATCTACTTCACTAAGCGGAATGAGCGGGTTGGCGGTCGTGGGCATCTTCCAGCTTGCCCATTCGCTCATTGCCGAGTCTTGTCCCCATTGCCACATCTGCCAAAAGAAGTTCAAGCCCTTCGGTGTGGACAAAAACCACGCATCGCCTTTGTAATCGGCTAGGGTGGGCCGCAACACATAATTCCAAGCATCCTGCAACGAGGGGATCATGGCCGCCTCATCAATGATGACCCTCTTGTACTTGCGTCCACGCGCTACGTTGGGATCGTCCAGGCTCCAAAATTCCAACACGCCCCCCGTCACAAATTCCAGTCGATGATCCTGCACACTTTTGCGCGCCGTGATGGGTTCCAAAATGCGTTCAGCGTTGCGCCACACTTCGATAAGCATTCGGTAGGTTGGCGAGAACCAGCCCACGGGATAGCCTAGCGTTTCCCTGGTGGCGCAACGGTCAATCCCCAACGTTGTCTTGCCTGCCCGCCGCCCGATGTTCACGACATTGAACCGGCGCGCCTCTCTGACAATCTGCTGTTGCCAGTCCAGGCGCTTAGGTAGCGTTAGGGTCAGCGTCGGCATATTGAATCACCACCGTAAGAGGGTCGCCATTTGGCCCCGTGACCTCTGCTCTATCCACAAACAGCCGGTGACGCTTGCCGATGTGGACAAGCGCATCCTGGGAACTGTACATTTCAATAGAGGTGACAACCTCTTCCAATTCGTCACCGTTCCCCATGCGACGGGTTGTGCGCTTCTGTGTCAATTTCTTAATAAGGCGTGTATTTTTCGCCTCTATCGCCTTGGGTAAGTCAATCAAGACATCATCTGTGCGGGGATCATGGCGCAGATAATCCCCCACATCGCCCCGTGCTTGCGCCGCCAAGCGGTCTAGTACCTCATCGGCGTACATGACCGATTCGTTTAGCCGATGGCTTATCGCCTCTTGAAATTCCGCCGTCTCAAAGAGGCGATAAGCGTTTGACGCTGCACTGCTGCGCTTTACCCTGGGGTAGACGCGCTGATAAGCCTCCGTTTTGTTCCAACAAAGGAAATACTGCTCTAGAACTTCTTGATGCTTATCAGCCAGTGCCATGCGCTTTATCCACCAGCGGTAAAACTTACTGTATAGGCAAACTGAATGCTATCGCCCGATACGACGTTGATCGCACTGAACACACTGCGGTCAAACAGCACCCCGCCGCCTGTGGCCGCCTGGCTGAATAGGCCGTGTTCCGTGATGGCGGCTGAAGCATCAAAGGTCACAGTGCCGGTGCTGGTCAGTTGGTTGCTTGCCGGCTCCGTCTGTGTACCGGTGGCGCGAGTGCTGTCAGGGTTTAGCGCTGTGGTCGATTCCGTGACCAAGGCGCTGTCGCCAGCCGCCTCTGCGGTCGTACCGGTGCCACAGCCGTGGTACTTCATGTTCTCCAACTCGGTCAAGTTTTGCCAAGCATCCACAATATAGCCAACGCCGTTGTTGGTGACAACCCGGCGACTGACCACACCATAGTTGATGCGCTGACCATTGGCCTTGCGCACGGTAAGCGCTAATTCGCTGGTAATGGTAGGAATGCCCGTGAGCCAGGTCAATGCACGGGCAAGCCGCACCGCCACCCAGCCTAGCCAGAATGAAGGGCGCAGACGGTTGCTCAGGTGCCAGGCGAACCCCGGCCCCTGAGCGCTGATTTTGCGCGGCTTGAGCGTGCCGCCGATAGAGATGTCACTGATCATTGGTAGATGCCTCCTGCTTTGAACGTTTGGTCATTTCTTTGTGAAGCGCAGTCGCTTCTTCATCTTGCGGACGGAAGAGGGTTAGGGGAACGCCATTCGTTAGGAACGCCAGGAAGTGCCGTCGCTCCAGATCGTAAATATCACCCTTCACCCAAATCTCACCGTTCGGTCCTTCGTAATTGTCGGTCGCCTTGAATTTCATAACCCTCCTTAGACGCGTGTCGCTAATATCGTTACGTGACCGGTAAAGATGGTAGACACATTGCCGGTTTCATCGGTAACTTCAGATTCATGGTAGTAGCGGCCCGGCGCCACGTTCACAGTGTCCGCCGGTGCAAGCGCCACCGTGAATTGTCCGCCGGTGACATTGGTCACAGTGATGTCGCCGCCCGTGGCCTTGGTCAACACCGTGACCCCATTCACCTCGTCATAGAGTACCCATTTGATCGTGGCGCCACTGAGATTCTTTGACGCGCCGTTCTCGGTAACACTCACGTGGAGGTTTGCAGTGTCACCTGCCACCATTTCAAAGTTTTGCGCCTTTTTCATATTTCCCCGCTGAGGTCTTTGTCAATGTCCACATCGCCGCTCACGTTGTAGTCAATTTGGAAGATGCCCATGAGTTGCACCATGTGTCGGATGATGTTGACCAGCCGGTTGGCGGCCACAGTGCCAAGGCTGCCCACCGTGCCAAACAGCGCCAGAACGTACACCCGAATCGCCCCGCCTGTGGAAGTAACAACACCACTCAGCGCACGGATAAGACGTTTGGTTAATGCGCCACTCGCGTCGACCGCGCCCGTCAGTGCTTTGATTGCCATCCCCCGCAAGCTGCCAGTGCTGCCTACAGAGGCGGTCAGGGAACGTGCGGCCATCTTGAGCAGAGCGCCAGTCATGGTCACAGTGCCGGTAAGCCTGTGGGCAATGCTGCGAGCCACGGCGCCAGATAGTACGACAGTGGCCGCCAGCGACTTGCCCATCAGCTTGAGCAGGCCGCCAACACTGCCCACCGTCCCCGCCAAGGATCGGCTGCTAGTGCGCACGACAGCACCGCTTGTTGTTACGATGGCTGTCAAAACTTTAATGGCGGGCCTTGTGACCACGCCGGCTAAGGTCACAACACCGGCAAGCACCTTGCGCGCCTGCTTAGAGACGGCGCCCACAGTCCCCACGGTGCCAGATAGCAAATGAATGGCCGTCTTGAGCAATGCTCCTGTGGATGCCAATGATCCCGTCAATGCCCGATTAGCAACTTTGCGCAGAGCGCCTGCGCTGGTCACAACGCCGTTTAGAGCTTTGGCAACCACACGGGTAAGGCTCCCGGCTGAAGTAACGGTGCCGCTCAGGAGATGGGTGATCATCCTGGTCAATGCACCGCTGCTGGCCAAGGTGGCGGTCAGTGCTTTCAGGAAGGTGCGCACAGACAAGAGCGCCCCGGCTGTGGTTACAGCGCCGCTTAATGTCTTGCGTGCTTGTTTGAGCAAGGTGCCGGTACTGGTCACAGCAGCAGCCAGGAGTCTGGTCAATAGCTTTGCCAGCGCGCCACTGCTGGTGACAGCACCGGTCAACACTTTCAGTACGAAGCGATTGGCAACCAACGCGCCGGCCAGAGTAACAACCCCGGTCAACACCTTGCGCGCCTGTTTGATCATCACGCCGCTATTTGTGACCGTACCGGCTAACAGCTTGCCCGTTTGCTTGAGCAATGCGCCACTACTGGCCACAGTGCCGGTCAATGTCTTAAAAAAGGCCCGGATTGTCACCAGCGCACCGCTGCTGCTCACACTGCCGGTAAGCGCCCGATTCAGTTGTTTGGCGATGCTGCCTGCACTAGTGATGGTTCCCGCAATGCCCCGGCTGATGCTGCGCACCAGAGCGCTGGCAGAAGTTACAGCGCCGCTCAGAGTCTTCAGAAAGATGCGCAGGGTCAGGATCGCACCGCTGAGGGCGACAGCACCGGATAAGCGTTTGGTTGCCTGTTTCAGTAGGGCGCCAGCGCTGGCAACTGTGGCGGCCAGCACCTTGATCATCGAGCGAACAAGCGCTCCGCTACTGGTCACAGCGCCTACGAGCGTCTTTAGAGCAGTGCGCACGAGCGCCCCGGCGGAAGCAATGCTTCCACTCGCCAACTTGCGCGCCTGCTTTAGCAAAGCGCCGCCACTGTTCAGGCTCCCAGCCAGAAGGCGAGTCAGCAGCTTGATTGCAACGCCGGTCAAAGTGGCAATGGCGCCAGAGAGTGAGCGCCCCGTCTGCTTTGCAATGCCACCGGCTGGGGTAATTCCGCCCGTTGGCGTTGAATTGTAGGTTGTGCCGGCGATCTCTTCGCTGATGGCCCATACGACCATTTGGCGAGCGGTCGCATTCACGGTGGTGTAATTCAGCGTATAGCCGCTGGCATCCAGTGAACTGCGGGACGCTATCAATTCATCAGTGTCGCCATTCGGATTCCACATGTGCAGCGCCGTGTTATCTAACAAGCTTTGCGTGTCAGAGTTCAGCGCATTGTCATCGTCGCCAATCGTCAGCGAATGTTCCTGCGTCGATGTGATCGCCGATACACCATAGCTGGCAACATTGCCATTGTTGTAGATGGTGTTCAGCACCGGCATGAAGGTCGGCAACAGCATCACGAACTGTGGCTGAAAGCCCACGCTGCTGTTGGCCTTGTTGCCGGTTGTGGTTGGCGTGGTGTCCGTGCCTACATAGCCGTTGGCTTTACCACCATAGGACAGCGCCAGGTACGCCAACCACTGATTCGCGCTGGAGCCGCTGGCATAGTGCTTAATCTTGAAACCGTCGCTCAGGAAAGCGCTCAGTTCAAACTCACGGCTCAAGCCAACATTCAAGTTGGCGGCGATGCGGTCATTCTGGATAATGCCTTCAGGCTCGGCGTTGGCAGTGCCGTTAGGATGGTTGTGCGCAATGCTGCCCTGACTAATCGTGCCGGCGCCACGATGCGCCACGCCCAGTTGCATCTTCGCGCCGCTGCGCATCGTGTCGTCCCAGGCGTTACCAGAACCAACAAAGAACACATCATCGGGCTGGAACGTGGTCGTGACTGTCGTCTCTGTGCCATCTGGCCCGGCTGCTTCCACCGTACCGACCTTGACGGAAAGGTCGGACCCGGCGAACAAGATGACGGTCTGAATATAGGTGTTGCCTGTCGAGTCATTCCAGTTTATCCGCACACCGTTGGTGATGAAGGCCGAAAAGCGCGCTTCGGCAAAAATCGCTGTACCGGCACCAGAGCCAAGCAACTGGATTACCTCATCCGTGGCGGCCCGGTGCGCCGTTTCCATCGTTGCCACATTGTGACGCAAGGTGATTGTGGAAGCGTTTTCACTTGTGCCGTCCGTCATGCCGACGTTGAGCATGGCAACGCTGACGACCGTGCCGTCCGTTACGGTGTCACTGGTCAGGAAAATGGCCGCCTTGGGCGTCAGACCACCTAAATCGGTGGTAGTGATGTCCTGGGTGCCTGTTGTGTTAATATTCGAGTAACGGACGACGGCAATCTTGATGCCCATATTAGCCCAATGCTGCAATCCAGCGTGCAATATCGCGCAAGTCGATGCCGGCGGCATAGCTCACACCCACAGCCGACGCTACCAACACGACGATGGTAATCAGCGCGGCCACATAGCCATGCTTGGTGTAAATGTCGCCGATCCAGTTGACTAATTTCATTCTTTCCCTCGCACCATATTCGACGTGATAAAAATCAACCACATCAATGTCAACAGTTGCAATGATCTGCACACTTGCACCCACGGGCGAATAGCGTCCAGGTCAAGGAGCGGATGTAGCCCTGTGGCTGCTGACAGCAGCAGGTAGGCCGCCGTAGAGATGCCGCAATAGATGGCCGCAACAATGGCCCCAAACACGCGCCGGTAGTTTAGGTAGTACAGCACCGACAGGCCGCACAGGACGGCCATAGCGCCGGTCAAACCGATATAGTTGAAAGACTGCCACAGCGGGATGTATTCGCTCACAGCACCCCCCCGCCGTTGGCAATCAACCAGGCGAGTACAACCAAGATACCCCCCAGCCCTAGCAGAGCATAAAACACGTGATTGATCGCTTCTTGGGGCATAGCGTTTTTGGGTTCTGCCAACTTCTCTATCAGTTCCGTGACCAGTGCTTCCAGCGTGTCAATGCGTTGCGTAGCAGTCTTTTCTAGACTGATGATGTGTAATTTTGCCATTTCCGTATCCTTGGAAAGCGCCAGATTTAGGTTGTTGACAGTGGTTGACAGTGTACCTAATGCGCTTCTCAATTCACGGATTTCTGCTCGTAATGATTCTTCGACGGCCATGCTAATTTCCCGACTGAAACTCACTTTTTTTTACCATTACCCGCCAATCTGATATAGGTTCGATTCGCCCCAGGTCGGGCAATATTGTAAGCAGCGGCGGTGTCCTGAGTCTGTGCCAGGGCGCGCGCAAACAGCGCGCCGGTTTGGAACGCTTCACGGTCAGGCACGGTTTGTACTGTGGCGATGATCTCCGCATCGGTTTCGTTTTGGAGCATCTGTGCCACCATGATGCTTTCACAGGTGTTTAAAACAATCAGGGAGAATTTCTCACGCACCAAGGGCGCGAGTAAAGAGGGTGACAAAATGTCATCACTCAACAGAATGCCCGCCGGCCCCCCGTGCGTGGCAAGCCAAAGCGTGTCGTAGTCACTTTCGTCAATCTCATCCAGCAGCGTCTCATGGTTGACCGTTCCCAGGAGCGGCGTAACGTCCAGGCCAGAGCGGAGGACGCGCTGTACCTCAGCATCGACCAAGAGTAGGTTTGTTCGTGGCGCAACCAGCAACACCTTCATTACGCTTTGTCCATTTCGATCAACAAGTCAGCCACACGGCGCCCCCAGGCCATTCCATAGCGCGCCCAGTCGTCAAAGGTCGTATAGAGGTAGAGCCGCTGCCCCAGATAGGTGAAAATTTGCTGTCTGGCTTTTCCCATAACCTGTTGCGCCCGTCCTACGCCCATATTGACAGCGGTGTCCAGATGCACCACAGCAAAATCACTGTCCAGAGCGCTGGCGCCACTCTGTTGCCAGTAGTCAGCGTAATAAATCTGCTTGGCTTGCTCCAGGGTCAAGTTCTGAATGTCCAGATCGGGGTGCGCCGCCGCGCTGATACCGTACTTCGTACCTTTGAAGATGCCCACACTGACCTGACCGCCTGTCCAGTTGCCCTTATCATTGCGGTCAGTCGAAAAGCCGCCTTCCCAACGGAGAACGAAGGCGATGGCCCGCTCGAACTTGCCGTCAATAATAATGGGCAAAAGGATAGTGTGTGGTTGGTCTTTACCAATGAACTGAGCAAAGACAAAGCCAATAGTGCTATTGTGGGTGATCTCCAGCCACTCGCCACTAATGGCAGTGACGGCCACAATCTCCCCATAGGGAATGGCGTAGATGATAGCGTTTTCTGTTCCCGGCCCGGAGCGCAGATTGACGCCCGCCGGCGCCGTAACATAGCCCGTCCATTGCGCCGGCTGTGGTTGTGCCGGTCGGCTGCGCACCTCATCAGCGTAGGCGAGAATCAGCGGCTGTGCGTCAAACAAGTCAAAGCTGTCCCAGGGTTTGCTGAAGTCGGTCGAGTATGGCTGAATGCTGTGGATGCGCTTATCCTTTAGCACTTCCTCATGGTAAGCAGAGATCTGCGCTGCGTGCTGCTCAGGAGATAGCCATGCGCGCCAGCCTCGTTTGTCGCCAGGAATGCGATTGCCTTCCTTGACATATCTATCTAGACCGCACTCACCCATGATGATTTTCACATCTGGCCACGGGCATTGCAGGTAGCGCCCGGCCCACCAGCGCCACATTTCTCTATGGCCTTGCAGATCCCAGTATTCATGCAAAAATAGGTAATGACGGCCACGGATGATGGCCGCATGGGTTCCCTCGAACAGTGACCAGTCGGGCGGATTGCCTGGTCTGGGATGCCCTGCTAAATCCCAGTTTGTGGGCCAGCCCACAGAGATATTGAGCGCCCCTGCCGTCAGCCCGAAGGAACGGCAAGTCGTCAAGAAAGCCACGGTGTATTGGTCGGCTTCCACAGCCCGCTTGCGCATTTCGGCCATGCGTACATCGACAGACAAGTCTTCTGGCGCATCAAGTGGCGGCTCATTAATGCCCAACACGCAAAGCTGTTCCAGTGCCGGGAAAGGTAGGTTGCGGCGCTTCGCCTCATTGCGCAGCTTCTCCACATGGCTGTTCCACTCGGTAGCGTGCCGGCGGCCAGTGCCAGCGGGATCGGTGGCCATGTCGCCCTTCTGCTCACTCATCGCCCAAGAGCGCAACACCAGCAGCGTGTTAGGCGCTGCGCGGCATACGTCGCTAATCCACTGGGGATCAGGCACATCGCCGGCAATCAATTTGGCCGATGGCGGTTGCAACCGGAGGATGTAGTCGTAATCCTCCGGTCGGCCATGTGTTCTAATCCAATGCACGCCAATCTTATGGTTCATCGCACACTCATCCACGCATACACCAACACACCCGCCGCCGGGAGAATCGACAGCAGCGACCACAATAGGAGCAACCACAGAAGCATTGTCATGAGCATCGCTCCACTAGTACGGCCACAAGCACCACGAGGACAAGCAAGACACCTGCCCATTCACCGCAACCGCCGATACGATCACTCATTGTTTGCCTCCAAACAAAAACGCCACCCCACCGGCTGATTGCGATGAAGTGACGTTGTGTTCAGCCACATCGATTCTATCATTAAATTTCTATTCAGTCAATAGATTATTTCTTTTTTATATATTTAGTTCGTAAATAGAAATTTTCCGTAAGGTATGATGGGCAAAAATCGAAAATTGAGGCGATTATGAGGCGATTTTCGCCGTTTTGCCTATTGACAGGATAATTATTTCATGATATAATATATACAGAGACGAACAGTAGGGGTACACGAAAGGAACGAAAAATGTTTAAGGGCAATCTGGCTAATACAATCGGCGAACTGGGCGAGTATGGGGCGTTTGAAGATGTCAAGACCGAAGCAATCTTCGGGATTTACCACAAGGACACAAGCGGTCTGCTAGTCGGTAAAGAGGTCGGAACCTTCAAGATGAAGGTAAAGAGCAACGCCAAGCGGGAACCGAACACCGCCAACCAATTAGCGAAATGGGCCGCCGCAAACAACGTAAACGCCGCCGATTACAAAGTGTTTGCGATGTGGGTCTAGTAACGAAGGGGCAGAAATGCCCCACCACTAATCAGCCAATGACCGTCCCAAGCCGGTAGGAAGAATGCAGAGGGGTGGATAATTAAAAACAAAATAGGGAGACACAAATGAACGAGATGATTGCCAAAATGAAACGGGCTTACGCTGTAATGCAGTTGCGGATCATCAGCGCTACACTCATCAGCCTCGAAACTGATTACAGCGTGACGCAAGAGGAGATGCACGCATACGCCATGTTGCTCGACAAAGTGAACACATTGCAGTCAAAAATCGAGAACGATAAAGAGATGGCGTAATCGCCCACACCACAGCCGGTAGCCCCGGCGCCACTAAACCGGCATCCTGGCTTTTCCCAAGCGCCAGGTATCCAAACGGGTGAGGGGTGGCGAGAATAGTGAGAGAAGAGAGGATTGATGAAACAGGAAAAGAAAAAGCCGGGAAGGCCGAGGTTAGACTTAGGCCCGACCGTGCCGCTGCAAGTGCGGCTTACACCAGAGCAACACGCTTGGATTACCTCACAAGCTGAGGGCGCAAGCGAAATTGTTCGCCGCTGGATTAATGATGCCATGAGCAAAGAGCAAAAGTAAAGCCGGTCGGCTTTAGTAAAGGATGGCGAAATATGACATTGACTGAATTGGTTCCCATGCTGCAAAACATCGGCTTTGATTGCACTGTCACCCCGGCGCGCCGTGGCCCCATCACCCTGGCGGAATTTAGCTATGATGAGATCGAAAAAGGTTACTGGTTTCGCTTCCGTTGGGATGACATAACACTGGGCGTTGCACCGTCAGCGCTACCGAAAGACGTATGGGATGCCATCAAGGAGGATGCCAGCGCCGGGAACAGCGATACATTCATTTTTGGTTTATCGAGAGATGTAGGCTATACAGAAGACAGCACCCCGGCTGAAATCGCTAGCGGCATTATGGAGGAAATTGAGCGCTTTACAGCCCGCATGGAAGCACGGAGCAGATTAGTCACTCCGTGGATTGTGGAATAGGGAAAAGCCGGGGTTGTGATGCCCCGGCTTTTTAGTGCAGCCATCGTTCCATGTATCAACTGAACTCTTCTGTTTCATGCTCGTCCTATGCTGCAACCTTCAACCATTTGCCCACCGTGTTACGATGCACGCCCAGTCGCTCGCCAATCTGCCCATCGGTCAAGCCCTCGTCTTTGAGCAACCGTGCAAGTACTTTGGGATCATTGGTTGCTTCGTCATCTTGCACAGTCATTTCTTGTGCCTGCACATCGCCCTGCACAAGTTGCACATCCATTTGCACACTATCCAACTGTGGTTGCACAGTCTTTTTCTGCTTAGGCTGTGCAGCGCTCTGCACACGTTCCCGCCGCCGCACCTCCACCACAGCGACTTGGATGAGCGGCAAGAATGTGGTCGATGCAAGCACAATCGCCCACAGCCACAATAAAGGCATAGGCAGAATGTCAGCCATCTGCACATCATGCCCACCACCTTTGGTCATGGCAAAGATGACCGGTGAAATGGTGAATACACCAAAACCCAGCGAAAGCCCATTCAACAAAAGTAACAGCCGATCGTGCCGTGCAAAGTATTCTTCCCAAGCGTGAGCGGCTGCATAGCTCATCAGTGCAGCCAATGCGCAGCCGGCCCAGATGGGTTCGTGGGCAGCGGCAAAGGCGAACGTCCATCGTGGCACTTCAGTCACGATGGCAAGGATAAGGCCAAAAGTAACATTGCGTTGCGCCCACGGTTGCACCATTGTCCATGCACTGCCTAACCCATTGTACAATACTTGCATAAGCTCTTTCATCCTTTTGCCTCCAAAATGATAATCGCAATCCCCAACCCGATAATTGTTTCCCACGCCGCGCCGCTGAATGCCAGCCACAACCACCAGCCGAACAGCAACGCCGCAATTAGTTTATTAGCCTTCATGCTATGCGAAATATCGACCGAACAACGACCAAACATCGACCAAGCAACGTGCGCACAACGGAATAACATCGACCGAACATCAGCCAAACATCGACGTGAACCGTGGCGAACCAGTGTACTGATTCCCTATCAGCCCGCGCGCAGTGCGCACATGCGGGCGCGGGCAGTGGTGCGGAGGCTGTCGGCAATCACAGCCCACTCATCAACGGTTAAGCGCTGACGGTCCAGATAATCGATAGCAGCTTCGATCGTGCCATAGTCGGCAATGTTCACGTACCAACGGCTGTCGCCAAAGAGAAACAGTGACGGCCCCTGCTGGCGTGCTATCATGACCCGCCCCAACGTGCGCGCCTCCCAGTCGCGCAATCCGTAATGGCTGCATCCCGCACGTGACCACGGCACGGGGATCAGGATGCGCCAGGTTAGGCTGTCAATGTTGACATAGCGCCCGCCGGCCTGCACGTAGCACAACTGTGCAAGGCGCATCAGTGCATCTTGGCACGCCACCACATAGCGCTGCTCGGTCGCCAGTCGGTTTAGTGCATCGGCGGCGATCTGCTCACGGGTGCGTGTGTAGGCATCCACAGTCGCATGACCAATGCCCACGGCTCTTGTTAGTACATCACTCATTCTTGCACCTCGATTCCATTTTGTTGTGCATAGACAATGCGTTCCAGCATTGCACGTTCGCGGTAGTCTTCAATGCGTGCATCCAACACGGCGGACAGGTTGCGGCACTGACTTTCCGCCTGCAACCGTGCAATGCCCTCTGCACTGTGCGATGCACTCACCCAGTATGCCCACGCCCACACGCCGGCAAACGTCACCCAAAACGAAAGTAGCGTCCAGGCGCCCAGCAATGGTTGTTGCCAGCACACCACCACCACGGCCACAGTGAGAACCGACAAGGCGAAGGCCAGCACCGAAGTCTTTAGCAGGAACTCAAGCCCCCGATGCACGTGACTGCCCTCGGTCTGCGTGATCGTCATGGCACTGGGTGGCATCTGAATGTTATACTCCACAACTCCAAAGTCTGCCGGCTTGACCGGAGACGACTGGGGAACCGCCGGCACGAACCGATTGTTAATCGGCTTGAGTAGCTGCTGTTCCCGCTGTTCGGCCAGGGTGACAACATTGGTTTTTGTCTGCTCCATATCACCGTCCCATCGACGCTATGAGCGCATTAATCACTGACCCGCCACCAATGGCTAACCACATCGCCAGATTGGCATTTGCCAAAATGGGCGGTCGGATCTCATTGCCGAACAGCCAACCGGAGACGAACGCCAGCCCCAAGGCTGTCAGCAGCAAAAAGAACTTATTCACGGCACTTACTCCTTACTTCGGTTTGGTCATCGAAGGGGAGGCGATTCCAGGCCGCCACCGCTTCCAAGTCACGGTCATTGTGATAGGCGTAGTTCATGTCAATGTGATTGCACGCCACGAACCATTCCCCGATCCAGACCCATCGTTCGCCTGCGCTGTCCGTGGTCATATCAAGCCACTGGGGGCGCACTGGCGTGGCTGTAGCCAGCGCCGCGGGCAATTGGGCCATAGTGGACACATCAGCGCCCATACAGCGCCCTAGCACGGCTTGACGGCTCTCTGGCCCTATCATCTCCCATTGGGTGGCTGTCGGCCCCTGGCCCACGAATCGCCCGTCAACCGTGATGGCATTGCAGGGTAGCCACAACCCGGCGAACACTTGCCGGTCTCCCATTGCCGGCCCGGAGCGTATCGCCAACCATTCCGGTGTGTCAACCGTCAAGGGTTGCGGTTGGTTGACGCTCACGCTGTACACCGCCGGCTGCACCTGGGGTTGCCCCTGGGGTTGCGACTGCACCAGGACAAACGCCGGCAACGGTTGCCCGGCGGATTGCATAGGTTGCTGCACAGCAGCTTGTACGGCACTCAGGGCGTTATTTTGCACTGGAATCGCCGTGGTCATGCTGGTCACATTGCGCACCACCCCGACCACGGCGAACAACAGCAGACCGGCCAGGAACAGCCCTATCATCATGGGCGGCGTCTTAATTCTTGACAAGGTAGTGTCTTGCATTCTGCACCTCATTCCCTCTTAGGTGATTCTCCAACTGGCGAAACTGCGCCGGGTTGGTCAGCAACACAACAGTGGGCGGCGGGGGTGTCTGCCGGCGGATGATGTAGGCTGCAATCAACCCAGCAACTACCACGGCCACCACAGCGAACAGCCACCCACCGCCCACACGCCAGCGTTCGGTCGCGCCCGTCTCGGTGATGCCGGCCACAGCAATTTGCGCCTGTGCTTGCAGGGCGGCGATCTGGCTTTCAGCATTGCTTTGGATACCGGCTACCTTCTCCGCCGTCAGCCCGGCAATCATTACCCTATACTGTTCGGCCTGTTGCTGTGCTTGCGCAATGGCAATGTCGCGCTGCGCCTCTGACTGGTATTGCTGCTGCTTCACCCGTTCAATTTCAATGTCTGCCTGGTGTACCCGTTCGTCGGCTTCTGCCTGAATACGGGCAATGGACTCATCACGGTCGGCGGCGATCCGTTCCCGCTCGGTCATCTGTGTTTGACGGGTTTCGACGGTACTGGATATACCCAGCCAGCAGTCGATGAAGCCGCTGCACGCCTTAGCGCGCATGGGTAGACTCACCAAGAGCAGCGCCAGTAATACCGCTATCATGGTTTTCATAAATCAAAAAGCCTCCTATCACCGTTGCCGGCAATAAGAGGCTATAGTACAATTCTGTACCGTTAGGCCGCTCACACCGGCTCGACCGTGGTCAGGCGGCGCTCTCAACGTCCCTGACCACTCTTATTTACTTTACAGCGCCATCAGCGCTGCTCATCCTCATCGAACTGGGCAGCCATACGGCACATCGCCCAGAAGAACAAATTACCCAACAGGCACATCAATATCACGCCCACAATCCACCACATGTGTATGCGTCCTCTCTTGTTGTATAGTGGCATTTACTGGTAAACTACGTTTGGTAATTGTTGCAGCGAGTTCTCGCGCCCAGGCTCCGCAGAGATCGTAGAGCGTGCCAGGGTAGCGAATGGCAACAGGATGACCGTCAACGTCAATCGTAGCGACAATCGGCAAGGCTCTTACATCATGACTACACTGCTGCTGCATGTTTCGGTTCCTCGGTTGGCGGCATCGCCAACAATTCATCGAGCGACAGCGCCAATGCTTCGCTCACCCGCACCGCATCCACACTATCCAGTCGGTGCGCGCCATTCTCAATCTTGCAAAGTTTGCTGGCCTCCATGCCGGTGGCCTCCGCTAATCCTTGTTGCGAGAACCGGCGCAACGTGCGCAGGTAGCGAATCCGGCTGCCCACAACCGCCCGAAAGAATTTTTCGTCAATCACGCCCACCTCCGCAGAAAATCTAAAATCAGAGATAAATTTCATTAATAGAAATATTACCACCGTTTTTTCTACTTGTCAACAGTCAAATTTCTATTTTCGCAAAAAATACCAAATCAGGAGATAACTATGCAAACCAATGGTATGGTGGATTGTCAAATAATTTTCAATCCAGAGGGTGATATGAAAATGAATCAAGAAACACAGGAAACAGTAGGAGATAGGCTCAAGGATTTATTGCGGGATCAGGGACGCAGGGATCGGGGAGTACCATACACCCAGTATGAGCTATGCGATTTTCTAACGGGGGCCGTGGAAGCACCCAACGGCAAGCGGTATACCATCAAGACGAGCCGGTCGGTGGTGAACCGCTACTTAAACGATGGTCAAGAGATGACCTATGAGATCATTGTCGCCATCTGTGAAATCTTCCACACGACAGCAGACTGGCTGATTCGTGGCGAAATTAACGAAGAAGATACAAAGGAACAGTGGCTACATGAGGACACAGGCCAGATTGCGTCTATCGTGGATACGTTGCCCGATAACCTGCGTCAAACAATGATGGCAGGCGCTACCATTCTGAAAGACTTAAGCAGTCAGATTGAACAAATGGAGATCGAACAAGTGAACTTCTTGCAGCGAATCAAGACGCTCCTGCCGGAACAGGAGCGCTTGCAAGCTATATCAATTTTGGAAAAGATGAGTCGAATTGGGAAACTGCAACGGTGATGGTTTTGTAGCTTGCAATGCTTCTTCGAT
>WBZN01001000.1_pt2 | contig 16438 bp, 17 predicted proteins | sample 5204281 | NCBI WGS metagenome assembly WBZN01 (sample SAMN12344347, study PRJNA552823) | activated sludge metagenome | biome: Activated sludge suspended growth; feature: Nitrification reactor; material: Wastewater; isolation source: activated sludge from nitrification reactor of wastewater...
GGTGGTTAAATTCCCTATTAGGTGGTAAAAAACTTGTAGCGTCGCGGCGCTCTGAGGCGCCGGCAGCGAATTGTAAGGAGCTTGCACATGCCCAGTTTGGAGATGTTGAAGAAACTGCTGGACGAGTTCTCCGAAAAGGAGGCTCATACCCGTGAAGAAATCAATGTCATTACCGAGCAGATCGGTGAGCTGGAAAAACGCATCTTGACCTCTCAGCAGAAGCTGAGCACCGTCGCGGCAGACCGCGAGAAAGTGCGTGCCATGCAGGCTCGATACAGTGGCGGTTCCACTCTCACTCCAGGCACTCCTCTGATGGGGTCATCGCTATCTGCGTCCGATCCTGGCGCGGAAGAAGCGAAGGAGAAAGAACCGCGCCCTCGTCCAGGTCGCGCCTCGTCGTTGGGTGCTGCCCTCGGTGTGTCCGAATCTAGCAGTCCAGCCGCGGCCATCAATGTGCGCTCGTCGTCTACCAGAATTCCGGCTATGAGCCCACCTGAACCTGTGGCAGTTCCTACGCCTCCGACAAGTTCAACTCCCGCCGTTCCGGAACCGATTTCCTCATCTAGCCCGTTCCTGAGTCCGCCGGAAACACCAGTCGCTCATAAAGCTTTCTCGCCGCTCGATTTGTTTGGCTCCCCGGCAGACGAGCCGCAAGCTCCGACACCGGCACAGCCAGAAACGCCTCCTGCGGTGCCTGATTACACGGCTGGCGTGCCTTACAACGCTGGCGTTTCATATGATTATCAGAACGCACAGCCGATTGAGCCGATCCCGACTGCCACTCCGGCGCCAACGCTTGCCTCTAACCCAACTCCAAATCCCGCCACGCCGCCAGCCTCTTCAAATGCCTCGGCTGTAGGCGAAATAACAACTTCCTTCTTCACGCCGATGGGTTCGACCGAAGCAACGTTGCAACCGTCGACGCCGCTGACTCAGCCCGAAATATCGAGTCAGCCATCGCTTTTCCTCGATCCTAATCAGCAACAGCAAGCAGCGCAGGCAGACGAAAACGCTCAAGTTCAGGATCTCGACGACGACGAGCCAGACGACACTGTCAAGAGCATTAACGACGCTCTGCGCGGACTGTTCCGCTAGTCCACAGCTTGTGAGCTGCGTTAGAACCAAATAACCGAATCGATTTTCTGATAACTGATTCCATCAGTCTCGTCTGGTTAAACATCTGGCGAGCGAAGATCCGCATGAAAAGCCATTGACGACGGATAGTGAAGTGCGTCAAATCTGAATTGCCCTGACACCGCATTAAAACAGTCGTCATTTCAAGATCTTCGCTCTTTGATAACATTGAGCCCGAGAGGCTTTTGGCGTCTCAGGCTCCCTATTCACCTCAAACGAAAGAAAAACATGAAGCAAGTGACATCAATGATGGCAGGTGTAGTGCTCGAAGTACTCGTCAAGCCCGGCGATCAAGTAACGGATGGGCAAGACGTCGCGATTCTCGAGTCGATGAAAATGCAACTTCCCGTGCAGTCAAATCTGGACGGAAAAGTGGCAGCAGTCAAAGTGGCCAACGGTGACTTCGTCAACGAAGGCGAAGCGATATTGGACCTCGAATAGACAGCAGGAAACCGGTGACTTCGGTTCAGTGGTGACGAAATGTTGGAGCATCTACCAGAGAAAGTGCGAGTGGTTGAAGTCGGTCCCAGGGACGGGCTTCAGAATGAAGAAAAACACGTCGCCACCACTGACAAAGTTAAACTCATCCATGCTCTTGCTGATGCTGGTTTGAAATCGATTGAGATCACATCGTTCGTCAGCCCCAAGTGGATTCCTCAACTGGCGGATGGACTGGATGTGGCCCGCGCCGTAAAACTCCCGTCCGACATCACAGTATCTGCTCTGGTGCCGAACTTGAAAGGTTACGAGTCCGCTCAAGCAGCGGGTCTGAAGCAAATCGCTTTGTTCATGTCTGCCAGCGAATCGCACAGCAAAAAGAACATCAACAAATCTATTGCCGAGGCAACCCAGGCTCTGAGCGAGGTTGCGCAACAAGCTAAGAAAGATGGAAAGTCGATTCGTTGTTATATTTCCGTCGTATTCGAGTGTCCGTATGAGGGCTCAGTTGACCCCGCTCAGGTCGTACGAATCGTCAAAGATGTAGTCGCCATGGGTGTTGACGAAATTTCGCTCGGTGACACCATCGGGGCTGCTACTCCGAATCAAGTCGTCGCTCTCGTAAATCTTTTGAAGAAGGAAGTGCCGTTAGAAAAAATGGCGTTGCACTTTCACGATACCCGCGGAACGGCTCTAGCAAATGTTCTTGCCGGGCTCGACGCAGGCGTGACGATATTCGATTCCAGTCTTGGTGGACTGGGAGGTTGCCCCTATGCACCAGGTGCTGCCGGCAATCTGGCCACTGAAGACCTGGTCTACATGCTGCATGGATTGGGGATCGAGACCGGCATCAATCTGGATAAACTCGTTGACGCGGGTGAGTTGGCTGAACAGATATTAGGCAAAGAGTTGCCTGGTCGTTACCTGAAGGCAACGCTGGCAGGTAGAGCCAAGGCTAAGAAAGCAGAACTGAAAGCAGCGCAAGCAACAGCATAAGGGATTGAGGCATGACGACGATGACGGAAGTGAGCGAAAAGGTTTTGGAAATTGAACGGGAAGATGGTCTCGTTTGGTTCAAGCTCAATCGACCCAAAGTAATGAACTGCTTGAATCGTGAGCTTTTGCGTTCAATTCTCGCTGCCTGCGACGAGCTGAAAGAGGATCGCTCCGTGCGCGTTGTCGCAGTTGTTGGTTCTGGTATAAAGACTTTCTGCGCTGGAGCCGACCTTACAGAACGTAAGGGCATGAGCCAGGCTGAGGCGATCGAATACCTTTTGATGATTCAAAAAACAATGAATGCTTTGGAACAACTGCCTCAAGTTGTGATCGCCGGCATCAACGGCTCCGCATATGGTGGCGGAACGGAGTTGGCTCTGGCGTGCGATCTTCGCGTCATGGCAGAGAATGCATCGCTGCGCCTGACGGAAGTGACTTTAGGAATTATCCCTGGAGCCGGTGGAACTCAGCGTTTGCCGCGCTTGATTGGCAAATCGAAAGCGAAAGAGATGATTCTCACGGCAGCACCATTAACGGCTCAACGCGGTTATGAATTGGGACTGATTCACCGCGTGGTGCCGGCGGCCGACGCTGGTGAGTTCCATCAGCCGTTGATGAATGAGATTCGCAATTGGGCTAAGGAAATTTCATCCGCTGCGCCACTTTCCTTGAAGCAAGCCAAAATCGCTATTGATGAGGGTTTTGACCGAGATCTGGAAGCAGGATTGGCGCTGGAAACGAAAGCTTATCTGCAACTTCTGAACAGCAAAGATCGACTTGAAGGTTTGGCCGCTTTCGCAGAAAAGCGCAAACCTATGTACACCGGTGAGTAACAGATGCAGAACTTGAACCACGTTATTCAATCTCCAACGCGTGAAGCGCTGCCGTTGCCGGTCACTGCTCTGGTTTTGTGTGGAGGCAAAAGCCGCCGCATGGGCAGACCAAAAGCGTTCCTGCCTTTCGAAGGCACAACCATGGTCAATCATGTGTTGAACCAGGTGCGAGACCTTTTCGCTGAGATCTTTATCGTTGCCAATGAACCGGATAATTATGAGGATCTGGGCGTTGACGTAGTCAAAGACATTTTGCCGTATCGTGGACCGCTTGGCGGAATTCTCTCCGGCTTGCTTGTCGCCAAGCACGAATACGCGTTTGTGATTGCATGCGACATGCCCTTCGTCGATAAAAGATTGATTCGCGAGATGACAGCTGCCAGGCATGGAAAAGACGTTGTTGTTCTCACCCACGATATGGGTGTTGAGCCGCTTCTGGCGCTTTACTCGAAAAACTGCATCAAACCGTTGGAAGAGTCATTGTTCGCCGGTAATTTGAGCTTGCAAGACTTCCTGTCGGGTCTTAAGGCTGAATCGTTCGATTACGATGAGAATTCTCACGGCGCCGAACTGCCTGCGTTTTTCAACATCAATACACCACAAGACTATTCTCGGGCAATCATGGGCGCAACTGCAGCAGAAGTGCATCCTTTTCCAGCCAAACGCCAGGCAATTTAGTGCAATCGAACTCGTCTTTATAGCGGCGATGTGCTTTCGATGCTGTGTCGATGCTGCTTGATGAAGTTGATCAGTTTGGCTGCTTCTGTAGCCTGATTCATCTTAATAAGCAAATTGGCATGGTCCGCCAGTGTGGCAAAGTATTGTGGTGTCACCTCACCCGAAATTCGTTTCCGCAATTGTTCAGACCGTATATAGTCGGAGTTCGCTTCTTTGTAGCGCTCCTGAGCAGTCAATGAGTTCGCTAGAAAGTGATAGTACTTCGCGTTCTCGAGACTTTCGAAGTCTTTGATTTTGCGCGCTTCGACAATTGCCTGACGATAACTTATTTCCGCGTCTTTGGGTTTGTTCTCCGCACTGTATGCGCGTCCCAGGCGATAGTAAAGTTCTGATTTGTCAAAGTTTCCAGGCGCGATCTCACCAATTGCAATCGCCTGTCTGAATGACTGAATCGCTCTGGCATATTTCCCGATCAGGAAAAAACAGTCGCCCTGTCTGCCCACATATGATGATTCTTCGACAGATGGTTTGCCTTTCATCTCTCTGGAAACGAGTTGCTGAGCCTGTTCATACAAGTGAAGGGCCTTCACCGTCTGGTTATTATCTTCTTCACTATCTGCCATCAACAGTGCAAAGTCTGCATAGTTTGCGCGTACCATGGCGCGTGTGGACGCGTTCTCGTTTGCTTTGTCCACGAGACTGACAGCTTTGTTGTAATACTGTTCTGCGAAGTCGTAACGACCTTTACGCAGACTGTTGTTAGCTTTGTGCAGCGAACGCTGCCACTCGGGCATGAAGATGACCGGTGCCAGCGCATAAAGTGAGGCTGCTGTAACACCGAGCCAGGTGCCGATGAAGAGCGCCAGTGTGTAGACGATGATACGTTTGCGAACTGGTTTTCTATTGAACCAGAGTTGGCTTTTAGCTCGATTTGGGACACCGCCTGATTTGATCAGTTGCAGGTCGTTGCGCAGTTCTTCCATAGTCTGGTAGCGCTCGGAAGGCTTCTTCTCCAGCGCTCTCATTACTACATTTTCCAGGGCCGGCGGAATTTTGAGTCGCCGATTGGCACCATCCATCGGGTTCGGCGCTTCATTGATTTGTTTGTACATGGTCTGGATGGCATTCGTTCCAGTGAACGGCGGTTGTCCGGTCAAAGCTTCGTACATGACGCAGGCAACGGAATAAATGTCGGAGCGGGCATCAACCTCGCGGTGCCCTTCGCACTGCTCGGGGCTCATGTACATTGGGCTGCCAAAGACTTCGCCAGTCTGGGTGAGCTCATGCTCTTCTGCGCTCTGTCCGACGATTTTGGCGATTCCAAAGTCGACGATTTTGATTTGCGGCGCACCACCTGCGGTGCGAGTGAGGATTATGTTGCTTGGCTTGATGTCTCGGTGAACGACACCTTGCGAATGCGCGTAAGCCAGCCCATCGCAAATCTGCTCAAATAACTCGATGACAAGCGCTGAATTTAAGGCACCATCGCGCACCAACACATCGAGCAAGCTAACGCCCTCGACGAAATCCATAACCAGATAAGGTGCAGATTCGGCGGTCAATCCATAGTCGTGCACTGAAACCAGGTTCGGATGGTTCAGTGAACTGGCAGCTTTCGCTTCGATATCGAAGCGGTTGAGCGCGGTGTTGTTTTCCAGCGCCGACTGTTTTAAAATTTTGATTGCTTGAAGCTTACCCAGAGCCGTGTGCTGCGCTCTGTATACCGAGCCCATGCCGCCTTTTCCCAGGAGCGACAAGACCTTGTAGCGGTCTCCAATTACCGTTCCCAAATAACGGTCTTCAGAATTTGCTATCAAGGCGAACTTCGGTCGATCGCCTGTCGGTACAAAGCCGCCAGACGAATCGTGTGTTTGAGACACGAAAGAATCCATATACAAAGATATGTGCTGCTGGTAAATAAAAAGTTGGTCTCTTCCATTGTCGTCTTCGAGGCTGTGTTGTCAAGTGAAATTTAGCCGTGAAGCGCCGTCTGATTTAGCTTTCAGAGGGCTTTCGAACTGCAAAGACGATTGGCTCGATCAAGCGAAAGTCTGTATCAATGCAGGTTTTGGTCAGGCCACAAAAACGCCACAATTTTTCGACAAATACTAAATTCAGCCAGCTATGCTGGATTCGCTTCGCTTGTTGCTTTTGTTTTATGCTCAGCTAATCTGGCTTCAGGTCTGAAAGCGCCTGAAGTCCTTCCTTTAGCTGTTCTGCATCATAGCGCCAGCGCTGCAAGAACGGCGAGTAATCTGAGCCGTGGTCATCATCGCCGGTCTGCAATTTATGTTGGATAGCATCGGTCATGCTGATTATGTGTCGAGCCATTGCTTCGTTGTCCAGGCGGCGAATGATGCGTTTCGTCTTCTCGCTCACCGACTTCGAGTTCGCTTCCATCTTTGCGTCACCAGCGCGTCTATGTGTGATTGCCATCGTCGCCGACATGATCAGGTTTTTAGTGAGCAGGTCGCAGACTATATCCGGGTGCTGGCGAAACGCCTCGAGAAACTCTTCAGGTAAAGCCTTCGAAAGGGCTGTTTCTCCGGTCAAGAGCGCCACGAAAAAACCTCGGGCACCATTTATCGAACTGACGATTGTGTTCAAATGCTCAGCGGCTGCAGCCGCGGTAACTTCGCCGGTTTCAACCGAATAGATGAGGTCATTTGAAAGGGAAATGGCTCTGTCGAAGGTTAGATTTTCTAGTGTCATCGAATCCGCTCGAGTTCTTTGGTGACGCGCTCACCATCCTCTTCCAGAACAACGCTGTTTGGCGCGACGGAGACGAGGTGAACTGATTCGAATTGTTCCCCGTTCGACAGAACTACAGTCGCAGGAAATTTATTTGCGCGCCTGAAACTCAAATCGGTAAAGGTGAAGAATGCCTTGTTTGCTAGCACTCCAACCAGTTTCATGGTTTCGGAAATCAGCGGTTTCTCAGGGGGATCCGGGAGCGCACTGACGCTCGCTAACTGTCCAGCTTGACCGACAGACTGAGCAGCTTCTCCCGGCATCGTCGTGATCGTCTCAGTTGGTGGCGGGGGTGGTGCCAAACTCGAATCAGTTGGAGGTGGTGGCAAGTGTAATTTTGGAAGAGGCTTGGGTTGCTTGAATGCCGCAGATGACTCTGACAGAGGTTTGATTGTCAACGCTGGTAAAGCGAAGGGATCGATTCTTCCGGCATTTAAACGTGCTCGCATCATGGCATCAACGCGATTGGTCGCCGGCACATTGATTGTGGATTCGAAAATGGCCGCAGAAGGAGCAACAGTTGCGGGTGACGAAGATGAGGTTGTGCCCGGTGTTGTGGGAACTGAGGTGGCGGACCCGGTTGAAGTGCCTGTCTTTGATGGTGCCGCTGTGGTAGACGCTGTCGAAGCAGGCGAATTCTCGTTTGCCGCGCACGCGGAAAGCAAAATGCTCTGGCTGATCTGATCTAAGGGATTGAGCATTGTGCCTGGACCAACAGCGCTCATTGTCGCCGCAAGAATTATTGTTTTTGTCTTTCGCCAGGATTTCATATGGTTCTTAAGGCAAGTAATACAACGTAAGCAAAAACGCCATCACTGGTTTAGATATTCCAAGCTTCTGAGCCCGCTCGCTCGCAGCCGTTTGCGTCGCCATTTCGCTGGCGCCTTTGGTGTCTACTGCTACGGAAATTTCTTCCACTCCCACGATGCGTTGATACCCTTCCAATCGTTTCATCAGGTTGACCATTCCATTATAATCACCACTGACATAAACTTGCTTGATCAATCTTCTCAGTCCGCTGTCTGCTGTAGCGACTTCGGGTTTGCCACCATTGGCAGTATTACCATGACTCTTCTTGAGAGTTTTGCTGCCCATCTGAACTTTACTATCGCCAAGCAACTCCTGAATCTCCTCTTCTGATGAGGAGATTTTGTGCATCGATTCTTGAGAGGGTGTCTCCACTCCCAAAAGATGCAGTTCGGAATCTACACACATTCTTTCCAGATCGATCATTGCCAGATCGAGCTCAGGCGATTTAGGAACGGCGCTGCGAAGCGTGTCGATGTCAGTTTCGAGCGTTTTCTTTTCTTGCTCGGCTTTAACACGTTGCTGCAACTTCGCCTGCAACTGCTGAAACTGCTGGTCTTTCTGAGCCAGTTCTGTGCTTTTTTCCTTGTCTTCCATTATTTTAGGGAGAGTAAGTCCCGATAGCACCAACGCGGCAAGCACGAATGGCACTGATGCGATGCCTATCTTGTATGATTTTTTCATCGCTACATCGCCCCCTGCGGTTTCTTTCCACCTGGAAGCTTTTGCAGGTTGTCCAGAATATCAGGTATGGGATTACCAGGCTGGTTCTCTGTTTTTCCATCGGCCAGTGCCGTTCCTGTGGCTGCTCCAGGCTCTTCGCTGCCGGCTATCCTGGCGATAATTTGATAAAAGATTATTTCGGGACTTTTTTCTTTGCGCGACGCACTTTGCACTATTGCATCGGTGAAACCAGGGGCGGTGCTCAGGTTGATCGCATAATTTGAGACGCTTTTGAAGTCGAGGGCGTCTCCCTCTATCAATGCACTTTTGCCGATGCTTACCGTTTCTATTTGAGCTGAGCTGGGGATGCTGTTTCGAATTGAATCTAACACTGTCGACCAGTGGCTGGATTTTTTTACGATGTTGTCTAGAATTCTCTTCTTATTGGTAAGCACATCGTTCTCTTTGCGTAATGCGCTTAGATCCTTGAGTTCGGCGGTGCTCTTAACGGTTTGTACAGCCAGTTGTTCTATTTGCTTTTGTTTGTTTGGAATATCGAACTGCGTGATGAAGCCGTAGGATGCCAGGGAAAGCAATAGAGTGGCGGCTCCAGCCGCTAAAGAGGCTTTGAACCAGGGCGTTGGTCTTTCGTCTGGTGCAATAACTTGCGTTTTTCGCTCGTCGTAGAGAAGGGGCAATCTCCCTTCTTTGTTCATATCCAGATCGACTGTAAAGGAAGGATTCCAGCTTGGTTCGATTGATGAACCAATCAGCGCCGCCAGAATTGGGCGCATGCTGTCGACAATCACGTCTGGGCTGAAAATAAGATCTCGCATCGGGTCAGACAGAATCGTCTTGATGTTCATGCGGTTCGAGATGTATTGGTCTAGCTGCGGAATCATGCAGCCAGGTCCTGTGAGGATTATCTGGTCGACTTTGACATCGCCGACTTGAGATTTATAGAAATCGAGAGACCTTTGCAACTCGTCCGTGATGTCACTGAATATGGTGCGAGCTACTTGCGAAGCCTGCCCCATTTTAAAATCTGTAGGGTTGACGTTGAACAGCGCAATTTCAGGCAGCAAATCCAGAGCTTCATCGAAGTTGATCTCCAGGCTTCTCGACAAGGCTTCCGTCAAGGTATCGAGACCGAGCATGATGGAACGTCCGAAGAGAGGCATGGCACTTCTGACGACGTTGATGTCAGTAGCGTCATGCCGCATGTTGACGATCATCGAAAGGTGACCGCTCGAACCGAGATATCCAGCCAGCGCCAGACTACGCACCACAGATAGTGACGAGATATCGACTTTGCCAAGCCGCACACCGGCGCTGTCGGCCATGCGCCAGTAAGATTCGATAATCGAACGTTGAATCGCCGCCAGAATTACGTCGATGCGCCGCACTCCATCGGCGTCGGTGCGCTCGGTGGCGGGCATTTGAGACCAGTCCAGATTCGCATCTTCAATTGGAAACGGTACGTGGTTTGTTGCTTCTTGCGTGACCACATCAGCCAGCTCTTCCGGTGGCATGCCAACGGGAACGGGCATCAGTCTGATGACGACCGCCTGCGCCGGCACAGCCACATTGATCACAGGCGATGGACCGGAGACAGGAACGCTGGCTGAGGCGAGCAAATCCATGAGCACTTGACCGACCGTCTCGGGGTCTGCGATCAATCCCTCGCGGATGGCATTTGCAGGCGTGGGCTGGCAGGCAAACCGAGCCACTTCGATTCCAGAACGTGTTTTGTCGAGCTGAATCAGCGTGATGCTGTCGCTGTTTATGTCGAGACCTAAAGTCGGTCCTTTCTTTTTGCCGAAACTGAACACGTTTAGAGTCGCTCCACGTTCTTGCTTATCCTATTATGGCGCACCTGGGAAAATCATTGACTTGGTTGCCATTGCCACCAGTGCCCCGAACGCCAGTGATGGTCCAAATGGGAATGGTTTGGAGACGTCGTGCCCAGACCGCAGTGCGCCCAGCAAAGCACCACCTATAGCGGCGGCAATGCCCAGTTGCAGGTAGGGCAACTGCATCAAGAAGCCTGAATTGGTGCTCAGATATCTGAAAAAGAGCAGCATTCCTTCAACCAGGCAGACCATGATCGTCGCGCCAATTAATGCTGGTTTTAAGCACCGGCCCAAAACTTTCGCTTTATACATTTCGTAGAACAGGTAGATCGCTCCCATGACCGTGCCGGCCAGGAAGCCTGCCATGAGTGCTATGCCCAGGGCTTGAAGACCAAGCCAGGCGGATATGACAGCAGACAGAACGGCGTCGCCGCCACCCATGACAGTAAACTCTTCGTCATCGTCTTCATCGACTGAGATCAATTCCTCCCCGACGAACGAATCAATCGAATAAAGGGTGTGGTGAATATGCACATCCTGGTCGGGACCTGTAACCATCATTCCTTCTCGATCTCGGTCCAGCAGTATTTTCTTCTTGTTATCGGGATCGTCGGGATCGCCATATATCTTGATGTAGAACTTGGTGCCGTAAAATGCCAGAAAGTCAAAGAGCATGTAGCTTATGCCGACACCGATCAACGCCCCTTGTGCGTCGTTACGAACCACGCCACTGTATATGATGCCAAGCAGCATGGACGGATACGTGATTTCGTGTGGTATCAATTTTTCTCGGAAATCAGTAATGCTGATTGCAATGAGTGTGCTGCAAAATACTGCCATGCCAATCAGGTTGCCAAAATCCATGATTGTGGTTCCGGCATCAAAAATAGGTCCGTAAACATGCAGCAAGACAACGAATGTGCAGGCTGTGAAAATCTCCACGAACGGATACATCCAGTGAACCGGTTGGCGGCAGTGCCGGCACTTCCCATTCAATATAAGATAGGACGCCACCGGAATCAGATCGTATGCGGCAATGCGGTGTTTGCAATTTGGGCAGCTTGAAGGCGGGCTGATCAGCGACTCTTCTTTGACTGAACGCAGTGCCAGCACATTCAAGAAGCTGCCCACACACAGGCCAAGCACAGCTGCCAGGGCATCTCGACCGATTGAGCTGGTTGTTATGGGATCAAACATATCAAGGAAATTCTCTTCGATCCGTTACAGCCGATGCCAGCACCAACAGTAACACCACATATGCCAAAACATAGCAGGTTATGAAAGTAATCACTTCAGTGCCCGAACTGCGCCCATACATGAGAATCGACCGGGCTCTGGTAAGCCCAGCTAGATCGGGAAGTACCAGGTAGATGCAATTTGACAGCTGTGCCATCGCGGGATTCTGTGACATCTGACCGAGCTGCTTGAGAGATTCGCCGCAGTGCCCGATCAGCCAGAGCGCCAGTGTGAAAAGAACGCTCATGACGGGGCTGGCAAATGTGGAAAAGAAAGTGGCCAGAGCAATCACGAGCAGCAATTCCAGATAGACGAGCATCACAGATGGCATCATCGAGCCGAAAATTGCAGGCAGATCTGTCACAGCATGTTCGGGACGAAGCAGCCAGATCAGTGCGCTGAGGAAGCCGCCCATCGCTGCCACGACGATGAGCACGCAACCGGCAAGACCCAGATACTTGCCGGCGATGAAATGCCAACCGCTAATCGGTTTGGTGAAAATTAAGTACACCGTGCGCTTTTCCAGTTCTTTATATACAAGATTCGTGCCCGCGAAAACTGCGATGATACCGCTTATGCCGGAAATCGCAGCCAGTCCCAGATCTTCGAGAATTTTTACGTCTTGCCCTACAGACAAACTGCCAAGCAAAATTGAAAACAGCGAAATTAGAAAAGCAAAAAGCATGAAGGCATACATGATCTTGTCGCGCACCGTCTCGCGAAACGTGTTTAATCCAATCGCGGTGATGCTGCTCAGAGCGTTGCTGTGAGGGGCTTTCGAGTTCATGCGCTTTTTTCCGATTCACCAATAATGGTGAGAAAATAGTCTTCAAGATCTCGATAATTGCCTGTCGAAGAGATCGTGCTGATCTTTTCTTGCGCCACTAGTTTGCCGCGGTTAAGCACGCCAACGCGGTCGCAGACTTCGTTTACGTCAGGCAGCAAATGCGAATTGAAGAAGATTGTCTTCTTTTGCTCTTTCATTCTCGTGAGAATCTTGCGCACGTCGCGACGCCCGATGGGATCTAATCCAGACATCGGTTCGTCCCAGAACAGAACTTCCGGGTCGTTGACAAGCGACTGTGCTATGCCCAGGCGTTGCAGCATGCCTTTCGAGTATTTGCGCATCGGTCTATCATAGGCATTCTTATCCAGTGCCACCATTTCGAGCAATTCTGCGGTGCGCTCGGCGCGAAGTTTGGCGTCGAGTCCGAAGAGTCGTCCGGCGAAGTCCATAAACTCGCGTCCAGTCAGATGCGAGTAGAAATAAGGCTGTTCGGGGAGAAATCCGACTCGCTGCAATGCGCTGGCGGCACCAGCCTTTTCTCCAAGCACTTTTGCCGTGCCCTCGGTCGGTCGCATCAAGCCGAGCAAAATTTTGAGCGTCGTTGTCTTCCCGGCTCCGTTGGGACCCAGCAGACCGTACGTCTCACTTTTCTCAACCGTCAGATCAAGCCCATGAAGGACTCGCACGCGCTTCCGCAAGAAACTGCTGATCACGTCCTTGCTTAGCTTGGACGCCTCAATTGCAGCATCTGTCATGCGCCGCCTTTCTGTCCGCCTGCTTTTTTGCTCTGGGTGATGATCTTGTTCAATTCAGCCGTTGCGGCGCGCAGTCTTCGCGAGACTTGCATCTGCGAGATGCCGAGCCTGCGTGCTACTTCAGTCTGGCTCAGATCTTCATAGAAGGTCAGGTGAACCACTTCGCGCAGCCCGTCACGCAACTGTTTGATTGCTTCTGAAAGCATGAAGCGGTCTTCTTTCGCGTTCTGCAGCAACTGATAGCGACCGTCAATCAATGTGTCAATCAGTGACTGCTCGCTGCCGGCGTCGTTGGACAGCGCCTGGTCGAGAGAGATGAGGGTGCGTCGGCGGTCAACTTCATAAGCCTCGTTGACGCGGCTGACTGGAATTTCGAGCTCGTGTGCGATTTCTGTGTCACTCGGCTCTCTTCCCAGACGTGCGGTCAGATTTTGTACGAGCCTGTTAATGCGGAATGACAACTCTTGTAATTCGCGTGGGGCGCGAATCATGGCAGTCTTGTCACGCAGATAGTGACGAATTTCGCCTGTGATCAAGTGAGTTGCGTAGGTCTGAAACTTCGCCCCAGCATCAGGTTTAAACTGGTCGACGGCCTTAATCAAGCCGATCGAGCCTACCTGGATCAAATCTTCGACAGGGTCGGTCGAGCGTCGAGCCAGACCGTAAGCGATGCGTTTCACCAGCGGCAGTGACGCCTGGATGATGGCGTCTCGGAGAGCCGGGTCTCGCGTGTCTGAGTAGACAGAGAGCCAGTGGTGGATCTGATCTTGACCCTTTCCACCTTCGGGCTTGGGTCCATTAGCCGGGCCCACGGCGCCTTTTGCGGGCAAGCTGTCTTTGCTTACTATCACGTTATCGTCAACCACTGTTTTCTTATTGTCGGGGTATAGCCAGATTGTAAAACAAAAATACCAAATACAACCACTCATTATGCCGTAATGGGTGTATTTAAGCTATTGAGTTCCAATCTGAGCGGTTTATAAGACAGTCTGTGCCTGTTTGTCCCTAGTGGAGCTGGTTTATGACTGTAAAAATCGGCAGATACATTCCCACCACGACCGAGCCCACGATTCCGCCAATGCCAACGACCATGATTGGTTCAAGCAGTGATGTCAGTGCTTCGACGGCGTTCTCGACTTCCATGTCGTAGAAGTCAGCGACCTTTGAAAGCATGTCGTCCAGCTTGCCGGTCTCTTCTCCGACTGCCACCATCTGGGTGACCATGGGTGGAAAAACGGAAGTTTTGGACATTGGCTTGGCGATGCTACCGCCCTGTCTGACCTCGTTGTAGACGCGGTCCACGGCTTTTTTGACGACCGCATTGCCGGCGGTGTCTTTGACAACGTCAAGTGCGGCAAGCATTGGAACGCCGGCGCGGATGAGGGTTCCGAAGGTTCGGCTGAAGCGGGCAACGGCAACTTTTTTGATTAAGTCGCCGAAGGCGGGCAGCGTGAGCAAAATTCCGTCGATATGGAGTTGTCCGATTTCAGTCGCGTAATACCTCTTCAAGAGGAAAACGCCTGCTATCACCAGCACAACGAAGACGCCCATGTAGACCGAGCGCATCGTCTCGGAGAGGAAAATCAAAAATTGCGTGTAGGCAGGCAGCTCGCCGCCTACATTGCGGAACAATCCCTGAAAAATCGGCAAGATGAATGTCAGCATCGCCCAAAAAACCAGGACCGCGACCGCCAGGACAACTGACGGATAGACCATCGCCGAACGAACCTTCGTGTTCAATTTCTGGCGAGATTCGAGAAAGTCAGCCAGGCGCTTGAGAACTTCTGCGAGGATGCCGCCGGTCTCTCCAGCCCGCACCATCGAGACGTAAAGCTTGTCAAACACTTTGGGATGTTTAGCCATGGCGTCGGAGAGCGATAAACCTGACTCGACCGATTTGCGAACTTCATCGAGCGTTTGCTTGAGTTTCTTGTTCGGACACTGGTCGACAATGATTGTCAATGTGCGCAGCATCGCCACTCCCGCTGAAACCATGGCGGCAAATTGCCTTGAGAAGACGACCATATCCTTGAGCGTCACTTGCTCGAACACGCCGTTGGCTTTGCTCCACAGCTCTTTGAAGTCGATTCCGTCTGTCTTTTCAGAAATTTCGACAACGTCTAATCCGCGCGACATCAATCGTGCTCGCAAGATGGCTGAGGAGTCAGCCTGACCGAGAGCCTCCTGTATTCGCCCTTGCGCGTCTCTTACTTTGTAGACAAATTCCACCATCGCTTAGAACCTGCCACCAAAACTTCCGTAGTTCTTACCTGGTGCCGTGGAACTTTTGGCAGCGGCACCACATAGTCTCTCGAGGTCTTCAGGACGAGTAGTTTTTGCCATCGCTTCAGAAAGGCTGATTAAGCCGTTTTTGACCAGACCAGCTAAAGACGCTTCCAGTGTCTGCATGCCAAGCGCTCCGCCCATTTGCATAGTGGAATAAATTTGCGGCGTTTTTGATTCTCTGATCAAGTTCGCGATAGCAGGAGTATTGACGAGAACTTCTGCTGCCAGAATTCTCCCTTTGGTGACCGGGTTTCCGCCTGCTGAATCTTGCAGACGCGGTAAAAGCGTTTGACTGACAATGGCAACAAGCCCGTTCGAGAGCATGATTCTGATTTGTTGTTGCTGGTCTGGCGGAAAGACGTCAATGACGCGATCGATACTCTGGGCAGCTGATGATGTGTGCACCGTGCCGAAGACAAGGTGACCCGTCTCAGCGGCTGTCAACGCCAGATGAATGGTGTCAAGATCGCGCATTTCTCCCACGAGAATGACATCAGGATCTTCTCTTAATGCTGCTTTCAGGGCATTGGCAAAACTTTTGGTGTCCTGACCAAGTTCGCGCTGGCTCAAAATTGATCTTTTGTTTTGATGGATAAATTCAATCGGATCTTCAATGGTGAGAATGTGCTCCGAACGATTTTCGTTAATCCAGTCAATCATCGAGGCAAGAGTGGTGGACTTGCCCTGACCGGTAGCGCCGGTGATCAAAATCAGCCCACGCGGCTTTTGCGTAATCTCTTTGACTATAGGGGGAAGATTCAGTTCGTCCAGGGAAGGTATTCGGCTTGCCACTACGCGCAGTGCGGCAGCATAGGCACCGCGATCTTTATATACATTGACTCTGAAACGACCAATGCCGTCCAGACCGAAACTGCAATCAAGTTCATAAGTCTGTTCGAGCTGTTTGCGCTGCTCAGACGTGATTATGGAAAATATCAGGCGCTGCACTTCCTCTTTCGAAAGTGGTGGCAGTGTCGATTTGATCAATTTCCCTGCAACGCGGATGATGGGTGGTTGTCCGGCCTTGATATGTAGGTCGGAGGCGGCTCGGTCAAAAACGAGCTGCAGCAGTTCCTGAATTTCCAGCATTGCGCTCCACTTTTTTGTTAGCTACTGACACGTTCAACCGATTGTCTCGGGGTTTGGCAATAAGGACAAATATGCCAGTCTCCCGATATTTCTGCCTCGCAGCCGTGGCAGCAGCTTTCTTGATTCGCTTCT